>Ga0307422_1000138_pt1 | contig 41611 bp, 33 predicted proteins | sample SalMarWE160290MG_FD_202153 | JGI IMG/M metagenome (GOLD analysis project Ga0307422, IMG submission 202153) | Salt marsh sediment microbial communities from the Plum Island Ecosystem LTER, Massachusetts, United States - WE1602-90 | ecosystem: Environmental > Aquatic > Marine > Intertidal zone >...
ATAAACAGGATAGAAGCTACGGGAATAAACCATTTTTTCATAATGATTCCTTTCGCATTAAAGATAATATCACTTGGTGAAATTATAGCATATTTAGAAATATTGTAATAAATTTATTATAATAGATTTATTATTTATTTAAATTTGTTTCTATAATAATTAATCTTTTTATTGAGAATGCTAGAAGAGGAATAGTACGCTCATAGTAAATCAGGTTTCAATCCACGCACCCGCGCGGGGTGCGACGTTATTCGCAATTCCTATAGCAAATTCAGCAGACGTTTCAATCCACGCACCCGCGCGGGGTGCGACTGATGGTATAGAAGCCTCAAAATATACAGATGATGTTTCAATCCACGCACCCGCGCGGGGTGCGACTAATGGCGGTAGTGATAGCGGTAGCAGTAAATATGTTTCAATCCACGCACCCGCGCGGGGTGCGACTTATCAGCCATACGTTCCTGTGCTGCGTCTCTTACGTTTCAATCCACGCACCCGCGCGGGGTGCGACTAATAGATTTTAAAACAAAAGCTCCAAATATATACGTTTCAATCCACGCACCCGCGCGGGGTGCGACAGGTGCAAATAAATATAACAGTAGGTTATCTATTATGTTTCAATCCACGCACCCGCGCGGGGTGCGACACGACTTATATTGATTATTTCAAGTTCACACATCCCGTTTCAATCCACGCACCCGCGCGGGGTGCGACGTGGAAGCCTGGCACGACTTGGCAAGGGGTATTTTTGTTTCAATCCACGCACCCGCGCGGGGTGCGACCTCCTGACAGCGGAGTTAGTATGTCCATAATTTCGTTTCAATCCACGCACCCGCGCGGGGTGCGACGAAAGCAATTTTGGCAGGCTTCCCTGGATTAAGTTGTTTCAATCCACGCACCCGCGCGGGGTGCGACTGTCCCTTATTAATTTGGCTTAATAATGGGGTTATTATATTGATTTATGCGAAACATATCTAATTATACCCTTACATTAAACTATATGTAGTTATCAAAGAACAAAAACATTATTATTACTACAAATTTATGTTATGCGAACATCCCAGCATTTTAAATATCACTTATGGTTCGCAGAATTATATTTAGCAAAAAAAATTTTTAATAAATTAATGGACCTTCCATATCTACTGTTTCCTTAGCACCAATATGTTCTACACGATGTTTCCAGTTTGAACCAAGAAAATAAAATCTAAGGCTATCTCTTTTAGGGTCTATTTCATTCATTAACTTTTTGTGTAATTGAATCCATTGTGTAGGATCAACGATACATTCAAAAACAGAAAATTGCACACGCTGTCCATAATCTTTACAGGCTTTTGCGACACGACGTAGCCTGCGTCGGCCTCCATCACTTTTTGTATTTACATCATAACTTACAAGGACAAACATAATATTATTAACTCCTATTTCCATATAAAAACAGGGTATCCATCAATATCTCCTCTTAAATAACGTGCAAAAAGCAGTGCCTGAATATAAAATAGTATGCCAATGTGAACATTCTCCTTTAGATATGAGTGAATAATTTTTTCCTGCTTACGTTTTTGATATGCTATTAAAACTTTTTTTCGTAAATTTTCGTCCATCAGAACTGCACCTGATTCCATTTTTTTAAATTCTTTTTTGCGAACCTGTTCACGATTAATAAGAGAAAGAGTAAGTCTATCTGCTAAAAAAGGTCTAAATTCTTCCATTATATCTAAAGCCAGGCCGGGACGACCTGGCCTATCCCTGTGTAAAAACCCAACACATGAATCTAAGCCTACACTTTCCAGTGCTGACCGTACATCATGCATTAATAAGGTATATAAAAAAGATAGCAGACAATTTATTTCATCTAATGGTGGACGTCGGTTTCTCTTATTAAATTTAAAATCATTTTTTTGACTAACTATTAAATGGTCAAAGACATCAAAATAATTATTTGCCGCAGCTCCTTCAATACCACGTAGTTCATCAAGTTTATCTGTTTTTTGGATCTGATTAAGATACAAACTTAGATTTTTTGATGCTCCGTTTAGCTCATCTTTATTAACTTTATCATAGTGGTCTCTTAATGCTCGCTGGAGAACTGTCCGGCAGTTAGCTATTTTTCCCATAAGTATGGATCGGGTTATTTGAGAAGAATATATTTCAGAATCTGCTCTACGGTATTGTTCTCGTCTGAGCAGGACATTTCCTGAAATTTTACCCTGTATACTCGCAAGAAAATTCCCATATTCAGTTAAAAAACTTATAGCTACTTTATTTTCAGCACAAAAACCCATAAGATATGGACTGATAGAAACCTGTCCAAAGCAAACAATGCCCTGAATGGTGTGTATTGGTAACTGCAGCTTCGTCTCTTTATTAACAGAAACAACTACAGTCTCACCTTCCTTTGAAAGATAGGCTCCCTGAGTAGTAACAAATAAAGTATTTAAATATTTTTTCATAGCTCTTTAATTTCTTTAAGCAAGTATTTATTTACTGGAATATTTTTGCTGAGTGTTTTTGGTAAACATTCATTGATAAATGAGCATGACTTACATTTATTACTGTAGATCGGTGGGGGAGTTTTACCTTCTTTTATAAAATTATGTAGTTTTATCGCCGAATCTTTTGTTTTTTGTCTTAAAATATCATCAAAAGTAACGCTTAACCTACGTCTTGTCCTTCCATAAAATAATGCTCCATTAGATACTCTAACTTTCATCATTTCCTCCAGACAGAGTGCCTGCGCACATAACTGTATTTTATCGCTATCATTTAATTTAGGCTTACCATGCTTATATTCAACTGGAAAGGGCACCCAGTTATCGTTTTCTTTTAATTTATAAAACTCTACAATGTCTGCTTTACCGCTCAATCCCAATTCAAAAGAATGTAGAGGCATACCCCGTGCTATTTTTATTCCTGCAGTATTTTCAGTATGCTCTTCATGGGCTTTTTCATGCATTATTCTACCCTCAGCAGTTAAAACATTCTCAGACCACGCCTGTTCAATGTGGATTAATGCACACTGTCGTTTACAGAAAATAAAATGTTGCAGAGATGATAACTGTAGAAAGTCTTCTTCAGTATACATATTATAACTTTTCTTCCAAGATTACTCCTTTTGGAATTTTTGGCTTATCTAAAGATATAAGATAATCTGAGAAAGCCCTGGGTGGTTTTGTTGTATCATTTGAACGTTTTACAGTTATTAACTCAAATAACTTATGTGCAGGTGCATTACCCAGTGGGGAATCATGCTTGAATATAAATAATTTTCGAGCATTCATTTTCCCCCTTGCAGCTGAATGGTCATGATCAAACATATTAATAAGAGCTTCCCATAATAAACTTAAGTCATCCTCATTAAATCCTGTTTGTTCAGCTAAAAATGCTGAAATATAACCTTCACTTCTATACATGCCATATGGTACTATATGTTTGCGACCCATCATTCTTTCCTTTTCTCTTTCAGCTTCAGTTTCGACAGCCATTCTTGTTATTGTTATCTCTAAAGGAATTATGGTTTCCATACTGCGAGCGAAATTTAATTGTACCGGACCACGAACCTGTCCACAATTATTTACCTTTGTTGCCATAACTGCACCAAATGCACGTACATCAAAATAATTTTTACACATAAACATACGTCCCAATTCCGCTGCTTTAAGTTTATTGTTTTTGTCGTCTTCCGGAATAGATTGGTAGGCATCATTTCTTTCTGAAGAAAGAACAGCTTTTTCTCGTACATAAATTTTATATGGTGATTTGTTTTTCTTTACGATATCAACATAATTACGTATTTTTCTTTTAAGGCAAACATCGGTTATAATCCCAAAACTTGTTTCAGGGTCTATGCGGGGCATGTTACCTGAATCAGGATCTCCGTTAGGGTTACCGTTCTCTACATCAAAAAAATAAACAAACTCATATCGGTTTTTTATTATATTATTATTCATTACTCTCTTCCTCCTTTTTTTCTAACTTCTTATAAAAATCTTGTTTTTGATGATAGTAGCCAAGAGCAAACATTCCCTGCTCTTCTAAATTGAGATAGGGTGGAAATTTTTGTATATTACTTATTATTTCTTGCATTAACTTATCATTGCTAACCCTAAAAGCTTGATTATCTATAGAACGAAGATGATATTGAGAAAGTCTTAATAATCTTGGAAAAACGGCGCCGGGTGTAGTTGAAGAAGAGCTGTAAAACTTGTCTTTAACAGTTGCATTGATATTTTTCCCAAGAGAATCTTGCTGCGCTTTTTCGCATACTGCGAATAAGCGCCCTAATAGATAACCTATATCATTTTCTTCTCTGTTTAACGACATATTAACCTCTCTTTCTTTTTTGTTTTTAAACCTTGAATTCCTTATTATATAAGCTTTTATCATCGCAGCTCTTAAATAGGTAACATTTTCTTTCGGTTTACCAGTGGTTCGATTTTTTAATGACTGCTCGGCGCAAATTCGATTTATAATTATACAAAGTAAGTTTGATGGATATCTTTCACCAGTTAAAATTGATTTAAAAAAAAGACCAGCGAGCAAAGGAGAAATTTTTCCTATATCCCTTTGTGGTGCGAGTTCATGAAGAAGATGCCACATTCCAGGAAATTCTGGTTCATTATTAAAATTTTTTGTTATAGCTAAATCTTTGAAATGTTGCCCTAACTTTATACTTATATCTTTTACAGTACTTATGTACCAGAATCGGATAGCTAATCGTGACGCATTTGGCGATAATCCTAAGATATAGAATTTCATATTTTTATAATCTTCAATGTTCTTTGGCATTTTACCGTCGCGCACTGCTTCTAAAAATATACGTAAATCTGGGTCTGCCTGATTATTTATTGGGTCTAGAATATCTTTCAAAAAGCCTATGAAAGGTGTTCCGCCTTCAGCCCAGAACACGGTTGTTGTATCACCTATCTGTACTTTATTTCTGCTTTCAAAACGTAGAAGATAATTTAAAGCTGTGGTATAACTAAAAGCTATCTCTTTGCTGACAGGCGCATTAAAACTTTGTTCCTTATTATAAGAACAGAAAGAATCGAGATTAAAAGAAACCATGGAAGCTCCAGAAGATTTAGCAGGTGGAGGTATTCCTTTAATACTTGGATGTATCTTTGTTACGAGTTTCTCCTCTCCACTTGCTAAACAAAAAGCCTTGCCAATATATTCTGATTTTTTTTGTTTGCAATATTTAAGCCATTTTTCTTTAACAGCTAAATGCTCATGTATAAATTTACGTTCTCCATCAAGTTGAAATACTATATTTGCTCTCTCCATTTCTTCATAGTATTTTAATCTACTTATATTTTTTGGATTCCAGGAGCTAACGAATTTTAAAGTTGCTTGCATTCCATCATCCTTAATATCTTTACCTATATCGTATTGAAATTCTTTAAAAGCTTTAAATTTTTTACTATCAGTTCCTAAGGTATAACCTGTATTATCCCACATAAAATGTGGATTAATTCCGGATGTTCTTGGAATATTTAATCCGGGCAATCTACCATCTCCAGCAGGAACAATTAATTCTTTTGGTATAATCTTCTTATTTTGTTTTTCGCGTAAATCTTTTATATCAATAAATTTCCCTGATTTATTTATAACCAATGCAAAATGGATTTTTTCAGCAGAAAACCCAAAAGAGGGAATAGCTGAACCTTGATCATGCTTTAGTCTATTATAATAATCATTCAGTGCATGAATAATCATTATTCGCCTCCTTGCTTGAAAGGAGGGATATTAATAACTCCATCAATCATCTGTGCTCGAAAAAATTTTGGTTCCATATTATTTTCAAAATCAATATCATGAAGCATCCATCCAAGATCAATAGTTTTTCCACCCAATTTAGATTTAGGTATTTTATCTCTCAAAAGTTCAAAATTAGCCGGAAATTCCCTACAACCAAAGTAAGGCCTGTGAACACATTGACCTTTTTCTGCTCTACGTTTAAACATTTCTTTATGCTTTGCAAAATTGTTATCCTCTTTACCAATAACTTCAAAGTGTGCTTCAATAACATAGCATACATTTCTCAATACCATTGCAGCGCGTTGCTGACGAACATCTTCTATAAAAATTTCAATAGCAGTTTCATTATTTTTAATAGCCTGTTTAACTTTATTGAGAGGTATTTTTGTTCCCGAACTACCTTCAATACCTACTTCATTACGTCGGATATTATCAAATTGAATAGGACTTATTACATGAATCTTATCAATAATCCAGCGTATTGAAGGTTTCCAGTATATGGCTTCTAAAATACCTCTTGCGGCAGATGGTGTAATAACATCATAACTGACACGTTCAGCTTTCATTTCAGGTCTGGTGAAGCACGCATAATCACCCCATACTTTTAGTTTAATACCAAACATAATTAGTTCCTTTCAATATCAATATCAACTTATTGTATTTTCAATATCTCTGAATAATGGGTCATCATAATCTAAGCCTATGTCTTTTTTATATATATCTTCATTGGTTAGAATAAGTAAATTAGTATTTTTAATTCTTTCAACTGATACTCCTTCCAGTTTTTTAAGAGTATCTTGGTAAACCTGTACGCTAAATCGCTGTAGTTTACGCGTGAGTTTTTTTGTAAACTCAGCATAACGTAATTGTTTAATATTTTTTTTAGCTTCATCATTGTATGGAATTATTATTGACTCCATATTACTTTCTATAATTTTGAATAGTTTCGCTATTTCTTTAAAAGGAAAATTAATTTTGCCTACTCCTTCTGATATTTTCTCTAAAATTTTTTCTTTATCCAATTTATCTTCATTTATCCAGTATAAATTACGAAAATATTCATTTACTGCATCTATAGATAAAATGTCTTCATATTTTCTTATAATTGCGTTAGCTTCATCAACGCCCTGACGTAGATATCCAACTGGCGGAGCTTTTTCAGGATAAAAAATAAAAACCTTTCCTTTTGTTAATCTGCCTTCTCTATTACATCTTCCTGCTGATTGCGCAATAGAGTCTATTCCTGCAGCTGCACGGAACACCACAGGAAAATCTATATCCACACCAGCTTCTATTAACTGTGTGCTTACAACCCTACATTTTTTATTTTTCTTAAGGATATCTTTTATTTCTTTTATAACTTCGGAACGATGAGCGGGGCACATTAAAGCGCTTAAATGATATAAATTTTCCTTATCTTCTATTTGTTCGTATAGTTCTCTTGCATATCTGCGGGTGTTAACAATACATAAAACCTGTCGATGTTTTACAATCATTTTTGAAAGCTCAATATCAGTAATACTCTGATTGTTTTCTGGTAAATGTATTATATCCACTCTCTTAAAGTTGTTATATAACTCTTTAGGATTAGAAATAATTTCGCGTACATTTTCGAGCCCATTTATAAATTCTTCATTTTTTAGTAAAGCAGGCTGTGTAGCAGTGCATAAAACAATAGTAGATTTATAGGAATTTGTTAATTCTCTTAATACTTCAATACATGGTTTCAATAAATGTATAGGCAATCTCTGAGCTTCATCTAGAATAATAACACTATTGGCTATATTATGTATTTTACGGCACTTTGAGGTTCTATTATGAAAAAGTGATTCAAAAAATTGAACATTAGTAGTAACAACTAAAGGCGCGTCCCAGTTTTCAATAGCTAGTTGTTTTATATAATCATATTCATTTATTTCAATGCTGCTATGGTGTTCTATAACTATATCATCCCCAAATATTTTTCTAAAAACATTAGCATTCTGTTCAATTATATTTGTATAAGGAATTACGTAGATAATTCTTTTCATACCATATTTTAGTGCATGCCTGATTGCAAATGCGAGCGATGACAAAGTTTTACCTCCTCCTGTAGGGACAGTTAAAGAAAAAAACCCGGGTGTATTATCTGAAGCAGATATGCATTGTTGTAGGATTTCATTACGGTATCTATTTATTGATGTGGTAGGTGCTTTTATTGATAGTTTATGTAATTCTTCATCTAATTTATTTTTCATATCAGAGAGTTTAGAATTATTTTTTCTCAATGATGAATTGTTTTTATTCATAAATGCTTCGGTATCTAAAAAATCTGCATCAACAAGACAGGAGAAAAGCATTTTAATAAAAAAATGTAGTTGGAAAGCAATACGTTCATTATTTCCTTTGGCTGGGTTAAAAGGTAATTCCTTGAGGTCTATATTAAATTTAATAAAATCTTTAAATAAATAAGAATAATCAGGAATTTTCTTTTTTAATCTACTATCCAAACATGTTGTCTCATTTGATATTCCATCAAGCAAACCAGAATGATGGCCTGTTATTGCATAAGCTATAAGTTTTCCAAACCCATTTTTATATAATTTAACTATTAGTTGCGCTCCAGCGGTTGAATGATCTGGTCGTCTTGATTTTATTTCAATATTAGTATTATTGTCGCTAGTGCTAATTAACATATTTTGAAATTCGTCGGAATACTTTCCGATATCATGCAGAAGCCCAGCAATATATGCCCAATCGTCACCTTCGAAGGACTTAGCAAAATCTCTGGCAAGTTTAGCAACATTTTTTAAGTGGTATTTAAGTTTTTGCCATTCTTTAAGAGGTTTCCCTTTCAGACTATGCGCATAATATTCTTTTTCCACTTTAATTGGAATTAAATATATATTATTTTCTAAGAACTTAATTATACAGTATTATACTATTTTTTTACCAGACAATTAACAAATTAATTGTTTCTATATTAAAAAGGTAATTTAATATAACTTTATCAAGTTTATCTGTAGGAATTTTATTATTTTGTAAATATTAAAATATTTAATTTTTGAAAAAGTTAGCCTTTTTTAGCGAGTTTTGTTTTTAGCAGAATAATATTTAACTATTCTTATTAATGCAGTTTCATGGCAATGTGTTTGATGTTGGCTTCCATGAAAGTTTTCCCGTATGGCTTAAAACCCAGTTTTTCATAAAAGGTGGCTACTTCAAGCTGTGAGTGTAATCTTATATCTCTTATGCCGGCCTCTCTTGCCATAGTTATAAGCTCCTGGCATATCTTTGTGCCGTATCCTTTTTTGCGGAAGTCTTTTTTAACTGCCACTCTTCCTATTTTTGCTATTCCATCCTTTACTACCAGTCTGCCACAGGCAATACATTCGCCGGATTTCTCATCAATACCTATGATGTGGATTGCTTCCTTATCATATTCATCACATTCAATATCAGGGGGAACGTTTTGTTCCTTTACAAATACCTCGATGCGGAGCTTGTACGCTTTCTGTATTAAATCGCCGGTTTTTGCCTGAAATATTTTCATTGTTTTATTTTAAGACCTGTACCATAATTTTTATTTATAGGGATTATAGCGAAATTATAAATAGAAGAAAATAAAGAATTGTAAAATTTTAGGCTTTATAAGAGTTCTTTTAAAATTTTTTTAGGCTATAACTCGGCTTACAGGCTAACTCCAACTATTTTTTATCCTTTAAGCCGGCTAAAACAGGATACATTTCTTAAGGTTCCCTTACAGTTTTTTACGCTGTACGGGCTTAAATTGTACATGTTTAATTATACAGGGGAGAGGGAATTTTTCAATTCATTTTTCTATTTAGTACAAGAATTATTTGGGGGAAAATTTAAAAGCTATTTACAATATTATATTAATATTGATATATTATTAGTGGATCGTGGATCACGAGCGGCAAGTCCCTGAGGGGGCTTGTTTCATTTATAGGAACATTTTTAATTCATATCCTAAATAATTAAATCCTGGGAATCGTCTATAAATTTTATTTTCTAATATTACGTTAATAAAAGGATATAAGCTAGTAAAAAGTCTCACCCTGGTACGCATTATTAAGAGGCGTGGTGAGATCTATTATTTATATATTATTAAAATACTCAATCTTTATCAAATATTAAGTATTACTTATTTTTAATTCAGGTATGGAAACCTCAAAGGTGGTGAGTATAGGTTGGTTTACACTTGAGATAGGAAATTCTTCAAGATATAATTCTGTGGCTTCTTTTAAGTTGGAAAGAGCTTCTTCAATTGTAAATCCCTGACTTATAGTACCTATTTCTGAACATTCTGCAACGAATAAATCTTTTTCTTTATGAATTATAGCTGTAAAAACTTTTGTATCCATTTTATACTTCTTTTTGAGAATTATATTTATAACCAGTAAATATTACAATTAAAGGATTTATTTATATTTATAAAGTCTTTGGGTACTGCTTTGATGATTTAAATATAAAATGGCAATCTTATTGGAGTTCTCAAGATCTTAGAATCAAATTAAAATGTTTATTAAATATCCATTTTGGCCTTATTTTGATAAGTTCTTAAAAGCATAATGATTGGAGTCTCAAAAGTGCTTCACTATTAACTACTGCTAAAAATTTGCGGCCGTCATTTAGGTAACAAGCTACATAATGCTCTTTCCGTCTGCCACCGAATACTAAGCCAGCAAGTGCACCAAGAGGACCAAAGGTTATTCCACCAAGCATACCCCAGCCAGTTGCACTGATTATGCTTTTCTTATTTTCTTCTGTTATTACTTCAACTTTATCTAGTTGTTTTATCAAGTTTATCCTTTTAAAGATTCCTATTGTTGCACCTTTGAATATTCCAAATGATAAAGCAGTCCACTGGCCAAAATCTCCAGCTACGATACGACCTTCCATGATTAACCTTTTATGATGTGTAACAATATTTGGTATTATATTATAATACTTTTATATAATAAAAAGTATAATATTAGAAAAAAATTTGGAAAACTTAATTACTTAAATATAATATTCATTATCACATAAATTTTACCATATAAAATTAAAAAGAACTTGGAGTACTAAAATTAAACCTTCAATAAACGCATTTCTTGGATACTCATATCAAAAATCTGTTGCTTTCTTTCTTTTAGTAAAAATGGACATCGAACGAATTATAGAAAAAATTGAAATTGAAACAGCCACTAACAATAATTTTGATGATCTTAAAATAACTTTTAATAATGAAGAAATATATTGTCAAATTAAAGATATTAACAATATATCTTTAGATGATTTAAGAATAGAAAAGAACAACATAAAAATAAAAAATAAAAAATATGCAATTTCTCAGGGTAATAATATTCTTTTCTTGAAAAAGATTAAAATAAATCCAAATTCAAAAATATTAGGTTTTCCTTCCCTTAAAAAGAAAAATGTTTTTATTGTTTCTCTATCAAGAAAAAGTATTTTTAATAAGATTGATAAAAACTATCAAAGTAAAGAAAATAGATTCCCTATAATTTGCAAATTTTTTGAAAACTTTTTAGATGAGCGGAGATTATTAATTAATAGAAAAGATCTACCAATTATTAAAATTTTTAGCATTAAATTATTAGAAAAAACTATAGATATAGGAAGAAATCATTTAGATGTTCAAAACTTATTATATATAGAAGGAAAACCAGGAGTTGGAAAAAGCCATTTAGTAAATTGCTTAACAAAGGAATATAAGAATAACATAATATATAGATTTTGGATTTCAAATCAGGATAAAGATTATAACAGACGTTTAATTTATAAGAATTTCATTTCAGATATCTCGATTAAATTATTTGGAGATCTTGTTTCTAGAACCGAGGAAGAAATCATTAATAAAATTAACAATGAAGGAAAAGTACTAATTATTGATGGATTTGATCATATCGAAAACTATAATAATAAAGAACTTAATAAATATATTAACTTCATTAATCAAGCAAAAGATAAATGTAAGACCATTATTCTATCTAGACCTCTAAAAACAAATTTTAAATGGAAAAAACAAGTACTTGAAAATTGGACAAAAAAACAGACATTGAAGGTATTAGATGAATTATATCATATTGTTGATTACAAAATATGCTATAAGATATACGATATAACATCTGGATATCCGATTTTAGTTCGTTATATTGCAGAACATTATAAGAAATTTAATAATCTTCCTAATCTAAAAGATTTAAGAAACCTTGAAGATTATTACAATAAACTCATTAAAAATGTAAATACAAGAAGTGCACTTTCTTTATTTATATCATCGCACTCATTCTTTATGAAATCTGAGATATCTTATTTTTTAGAAGATGATTTTTCGAATGTTGTAAATGAATTTATTTCGTCCTATCCATATCTATTTGAAATTAAGCTAAATAGAATAACATTATTTCATGATAGCCTTAATTCATATTTGAAAAAAAATATTAATAACGAAAAAAGAATAGCAAGAGTAAATCAAAAAGTATTTAAATCAATAATGGAGGGAGAAAGAAGATTTTTATCTAGGTTTTTATATTTTAATTTAGATAAAAATATGAAATTAAAGATCATAAAAAAGTTTTCATCTATGAAAATTTTTAAGTTAATTTTAGTAGATGCAATAGATTTTGAGGCTATACGCTCATTTTACTTTCAAATAAGAGAGGCTTTAAATGAATTACAGGCAAGAGATTTGAAAATTATTCATTATTATGATTTAGCTCTTATTATAAATATTGTCGATAGGGATCATGTATCAACATTAAATAATTTTTTCTATACACTCGTAAAATGTCTATTATTTAATAAATATAGTGAAGAGGATATTACTAGCTCGGAGTATTTGTTTTCTATGTTTTACTATTATAGAACTGGAGATTCTTCTTTACTTTATGCTATTACAAGTAATAGAAATTATGATACTAGAAATTTTCATAATAATCTTCTTAGTGACATTAAATCCGAAGAACATTATTTTGATATTCACAAAAAACCCATAAATCTAACGAAGAAAATAAGAAACATATTGAGTAATAAACATGAATATGAATCTATAAAAAATATTACATACATTTTAGAGAATATTTATATCAATGATACCAATGTTAAAGAATTTAAGGAATTGAAAAGTGCTATTGTGAATTATATTGAAACTGATGAAACAATAGGAATTAAAATATTAAAAAATATTTTACCTCAATATAATATAAGGTCTTTTTTTGCAAATATTATTTTGAGCGATGTAAAAAACAAAATTGAATCTTTAGGAGCCGGAAAAGAACCGAATAAATATCGTTATCTAAAATTAAAAGATTTCATCTTAAAATATAAAAATATTGGCTCTTTTAAGATGTGGGTAGAAATTTTAAATTATATGCGTTTATCACTCAAAGAAAGAAGAGAGATAGATTTATCAAGTATTTCAATTTTTTGGCCCATGTATCATGAAAGAAAAGATTATTCTGTAATTAGTTTAGATGCCGCGCTAAAAGCATTTGAAGAAAAAAAATTCATCCTTGAAAAAGAATCTTGCCAATTGATAATATTTGCTCAAAGAATGTCTGAAAAAGGAATTAGGCATCTATTAAATGGGTATATTACACTTCATTCTCCAGATATTCTTAAAATAATTTTGAATAAATATGATATTGAAGATTTAGAAGTAAATTGGTTTTACTTACCTACGGAATTCATAAATTCATTTTCAGAAAGAATTTTTAATTATGAAATGGGTAAATTATTAAATTACAATCGCTATTCTAAAAATATAGAGTTTGAAGAAATAGAGAATACTCTTAATTCAAAATTTTGGGAAAGGATTGCACGAACATTAAAAATTTTGAAGTTTAAAATAAAAATCTCTGAATCAAATCCTATGGTAGAAAAGCTAAAGAAATTTGATATTGATTTAGATTTTAAACCTAATAATAATAAAACAAAATATAAACAGAATAGCATTGAAAGATATAACCAAGGAATTTTAGATTCGACTGACATAGATTTCATTCAGAAAAGGAATTTATCTATAGCTGATGTTTCTTTGTTTACAAATGGTTATTATTCAACATTTTCAGATTTAGATGTATATAAAATATTTAAAAAGGGAGAAGTTAGAAAAAATATTAAAACTATTTTATATAATTCAATAACAGCAAAAGTCCAAAGAATTAATATGTATGGAACCTTGTATTATTTCCTTGGTAATTTACCAAGACTACTAGTTGATATTGATTTTAATGAGTATTTACCTAAATTATTTAAAAGCTTCAAAGAATTCTTATCTTTATCTCTGCTAAAAATAGATTAGATAAAACAAATATCTGATAATTTTGTTATTCTACAAACTCCATAGTTCGCCTAGCAACATTGTTGCTAGGCAGGCGAGTGAAGACTATGGCTCTGCCAGTATAGATCTTAAATTTAAAAAGAAAATAAAAGTTATATAAATAAAAGCCCGGTATAATGTCGGGCTTTTTACTTTAAAAAAAGATTTAAAACAGGAAATCTTATAATGGGCAAAGATAACTTAAGAGATAATAGAGAAAATAGAAGTAAAAGTCATGAACTGCCTTCCAGCAACTCTAATGGTTCCCAAGACAATAAAGAATATAATTCTATTCCATCAGATAGATTTTATACTTTAAAAGAAGAGGTAACCTTAAGATTTTACCAGACACCAAAAGCTCTTTTTAAAAATCCTAAATATAAAGGTCTCTCTCTTGGTCCAAAGCTTATGTATTCAATATTAAGGGATAGACTTGATATGTCCATAAAAAATAACTGGAAAGATGAAAAAGGCTACATATATTTAATTTTTAGTATAGAAGAGCTAGCCAGTCTTCTAGAAATAGACAGAAAAGCTATCATGCGATACAAGAAATTATTAGTCGACTACAGACTTATAATTGATAAAAGGTTGGGTCAAGGTAGATCCAACAGGATTTATGTGTTGAAACCGGAGTTATGGGACGGTCAGAAGTCCCAAAAAGGGACTTCAAGAAGTCCTAAAATAGTACTTCCAGAAGTCCATAATAGGGACAATAATGATACTTACACTAATGAACCTAATTTAAATAACGTTAATAATGTCGGTAGTGAAGGGGCTGTGGAAAAATCTGGAGAGGATATAAAGGAAAAGACAGAAGAAAATGAAGAGGACATTAATGATATTAGGAGAAAAATAAAAGAATCCCTTAAAGAAAGAGAAAAATGCAAATTTACAGAACCGGAGGACTCTGGAAAAGAAAAAAGCACTGATCCAAAAGGTAGATATTTTAAAAGCAGCAAGGTAGAGGACTATCCTGTGCTGGGGAAATATAGGTCAAGAGAAAAGGAGCTGCTGGCCAGAGAGATAGCGGAACAGGTTGTGGATGACCATAGCCTGGGAGCATTCCGTGTTATAGCTGATAAAATCCCTGAACAGCAGATAAGAATATTTTTAAGCATAATAAAGGATACTTATCTTACCGGAAAAATTAAAAAAAGCAGAGGTGCAATGTTTATATCATTTGCTAAAGCATATGCTGGCAAAAATGGTATAGATCTTGGTTTTAAGTAATACTGCTGCCGGATATGAGTTTTTAAAGTGTAGTGCCTGGCAATGCACTTTACTTGTCATAAAATGCAAACCTATATTTTCAGTATTGTAATTATTTAACCTAAAAGGAAAGAGTGAAAAAATCTTTAAGCAGAATTTTCCTTTTAAATTTAATTATGATAAATTTATTCTGTAGCTTATACTATTCAATTAAAAATGGTGAATTTACATGAGTGAAGTAATATTTGCAATAGAGGAATCAGCCGAAGGCGGATTTGAAGCAAGAGCATTGAATTATTCCATTTATACCGAGGCTAAAGATATGGAATCATTAAAAGAAGCTGTAAGGGATGCCGTGCGCTGTCACTTTGGTAAAGAGGATGCACCCAAAATAATAAGACTGCATCTTAAAAGAAAAATGTATTTATGTATATCTATTTGAAACACCTCCTCCTAAAGATACGCTGATAATGAGAAAATATCCAAATGTCCCTCGTCCTTTTATTATTGAGCCGCCACTTGATTACGGAAGAGAATACCATAGAGAAGAAAAATTAAATTTCAATCTAATCCTGATCGGAGAAGCCGCTAAGTACCTGCCTTATTTTATCTTTACTTTTAAAGAGCTAGGAGAGCTGGGTATAGGAAAAGAGCGGCGAAAATATATTTTAGAGAAGGTAGAGAGCCTCAGTCTGGCAAAAAAAGTGTTATTTATAGTAAAAAGATTATCTGTTCCGTGATAATTATTACATAACTGATTTTAAGGATTTTAAAAATCTTCCATAGCCTATCCGCCTCTTTTTTACCCATTTTTTCTATTATCCTTAATTTTTATGATATTTTAGGATCATCCATTTTTCCCTGTGCTAAAAAATCATGAAAATGGTTGATTGTCTTGCACCTGCGTCTCCTATTGGAGGTTCAGTTTCTGAATTGCAAAGGCATTAATATATAAAATTGCTGTTTTAAATAGAAACTGCTAAAATATTTCACAGACAAAATTACCATGAAATATATTAAGAATATATTTAAAAAGATATCTTTTGGAAATAAAATTTTCATTTTTAATGCCCTGGTATTTATTATTTCACTTTCAGTCCTAGCTTTTTCTGCAAACCAAATATCAACTAATACAATATTGGATAAAGCCCAGAGATCGTCTATAAGGGAACTCAAATTGATAGACAGAAATATCTCAACGATGAAGCAATCCATAGAAGATTACTTGAGGTTGATATCTTCTGAATATCGCTTACAAAATACTTTGTATTCTATTAATAGCGATAGAGAAAACAATATAAAAGAGAACCCTCTGGAAAAAACTAAAATAAGCTCACTTATGTCTTCTATTGTAAGCAATATTATTTCACCAAGTACACATCTTATTGGATCCAGCATACTGATTGGCGATGAAGTCTTATATAGTGGATATGATCTTAGCAACTTTGATACTTATAATACCCTGGGTGCTGATTATTTTAAGGAAGTAAAACGGACCCAAAAACCGATATGGTCAAGCATTTTCCCCCTTGAATATGACTCAGGAAGAATTGAAAATGTCTTTGCAGTTGCAAAAATAATAATCGATAAAGAGACCGGAGAAGATATTGGAACAGCAGTGGTCTTTGTTGATGAAAAGGAAATTTCAAATATTTATTTGAAAAGCAGATCCAATGAAGATGTCAGATTCTATATTATTGACAGTAATAATATGATCATATTATCTGATAATAAATCCGACCTTTATAATCAAGCGGAACCTGTATTAGGAATATCAGGAGATGAATATAGCGCACTAATCGATTCTGGAAGTTTTTCTACCAGAGTTGAAAAGACTCAATATCTTTATTCTATAAGTAGTTTTAGTGATTTAAACTGGAATATTGTGAGCATCACATCACTTGATGAAATAATAAAAGAGAGTGGAGACATTACAAAAATATTGCTAGCTATAACAATTTTATGTCTGCTTATGGCATTCGGACTTTCTTTTATTATTTCCAATAGGATTGTAAATCCCATTAAAACTTTGACCAGGATAACGAAACAGATCATAGAAGGGAATATGGGTGTTCGTGCAAAGATTAATGTAGGTGGTGAAGTTGGCATATTGGCAAAGGGATTTAATGAGCTAATGGACCGGATAGAAAAGCTAATAAAGGAAGTATATGACAAGCATCAGAAGCAGAGGGAAACAGAATTCAAACTCATCCAGGCACAGATAAATCCACATTTCCTATACAATACACTTGAAATGATCAATTCATTTATTGCATTAGGAATGACCGAGAACTCCGAAAGAACTGTAAAAAACCTATCTCGATTTTACCGCATATGCTTGAGTAAAGGCGATGATGTGATATCAATAGGCAATGAAGTAAAGATTATTAGAAGCTATCTTAGTATTCAAAGATTAAGATATACAGAATTTATGGATTTTGAATTGGATATAAGTAATGATATCCTTAAATATGGTATTCCCAAGCTTACTCTTCAACCGATTATTGAAAACTCTATATATCATGGATTGAAAAATAAAAACGAAAAAGGCAGGTTGATTATAAAGGGGATGATGGAGAAAAAGAACATTGTCTTGGAAGTATTTGATGATGGGATTGGCATGACTAAAGAAATGATATCATTTGCATTAAATCATGGAAATAGGGATGATAATCACAGAACAAGCTATGGATTATGTAATATAAGCAGTAGGTTAAAATTACTATATGGTAATTCTGGAAGATTAAAAATAGAGAGCGTCATTGGTAAATATACAAAAGTTATTATTAGAATTCCTCCTATTTTACTATAAAATATAAAAGGTACTATTTAATAATATATTTTAGAATTTAATTATGTTAAAGGTATTTATTGCAGACGATGAATACTATTTCCGGCAGACCTTAATAAAATCTATTGATTGGGAATCACTCGGATTTGAATTAAGCGGAGAAGCGAAAGACGGGTTGGAAGCCTTAACAAAGATTAAGGAACTTAAACCACACATTATATTGATGGACATAAATATGCCTATAATGAGTGGTCTTGAAGTAATGCAGCTCCTAAAAGAATCTGATTTTAAGTGTAAGATGGTGGTCATTACAGGATATGACGAATTCAATTATGCATTGCAGGCAATTCAATTAGGTGTCCATAGTTTCATCCTGAAACCAGTAGATAAGAAAGAATTAACCACAACCCTTCTGGAGATAAAAGACTTATTCGAAAAAGAACAGAACAATCTAATGGAAATTGATAAACTAAAAAAGGCTTTTATACAGAATCTTCCTTATCTGCGCAACCAATTACTATATTCACTGATATATGGCAGCAATACTCTGGGAGAAAGTGTCTTGATTGAGAAATTTGATTATCTGGGCATTGATTTTGTTTCTAATAAGATAGTAGTCGTTGTTTTTGAGATTGACTATAGCAATTTAGACTGGAAGGAACGGGAAAAATCTATACATGAGCATGCTATACTGGAGATTATTGAGAAAATCTTACTGAATGATATTAGGGGAGGTTCATGCTTTGACAATGAAGGCAGAATATGTGCTTTGCTTGGTTTTAATGAAGAAAACGATGTTGGTATTACAGCAAAAGTAATCCCCAGGTTATACCGGATTAAGGAGATGGTGAAAAAGAATTCTGACTTTACCATTTCTATCGGGGTAGGCTGTATATATAATATGGTCGATAAAATATCATTATCCTATAATGAGGCAATTAATGCCCTGAGCAATAAGATAATTCTGGGAAATGATAGCATTATTCGGTTTAATGCTATTTCGAACAATAAACTTTCTATTTGTTATTTTACAACAGAGCACAGGCATAAACTGCTTATTGCTATGAGGTTGTCAGATATTGAGGAATGTAGGCAAATATTAAATAAAATCTTTTCCAGCATCAAAGGAAGCTGTAAAAGTACTGTACTTTTAAAAATAACATGCATAAATATAATCTCTACCTGTATAGAGTTTTTAACTGAATTCAAGATTAAGATCGATGTTAATAGCAATCCGGAATTTGATTTTAATGAGGCTTTTGCAAAAATTCAATCGATAGAGGATATTGACAATATGCAATTATATATTGAAAAATTCGTAACAGATTCCATTAATGAGGCTGTAGAAAAGAAGAAAAATACTTCCTCAAAATTTGTAAAACAAGCAATAGATTATATTCATGATAATATTTCAAGTACAGATTTAAACCTGGGAGAAATAGCTAAATCAATATATGTTGATTACAGTTATCTTTGTTCTCTATTCAAAAGGGAGACAGGAATGACTATAAATAATTATATTACCCACATTAGAATGAAAAAGGCAAAGAAACTTATGAAAAAAGGGTATGAATATATTACTGATATTTCGAAAAAAGTCGGTTATTTAAATGCAAATTATTTTGGTAAATGTTTTAAAAAACAATATGGTTTATCTCCAATAAATTATATAGAAAAAATAAAACAATAATACCTTCATAAATTCCCTATAATTTTACCATATAACAAATAATTGTCCCTTTACTCCATTATTTCAATAGATTAATATTGCTTTATCTTTTCGAAAAGGAAATAAAAAATGAATATGGAGGTGTAAAATGTATGCAATAAAAAGGTTTAAATGGCTATGGATGTTTGTCGTTGTTTTAGCTGTGCTTTCTCTAGTCATATGCATATCCTGTAGTAAGTCTGCTGCTCCTCAAGAAGTTACAGAGGAGACTGTAACTGCAGAGGAAACCACTACAACAGAGGCACCTGCAGAAAAGGTGACTTTAAGGCTGTTCACAATCAGTGCTGACGAAAGCAGGATATTAATAATGAACGACTACATAATCCCAAATATAGAAGCGGCATTGCCGAACGTAGAAGTTCAGTTTGAAGAAGGCGGGGGTGGAGAAGATTATAATAATAAATTGAAGACATATAATTCAACCGGTGACCTTCCTGATGTCTGGTATTCAGATGCTTCTTTTGCATCGGCAATAATAAATGCTGGCAATATGCTGGATTTAAACCCATATGTAACCGAAGATGGGTTTTTAGCAAAAGTTTCAATACCAGAAGCACTACAATACAAGGATGGAGAAATATATGTCTTAAATTCAGGAGTAGATGCATTCTTTACTCCAAGAATTTTCTATAACAAGGCAATATTTGATGAGTGTGGAGTAACGATTCCAGAAACTTTTGATGAATTAATCGATGTATGCAAAACTATAAGTGCTAAGGGATATGTTCCGGTATCAACCGTGGGTAAAGGTGGATGGGCACCACAATTATACCTAGTCCAGACCATGATTACGATAGAGGATCCTCAGGTGATGTTGGATCTTCTGGCTGATAAAACAGATTTTACTAATCCTGTTGTCAAGAATGGATTAGGTAGAATCGAGACCCTGGCAAAAGAAGGTGCATTTCCTGAAGGTATTGCACTGCTGGATTACGGCCCGGCTAAGGAAATGTTTACATCAGGAAAATCTGCAATGTACTGGATGTTCAGCTGGGAATTACCAAGTCTCAACACAGACCCCAATATAGGCCCCGATGTAGATTTCTTCCTGTGGCCAAGTGCTGGCGATGCATATGATCCTAATGAAGCAATTCAATATTGGGGATCACCTTTGAATGGGTATGCAGTGAATAGCAAGAGCGAACATATTGAAGAGGCTGTTAAGCTTGCTGAATTCTGCGCAATGCAGGATGCGTTATTCTTCCAATCTACAGGAGCTCCTATTATTCTGGATACGGGAGTTGAGACTACTGGCCAGTCTGATCTAATGAAGAAAAATGTTGAGCAATTCTTAAATTGCGATACAAAAATAGCTTCGATTTTATTAAACGGTATGGATGCAGCAACAAGTTCAGAATTTGCTACTTTGGGTGCAAGTTTATTGACTGGTGAATTTACTGCAGATGAATTTGTTGACCAATTCAAGCCGGTATGGGAAAAGAACACATATTTTGACTAAGGATTTGTTAAATTATTAAATAAGATCAAGGTGAAAACAAAAGCTCTTCTTTTAACAGAAGAAACAGTTTCAAGAGAAGAGCTTTTGTTATTCAAAGATTAATACTTGAAATAATCAAATGACTTGATTGGAATCATTTGATTTAATCTTATAAAAAAGAAGTATTGTATGAATAAATATTTTAGAAGCAGACTGGCTATATTTATATTTGCTTTTCCGGCACTGGCTCTTTTTACGACTTTTGTTATCTACCCTCTTATTCCTCAAATAATAATAAGTTTTCAGAGACATGACGGGTATGCGATGCAAGCCTGGGTTGGACTTAGTAATTATATAGAAACATTTAAATCCGGTTCTTTTTGGCTAGCCCAAAAGAATACATTGATAATATTAGCACTTCAAACATTTATTGGATTGCCAATATCTTTATTGCTGGCACTTGTTCTGGACAGGCAATCTGAAGGAATAAAAAGGTTTTTTAAAGCAGCGATTTTATTTCCGGCAATTTTATCTGTTACAGTAATCGGACAGATGTGGATAGCAATATATGAACCTCAATGGGGTGCGCTAAACTCAATTCTTAACAGCATTGGTTTGGAAAACCTTACCCGGTCGTGGCTGAGTGAAAAGGGTACAGTTATTTATAGTATTGCATTTGCATTTACATATCAGTATATAGGTATGAATGCATTATTTTTCTATTCAGGAATAAGATCAATACCCAGATCATATTTCGAAGCGGCATATATAGATGGTGCAGGATTCTTTCAGACTTCATTTAAAATAACAATTCCTCTGCTGCAGGAAGTTATCAAATATGTTTTAGTTCTCTCGAGCTTGGGTACCCTTGGATTATATGCACTTATCCGGGTAATGACAGCGGGAGGTCCAGGAAAGTTATCAAGAACTATTGTCTACGAGATGTTTAATACTGCCTTTTCGAAATCACAATTTGGATTAGGAAGTGCGATTGCTGTTATATTCGTAATACAATGCATTTTTATTAGTCTGATTATCAGCCGCTATGTGGCAAGAGAAAAAATAGAATATTAAGAACTTAAAATATCGGAAAAGGTGAAAACATAAATGAGAATAATATCTGGTGGATTTAGAAAAATATTCTTCATAGTAACAGGTATCGCCTTTTTTCTTCCTTTATTCTGGATGCTGGCACTATCTTTAAAATCAAAAAGTGAAGTTTATGACAATCCATTTGGTCTACCCAGAGAATGGTTATTTTCTAACTATGCAGAAGTCCTTTCGAAATATAATTTTTTCAATTATTTCAAAAACAGCTTGATTTATACAGTAGCCACCATTGTAATAACTCTTTTACTTGGAAGTATGCTGGCATATTGTCTTAGCAGGATGAATTGGAAAGCCAATAAATATATAATTATCTTTATATCAATGGGGTTGATTGTTCCCGTAGAGGTTGTTATGATCCCCCTGTTTATGCTGATAGGGCAATTACGGATAAATGATACTTATTTTGGGCTGATTTTACCATATTCCGCGTTTAATCTTTCAAGCTGTGTGCTTATATTATATGCTTATTTAAGAAGCCTTCCAAAAGAACTTGAGGAGGCGGCATGTATAGATGGCTGTAATATTTACCGCACTTTTTTTAGTATTATACTACCAAATATCAAGCCTGCTTTATATTTGCAGGTGGTTTTGATCTTCATGCGTGTGTGGAATGAGTTTGTCCTCGCATTTATTGTGGCTGGCCCTGAAAGGTTAAGGCCATTACAAGTGGGATTATTGAGCTTCTTTGTGAGTATAGGAGTGTCCCACTGGGGGTATATCGGGGCAGCAATGATTATATCAAGTTTACCGACATTAATAGTGTACTTGATAGCAAATGAGCAGATAGAGAATTCATTAACTGCCAGCACTGAATTGAAATAAGTTGCTATTCTATTAATAGAATTAACAGTTTGTTTACTCTTTGTATTTTTATAATAGGAGGTATTAAAATGAAATACGTTGCGATTTTTCATGGAAATTTAAATTACTCGTACTTGACGCCCGATAAATATGAATTTGTTATCCGGAAGAGTTATGAACTGATTTTCGATACAATGAAAGAAAAGTTTCCAGGCACAAAATATGTGTTTGAAGCCTCGGGTTACACCCTTGAGCAGATAGCCATACTTACTCCGGATATACTGGAAAAGTTAAAATCGGCAATCAACTCGGAACAGTGTGAATTCATGGGCTCGCCTTATGCCCATCCAATGCTGCCTAATTTCCCAAAGGAAGACGGAAAGTGGTCTATCCGGTTCTCGAATGAAATTTACAAAAAGTACCTTGGCATTATTCCAAAGAGTTTCTGGAATCCCGAATGCGGATGGAGAAGTTGTATACCGGAACAGGTTGCAGAAGAGGGTTATAAGAATCTAATCGGTGATTTTGAAGCATACAGCCGTTCGCTTGGAATAGACGGCAAACCGCAAAGACCGGAAATCTACGAGAAAGAATTCAGCAAAAATCCGTCATTTTACAGTTTTACGTTTAAATATGACTTACCCGGAAGCGAAAAAGCAATTCATTTCCCTTTTAAACACATAGCCGGTATGCCTGATGGAAAACTCCGAATGTTTCTGCGTACTGACCGTGTAACACAATTTGCCGTCCGGTTTTTCATGGGAATGGAAGGTTATTCATTTAAAAGATATTTGGGCCTGATCAAACAATACTCCGAACAAAAGGCAGGCGAACCGGAAGGCGCTTTGATTATTTTTGCCGATGATGCGGAATATATTGGAACGAACGCATGGTTCCGTCTGAAATTTCAAAACAAGCCGGATAATGTGTTCGAGGAAACGCCTAAATCGAAGGAAAATTTAATTAACCTGATTACTGAAGTAAAAAAACTGGGCGAGTTTGTAACTTTTGATGATGCCTGCAACAAAATACAGGCTTTACCGGAAACAATAGCATTTGACGATGACACCGCTTGGCATGGAGCGAATGCATCAACTTGGGCCAATACTCCTATGGCAAGACTCCTGCGCCCCTGGCAGGATCTCGTAAAGGAAAAAATCCATGCTCTGGCTTCTACTATGGATCAGGAAATTTTAAAGAAGGCCTGGTATCATCTGACCAATTCCTACAACTCTGACGGGCAATGGCCTCCGACATTGCCCCAGGCTCCGCATATTGTTCACCCGTTTAATTACGAATACTGCTTTAAAAACCTTTTAAAAGCGGAATTGCTGGTTGGAGGTGTTGACCGGTCGAGGCTGAATACTAATCCTGTTGATACGATGAAAGAGATATTGTCAATACAGCAAAATCTCGTCTCTGAAAAAGCGGAAAGCCTGATTCAGATTGGTTCTGAAGAGGAGAAAACCGCTGCGCGGCTGGCGAAAGAACTCATAAAAAAATCAAGAGATTTAACATCTCTTCAACAAACAGGAAGCCATGTCCTTTATTCTGAAGAATATAAAATCAGGGCCGAACTGCTGGTGGAGGCAAGAAGGCTGGTCGGCGGTGTTGTTTTGGAAAAAGCGGAATTAAAATTATAGAATTCAACCATAAGAAAACCAATGCCGATTTTATAGAAAGGATCTTGTATTTTATTGAAGATGTCTACAATAGAAAAAGGCTTCATTCTTCATTGGGGTACATACCCCCGGAAGAGTTTGAGAATATATTTATTGAAAAAAATTCAGGCAAAGTATATTCTGAGCTGAGGCAAGTGGGTGCTTAAATTCAGGGGCTCATATCAGTTAAGGGTTAAGAGATGTATGTTTAAAGTCAGGCAAAGTGATTTTTTATTATTTTGAATATGTAAATATTTTGAACTGGATTGGCTGATAAAGTAATTTAAAAGCTGTATATAACTTAGAAAGGAGATATGCTAATGTTTAAACTGGTAATTATAGGGGCGGGCAGTACAGTTTTTGTGAAAAACCTTGTAGGGGATTTATTAACTTATGATGAATTAGTAATTGATAAAATATCTCTTGTGGATATAGATAAATATAAATTGGATATAATGGAAAAGTTAATAAAAAAAATGTGCAAACAGGAAAAAAAGAATATTGTTATTGAAGCAGCTACCGATCGAAGGGAAGTTTTAGGTGATGCTGATTATGTAGTTTGCACAATAGATGTAGGAATTGTTGATTTATATGAAAAGGAATTAAGCATAGCAGATAAGTATGGTATTAACCAAAATGTTGGAGACACTGTAGGTCCTGGTGGAGTTTTTAAAGGGCTGCGCACAATACCGGTTATTTTAGAGATATGTAAGGATATAGAAGAATTATGTCCGAATGCCAAATTTTTTAATTACAGCAACCCAATGTGCATTACCATGATAGCTGTTAAAGAATTTACCGATATTGAAGCTTATGGCCTATGTCACTCTGTCCAGGGTACTCAAAAACAGATAGCGGATTATATTCAAGTAACTCTTGAGAGAATGGCCTTCGTATGTGCCGGTATTAATCATATGGCATGGTTTTTAAAAATTGAAGTAGATGGAGAGGATATATACCCGCTTCTCAAAGATATTTCTAAAAACAGCAGAACTATTAAAGAGATAAGTAAAAATGAAAGCATCTATTCTCATTATGGGGTAGAACTTATTGACTACGTAAGGTTTGAAATAATGAAACATTTTGGATTTTTTGTTTCCGAATCGCCATTCCATATGTCTGAATATGTCCCATATTTTAGAAAGAATGAAATGCAAATAAAGCAATTAAGAGTAAATAATAGATGGTGGTTGGAGCACTGCATAAACAGGGAAGTTTACTTTGAAGAAATTAAAAAGATTGTCAATAATGATGAAAAGATAAAAATAGAAAAAAGTGATGAATACCTCCCAGAAATTATAAGGTCTATAGAAACCGGTCGTATTTTTAAAGCCAATATCAATCTTATAAATAATGGGCTAATAGCAAACCTGCCATTAAAATGCTGTGTAGAAGTTCCATGTTTTATTGATGCATCAGGCATCAACCCTTGTTATATTGGTGATTTGCCCGAACAATGTGCAGCTCTATGCAGAACGAATATAAATGTCCAGATGCTTGCAGTAAGAGCAGTTTTTGAGAAAAATTGGGACAGGAAAAAAGAATATATAATGCAGGCAATTAAAGTTGATCCATTAACAAGTTCTCTGCTAACTTTAAATGAGATAACAGAGATGGTAGAGGAGCTTATTTCTTTAAATAAGGATTTTTTATAAATACCGGGTATAAGATTTAAAAGGAGGGGTAGTTATTAATAATTGTAAAAAAACAATGATGCTGCCTTTTCCCAGCGATTATTAAAATTTATTATTAAATAACTTCTGTGTGTGTTTATTACTTAATACTCTAAAGCATAATTAAGGTAACGTATTCAACAAACAAAATTCAAAAAATTCCTTATAATTCATACTATAAATGCAATATATTTACTATAAATCGTATGTAACAGTATTTATGTTATAGTGCGCTTAGATGTGCTGGGATATTTACAGAAATTCCTGTATTTAGTAACTCGAAACAAGCATCGATAAGCCTTACTGCTTCGATAGTTCGCCTAGCGACAGAACCTATCGCTGGGCGAGTGAAGCCTATAGCTCACCCAGTGTAAACCTTAAGTTTAAAAAGAAAATCAAAGTTATTTAAATATGAAAAGCTTAGCATTATGCTGAGCTTTTTTATTTAGATAATATATTTTGAAAGGCAACTGAATGATGGGTAAGGATAACTTAAGAGATGGCCGAACAAGAAACTGGTTTTACCTTGAAAATGATCTTCTGGACCGAGAAGACTTAACAATATATGAGAAAACTGTCTATATAGTAATTGCCAGATATGTTAACAGTGAAAATAAAGCATTTCCGAGTTACGAAACAATAGCAAAAAAGGGAAGTATGGCGAAAGTCCAGGCAAAGCGGGTAGTCAAATCTTTAACTCAAAAAGGACTCTTAAAAAAAGAAGTTAGAAAAACCAAAGATAATAAAGGTTATACATCAAATTTATATACTTTATTAAATCCGAAACCCAAAGATAAAAGTAATACTAATGAAAAGGGGGTGGTATCTGACAGATACCAGGGTGGTGTACCACAGATACCAGGGGTGGTATCTACCAGATACCCTAACAATACCAGTATTAAAAACACTAATTTAAATAACGTTAATAAGGCTGGTAGCAAAAGGGATGTGGAAAACTCTAGAGAAGAGACCAAAGAAGAAATTGCAGAAGATGAAGAGAATGCTAACGATATCAGGATAAAAATAGAAGAATCCTTAAAAGATGGGGGAAAATGTAACTTTACAAAGCCTAGAGACTCTGGAAACGATAAAAACACCGGTTTTAAAGGTAGACATTCTAATAACAGTGTGGTAGAGAAATATTCTATACCGGGGAGATATAGATCTAGAGAAAAGGAGCTACTGGCTAAAGAAATAGCAGAAGAGCTTAATGATAATCACAGCCCTGGAGCATTCCGGGCTGTAGCTGATAAAATTCCGGAACAGCAGATAAGAATATTTTTAAGCATAATAAAAGATACATATCTTACCGGTAAAATTAAAAAAAGCAGAGGTGCAATGTTTATTTCACTTGCCAGAGCTTATGCTGGAAAGAATAATATAAATCTTAATTTCAGGTAATCCTGCTGCAGAATATAAATTTTAAAGAAAAGGGGTAAATATGATATTATTAGCTAAAAATGTTAACAAAATTGTAAACAAAAAAGCAACTAGTAATCTAGATATGGTTAATAGAAGGCGAGATAAAGACTATATTAGAAAAGTTATAAGAATTAAACCAAAATATATTGTTATATGTGATTTTTTAGATTTTTACGCTGGATATAAGGGAAAAAGCAAGTTTAATTTTTATAACAATCTATTTAATTATTCACTAAAAAAGATATCCGGTGATATTGGTTATGAATTTAGAAAATCTCCTGAGTCTAGCTACGGAATCACAAGATCATTTTTTTTAAATAAGAGGACATATGATTTGCTCCATTCCACATACAAGAAATCGCTAGGATTATATAAAAAACTATATGACGATTATCTATCCATAGGAAATTTTACTGAGTTAATTTTATATATCTATATTACTAATAATATAGAGAATAAAATTCTTAATATATTTAAATTTGACTTCGGTATTAAGAAAATCGATTAAGATTATATTATTCTATAAATTTTTTTATTAGATAAAGTTTTTATCCTTACCTCTTACAATTCTTTTAAGTTTATCTATGCAACTCTATATATTTGAATAAAATTTAATTATGTCATACTATAAAAACATAATTAAAATACAAGGGAGGCATTTAATGGAAAAGAAGGATACAGATAACTTAGATATATCTCCAAAAGCGTCTTTAATTGGGATGGTGTCTGTCAAATGGGAAATGCTGGCAAATGTGATCTTAAGCATTAATAGTGGTGTGGATGTGAGACTAGTTGAGGAGGTATCTAAATTATATATTAAGTGGGGACCTACTTTTAATATTCGTCCTGATTTTGCCTGGTCTCAAATGTGTATTGAAACTGATTTTTTAAACCCTGATAGCACTAAAACAAAGAGTAACAATTTCTGTGGTTTAACATATTTAGAAAAAGTAAGTGGTGGTAAGGAGAAAAGAGCCTATCATTCATTTAAAACACCAGAGTTGGGTGTAATAGCACATTATTCTCATCTGTCTTGGTATATTTACCCAGAGCATATAGATAAAGAATACTGCTCTAAGAAATATGATCCGAATCACAACATAGTTAATGGAAAAGAGCACTTACATGTTGGTTATAATTTAAATTGCCTAGATAAAAGATGGAATCCTAGTGCAAAATATTCCGAAAAAATAGCGTTGTGTGCAGATATGATTTATGAATTGACAGCTGAGGGGCGAAATTCAGAGCAAGAAGTACCACGTATTCAATATATAAAGAATGGTATAGTGGATTTGGCTGACATTGAAACTGGTGAAAAAGAATGGAAGTATATTGCTATTCATCACTCTGCTACACATGACGGGAGTGTAAAGGCCTTTAGAAATTATCATCGTTCTAAGAATTGGTGGGATATTGGCTATAATTTTGTTATATGTAATGGAGATGGTGGTACTGATGGTGAACTGCAAAAGGGAAGGAGTATTGGGATAAGTGGTGCCCATGTTAAAAGCTATAAAGGTGCAAATTATAATAATATGGCACTAGGAATTTGTTTAGTTGGGTGGTTTGATGATATAGTTTGGGAGCATTCAAATCCAAGCGTAAAATTTGGAAATCCTTATAACAAAGTTCCTACAAAAAAACAAATGGATACACTTGTAGATTTAGTAAAGGATTTAATGAGCGAATATAATATATCTGTTAAGAATGTTTTAGGTCATCGTGAATTTCCCAATGTATATAAATCATGTCCTGGCAATAATTTTGACATGGATGAGTTTAGGAATATTATTAGTAAAGTTTAATGTGATAATCTATTTATAGTTGTTTAGCATTCTATAAAAAGTCAGTTTGATTAGTTTTTAGCATTCTTCTCAGCAAGTTTTTGTTTTATAATTTGACCATGTGTAGATACCTCAAAGACAAACAGCACTATATCGATCTTTATGACCTTCACACTATCGAAGAGTGCTTATCTTATTATAGAGATATCCGAAATAGCCTTGAAAATAAAAGAAATGCTGGAGGATTCAAAAAATATGATAAAGAAGAATTTGACAGGGAAGCAAATAAAGCAGCCAGCCTTATTATAAATGTTATAAAGGCTAGAAGGTATGAACGTAAAGAAGAGGTGATCCATAAATGGATGGAGGAGGATAGAAAAATGCAGGAAAAACTTGACAATGCCGCCCCTCCATATGAAGTGTTATGCGATAAGTGCTCTTCACCTACAGAAATTATATTAAAAGATCTGCGAGATCTTAGTGAGACTAATAGCAAAGTCCTTTTTATGTTTGAATGCCTGAAGTGTAAAAAGAGGCAGGTGCTTTATGAGGACGGAACAAAATGGCATCCTAAAAGACACAGGTGTCCTGAATGTAATTCTATCCTGAATGAAAAATCTGAATACAGCAATGATGTTTTAACTATAAATTACTCATGCCTGAACTGTTCTTATAAAAATGAGGAAATTGATGATTTCAATGAAATGGAAAAAGAACGTGAGGCAAGGAAAGCTAAGGAAAGGAAGCTTCTTGCGGAATATAGGGAAGAGTTTTGCGTTGATGATAAGACAGGGAGAGAAATGCTCAATTTTTTTGAGCATTTCTCTAGGATGCTCAAGGAATGGGAAGAAAAGAAAAAGAAAGACAAAGGCCCCTTGATCCAAAAGGCACGGCAGCTAAAAAAACTCACATTTGTCCAGCTTAAAAAACTTATTGAGGATGCTGTTCAAAAAGAGGGCTATATAAACCTGAAGTTTGGAAAACCAGAAATTGGCAAATACGTGATTATTGATTTTTCTGTAATTGAAACAAGAGACGGCAGGAAAGAACGTAAAAGCCAAAATACTTTGAAGAAGCTTATAAATAGGCTTTTAGAAGATACTAACTGGCGACTAATGAGTGGTGGGATTAATTATAGGTTAGGCATATTGACCGGAAGGCTAAAAGCATATGAAAGTGAAGAAGACTTGGTTGAAATTTTAAAAAAGAAGAAAAGACAATAAATTTTATATATGAGAAAAATACTTCATATAAATGAATTTATCTTCCAGCTATCTTTTTCTCAAAAGAGAAAATAGATAAAGAGTAAAAGAATAATCCGATCAGTGATTCAAATATTACGAGAATTCTTGAAATTATATTAGTGGAAAAGAAATCTCTAAATCCAGGTGTCGTGAAAGTAACTGTTGAGAAATATAAATAATTAAAATAATTATTATTAATAGTAATTTCAGGAGCTGAAGTTATAGAGTTGTTGATATAATAGAAAAAATTAAAAAACAATGGCAAAAATATACTGTCCAAATATATATTGATTTCTCACCGTAGCCAAATAAAAGATACTTAAAAGGTTCTGATAAGTACAGATACAATCGTAAATATAGTATTAAGAATACCATAAATAAATTTAAAACAAAGACACAAGTAATATAAAATTGAAGGCTTTATTGTTTTTACCCCCCTAAAGGCTTAGAGTATTTTATTAATCAATTATTATGAGTTTAAATTAGCTAAATGAATGTTAATCAAGTATTAAAAAGGGTAAAATAGAATATAATATTTTTATATAAATATCGTAAATTTCAAGAGTGTAGTTTTTATATCATATAGGAGAGCTAAAATTTGTTAAGCTATAAATTTCAGAAAAGGGATATTTAATGATGAAGTTAAAATTTCCATTAATATTCTTATTAATTCTCATGGTTTTGTGTTTATTCTTAAGTGGCTGTAGAGATAAGAGCAGAACTGAGGAGTTAGAAAATAGAATAATTAGCTTGGAAAAAGAACTCCAGGAAAAAAATGAAATAATAGAGGAAACTAATAAAAACAAACAGGAAGAGGATATAATAAAGGAAGGGGCTGAGTTAACAGAAGAAGAGATAATTTTAAACGTAATTAATGAGTATATTAATGCAATTAAAGATGATGACTTTGAAGAACAGCTAAATTTGGCAGATAAATCGGTAAAGCTTTTAGTGGAATATAAAAAAGATGAGTATAAAGCTACAACGAAATATTCTTCTAAAGATGAGAATGTGGCTGGCATTATTTCTAGGGTTGATGAAATTAACGGGAATAAGGCAAAAGGGTGGATGGAGTTTAAACAAGAAGGACAAGATTATTCGATTGAGACCAAAGGTGAAGTTATTTTAGAAAAAATAAATAATAGTTGGAAAATAGCTGATTATAAAAGAAAAGGATTTATGTTATCAGAAACCATATTTGATATTGAGGATATAAGTCAAACAAAGGAAGAGGTAACTGTAACAGTTGATAGGATTTTTTTCAGTGGTTCCGAATTATTGATTAAAATTATTTTTTATAATCAGTCTGAGATGATAATCAGTCCGGGGTTTAACTATGCTGATTCTGCAATAGTTGGGGAGAATAAAGAACAGAATTCAATTACTGGTCCTTTAGATGGTAAATGTGCAGATATCTATCCTGACTCGATTTGTTCGGATTGGTATATTTATGAATGGGATGGTGAATTATCAAAAAGCTACCTATTATATCCAGGTGAATTTTATGTCTGGGAATCTGATACCAATACTTCATTTAAGGAATGGATGTATGATCCATTTGAGATAATTCTGCCTGATAGTTAATGAATTTTACTAATAGGTATTATTTCTGCAAAAGTATTTAGGAAGCATATTTATAAATATTACTTTTAGTTATAAATAATATGACCTATTTAAATTTCAAGATTTTTAATATGAATAGTAAATTATCTAAATATATATATGTAATAATATTTATATTAATTCTAGTGGGACTATTTTTAGGAATGCTCTAAAATGGCAAGAAAAAAATATTTGGTAAATGTCATATTTGTGGTCAAGAAGGGAAATTGTCTTATGAGCACGTTCCTCCTGAAAAAGCATTCAATAATTATAGAACAAAAATATATAAAGGCACTCAATTAATTGAAAAAGATGATATTAGTATGCCCTGGGACTTCAGAAGCTTAAAAGGCAACGTTTTGCAAAGAGGGGTTGGTGGCTATACTCTGTGTGAAAACTGTAATAATAATACAGGTTCCTGGTATGGAAGTAGTTATATAGATTTTGTTTTTCAGAGCTTTAAAATTTTAAATAATAGTAAGAGAATCTCAGAAAAGGAAGAATCTAATTTTTTTGGGGTTTACCCACTAAGAATAATAAAACAAATAATAACAATGTTTTTTTCAATAAATTCACCTGAATTTGCGGTGGTGCACAAAGATTTGGTCGAATTTGTTTTTAATAAGACTAAAAGATATTTAGATAATAATAAATATGGTTTGTATATTTATTATTTAAGTGGAGAAATTTTTCGACATATCGGTACTTGTAGTATCTTGAAAATTGATAAACATCTAATTCGCGTAGTGTCAGAGTTAGCTACAATGCCATTAGGATTTGTATTAGAATTGGACCCAAAACCTGAATTTAAGACTGCTTATAATATCTGTGATATTCTAAGTTTCGCAAACCTATATGACTATGATGAAAAAAAAGATATTAGGCTTGAAATACCCCTATTAGAAAGTAATATTCATCTTCCGTTAGACTACAGAACAAAAGAACAGATTTTCAAAGACCGGTTAAAAAGTGAGTTAAAGAATCTACTAAAAAGAAAAAATGAAAAAAGTAATTATTAACCTTAATAATAGGATTGAAAATTTAGAGGATGATTAATAAAAGAAATATAGAACAAAGATGATTATTTTAATTCTTCCAACAGGTATGATGAAAAATATTACTTTTAATAAAAAATAATATAAAAATTACTGTAATTTCAATTAAGAATAAAATTCAAATATAAGAATTATAATACCTATGTGATTTTTAACCTATCATTAGAATGTTAGAAGAATAAATCTGTATTATGATTAGGTACCCCTTTTCATTTATTCAATTCTTTAATCTTATTTGGTAGGTATAGTATGAGCTTTAATAGTATTATGAACAGGAACTAATTATATTTTAATACCGAAAGCTCAGAAGAGTTTTTTATATTTTAGGACTAGTTCTAAAAAGATAATTTCATTTAATATAAAATATAGTAGATCAAAATTTACCTATTGATAGTTAATTAAAAAGCATACGTAAGGTTATTAAAATTCCATTAATCAAGAAAAGGAGATAAATTAAAGCAGTAATTGTTGTTTAATCAACATTATGATAATATTTATTGAATGACGAAAATTATATCAATAACAAATCAAAAAGGCGGAGTGGGAAAGACTACAACCACGCTGAATCTGGGAGCTGCTCTGGCTGAGAAAGAGAATAAAGTCCTTCTGGTAGACTGTGATCCGCAGGCATCACTTACTATTACCTGTGGAATTGATATTGTAAATTTGGATAAATCCTTATATGAGGCGATAAACAGGGAAAGTAACGATAAAGATTTACGCACTGATGAAATTATACTTAAAACAAAAATTAAAAATGTAGATATTATTCCTTCAAATATCGAACTTTCAAAAGCAGAAATAGAGCTTATGAATATGCTGGACAGGGAAAGGACATTAAAGCACATCCTTAATCCTTTAAAAGATATTTACGACTATATTTTAATCGACTGTCCGCCCAGCCTTGGAATTTTAACGATAAATGCATTAACTGCTTCAGATGAGGTTATAGTTCCAATCGAGACTGACTACCTTGCTTTAAGGGGAGCAGAGATACTTATAAACCAGACTATAGGAAAAGTAAAGAGGAAGTTAAATAAAAATTTACTAATTAAAGGAATACTTCCGACAATGCATAACGAGAGGACCATTCATGCCAGAGAAGTCCTTTCTACCCTAAAAAAATATTTTCTAGATTTGGTTTTTGATACTGTTATAAAAGAGACAGTTAAGTTTAAAGAATCCTCAGTAGGCGGCTATTCAATACTGGAATATGCTACTAGCTCTGACGCAGCAGAATCCTATCGGAAACTGGCCCGGGAGGTAATTGGAAGTGGCTAAAAAAAAGACAAGCGTAGAAGATACAATTGATAAGTTTTTTAAAGAAAAAAAAGATAAGGATACAGGAGATTTATTTGATGCCACTACTTCCGGGGGCCTTGTAAATATTTCACTATCGCGAATAGCACAAGATAAAAACCAGCCGAGAAAAACCTTTGATGATAGTACCATAAAGGAGCTAGCTGGTTCAATAAAAGAGCAGGGGATTATAAATCCAATAACTGTCCGCCCGTACGGGAAAAAATTCGTAATAGTTGCAGGGGAGCGGAGGTTCTTAGCAGCAAGGCTGGCGGGGCTAAAGACAGTTCCGGCAATAATAAAAAAAGTATCTAAAAATGATGTAATGCTAATCTCCCTGGTAGAGAACCTTCAGAGGGAGGACCTAAACAGTATTGACCGTGCAGAGGGTATAAAAGCGCTAAAGGTAAACCTGGGTTTACCATGGATTGAGGTAGCCAGAAAGCTGGGCCTATCAAAACAAAGGGTACTGGACCTTGTTGGTCTATTGGGCCTTCCGGAAAAGATAAAAAAGGATATAAGAGATAAAAAATTAACCGAGAAGCACGGCAGGGCCCTCCGGAAATTAAAAGGCGGAAGTAACAAAATCATAGAAGTTTCTAAAATTGCAAAGGATAAAAAACTTTCAGGTGATGAGACCCTAAAGCTTGCAAAGGAAGTTAAGACAAGGTTTGGAAGCCTCAGGAATTATTCAGGAGAAGAAGAAGCTAAAGTTAAGCCGGAAAGAAATCCTTCCTGGAAGGTAATTAAAGCCTGTAAGATTTTACTCTCAGAGATTAAGGGTATTAGGGCCAGTTTTTCCTTCCATACGGAAATGAGTACAGGTAATAAAAAAGAGCTAAAGGAGATGCTACTTGCAGTTAATAGAAAAATTGATGAATTTATTAAAACTTATAACCTGTAAGGGATGGGTATAGATGCCATACATAAATGTAATTTCCGAGATTTTGAATGAAGTCAAAGTCTGGCTTTATTCTTTAATTGGTGTGGTTACCATAGTAGTTATAATAATACAGGCATTTAAATACCAGGCAGGGGAGGCAGTTGAAAAGCAGGAAGCGCTAAAAAACATCAGACGAACAATTGTTATGAGCGGCGGGGTATTTCTTTTGGCCTGGCTTGCAGATTACGTTATAGGTAAAATGGCCGCTGTTTAATTATTTTAAACTTTTAAAAGCTTCTTAAGCTATATGCAAATGATTGATTGGATAAAAGAAATCATATCTTCCCTTATATGGGAAGGGATTGCCGGTATTTCCCAAAACCTATTTGATTTTTTTATTAAATTTATAAATACGCTTGTTATCCAGCCCACAGAGCCCTCTAAATATATTGCAAACTTTGACCAGTACTTAAAAGGCGTTCAGTATTTTTCCGGAGGGCTCCTTGTTATTTTTGTAATACTGGCTGTATTCAGGCAGGTCTCAGGTGTTATGTACCAGAGTGAAAAGTCGGTGGGCACTTATTTTATCCATGTAACTATTGCGGGAGGACTAATTTATATTCTTCCAAAAGTAGTAACATCAGTGCTACTTCCACTTAACAATGCCCTTATAGATTTTATAGGAAGTGTCGGGGTGGACGCTTCAAGGATTGAAGACTCCTTAAGTGCAAGCGGCGGGTGGGGAGCTATTATAAAAGAGGCCAATATATTTGCAGTTATGTCTCTTGTTTTAACCATAGCTCTAATTGCACTGTGCATAACAGGCGCTATAAGGTATATAGAGACACTTATTGCAATACTAATCTCTCCCCTTGTGGCGCTATCTGTTATAAACAGTAGCGAGGGGCTCGGGATATGGATAAGGGAAGCTATAGCAATAGTTTTTACCCAGACGATTCATTTTCTTATCCTGCAGATACTTCTATCAATAATGGCCGGGGTGGATAATATGGTTCTTGTTATAGTCCTCTCAATAGGTACAGTTGCAGTGGGGCTAAGGGGCCCTCATATAATACGCCAGTACCTCTACAGGACCGGAACATCTTCTACCCTTGTCGCATCAGCCGGTTCTGCAGGAAGGCTGGGCATGATGGCAATGATATTCAGGCACTAAAATTTAAAATGAATGGGATAAGTGATAAAAAAAGAAAGCTTCCAAGGCACGTTGACGGAAGGATAATGATAGGGCCGGTACCCATAAAAAACTTCCTTATTATTCTTCCCATTGCGGTAGTAATAGCTGTAGCTATTATAAAATACTTTAGCCCGGCTGTATTTTTTGCATGCTTTCTATTTCTGGGGGTCCTCATTGGGCTTGCCAGCGAGTTTCACCAGAAGGAGACCGGGTTGTCTATAGTTATAGATATTTTTAAATACACAGTAGAAGGAGAAAAATACTTTGAAAGAAACAGTAAAACCATCTGCTTTAGCAAAAGATTTACTGGGAATAAAATCAAGGGATAAAAAGGCAAGAAAAGGTGACTTTATCCTTCCAGTAAAAAGTATCGGAGACCTACTTGAAGGAAAGGACGGCACATATAAGATAGTTTTAAAGGTTAGCCCCGTAAACGGGGAGCTACTCTCTCCAGGTAGCCTGGAGATGGTAAGTGACGCCATCCAGGGGGCGCTTACTACTTTTAGCGGAAGGATAGGAATCTATATACAGTCTGAGAGCGTAAATATTGATACAAACATTTTTAACATTGAAAAATTTAAAAGCAGCCTTAATTCTGAGGTCAAGCTGGTTCTTCTTGAAGAGCAGAAAAAACATATCCAGTCCATGGCGGGAAGAAGCAGAAATGTCCTAAACTTTTATACGGTTTTTGAAGTAAAAGAAAGTAGTCTCACTTCTGCAGGCGAGCTTTTAGGGGACGCCTGCCAGTCATTTAAAAGCGAGCTTGAATCCCAGGGGATGTATGTTGATAGGCTAGAAGGAACTGATATAAAAGGTCTTCTTTACAGACGGATGAACCCTGAAAGCTCACAGGCCGAGCCCTTAAGGGCTGACTGGGAGATAGAAAATATCCTTCCTGAAAATGCAAGAATATATAAGGATGGGAGGCATATTGAGATAGAAAATAGAATCTATAGGTTTTATTCCATTGTAAAATACCCGGCTACAGTTGAAAAATACAGATGGTTAAAAAGAGTCTTTAACATCAAAGGCGATATAAATATTGCAATAATCTTAACACCAAAAAACAAGGCCACAATAACAAGAGAGCTTTCAAAAGCGGTAAGCGAAATTGGGGCAAAAGCCCTTGATTCTAAAAAAGATGAGGCACTTTTTCAGAAATATAAGGCGCAGAAGGAAAGTGCGGTGGAGATGATTTCCGAGCTGGGAAGTGATAATATTAGCCTCTATGATACAAATATAACAATAGGAATATCTGCACGTGATACAGGGGAGCTAAACACCCTTTCAAACCTACTTCGCTCTAAAATCTCAAGCACTTACTGCCAGGCAACGGAGCTAAAATACAAAGGGTATGAGCCATTTATTACAACCCTTCCAGTACTGGTTGAAAACAGAATAACAAAAAACTATGTATGGAACCTCACCACTAAAGACATAGCTTCAATAATACCATTTGATTCCTCGGAGCTCATGGAGCCAAAGGGGATATTTATCGGGGAAAATGTCGTATCGGGAGGCCTTGTTATAATTGATACCTATAATAAGATCTATAATAACCCCCACGAGTGCATAATAGCAGATTCCGGATCAGGAAAATCATTCAGGATAAAAACTGATGCCATAAGGCATGTGCCATACAGGGACTATATAATAATGTTCGATCTGGAGGGTGAGTTTTATTATCCCTGGGGTAAAAGGTATAAGTTCAGCCCTACTTCCGGGATCATCTCAAACCCGTTCCATATAAGAAATACGGTGGTTGATAGCGACGACTCTGGTGGTGATAAAAAAGATATAGGCACCTATCTTTCTACTAAGATAATGGACTGCATAATGTTTTTTAGGTGGATACTTATAGATTTAAAGCCCTTTGAGGAGGCACTGCTGGAAGAAGATATAAGGGATACCTACAAGAAAAAAGGAATAAGTTTTAATAGCAGTAGGCTTCCTGAGACTTTTCCGACCCTTGGTACCCTAAAAGAAGTGATGGAATCTAAAATTAAAGGTAGTAAAACTACCGGCAGAGCCAGGGAAGCAAGGGATAATATCCTCTCATCGCTCCAGCCGTATATAAGCGGGGCATACAGCTATATGTTTAACGGCCAGACAAACTGGGATTATGATTTTTTTACTGTATTTGACATATCCGGGCTTCCTGAAGCAGTTACCCAGCCGCTTTATGACATACTTCTTAAGGATACCTGGCAGTTCTGCAAGGTAGACCGGCTTAAGACTAAAAGGGTATATGTTGATGAGGCGCACCAGTTTGCAGATCCTTCTAACCCACAGACACTAAAGTTTCTCTCCAATTCTATTAAGAGAGGCAGAAAATACGGGATAAGTTTTGTTACTGCAACACAGAACCTTCCTGATTTTCTCTCAATTGAGCGCTACGGGCAGGCAATAATAGATAACAGCTATTTTAAGCTTTTTTTCAGGATGGGGGAGACTGACGTACCGGTAATAAAAAAACTTTTTAGCTTCAGTGAAAAGGAGCTTGCAGTAATAAGGGGGAGCACTGAAAAACGAAAGGGTGCAAAGGGGAAAGGAATTTTTATTGCAGGATCCCAGAGAGTGGTTATCCAGGTAAGGGCTTCAAAATATGAGCTTGAAATAGTTGATCCGGTCCAGTATGAGGAAGTTTATGACAGGAAATCCAGATTTGATATTAGATAAATAAGTAATGACTGAACCCGTAATAACATCCACAATATCAGCTTATGCTGCCGGTTTTATAAAAAAATACTGGCATATAATTCTAATACTGCTACTTATTATTATACTCCTGCCATTTCTTATGTTTTCAGTTGCGATTAATATTTTGTTTCCCCAGGTGGATATTGAAGAGTTTAAATTATATAAGTCTTTAACCGAAGAATCTGAAATCAGCTGGATTTCCTTTATTTCCTATGATGTAGTAAGGCTTGATAATTACCTAAATGGTAATAATCCAAATGAGAGCATTTTTGACCTGCTACGGGTTGATTTTACCGAATATGAGATAATTGAGACTGAAGAGGAAGTAACTAGGATTGTAGATGGCAGGTCAGTTACAGAAGTCATTACCCGGAAAGAATATAAAGTAATTAGGGAACTTGAACTGCATGGTTACTTTGAGGTTAAAGAGCTTCTTAAATCATTAGAATATGATACTTCAGAAGAGAATATGACAGTTAAAAATGTTACCGGCTTTTTAAACGAATTAAATGAAGAAGAAAAGTACGAAATTGAAACTACTGCATTAACAGATGAGGAGATATCTAAAAGTTTTGATGAAAAACACAGGGAGTGGTTCTTTGCACTGGTTGAGATCCTCCCGCTTCTTGATCCTACATCTGAATTTAATCCAGATGAGTTTATAATACCTGAAATTATAGATAGTCCTGATATACCATCAATATGGCCAGCCAGCGGAAGAGTTACTTCTGAGTTTGGAGAGATGAGGCTAACACATATCCATAAGGGGATAGATATTGCTAATAATACAGGTACACCGGTAAAGTCAACAGCCAATGGTATGGTCATTGCTGTTGGCTCAAGTGGGAACATGGGTAAAAGAATTATGATTTATCACGGTACAGATGAAAATGGTAATACCTATGTAACTGTATATGCCCACCTGAGTCAATTTAAAGTATCGGCAGGGGAAAAGGTATCCCAGGGAGATTTAATTGGATTGATGGGAAATACAGGTCTAAGCACAGGCTCACATCTTCATTATGAGGTTAGAGTAAATGGAATAAAAGTTAATCCTAGGTACTTTTTACCTTAAATATTGTTATAAGGGTATAATGAAAAAGTGAATCAGGACTTAATCTTATTTGTTGATAATAATTTATGGTTCGAACCCTGTCTCCCCAGCCAGCTCTAATATAAATGAAAATTTAAAGATAATGCTGTTTATAAATTATATTTGAAAGTTTTATTCATAAAATTTACGATTTATTAATATTTTATATATAGAATTATTTATAGTATTATATTTTATATTAAAACTATGATGATAAAAATTCCGGAGGTATAAATTGGATAGAAAACCAGTAAAAATTCTCGGACTCAAAAAGGATGAATTTGATGGTCTGGTTAAAAATAATAATATTAAGCTTAGAGATGCCCGTCTCATCCCAAGTTTTAAACTTGGCGATGAAGTGGGATTAGCTTCAGTTCTGCTGTCCTCTATTAGGATGATTAGGGAATTTAGAAGGATGATAATGTCAGATATAAAAATGATTAAGGGTGGACAATTTTTTGCATATAATGAAGTGGTATTCCCTCAATTTAAGAATTGCAGAATTGATGGATTAGCTCTAAAAGTTAAGGGAGGGGTTATAAGAGATGCAGCTATTTTTGAAATGAAAAATGGGTCAAATGAGATAAATAAAGAACAGATTGAAAAATATATAAACTTGGCAAGAAGTTGTACCATACCTAGAATAGTAACAGTATCCAATCAATTTGTGTCTGAACCGACACAATCCCCAGTTGATGTAAGAAGTATAAAGAGTGTTGGAATTTATCATCTATCATGGACATATATACTTACACTTGCTCATATACTCTTATTTGATAATGATATCAATATTGAAGATCCTGACCAAGTTGAACTGATGAAAGAAGTAGTTA
>Ga0307422_1000143_pt1 | contig 41224 bp, 39 predicted proteins | sample SalMarWE160290MG_FD_202153 | JGI IMG/M metagenome (GOLD analysis project Ga0307422, IMG submission 202153) | Salt marsh sediment microbial communities from the Plum Island Ecosystem LTER, Massachusetts, United States - WE1602-90 | ecosystem: Environmental > Aquatic > Marine > Intertidal zone >...
TGTCTTTTAGGTAGCCAAGTATGTTATCGACAAGCTCCAGGTCGTCCGGCTCCGGCTCGCCCATTATCACCTCGGTCAGCCGGGCCATACGGTGGCGCACCTGGGTGACCACGGAAAGATTGCCGAACTCGGTGATGACCCCACCGTGCTCCAGCGCCCAGGTTCGGAGGCTTTCATCAGAGGGGTTATCCACGATTTTCTTGGGTTGGAACGGCCGCCCGAATATTTTTTTCATATCTGTATAATTGTAACAATAATGGGCTATCGCTGGCAACTAAGGCGGGAGGTGGTCCAAAGAGAGGGGAAAAGCTATGGTGGGCGGTACCGTACAATAGGCAGAACTTTTAAGCTTGCCTTCGCCCTGACCATATAGCAGTATAGCCTTCAAACTTATCGGAGGTCAAATTATTAAAATAATATGGTCGAAGTATCAGAAAGCTTATCAACCGGTTAGTGGAACAATGACTAATATCCCAAGGTCATGTCAAAAATGTTTATGCTTGTCCCTGCATCTTTCTTACGGGCAATCTGAATATTTATCTTCTTTTCTGTCCTATTTCTAATCCTAATTCGGGTCCTATGTATCGCATACTCATGAATAAGAAAGACAAAATACAAATTGAAACAGCTCGAAAGTATCGCTTAAATCCCGGCACTTTAAAATGCCATGCCTTCGCTCTATTTGATGAAGGATGTTCGCTTATTGAAGTCAGGTTCCTGCTACGCCGCTATGCGGGTACATACAGTCGGAAAATTCGAGCCGATACTATAAGGAAATATCACCAGATCTGGAAGTTCAAACAGGCTCACTAACTAAACTATCCGGATGTAGCATCAATATAGGGAGCTAGAGTACCCTCCTTGCCTCACCACTGAGCCATCCTTGTTTCCCCATCTTTCCTCCCTCCATCCATATCTTGGACCCTGCTCCGCCTATTATATCGCGGTATGTCTGATGCGGCGAAGGAAAAGAAGGGGAAGCACAGGCCTAGTTAGTATGCCTTATTCTTACCAAAAGAGAACAGTTCTGCCAGGTCAACATCCAAAGCCTTAGCTATCGATGCAATATTTCTTAATGAGGGGTTTCTCTCACCCCGTTCGATACCACCCAGATAGGTGCGATGAACTCCTGCCTTAAAAGCCAGTTTCTCCTGAGAATAGCTCTTCGCTAAACGTAACTCCCTGATTCTATCCCCGAACCGCTTTTCTATCGTCTCCATATATTGGGCCGTGTCTTCTATTGACTGGATAATATAGTTGTGTATACTATAAGTCTACAGACTATAAGTATCAGTATTTAGAGGTTGCCCAAACTGGATTTAGAAGTTCCTTGATCGTATCGAGGAGGACTGAAAAATGGAGGAAAGCGTAAATTCACTGGTACCGCAAGATGATGCTGAGCTAGCAATTCTTCTTGAGCTGTTTATATGCGGTGGAGAGGGAGACACCGGCTATATTGTGGAACGTGCTATGGCTCGTTTCCCAGTTCTTCAGACACAGAAAGAACTTAATCGAGAAACTCCATCAGGTAGAGGCTGGTGGAGCGGGCGCTTCCGTTTCAACATCTCCAATCTCGGTAAGCGGGGTGAGGCAGTCAACGTCAAGAGGGGTTTGTGGCGTATAACTGAAAAGGGCAGGGACCGACTGAAAAGGTCCGGATATTACTAGAAATAGACTCTTATTTAGTTAGTGAAACAGGTGTCTGCTACGCAACCGCAATCGATTAATGATATCATTGTCTTATGACTACTTTAACATTCATCGACAATTACTGAATTATACGGAGGGGATCATGGATGCAGCACAGATAAGCCAGCTTACAGAGGCCCACCCCGAGGAGGGAATGGATGAGTGCAGGTGGTGTTTTGCGGTGGACATGGAAAGAGTCAAAGCCAAGAAGATTGCGCAATATGACTTCCCGGATGCCACAGTCGTGCACATGAAATGCCCCAGATGCGGTGGAGAATCTAGCTACTACATCCGCATGTGGGGAGAGGATTATATCCGGAACATCGTACTGACACTGCATCCAGAGCTAGAAAGCGGAATCAAGGATAGCCTCATAAGAGAGATCAATAACCGTATGTGGCCAGAATTTGACTATGACTGTTAGATATCGGGGAGTCAACAATCCGATGTAATGTTCAGTGGGTAACAGGATGGCTGTTTGTTCCAGAACTCACGGTTTCGACTCCATCCCTTGCTGCCGGACAGCCGCTAGAGTAAAATGAGGCTGTCATGGAAGTCTCCGTCCTCACTGGGCATGACGGCCAAGGGGCGTAGGTATGCGAACATATAGGGGAAAACTTACGACCGAGCAAATCGCCAAAGGCATTGAGGAATGTCTTGAAAACACTGAAAGGCTCATCGAAGACGCTCGTGCTCTTCTAAAGGCCAATCGTCCATCTACGGCTTCTTTTGCCTTGCTATGTGCAGACCAAGAGCTTGGCAAGGTGTATGTTTTGCAATTGATGGCAATAGACCTCCCCAAAGAGCAAGCTGGATGGCAGCTTTGGTGGAAAAGATTCCGAGGCCATGAAGTCAAGGTAACATATGCGAATATTTTTGGCATTCCTGAGCTCGCCGAACCTAGCTTCAGCTCAATTATTGAAGTGATTAGGGAAGATTGGCTCCCCTCAGCGGGCGACCTTGAGAGTCTCAGGCAACTTTGCTTGTATGTCGACTATTCGGCAACTGAAGAAAGATGGCTTTCTCCACGTGAAATAAGCATGCAAGTAGCTGGGGACCTAATGCAAAAGGTAGTACAGCGAGTACAGCGAGCGCTGGAAGCTAAACAATTGGGCTTATTATCAGCAGAGGCCCTGGGAATACAGCACGAGGAGCTATCAAATGTGCTGGCAGAGATTACACAACTGGAAGAAGTTGGTACGCTCTATAGTGCTCCGCTGGATGATAAGGTTTCCAGTGCATGGCAGCGCTGTTGGCGTCGCCTCATTCTTGAGGGTATAGTCACGCTTTCTAATGATTATTTAATCATGGGTATTCCTTGGAGGGAGTTTATCGAAGAAAAACGCCAGTGAGAATTTAAAATGCTCGTGCTGTATTGCGTTTCCGTTCTTTTTTAGCTTAGCCTATGCAGCGCAGGTACTGGTGACTGCTTATAAAACACAATACTTGTCAGAAGGTGCGAAACGATTAGATGGAATGTGTAAGCTGAAATTTCTAGCTTTTTGTATCCTAACTAGTAAAAGCTATTATGTGCGTCAATCTATTTTTCAAGATTGTAGCACAGCAGAGAACAGGATGTTTGTTTAGGGGGGACATGCGGTTGAAGTCTATTGTCCAAGTGGTGGGTACTCTACAAAAGCTTGGCTAGTTCATGCATCCAGCTATGGTAGCGTCGAATTTTTTCACGTAAGATAGAAGAGTCCGTAACATGATGAGCCTTATCTGTAGTTTCGAATGTCTGGCTGATGCGGTCTACCAGGTCGGTGGAAACACTGCACTCAAGCAATGCTTTCCTAACAAGACTGGCATTAAGGCTCGCGGAATTCTTGTGTACACCCCTCTTTGCGGAGTAAAGATCGGCGGTCAATTCACAGGCGACTAATCTTATTTCCCCTGCGGCGTGCTGTAACCTCACAATATCTGCGGCAGTATCTTTGAGGATCGCATCAACCTCGTCTAAACGTTGCCTCCACGAGCACCAAGCTTTCTGGTATATATTAGGACCGGCCTTGGTGTAAGAGGTTATTTCATAGTAGAGACCATTAAGTGAGCGACACCCCACACGCACTTGATCCAACCAGCTTTTGTTATGAGATAGGAGAATGATCTGTTTTCCATTGTCAACTAATTTCCTTAGTATACCCACGAATTGAGCTTCGTGCTCCTCATCCAACGATTGTATCGGGTCATCAATGAAGAGAAAGCCAAAGGGACATCCTGATTTTAGATTCGTAGCAATACTTAGGCAGATACCTAAAGCATTCAATTTGGACTCACTCAATGAAGACACTGCACTAACAAGATCTTTGCCATATGAAGAAGCTTTGACCTGTACGCGACGTGATTTGATGTCGCCTTTCTTCGTCCTATCCATGTCAAAGCCAGAGAAATGAACGTCCGGGTCACCAGTCGTGCGAATCTGGTCATACCAATTCATTACGTCTGTAGTCATCTCTTTCGTCACCGCGTCCAACATTTTAACCCCAACGTATTGGTCAACAGTTTTACGGAGTTCTTTCAATCCTTCGAGCATGGCTTCAATATCGAAGGATTTCTTGATTTCTTTCTGCTTTTCCACCAAGTCAATTAGTATGCTGATGTCTTCTGTCCCGGCAACTGCATCTAATTCGTGTTTTAATATCTCATTGGCATCTGACATGGGTGAAACCCAAGCAGATATTAGAGATATTTCGGATGTGATTTGAGCCGAGTACGAAACAAGGCTCTGGCCAAGGTCTTCCATTATTTTGACTTCCTCTTTTGACTGCTGCACTGAAACCTGTGCAGACTCAAGAGCTCTATGTACCTTGGTGTAGCTGCGCTCAGATTCTTCCTTGAGTTTTTGCAACTGAGTAATGGCGGCTCGGATAGATTTAATGTGGGACTCATATTTCGGGAGCAATATCTTGGCAAGCTCGCCTAGGGATTCCCTAATTGACAAGAAAGTGACTAGCCTTGAAATATGACGTTGTTGGCATTTGTCTAGCCTATGTTGTAGGTTAGAAAGCTTTTCAATGACAACTTGCTTCTGATCCAGAAGTTTACTATAATGATCGCTTTGGGTTTTAAGCTGTTCGTGTGTCTTGCTAATATGTTCGGCGGCAGTGGAAGTAAGTCTTTGCCCACAGAAAGGACACTCGGTGGGTTTCTGCTTAAGAAATTCCATGCCAATGCGATATAACTCTGCCTGTTTCAAGATGGTCTCACTGACTGTAAGGCCGATGAGTTCGCAGTATTCCTTGATGAAGTCTTCAGAAGCGAATTTTACGAAATACTCTAAATCTGCCGCGTCAAAAGACTTATCCTCAGAAGTGTAAGGAGTTAGTGTTATCCTACCTGAAAAGACTTCCTTGACAGCTTCCTCGCGGATTCTAAGCAAGTTCGGCAATACTGACTCATCTGCTACATCATCTGGCACACGATCCTTACATTCCTTCCAAACGCAGGTACAAAGGGCTGGAAAGGAATCTTTCCCCTTCTTGTAGATAGTGTAAAGATGTTTTAGTCTTGGGCGGGTTGCCAAGCGACCCTCTATAGAGGCAATTTGTGTAAGAAAGTCTGCTACATTAGGAATAATAGATGACTCGGGTTTAGTGCAGAGTGAAACGAAGTCGCTCTGAACGTTTCCGAGTTCATCAAAGCCGAGAAGCTGAGCAAAGCCCTTAAATCGCCCATCTGGACCGACAAGAAGTAGATACTTCAGCGCATGCTGCATGATGAACGGTCTGGATGCTATGCTCAAGTCGAGGTCAATCGGCCAGCTGTCAACGGGATGCCCATCGACAGATTTGATCGGGCCATCCTCACCGGTCAACTCTGCCTCGAACAAAGTCCGCCTGCCGTCCTTATTGAAATACACTTTAACAAATGTGGTAGCGCTGCTGTCCAAGTGGCAATTACGATATGACCCTCTGTACTCGTCCTTGGAGTCGGCTTTGTCAACCTTAGAGGTTTTCCCATAGAGGAGCCATTCAACAGCTTCGGTAATACTAGTTTTCCCATAGCTATTCGGACCATAAATTAGGGTGAGGTTAGGATGAAAATCGATTGACCTTTGCTCATTGAAGCCACGAAAACCTTGTACGGTCATACCCTCAATCTTCACGTTTCATTACCTCATCCAGAATCTGACTGAGTTCTGCTTCCATTGATGCTTTTGGACTATCTCCCTTGTAAGCGGCAATCAAACGTTTGTGGACCGGATCTTCCGTTAGTTCGGCCAACTCTTTCAAATACTTCTCTACCTTGGATAGGTCTGGCATATAGTCTCCCCATCTGGCTTATGTCAATGGAGATTGTATGCTTAGAAAAAGGGGTAGTCAAGTCCTTAGGATGTTGTCCCTTGAAAGGGCAATGTAGGTAACCGTGGGGAGTAGATGAAGTCAGGAATGGAGCGTGAAAAGTGATGACGCGTTAAGCGTTATACATGCAAAAGCTTGCTCATGGATATCCGAATACAAAAGTCGAGGTTACAGGAAATAAGGTCTAGCTTATGTTACTTCTTGACGATTTGTTGTCCTCGGTTTTTCGCTGATTTAGAGTATTCTGAAGAAATTGTTACTCCTCTTGACTTCTGTAAATAACCGAGTTATATTTTGAACAGTACTTGGCTCATTAGGAGAACTATGAGAGAAGATAATCTTAAACGGCCAAAGACACGAATGGTTCATGTCAGGTTGACGGAGGATGTGCACAAGAAGCTCCGAATCCGTGCTGCTGAAACTGATATGACACTTCAGGACTGGGTGGCTATAGCGATTAAAAATGAGCTTGACCGCCAAGACCGCGAAAAGGGCAAGGGGGCTGTATGAAAGAGAACATACAGCTTGTGGAAGCATATTTTAAAGACCTTCGTGATATCCAGCAAACTGGTGGTGGTGTGAAGGAGGAGTCTTACTACGGAAGCCTGGCAAATCTCCTGAATGGCATTGGTAAGAACCTGAAACCTCAAGTCAAATGCATCATCCAGTTGATGAACCGTGGCGCCGGTCACCCGGATGGCGGCCTTTTCACCAAGGAACAATGGGAACATGGTAATGAGCAAGCACCCCTGCTGGGGCAGGTGCCGGCGCGCGGTGCTATCGAGATAAAACCGACCAGCGATGATACCTGGGTTACGGCAGAGGGCGAGCAGGTTTCCAAGTACTGGAAGAAGTACCAACTTGTCCTGGTGACAAACTACCGAGATTTTGTACTAATCGGCAGAGATCAAGTTGGTAATCCTCTCAAGCTCGAGTCGTACCGTCTTGCTGCGTCCGAAGCCGATTTTTGGATGAAGGCGGCTCATCCCAAGAAATTTGCCCAGGAATACGGAGAGACTTTCGCTGAGTATCTGCGGCGTGCTATGCTCCAGGCTGCACCGGTATCCTCTCCCAGGGATTTAGCCTGGTTCCTCGCCTCCTATGCTCGCACCGCCAGCGCCCGCATCGAGGGTAAAGACATTCCGGCCATGAAGAGTGTCCGTTCCGCTTTGGAAGCCGCCCTCGGCCTGAAGTTTGAAGGGGATAAAGGCGAGCATTTTTTCCGCTCCACGCTGGTACAGACCATCTTTTATGGCATCTTCTCCGCATGGGTGCTGTGGAGCAAGAAACGCAGCTATACAGCACCGGACATCTTTACCTGGCATGATGCTCTCTGGGAACTTAAAGTGCCTGTCATGCAAGCATTGTTCGGGCAGATTGTCACACCGGCGCACGTCGGCCCACTTGAACTTGAAGATACTCTTGACTGGGCATCATCTACACTTAATCGGGTTGACCGCGCCTCTTTCTTCAGTGCCTTTGAGGAGGGTAAGGCTGTCCAGTATTTCTACGAGCCATTCCTTGAAGCGTTCGACCCGGAGTTGAGGAAACAGCTTGGCGTCTGGTACACGCCGCCGGAGATTGTCCAGTACATGGTCTCCCGGGTTGACACCGCGCTAAGGGAAGAGCTTAACATCGCTGATGGGCTAGCCGACCCCAATGTGTTTGTTCTAGACCCCTGCTGTGGCACTGGCTCCTACCTGGCAGAGGTACTCAGGCATATTTACCAGACCTTGAAGGCAAAAGGTACAGACGCATTGTTAGCCAGTGACCTGAAACAAGCGGCTCTGAAAAGAGTGTTTGGCTTCGAGATATTGCCAGCGCCATTCGTTGTATCTCACATGCAGTTGGGGGTTCTGCTCCAGAATCTGGGGGCGCCGCTTGCAGATATGACCCATGAGCGCGCCGGGGTTTATCTGACCAATGCTTTAACCGGCTGGGAACCGATGGATCCGGAAAAAGAAAAGGCGTTTCAGGCAATGCTTACCGGCTTCCCACAACTACTTGAAGAACAGGCGGACGCCTGTAAAGTGAAGCAACAGGCGCCTATTCTGGTTATCCTGGGTAATCCGCCTTATAACGCCTTTGCCGGGACTGCCCCAACCAAAGAGGAAAAGGACTCCGTAGCCCCTTATAAGGAAGGGCTCATCAAGAAATGGGGAATCAAGAAGTTTAATCTTGATGATCTCTACGTGCGTTTTTTCCGCATGGCGGAGCGGCGCATTGCCGAGCAGACAGGGCAGGGTGTGGTGTGCCTGATTTCCAATTTCTCTTATCTTTCCGACCCATCTTTTGTTGTCATGCGCGAACGTTTTCTCGGCGAGTTTGACCGGTTGTGGCTTGATAACATGAATGGCGATAGCCGCGAAACCGGTAAGCGCACTCCGGATGGCAAGCCAGACCCGAGCGTATTCTCAACAGAATATAACAAAGCTGGCATCCGGGTGGGAACTGCCGTATCGCTCCTTGTACGGAAGATAAAAAGAGACGAGAAACCGATGGTAAGGTACCAACAATTTTGGGGCATGACAAAACGGTCAGACCTTTTGGAAACCCTCAAGGATGCTGACCTTAACGCTCATTACCGAGTGGCCTCCCCTGCCAAAGAGAACCGCTACTCCTTACGGGCAGAGATGGCAACTTCACAGTACGAGACTTGGCCGTCCGTTGAAGACTTGGCCAAACAACGACCATTCCCCGCCTTCATGGAGAGCCGTCGAGGGGCTTTGATTAATATCGATAAATCTATTCTCGAAGCTCGAATGAAAGCTTACTACGATAAGAATCTGGATTGGCAAACTTTGAAAGCCCTACGTATGGGTTTAACTGATAACGCCGCTCGATTTGATGCAGCAAAAGCCCGCGTAAAAATTCTGAATAAAGAAGATTATGATCAGTCTTGCATCCAACGTTACGCTGTGCGACCTTTCGACACTCGGTGGTGTTACTACACATCAACTCGACCACTCTGGAATGAGACACGGCCTGACCTTCACTTACAGTATTGGAGTGGCAACACATTTCTTGTTACTAGGTTAAAGACTGAGAAAGAAGCTAAAGGGAGCCCTCTCTATATTTCACGATGCTTCGTGGATTGTCAGAGCCTCGCTCGTAACGTCTCTGTCATTCCAATTCGTCTTCGCGCTCAATCTGTAAAAAACAATAAGCCAAAAGAGCAGGCTCACCTTATCCAGCCGGAAGGGGAAGAAACTGAAGCCACCGCGAACCTATCTCCGCCAGCACGCCGTTACCTGAACTCCCTCGGCATAGATAATTCGGACTCGGATGCCCACGCTGCCGGTCTCATCTGGATGCATGCTCTTGCCGTCGGCTATTCACCTGCTTATCTAAGCGAAAACGCTGATGGCATCCGTAAAGACTGGCCACGCGTTCCGCTGCCCAATACGAAACCACTCCTAGAAGCTTCAGCGGAGTTGGGAGAGAATATCGCTGCTCTATTGGACACAGAAAAGCCGGTGCCGGGGGTAACGGCGTCAACACTACGTCCCGAGATGCAAAGCATCGCAATTATCACCAGAGATGGAGGAGGACAACTACAGCCAAAAGAGCTCGCCGTCACTGTGGGGTGGGGGCATGCTGGACAGAATGGCGTGGTTATGCCGGGTAAAGGAAAAGCTGTAGAGCGTGACTATACGGCGGAAGAAAAACAAGCTATCGTCAGTGGTGCTGAGAAGCAGGGAATTCCGTCAGAAAAAGCGTTCCAACTGCTAGGTGAACATACCTTTGATATTTATCTCAATGAAGTCGCATACTGGAAAAACGTTCCTGCGAGGGTGCGGGAATATGCCATCGGTGGTTACCATGTTATCAAGAAGTGGCTTGCATACCGGGAGGCTGAGTTGCTTGGCCGACCACTTTCCTCGGATGAAGCTAGAGAAGTCAGAGATATGGTAAGGCGAATTGCTACTATCATCCTGCTCCAACCAGCTCTAGATGAAAATTATAACGAGTGCAAAGAAAACGTGTACACTTGGACAAAGACCGAAAATGGCATCGATAAATGACGGATTCACCGGAGGTCTTGATTAATCTGCCACGAAAGGTGTCTAGGAGATTGATTCATGGATACAGCCCCTGAATCATCTCAAGAGGAGCAGCCCAGGCAACTAAAAGGTAGCAGTGCTGCGTTGGCACTGAGCAAAAACAATACACGGACACAACTTGAGTCGTTAGGTGTCGTGGAACTAAGGTACATCTCGTTAAATGATTCCAGAGAATTCGCCAGACTATTACAGGAAGAATCATTTGACAAGGATTTTGTTGCCCAGATTTTATATCATCAACTTGTTAAGCCAGAAATTGATTTTACTGATTTTCAAAAACTTTCAGATAAAGACCTAGAAGAATTAGCAAGGGCTTTCGTCAAAAACGAAGGTTATACCTTCCAATATTTCCAGGAAACTGGTGACTTCTTCAAAGACTTTAAGAGAGCTATTGCAATTGGCCGCGAAAAACATGCCGAGGAATTGGCAAAGACTATTCAACCGATTATTAGATCAGCGCAAGAAGCATTGAGCGCCTTCAATAAAAACTACGCTCCTGTGATTCAGCAAACTATTGCGGGCACATCTTATATTCGAGAATCTTTGCAGCAACTCACTAGCATAGCCAATCAAATTGGCGATACTCAACTTCGCATTATTGAATCTATGAGACCGGTGATTGAACAATACCAATCAGCGGCGAAAATTATCATGGAATCTTTACGCCCTCAAATTGATATCTGGCAACAATGGGCTGAACAAAACAAAGGAATTTTCGACAAGTTTTCAGGCTACTGGGCGGAATTTCAACGACGATATAACATCGCTGAGCAAAGAGCGGTTAAAGTACTAAAGAAATACAAGTGGTTTATTACGCCTAGTTTTCCAATAACATTTATATTTGAGGTGATGGAACTAGACAAGAAGAAAGGCAGGCATGACAAAGCGATCAATAGATTGTTTATTGAATATTTTGAGGCTGAAGATTGGCAAAATTTGGAAATAATGGTAAGTGGCTGGAAGGCCAATCCGCTATTGAAGAAACGGTATAAAATCCTTACTGATTCCATGGACACAGTAAGAGCAGCTAGTAAAAAAGGAATTAATGAAGCCAACGCTGTTTTGCCAACTCTGATTACGCAGATTGACGGAGCTTTGACAGATTACCTCAATTCAAAAGGCCTTCAGTGGGAAGCAGATTATGATGATTGGGTTGACGCTGGGACGGGAAAGGTCAGAAAGGTTGGCAGAAAAAGTCAGTTAAAAAATGCAAAACCGAGAGTATTGACAACCCCACTGGACGACCTCGCAAACGACATATTTCTGAACATTCTTTTTCAAAGGTCCCAAAAAGGCAAACCCCTGGCAACACCGTTTAATTTTAACCGACACAAAATTATTCACGGTGAGAGCGTAAAATATGGCAGAAAGGATTACCTGATTCGTGCGTTCATGGTTCTAGACTTACTGGCACATTTTTAATCAGGTTGGCTGACAACAATAGCGTGTTTCGTGTAATCATCCGTATCAATGATAAAACATGATTGAACATTCCTGACTTTTGTTAAGCTGGCTCATTCGGTGCAATCTAACAGTGGTATAATCCAAAAAGAGGTGGGGTATATGGCAGATACAACCAAGATAAAGACTGTGATCGAACCCAATGTACGTAACTGGCTTTCAAAGCAGTTCCCTGGGCATGTCTTCAAGGAGAAACCTATCCGATTAACAACCGGCGAAAGTTATACTTTTGATGCTGTTGCAGAGGACGCTTCCATAGTTGCAGCCATTCTGTCTAACAGAGCAAAAACAAGGACAGGGCGAGAGAACACGGGTGGGGTGCGGAAGGCCTTATCGGAAATTGGTTACCTCAAGGCAGCCCCAGAGGGTGTAAAAAAGGTGATGGTCTTTACGGATGATGACTTCTACCAATTGATTCAGCGTCGAGCAACCAGGTTGGGAACGTGGCCAATTCAAATGATAGTTTGCAAGCTACCTCCACACTTGGAAGCAGTGCTTAGAGAAGTCCTTGATAAAGCTAGCCACGAGCAGCGTGCAGCAGAGTAAGTTTTTACCTCACAAAATTATAGACGTGAAAGCATACAACTCCCGAAGGTAGCCTCACGCCACGCCAAATATAGCTTGTTGTACAATCATTCACCCTGTTGGCTTTAAAGAAGTAGAAAGGCGCCAGCTTGGCTATTAGGTCTCTTTATATGGCTTGGGCCTATTTCTTGATATAATGCGCACAAAGGGTTTGACCAGAGATCTTCACCAGTGTCTACCCAGCCCAGCCGGCAATTTGATATAATCACAGTAGTGAAGAATAGATTCAAACACCTACGTTATCAGGCCTCGTTTGACCGTTTAATCATCCTGCTTGCATCTGTTTCTTTGGTCATTGCACTAGTATCGTCAGGGCAAGTAAGGACAGTTTCCATTGGTATCTTAACTATTCTGGTCATTATCTTATTTATCCGTCTGGTCATATATTGGTCCAAGAGTTCGCGCAAGAGCAATCCGGATTGCCATAGAGGTCACGAAGCAATGAATATTATGGCGGAGCTAGCGAATGAAATGAATGTCAAGCTACATCCGACCAAATCACTTCAAATTGTGCCTGGATTGAGAGGCGCGAATTCTGCACCTCTACCATTCTTCTCGGGTTGCAAAGCCCATTTTGGAGGCACAGTGCACGTGGGTTGCACTATCCTTTGTGGTCTTGATAATCTTGCATTAAAAGGTATTCTTGCACATGAACTTGCTCATCTAAAAAAGTGGCATTATGCAAGAGGTTTGCTATCTTTTCTCGTAGTTATTCCGGTAACAGTTTATGGATTTGTCTCAAAGTCTATGCCTACAATTCCAATTCTCCTCACTATTACTATAGGGATTCTCGTATTCTCTTTAATTTCTTGGCGTCATGAATACGAAGCTGATGCCGTAGCAGCTGAGTATGTCGGGAAAAAGGATATGGCCTATGCACTTGAACAAATTGCAAGACTTATTTATAGACCTGGAGATACTCTTGCCCACCCTTCTTTCAAGAAGAGAATTTCACGCTTGTTGTCAGACAAGGAGTGAATTCTTTTTGTTGAGCCGGGCTAAACAAAATAGCGTTTTGCTACTCTCGCTGACACCATGAACCTAAGTCATGGAGTGTTAGTTTAGGCACGAAAGGAGGTGAAAACAGTATTTTCGACACCCTGACTCGCCTTGACACCCTGACTCGCTTTAACACCCTGATTATTCAAGCGCTGGGTCTAAACCGACAAAATACAAAAATGGAGGTTAAGATCCAGCATGACAACTCATGTAAATACCAAAGAAAAGGCACATAAGTTATTTGAACTCATAGAATACTACGAAGTGTGTAACAGGGCAGAAGGCAAAAGCCCGAAAACGATCAGCTGGTATTCAGCAAACTTAAAGAGCTTTCGTAACTATCTGAAGAACAGGCATCTTCCTGATTCACTAGACAATATCGATACAAAACTGCTCCGAGAGTATGTCCTCTACCTGATGAAAAGAAACAGGTTTGATGGCCATCCATACACCCCTGGTGTGCGACAATTAGAATTGCCGGTCGGCGACAACTAAGATTGCCGGTGTTGCGTGAAATAGAGAAGAGTGTGACCATTAGCCAGAGGAGGTATCTGGATGGTCACCGATCAGCAAGTACGTCGACTGAGGCAAAAGATTATGGAAAGAAAGAAACAGGAAGCCGCAGCTGCAGCAGCAGGGATGAGCGTTCGGACAGCGCGGACCTGGCAGCGAGGGCCGCTACCATCAGAGAAAAGGAGAGACAGGTATTGGCGAACCAGGCCAGACCCCTTCGCCGAAGTCTGGGCCGAAGAGATAGAGCCTTTACTACAAAGGGACCTGGACGGAGTCATGAGGGCGACAACTATCCTGGAATGGTTGGAGGAGAGATATCCGGGCAGGTTCAATCAGGGGCAAATCAGGTCATTGCAGCGTCGTCTCCGGGACTGGCGAGCGATACACGGGCCTGACCGGGAGGTATTCTTCCCTCAAGAGCACCCGCCAGGCCGTGAAGCTCAGTTGGATTTCACGCATGGACAGGAGTTGAAGGTCACGATTGCGGGAGAGCCCTTCCCACACCTTTTCTTCGAGTTTATATTGAGCTACTCGGGATGGCGCTTCGTGGACCTTGCCATGGGAGAGACCCTGGAGGCATTGGTAAAGGGATTACAGGGGTCTCTATGGGAGCTTGGCGGAGTCCCCCAGGTGGTACGTAGCGATAATCTCTCCGCCGCCACCCATGAACTCAAGAACAGCCGGGGGCGTGCTCTCAGCGAGCGCTATGGGGCGGTACTCGACCACTATGACATCCGTGCCACCACGACCAATGTGAACGCCCCGCATGAGAACGGCGTCGCGGAGCAGGCCCACTACCGGCTTAAATCTGCCATTCACCAGGAGCTCGTCATTCGTGGCAGCCGGGATTTCCCCACCGTGAAAGCGTACCTGGCTTTCGTCCGTGAAGTCGTAAATAGACGTAATCGTCGCGCCGAGCCTAAGTTGAGCGTGGAGCGGCGGTATCTCAGACCCCTGCCGCCGGCGCCCGTTCCCGAGTATACTACCTATCGTCCCAGGGTCAGCAAGTGGAGCATCATCCGCGTCGCCCAGAAGACCTATACCGTGCCTGCCCGCCTCAAGGGTCTGGAAGTGGAAGTGCGTCAGTACGCGGATCATCTGGAAGTTTACTACAAGGGCCGGCTGGTGGAGGAGATGGAGCGACTTCATGGGGGCAATGACGCCAATATCAATTATCGCCATATCGTCCATTCGCTGGTGCGCAAACCTGGTGCTTTCGCCCGGTACCGTTTCCGGGAGCACCTTTTCCCAACACAGAACTTCCGGCTGGCTTATGAAGCCTTATGCCGGTGGCGTGGAGAGCGCGCGGATGTAGAATACGTCCGTATCCTGCACCTTGCCGCCACCACCGTGGAATCAGAGGTAGACCGGGCACTTTCGCTTCTCCTGGAATCGGCCGTGGCTTTCGACTACCTGAAGGTACGTGACCTGGCCGCTCCCTTAACGCCGCAGGTGCCCGAACTCATATCTCTGGGCATACCGGACCTCAAGGTCTATGATGCCCTGCTTACGGGAGGGGTGAGATGACAGGTAACGGATACGCGAACCGGATTGCCCACCTTTGCGTCCAATTCAAACTGCCCACAGTAGGGGCTGAAGTCGTCAACCGGTTTACCCGGGCGGGCCATGACGACGCATTGAGCAGCCTGCTTGAGGTGCTGGAGATGGAGGCAGAGGACCGCAAGCAAAGGCGGGCTGCCCGGTTAAGGAAGGCCTCCAAACTGCCCGTGGGGAAAACCTGGGGCACCCTGGAATGTGACAGGCTACCCGCCAGACTGAAAAGGCAACTCGATGACCTGGCCGATGGAGATTTTCTGGAGCGCAGCACGAACGTGCTTGCCTTCGGTCTTCCCGGGACCGGGAAAACTCATGCCATGTGCGCCATCGGCCACCGGTTGGTAGAAGCAGGACGCTCGGTCCTGTTTACGCCTGCTTATCACCTGGTGCAAAACCTGCTGGCAGCCAAACGCGACCTGAATTTGCCCAGGATGCTGCGTAAGCTGGATAACTTCGATTTCCTCATCATTGACGACCTGGGTTACCTTCCACAGGGTGCCGAGGAGTCCGAAGTCCTGTTTACCTTGATGGCAGAGCGGTACGAGCGGCGGGCGTTGGGCATAACCTCAAACCTGGTCTTTTCAGAGTGGGACAGGATCTTCCAGAATCCCATGGCTACCGCAGCCGCCATCGATCGGGTAGTCCATCACTCTGTTATCCTGGAATTTAACGTGCCCAGCTACCGTACCGGCGCGGTAGAGCAAAACAGAAAGGAGGTGAACCGGCAAATATAATTGTCGTTTACCGGCAAAAATAGTTGACGTCCATCACCCTTCCACCACATCTCTTTATTCCTGCCGTGAAACCGGAAGTAGGCCATGTCAGAGGTTACCGGTACCTCAGCGGCTATTGATGACTGGAACTTGGGCTCATCAATCTGCACCCAAGTAAAGTTATTTTCCCCCAGAAAGCCGGCGGTGTTCTCATCGTCGCTCCAGCTCCGGTGTCTCAGTTCAACCACCAGCCTGTACTCCCTAAATGTCCTGGTAACCGCCTCAATTATCTGCCGCCCGAAACCATCGTTTTTGAAGCTCGGCGGGAATTGTGCGAGTAGAGCCCCCAGTTTCCCGTATCTGGCCAGCGGCTCCATACTGCGCTTGAACAGGTCGACGTCATCCTGAGATATCGCTGCCACTTCGCCGGTAGTCTCTTGATACATCTTCGGGTGGGTGAACTTCTGCCATAGCTTGACAGTGAATAGAAAATCTTTGGGGACTCGCTTTACCCAGTTATACACATATCCGGGATTGGGCGGCCGGTAGAATGAGCTGTTGATTTCCACCGTGTTGAAGAACTGGCTATAGTACTCCAGCTCGTTTATCTTACCTGGCGGATAGAAATGGCCTTTCCAAGTGCCTTCCCCTTTGGGATAGGACCATCCGGAAGTACCGACGTATATTTTAGCCTGCCCCGACGTTTCACTGTTGCTCATTAGGATAATTATACGACATTAAACTAATTTTCCGCCAAAAATCCCTTGACAATGAAACAATTGTTCTAGTATAATGATATTCCCCTTCCCTATTGGAGCCAGTTCGATGTCTAAGCTTATCGGTGAACCAGTCAAGGTACACGGAAAAGAAGACTCCGCTATAGACGCATTTATCTGGAGAAAACGCCTCTACCGGGTCAACGAGGTTATAGGCTGGTGGCGGGAGCCCGGCGAGTGGTGGAACGGCAAGGCAGCGCGCTTCTTTGTGCGTGTTACCGCTACCAATTCCAGCACAGGGACCTACGAGCTTTACCGGCTTGGCAAGGAATGGTTCCTGCACCGGGTCCTGGACTAGGGTATTAATATGGGTTTTGTTCACCTCCATGTCCACTCGCAATACAGCTTCCTCGACGGCGCCTCTTCCCTGGACAGGCTCCTGGAGAAAGCGAAGGCACTTAGCATGCCGGCGCTGGCGCTTACCGACCACAACCGGCTGACCGGCGCCATCAAGTTCTACGAGAAGGCCAAAACTCTGGGGATAAAGCCTATCATAGGCGCTGAGATTGACCTTGAAGGCGGTTATCACCTCACCCTGCTATGCAAGGACAGGAAAGGCTACTCCAACCTTTGTCGGATGCTGACGGAGGCCCACCTGTCCAACCGGCACAGGCAGCCGGCAGCGACCAAGGAGATGCTGGGTAAATTTCACGACGGCCTCATAGCCCTGTCCGGCTGCAGCCGGGGTGAGATACCGGTTCTTGTTGGAAAGGGTAAGACCGGGCAGGCGAAAGAAGCCGCCTGTTTCTACAGGGAGGTCTTTGGGGACGACTTCTTCGTTGAGCTTATCCGCTACCCTTCCAAGGAAGGAATGTCAGGCAGCCACTGGCTTGCCAGTTTTGCCAGGGAAGAAGGAATACCCATGGTGGCTACCAACAACGTCCACTACGCCGAAATGGAGGAGTACCGGGTCAAGGAGCTGCTCAATGCCATCGGCCGGAATATGCCGGCCTCCCGGCTACAAGGGTACCGCACCGTGGAGCAGTACCTCAAGTCAGCCAAGGAGATGTCGGGGCTTTTCCGGGACTTACCCGAGGCAGCGAACATGACGGAAGAGGTCGCCTCCAGGTGCAACCTGGAGCTGGATCTGGGAAGACTGCATTTCCCCAGGTTTAATGTCCCCGAAGGCGAGACTGAGTACAGCTACCTGGTAAAGATAGCCCGGGCCGGAGTGCTGACGAGGTACGGCCAAATAACGGGGCAAATCGAGGAGCGGCTGGAGCGGGAACTGGAGACCATCCGGGCCCTAGGTTTCTGCGGCTATTTCCTGGTTGTCTGGGACATCGTCCGCCGGGCCAGGGAGCGCGGTATAAGGTGCCAGGCGAGGGGCAGCGCCGTGGACAGCCTTGTCGTCTATGTCCTTGATATCAGCACCGTCGACCCGATGGAGCACAACCTGCTCTTCGAGCGTTTCATGCATCCCCTGCGCCACGAGCCGCCGGACATAGACCTCGATATCGACCGGAGACACCGTGACGAGGTCAGAGACTATGTCTATAAGAAGTACGACCCAGAAAATGTGGCCTGCGTGGGCACCATCAATACCTACATGGCCCGCGGGGCCATCCGGGACGCTGGCAAAGCCCTTCAGATACCGCAGGAGGTAATAGAGGAAGCCTGCCGGGGCATTCACTACCTGTCGGCCTCACAACTGCTGGAGTGTATGGATTCCCGTCCCGAGTTGAAGAAAAGCGAAATATATAAGCGCCCAGATCTGGCCGGGTTTTTCAAGCTGTGCGCCGCAATCGACGGCTTCCCCAGGCACATGTCGGTTCACCTGGGGGGACTGCTCATCGGGGACGGCAGGCTATCGGACCTTGTCCCTCTGGAGTGGTCCAGCGGCGGAGATGTCATCAGCCAGTACGACAAGGACGACATCGAGAAGCTGGGCATCGTCAAGATGGACCTGCTGGCGCTGCCGACGCTCACCGTTATAGGGGACACCCTTGCCAGCATTAAGAAGGATCGAGGTGTCGACGTTGACCTGAATAAGATAGACCGGAATGACCCGGAGGCCTTTGCCATGCTGCGCGACGGTAAGACGATTGGTACCTTCCAGCTTGAATCCCCGGCGCAGCGGGAAATGGCGGGGAGATTGTTACCTAACCGCTTCGAGGACATAATCGTCTCCATTTCGTTGGTCAGACCGGGGCCGCTCAAGTCGAACATGGACAAGATATACCTCCCTCGGAGACACGGCAGGGAGCCGGTGACCTATCTCCACCCCAGGCTCAAAAACGCCCTAGGTGAAACGCTGGGGGTGATACTCTATCAGGAGCAGGTACTAAAGGTGGCCCATGACTTGGCCGGGATGAGCTATGCCGAGGCAGACGGCTTCCGGAGGGCAATGACACACGACCGCACCGAGGAGGAGATGGAGAAGATGCGGGAGTCCTTCATGGCCTCCGCCGCCGGGCGTGGCGTGAACAAAACCATCGCCAAAGAGGTGTTTGAGCAGCTGGCGGCCTTTGCCGCCTACGGTTTTTGCAAGGCCCATGCCGCCGCCTATGCCGAGTTAGCCTACCAGACCCTTTGGCTGAAGTGCCACTACCCTGCCGAGTTTCTGGCGGCGGTGATCTCAAATCAGCCCATGGGCTATTATCCGGCCCGGGTCCTGGTGGCTGAAGCCGGGAGAAGCGGTGTTAGAATATTACCCATCGACATCAACCGCTCCACCAGGGACTACAACGTTGAGGATGGGGCGATAAGGGTAAGTCTCAGGCAGCTAAAGGGTATGTCAGCAGAAGCAGAGAAGTCCATACTGAGCGAGAGGAAAAAGGGCAGATTTACTTCCCTGAGAGACTTTGTCCTGAGGACCAGCGTCAGCCGGCCCATCACGGAGAACCTCATCAGAGTCGGAGCTTTCGACTCCTTCGGAGCCAGGAGTGAGTTGCTGGCGGAACTCCCCAAACTCTTGGAGCTCAGGCACAGGACCGGAAATGGAGCTAGGCCTCTTTTCGAGGACGAGAAGTTGGAACCGCTGCAGGCGGATAAAGTCGCTAGCGATGACAGAAAAGCAAACATGATGGTGGAGAGAGAACTGCTGTCACTCAATTTGTCGGCACACCCCCTGGATTTTTACGCTCTTGACGACGAGGTGACCCGGATGATGGACCTGCATTCGATACCAGCAGGTAAAACGGTCAAAATCGCCGGCTCGGTAATCCGCTATCAAGCACCGCCTACTAGGAACGGCAACAGGGTGGTATACGTAATCATGGAAGACGGGACGGGGGTGGCGGATGTAACAGTTTTCAGCGATGTCCAGGAAAAGTGCGGGCAGGTCCTGTTCCGCGAAGGCTGGCTAATGGTACGGGGTAAGGTGCAAAGGAGGAACCCGAAGGCGTTTTCTATTATTGCCGAGGACTTGGTACCTCTAAAGATAAGCTAGCCTTTGAGCATAGTCGGTTTCTGTGCAGTAACAATAAGATGGTTTGTTCAATGCTCGTCACAAGACGTTAAAATGTTAAGGAGGCCCAACCATCCTTTATCAACTGAGAGATTATTGGACCGACGTATACAACTTTTATTCCGGCTTTTTCAAGTAAATCTGTTATCTTCATTCTATCGGCACACCATTTGCACGCGATAACGTCAATGCCAGCCCTATTCAACTCCTTCAGCTTTGCCTGAAATTCCATATCATATGCAGCGAGTTTCTCCGACGGGCCAAAAACAACGAGTTTGACCTCGTCCATCCACTTTTCTTTCGCCGCGTTGAGCGGGTATACCAGCCCAACCTCTAAAGCCACTTCTCGGTCTCCGGTACTCAGAAGTACAAATAGTTTTGTTGCTATGGTCAGTCCCTCCTTGTGTTAAGCCCGCTTAAGGCTGGATATTAAGCCATTAGCGGGTAAAGCGACTGGGTTGAATACCCAACCTCTAACACTATTGAAAACAAAACTACCATCCTTTTTCACGTGTGTCAACAATACACTCGGTTAAGGAAACATAAGATTCCCTAATTGATGTCTTGCCATGCTGCACCATCTCCCTGTAATAAAGATCGGCAAGCTGGGGATCGTATCTGCGGGCAATATCCACGTAGAGCTCGCTTCATCATTGAGGGGCCTGCCTTGGTCATCCTCAGTCCCTTGCACTCGGTACTGTTGTCAATCAGCCAAAACGGCACTCTGCCGGCTCAGAGCTTGCAACCAGTAATTGTTGCAAAGCTGGTATTAATAATATGATTACAGACTCTTAGCGGTAAACGTAATCACCAGCCTGATATTTCGGAGGAATCACGGGCACCTGAAGATACGAGTCATATTTACCACCCGAGTGGATGACGTGGTTACCCTTGTTGTTGGTTTCCCAGGAGAAGGGCTCGAACCAACCTTCGCGAATGTAATGCCCTGATACGAGCACTTGCAACTGCTGGCCCTTGTGCCAAATCCTGCTGTGCGGCCATATCTCAATATCCACGGGAACAATTTCTCCGGGCTTCAGCTTTTCTTCCTTGCGATGGGCCTGGACGGGCTGAAAATCCGTAGACAGCTTTTCATCCAACTCTCGACGCGATACTCTCATCTTTCCCCATGCACCCGGATGGGGCTCTCCCAATACGGATGTCGGTAGCCAGTTTCCATTCTGGTCCAGCTTTCGGATCGCAATAAACAGATCAATATCATCATTGCCATTGGCCTCTACCCACAGACGGAGTTTCATGTAACCGGCAATCTCTGTGTCTTCGTTAAACTTGATATCGAAGGTCACAGACCCTGTCTCGCCCTCATAGCTCACCTTTGATTCCTTGGCCACCGGATCAAATGAGAGTGCGCCTCTGGCGGCATCAACGTAGAGTTTCTTATACTGAGTTCTGGCAAGAGGGAATTCCTTTTCCTGACGATTGGTCTGATAGTCATATTCATAGGAATCCATAACCTCAAGGCGGACCCTTGGGGTAAGCTCCCAGCCATTGTGAATATCTTTGAGATAGCGGTCAAAGAACCGTTTCAGGTCTTCGAGACCGAAGGTGGAATAGGTATCGGGCCACTCAAACTCCCTGTGCGCCCTAAGCCACTTCTTGGTGGAGCGGATCCTTCTGAAGCCTTCTATAGAACCGCGCAGGTGGAAATGGCTCCAAGAGACGGTGGTAGATACCGGGACCCTGATCTTTCCCCATTTCGGAATCTTGTCTTCCCAATAGGCGTTCATAAAAGGATACTGCTTTGCCATGGCAACAGTGTCGTCCACGTATCCCAAGCCTACTAGGGAGCCTACAATAAACTCGTTGAAGCCCAGTGCGGGGATACCTCCCTCGTAAAGCGACTCGCGATAAATATCTCCGGTCCCTTCCCATGGAGCGATACAGGCAAGGTGAGGCGGCTGCTCTGCGGCGATTCGCCATTGGGACATGGCTACACCTGAGTTGCCGCTCATGCCGATCTTGCCACTGCACCAATCCTGAGTTACCAGCCATTCGATAAAGTCATAGCCATCGCGCCCATCTTGGGTGCCGAACATATTTATATCGCCCTCTGAATGGCCCACGCCCCGGGGGTCAACGTTGGCGACTGCATATCCCTGACGGCACCAGTAGCCCGGATCAGGGGATTCGAACTTAGCCATACGGGTAATCGTTCCCGGCGGAACTCCCATAACCTGCCATTCTGCCGCGCCCATGCCCTGGCGCTTTCCAAAATAACTCCATGAAATTAGGGCAGGAATATTTGTCTCCCCTTCGGGAAAGTAAATGTCGGTATAAATAACAGTGCCGTCGCGCATGGCCACGGGAATATCCTGCTCGCAGATAATACCGTCTTCCACGACATAGGTGCGGTGTTCAAGCGGAGGGCAAAATCCAAATGTTTCCAGCGCACCCGTGGCATCGGCATCCAGGGGAGCCGGTCTTCTTGTTTCCCTGTAGATGACTTCTATCTCCTCATTACCAAACACTTCTTTTTTCCTTTTGGTTTTAGCCATGATTATCCTCCTACTTCGCGTTTTTTAAGACGAGTGCTTTAAATGGAATCTCTGAATCTTGTTCCTATCAGCCCCTGCAAAGCTGAGTGACAAATTCAGCGGCCTCGCCCAAGGTCTTCTTCCTCCTGAACTCCATGAAATTGATCTGGACGTCGAAAGCATCCTCCAAAATTGCTACTATCTGAACGAAATTTACCGATTTGGCTTTGAGATCGTCTAAAAAACTCGTGTCCGCGCTCAATTCGCCGGGGACTTTTTTGAAAACCTCCGCAGCTCGCTGAATTATTTTCTCTAATATCTCGTCTCTTAATTCCATTGCTGTTCTACTCCTTTTCTATTCTGGATTTGGGTTTCTGAGGATATCCATAAACCTTAAAACCCTCTCTATCTTTCAAAACCATTCCACACAGGTACCCCGGTATACGTCTTGGGCTGCTCCTGACCGGTAAGCACCCTTAGGGCGCCGGCGGCCAGAGCTTCCATCTCGAACTCACCGGCATACACCTTGACCGGGGCGATGTAGTTGACCATATCGGTGACCTGTTCGACCAGATAGGAGTCGTTGGTGATGCCACCGGTCAGTAGAATGGCATCGACGTCGCCCTTTAAAACCGTTGCGTAAGCACCAATGTTCTTGCAGATCTGGTAGATCATGGCGTCGTAGATAAGCTTTGCATAGGCATCGCCATTTTTGATACGCTCCAGTACCTCGCGGACATCGGAGGTGCCGAGATGGTCGACCAGGCCGCCGGTCTTGGTTATGCGGTCATACATCTCTCTCTCGGTATATTTCCCCGAGTAACACATCCTGATTATGGCGACGGCCGGTATCAAGCCTGCACGGGTGGGAGCCATGGGGCCGTCGCCGTTTATGACGTCGTTAGAATCAATCATACGCCCATTTTTATGAGCCGTGACCGATACGCCGCCGCCGATGTGGGATATCACCAGATTTAGATCTTCATACCGCTTGCCTAGCTCCGCGGCATAGCGTATGCCAACCTCCTTCTGATTGAGAGGGTGGCCCCTGCTCTCGCGGGCAACATCGGAGAGCCCGCTGACCCGTGCGATAAGGTCAAACTCATCGACATCGGGCGGATTGACGACAAAGGCTTTTCCGCCATAGGTCATTGCGAAGTCATAGGCCAGCTGGCTGCCGAGCGTGGCGGGGTGTTTGACGGTAAGGCCTATCCTGGCGTGACGTAACAAGGTCTCGTTAATATCATATGTTCCGCCTTCCAGACCGACCAAGCCGCCGCCACGTCCGACAAAGGCGTCTGTCTCTTCAAGAGAGATGTTGTTTTTGACCAGTTCACCCAGTATGGTTTCCTTACGATACGGTAACTGATCGCTTATCTCAGTGAACTCCTTGAGCTTTGCCGCGTCATGGGAGACATTGACGGAAAACACCTCTGTATTATTTTCAAACAGGGCTACTTTTGTTGAGGTAGAGCCGGGATTTATTGTAAAAACTCTGTATTTCCTATCCATAACAGTTACCCCTTTTACGAAAACAGGCGTGCACTACTTGCCCGTATGTGTAAGGCTGATAACCAGTACCCAAGGCCCTGACCCTCACTTTTGCGGGTCTACAAATGGTTTATTTATTCTGTGCGCGTACTACCACCATAGTGATAGCTCCGACTATCTCCTCAACAGGCGCTCCCCGGGACAGGTCGCTTACCGGCTTGGCAAAACCCTGCAGCATTGGCCCGTAAGCGGCCGCATTGGCAAAACACTGGATAAGCTTAACCCCTATATTACCGGAACCGAGATCCGGGAAGATAAGGATATTAGCTTTGCCGGCCACGGGGCTGTCTGTCCGCACCTTCTTGGTTGCCACCTCCGGCACGATGGCGGAATCCAACTGCAGCTCGCCGTCTATGAGCAGATCCGGCCTACGCTCATGCACCATCTCAAGGGCCTTCAACACGATGTCGATGCGCTCATGACTGGCGCTGCCCTTTGTTGAAAAAGACAACAAGGCGACACGCGGCTCCCAGCCCATGAGACTGCGCACGGTATCGGCCGTCGAGATGGCTATGTCGGCCAGTTCTTTAGAATCGGGCGCCGGACAGACAGCGCAGTCGGCAATCCCCAACAGGTTACCTTCCGGGCCTTCATATCCCGGTATCGACGCAATGCCCATGCTTGAGACGGTCGAAATACCTTCCTGCAGTCCGATTATCATCTCACTGGCCATGATGATCTCTCCTGTTGTATGGCTCAACCCCGCCACCATGCAGTCTGCTTCGTCTAACCACACCATCATGGCGGCGAAGTTCGTGGAGTCTCTCAACATGCGCTTCATAGCCGAAGCCGGAAAGTCCGGATTGGTCTTTACATATTCGCTTACGAAATGCTCGACCTTTTCCTGATCGGTGTGGTCAACTACCGTGATACCATCAAGGGATACCCCGATGCTCCCCGCGAGCGTGGATACGTTCTCAGGCTTCCCAACGAGCATGGGATAGGCTATGCCCATATCCCGCACCTGACGCGCCGCGAGCAGTATCTTCTCCTCGCCGGCTTCCGGAAACGCCACCCTTTGGGGACTAGCCTTGGCCTTAAGCTGTAATTGCTCCATCACATTCGTACTCATATCACTTTCCCCTGTTTAAGGTCTAGTAATCATCTGTTAAAAGACACAGGAGGCAGGGTCATTATCCTCCTGATAGCGCCGCCACGGCTACTACGTAATCGCCATCATAGGAGAGGCTTAAAAGCACGCGGGATACCTGGCGTTCGGTTGCAAGCTCAGCAAACCTGCCCGTGAGAACAGGTGTCGGTTCTCCATACTCCCCGTCCCGGACCTCTATTTCCGTCATCTGGACACCAAAATGCCAGTCTATTCCAAATGTTTTAAATATAGCCTCTTTGGCAGCAAAGATCATTGCCGTATAGGCCACAGTGTCATGGTGTGTTTCAGCGCGCTGCTGCTCCCATGGCGTGAATACCTTGTCCATAAACAACTTGCCAGAGGTTTCCAGTACATCTCTCATTCTGCTGATGGCGATGATATCTATGCCTACCCCTATTGTTATGGCAACCTCCAGACTGCGCTGTGCTCGCTACTTAGGGCAAAGCGGAAGTTATCCCATTCCCTTGAAATAAAAAACTCAAGATATGCCAGAATTGATAGCACATTGTACTAACCCAACGGGTCAACGCCGCTTGCGACCTTGTGTCATGGTAAAAACGGGGGTTTAAAGTCCAGCCCGAGTATACCGCGTGCCTTGGCTCGCAATTTCTTCAGAAGCACTCTGAGCTGCTCCTTTTCGTCTTCTGAAAGAGTTGAGAAGGTTAAAAAAACAGCGCGCTCACTTACCTCGTCCCATACTTTAGAACCCTTTTGGGTTAACCTGATATATACTTTACCATCTTCCTTGTTTTTGGTCTTTTTAACCAATCCTTCTTTTTCCATCTTATTTATCAGAGTGGAGATAGTGTTTAGATTTCTAAGAAGCCATTTTGATAAATCACCTTGGGTCATCCCATTTTTTTCCTGTGTTAGCACATACAAAATATGGCACTGAGCGAAGTTAGTTTTAGACTGTTTAAGCTCAAGCTCAACGGCACGAATAAGTGTATCTCTAGTTTGGTCAAAGAGGACAAAGAGATTGCGAGTATGGGTATCTAGCTTGAAGTTCTTATTATTTCCAGTATTTTTTTCCATTGGCTTTTGGATATAGTCAGATCATTTTACCCCAAAGATTAAAATGATTACAATACACGGCTTTTCGGCATGCGCTTTCACTTTTCGATTAACAATAGTCTGCTAAACAAGATATTGACAGTAGCAGAATATATGCTAAAATAGGTTAGCATAAACCATATATGAAGTCAACATCGATATCAATAATGACTTCGTAGTCAGGGTCATAATATGGCGTTATGGAATTAAAGCAAACCGCTTTAGCTGATTTACTTATATTTAAATAGTGTGGTCAGCAAAAACAGAGTTGGCCCGGATAAAAATAAATAACGAGGGGGTGATATATTCAAGATATTCTAAAGCTCAAACAATCCGCAATTATTAAGGGAAAATATGAAAGGGAGGGAGTTACGTGAAAAAAGCAGGTTTGATTGTTTTTGTAGCTATAGCACTGGTTACCCTGCTGGCTTTTGTGCCCGCTTGTCCAGCAACACCAGAAGATGGGGTGCCCACAACCCCACCTACAACTTCACCACCGACTACAGCACCACCAGCCCCTGAAAGCATAAAGGTTGGTGCCTTAGTCTCTCTGACTGGATTTGATGCTGCTATTGGAATGCCGTCTAAAATTGGCTACGAATTAGGGGCGGAAAAGATAAACCAGGATGGCGGTGTCTATGTCAAGGAATTTGATAAAAAGATACCCCTGGAACTAATTTACCTGGACATTGAAGGAGATGCAGAGAAGGCTGTTGCCCGTGCCGAGGCGTTAAACTCGCAATACAACGTGTCTGTCGCCACCGGCACCACCATGATCAGCGCAGCGGCTGAGATCTTTGAAAAGAACAGACTGCCGGCGATATCCGTCGCCTCGACTATAAGTGCGCTGGGCCTGGCGGGCTATCAATACTGGTTTTCTCTAGACGCGCTGAACTGGGATATAGCACCCATGATAGTTAAGGTTTTTGATAGTCTCCCTGCAGAAACAAGGCCGACAAAGTGGGCTCTCTTTGAAGAGCAGATGTTTTTTGTTACAGAGTTGACGGATGCTGTCAAACAAGCAGCCGCTGATAAGGGTATTAGCATAGTTTATGAGGGACAGTATGCAACGGCGGCCCCAGACCTGAGTCCCCTTGTCAATGGAGCCAAGGATGCCGGCGCCGAGGTGCTCTTTAGTTCCGCTAACACTGGTGATGCCATTACCACCCTAAGGCAAAGTAAGGAACTTGGTTTTAACCCGAAGGCGATTATTATAATCAGAGGCTGTGACGACCCGGCATGGGCTGATTTGGGGCCGATGGGTGAGTACGTAATAGGCAATAATTTCTGGGCACCCACGTTACCATTCGCCGGGAATGAGGAGCTTGTTGCCGCGCATATGGCTGAGTATGGAACAGCGCCACATCCTCTTGTCGGATCTACTTACGCTGCTCTCCAGGTAATTGCCGACGCAATTGAGAGGGCTGGCACGCTGGATAGGGATGCAATCAAGGATGCTATAAGTGCCACTGATATGATGACCGTTAAAGGTCAAATCAAGTTCAATGAGACTGGTGGAGTAATTAATCCTATATACCTGCTACAGCAATGGCAGAATGGAGCACAGGAAATCGTGTGGCCAGATGACTTTGTAACAAAGCCATTGGTTTACCCTATTCCATAAAAATAAAATTAGGTAAGGTGTGTCCCAGCCACTGTACCAGTAGCGGGCTGGGACACACCATCCGAATCAAGCCCGGGATTAAAGTGCAATCCATATACGGTTAACACAGCTGTAGGTCCTGTTCGGTAAAAAAGTATAAAAATATAAGGAGAGGGGCTCATCGTCTTGTGCGCCTCTAATCTATTAAGCACCCAGGACGATGTAATTACTACAGGGGTGGGCTATGGCACCCTGGTTAACGCCATTAAGTATGACATTACTTGAGGTAGAAAACTTATCTAAGACCTTTGGCGGGGTACTGGCTATCAACCGAGTTAGTTTTACCCTTAACCATGGGGAGATCTTGGGGCTTATCGGTCCCAACGGGTCAGGCAAAACTACCCTATTTAATCTAATATCCGGGCTTCTAAAGCCGGATACAGGCAGGATAAGGTTCAACGATAAAGACGTAACCGGTATCCCTGCTTATAAAATATGCCAGTGTGGAATCGCCAGGACCTTTCAACTGGTTAAACCTTTTAACCAGTTATCCCCTTTACAAAACGTAATGGTGGGCAGGGCTTATGGCAGTGACCCAGCCCGGAATACAAGGCAAGCCCACATTGAAGCAGAGCAGATTCTGGCTCTTACTGGGCTCATTGGCAAGCGGGTGCCAGTGGCGGGGATGCTCGGCCTGGTTGACCGCAAGCGGTTGGAGATTGCCCGGGCGCTGGCGACAAGACCCAAGCTACTGTTACTGGATGAGATGATGGCAGGCTTAAACCCGACAGAAGTGGAAGATGCTATGCGGTTAATAAAGGGGATAAGGGATTCTGGGATAACAGTGATAGTGGTTGAGCATGTAATGAAAGCGATAGTGGGAATTTCGGACAGGGTGATCGTGCTAAATGTTGGGGAGAAAATTGCTGATGGCACACCCCAGGAAGTAGTCAGCAATAGCCACGTCATCGAGGCATATTTAGGAAAAGGCCGACATGTTAGAGATTAGCCACATAGACGTTTATTACGGCGACCTCCAGGCATTATGGGATATATCCCTTACCATTGAAGAGGGGGAAATAGTAACCCTTATCGGCTCTAATGGAGCAGGCAAGAGCACCATCATGAAAACCGTCTCAGGACTACTCAAGCCTAAAACCGGGAGCATTAGTTTTAAGGGAACACGCCTGGACAAGCTGCCTGCGCACCAGATAGTGGAGCTGGGCATCTGTATGGTTCCCGAAGGGAGAAGGCTATTTCCTCAGATGACTGTGCTGGAGAACCTGGAAGTGGGCGCTTCTATCAGAGAAGCGAAGAAAGTAAGGTATGACACTCTCAGCTGGATTTATGAGCTTTTTCCAATTTTAAGTGAAAGGGCAAAACAAAAGGCAGGCACATTGAGCGGTGGAGAGCAGCAGATGTTAGCTATAGGCAGGGCGCTCATGTCCCAGCCAAGACTTCTCCTGATTGATGAGATGTCTCTGGGCTTAAGCCCACTTTTGGTGGAAGAAATCTCCCAGGCCCTCAAAGACATAAACAAGTCAAAGAAGCTCACCATTTTCCTAGTGGAGCAGGATGTTAATGTGGCTCTATCCATGGCTGACCGCGGCTACATTGTTGAGAATGGCAGCATTCAAGACCAAGGTGATGCCAGAGCACTTTTACGCAGTGAGCGAATTAAAGAGGCTTATCTAGGTACCAGCCCACTAGAAAAAGCAGGTTAAATAATGGAAAGTGTAACCCAGGCTATTGCTTCTGGGATTGTGTTGGGAGCCCTTTATGGACTTATAGCCTTAGGCCTTGGTCTAATCATGGGCATCATGAAATTCCTTAATATTGCCCATGGCACTTTTATAATACTTGGCGGCTATGTTAGTTACTGGCTTTTTTCTCTGTGGGGCATAGACCCTTACCTTTCTATCCCCCTAGTTATCATTGCCACGTTTTTAGCGGGCTTGATTCTATATAAGCTCACGCTTTCACCATTGCTGAAATTACCGCATATCGGAATGAGGATTGACAGCTCTTTATTGGTTACCTTTGGCGTAATATACGTGCTGGATAACGCAATGACTTTAGTCTGGACATCTAACGTCCGGAGCACAATAACCTCTTACACCGGAGAAGCGCTTACTATTTTCGGTGCCAGGCTGGGTATCAACGGCCTGTGCGGTCTTGGCATCGCTATACTGGCTGCGGTTGCTTTGTATTTCATTCTCAGCAGGACCTACTTTGGTAAACATGTGAGAGCGGCAACGCAGGATGCTGAGGCCGCCAGCTTATGTGGAATCAATGTTCAGCGAACCTATTTAATTTCCTCTGGTATTGCCGTAGCTCTGGCCGGCGTGGCTGGTGTCGTTATCGTTTCAAGCTACTCCATCACGCCGACCAGTGGCTTAAGCTGGCTATTGATAGGTATAGTGGTTATGGTACTGGCTGGGGAAGGGAATATTAATGCCATCCTTCCCGCTGGTATTATATTGGGATTGATAGAGTCAGCCAGTATTTTTGTTGTTGGGGCTCCCTACCGGCAGGCTGTTGCGCTTGTCATATTTATTATAGTGCTGATGTTCAGGCCGCAGGGATTATTTACTAAAAGGGAGTAGGATCCTGCTATGGCGACTAATTGGAAAAAGTTACTAACAATTGTAGTTGTAGTTGCAGCTTGCATAGTGCTCCCCATGGTTATTGAAATAGGAACCAATATCCTGAATCTAATGGTTATGTTGTTCATCTTCATCACTATGTCTCAGAGTTGGAACCTTCTGGGGGGTTATACTGGTCAGATTAACCTTGGCCTTGCCGCCTTCTTCGGCTGTGGAGTACTGATTACCCATTTCATCTGGCAGGCGGAGGTGCCAATATATCTGGCGGTAATAGCAGGAGGTTTATCAGCCACGGTCTTGGCAGTATTTATTGGTCTGCCCACTCTGCGGCTGAAGGGTGTATACTTCGCCATCGGTACCTTGGCACTGGCCGAAGCATTGAGAATAGTGGTGGGAAACATTTTTCCAGAGTGGGTCAAAATGCCGGCCATCTATGTTACCACCTATAGCCTTATTCCCCGCTATTACCTTGGCTTGGGAGTAGCGCTTATAGCAATAGCAGTGGTTTATTTAGTGACCAATTCCAAACTGGGATTGGCGATGGTAGCTGTTCGAGACGATGAGCAGGCAGCTCAGGTTACTGGCGTTAATACATTTAAATATAAAGTTTTGGCTTTATTAGTTAGCGCTTTCTTAGCTGGCTTGGCTGGAGGAGTATATGCTTACTTTCGGCTCTCATTTATGTACATTACCACGGTTTTTAGCCCCCTTTGGACATTTGAGCCAATCATGGCGGTCATGATAGGTGGTTCTGGTACCCTAGTCGGCCCCATCATTGGCAGCATTTTCTTGGTCATTCTTTCAGAGGTATTTGCCCTTACTCTGGGAGAAGCTCACCTTATCATCTTCGGTATCCTGTTTATTCTGGCAGTGTTATACTTCCCAAGCGGATTGGTTAGCTCTGTTGATCGAATTCGCCATATGATGACCGGTGTTAGACGGAGTATATCTAAGCTAAGACAACAACTATAACAATAGACTTCAGGGGCTACTGAGTCTCAAGGGCGCATGGTAAAAATAATAAAATTAGTGGAGGTGCCAAACGAGATACGTATTAACATTAACGAATTAAAGAGCCCAATAATAGGTTAAGGAATTAATTGACATGACTAACAAACAAAGAAAAAAGATAATCGGTTTATCAACTGGCAGAAAGAACGGCAACTCCGAGATCCTCTTAAAGGAAGCCCTTATGGGAGCGGAGGAGCTTGGGGTGGAATCGGAAATAATCAGGGCTATGGAGCTGAGGGTAAAACCATGCAAGGGCTGTGAAGCCTGTACTATAGCAATGGAAAGAGGCAAAGAGGCATGGTGTGCCATCAAAGACGATGATGTTCCCTGGATTCTGGATAAGATTTTGGTGGAAGATTGCGCCTTAATAGTCAGTGTCCCAACATATCATTTAAGGGCAAACTCATACTTTGAGGCCATCCACGAAAGAATGCTGCCCACCATGTTCAGGCACACGGAGATTACTGAGAAAACAAGGGTAGGCGGCATTATTTGCGTTGGTGGCGGAGAACCCTGGTGGACTCCTTTAGGTCTTACTTCGATTAATATCTTTGTCCAGCATACCCGCAAGCTGGTTGACCAGATGCAGACGAATTTTGTCACGCGACCGGGTGCCGTCCTGATGGAGGGAAAATACATTAAACGAGCCAGGCAATTAGGGCAGAATGTGGCTAAGGCTATGATGATGCCGATTGAAGAGGTAAAGTATGTCGGTGAAGAAACAGAGGTATCCTGTCCCGTTTGCCACTGCAACGTACTGAAGGTGCCCGGGAAATTATCTGATGTTTACTGCCCAGTGTGCTGGGTGCACGGTACCATATACGCCGATGGTAATGAGCTGAAGGTGAAGTGGAACGAAGATGATATCCGAAACCCCCGATTTTCCACCAAGTTTATCGGCGGGCATCTGGAATTCATCACCAAATCGCACGAGAAGTTCTTTACCGAAGACAAGGAAAAAGTCAAAGAGCTGATAAAGAAATATACCTCATACGGTAAAATAATAAAACCATGATTCCGGGCATGTATTGAGTGCCTGAGATTTCATTAACAATGATATTTTAGAAAGGGGAGGATTGTACCATGACCAAGTATCAAAACGTGTTTTCACCGTTTAGATTTGGCAATGTTGAGGTAAAGAACAGAATTGAAATTGCACCAGCCATCCCATGCCTGGCCACGCCTGATGGTTTTGTAACCAGGGAGTTGATTGAATATTATAAGTCATTGGCCAGAGGAGGAGCCGGAATTGTTACCATCGGCGATTCCGCCATAGACTTTGAATACGCCAAGGACCATGAGCACCAGTTAAATTTCGGCGATGACAAGGCCATCGCCGGGTTGAGTACACTGGTAGAGGCTATCCACAGATTCGGCGCCAAAGCCTCGGTTGAACTCAATCATGGCGGCAGATTTGCCGAGCCGCGAACCCTGGGAGGTAAAAGCCCTATTGCGCCTTCATCACTACCGTCGGAAACGGCAATGATGTGGGCAGAAATGCACGGCAGAAAGCTTGATTACACGGTTACGGAGATGACCCAGGAACATATTGACATGGTTGTAGACCACTATGCGGAGGCCTGTCATCGGTGCATGCTGGCTGGATTCGAGATGGTGATGCTTCACGGCGCCCACGGGCACATGTTGGGTCAATTTTCCTCACCTTACACTAATAAGAGAACGGACCGCTATGGCGGGAGTCTTCAAAACAGGGCACAATTTGCCATTGAGGTCTTAAATGCCGTCCGGAAAAAAGTTGGTGATAAGTTGGCTATTGAATACCGGATAAGCGCGGATGAGCTCGTCCCTGAAGGAATGCACGAAGAGGAGACTATAGAGTTTGTTAGAATGATACAGGATAAGATAGATCTACTCCACATATCTTTAGGGCTTCTCCCCAATCCTATTACTATCCCCCGCATGATCCAACCAACTTACTTTCCTCATGGCCTCAACGTGCCCTATGCAGAAAGATTTAAGAAGGCCGTTAAGGTCCCCGTAGTAGCCGTCGGTTCTATTGATATGGAGATGGCTGATAAGATTATCGGGGAGGGGAAATGTGATATAGTCGCCATGGTACGCCCCATCATTGCCGATACCGAATATGTCAACAAGAACTACCATGGAGAGTTCGATGAGATCAGACCTTGTATCCGTTGCAATGTCTGTACTAACGAGGTTGCGCAATTCTATCCTATCCGTTGTGCCGTCAATCCTGTCATTGGTAGGGAGGTAGAGTATACTTACATCCGGCCGGCGGATAAGAAGAAAAAAGTGGTCATCGTGGGTGGAGGTCCAGCGGGCATGGAAGCCGCAATAGTAGCCGCTTCAAGAGGCCACCAGGTAACTCTGTATGATAAGGCTGACAGGCTCGGGGGCACCCTTACTCTCGCAGCAGCAGCACCCTTCAAGGCCGACATGAAGAAGTATCTGGACTGGCTGATGAAAAAGACACAGAGAACTCCTGGTGTGGAAATCAAATTATCCACCGAGGCCACCGCCGATATCATAAAGGCTAAGAAGCCTGACGTGCTCATCGTGGCTATTGGTGCAGAGCCAATCATCCCTGATATCCCCGGTGTTAAAAACGCTAACGTCGTCTGGGCAGGTGACGTGGTCTCCGGAAAGGCATTAACAGGGCAAACGGTGGTGGTGGCCGGGGCCGGGCTTACCGGATGCGAAACCGCCCTCTACCTAGCTCAGCAAGGCAAGAAGGTAACGGTTATTGACATGCTCGGCCAATTTGAGATCGCTCAAGATGTCCCATTTCTTAACAAACTTGGGTTAATGGGTTTGCTACACGAACACGGCGTTCAATTTAAGACAGAGGTCAAAATGGAAGAAATAACAAAAGACGGTGTCACTGTAATTGACAAGCGCTGGAACCGGCTTGAAATACCTGCTGATACGGTTGCCTTATCCCTAGGTTTCAAGACTAATAAAACAGCGGAGAAAGCTTTTCAAGGGCTGGTACCTGATGTCTATGCTATCGGAGATTGCGCAAATCCGAGTAACCTGAGGCACGCAATCCATGATGCGTTCAATGTTGCGGTAGAAATATAGCAGTTATTAAGTATAGTAGTTATTAAGCTTTGGGAAAGGAGCCTCGTCGTGACAGAGCAAGAAATGGAAACAAGGATAAGGTCTTTAGAGGATTACCGGAACATATGCAACCTGCAAGGCAGATATAACCATTACATGTTGTCAGGCAGGATTGACAAGATTTTGGACATGTTTGCCCAAAAAGACCCAAATGTGGAAATAGAGATAGCCGATAGCGGCGTGTTTTACGGTATTGAGGGCGTCAAGAAAGTTTTCAGTCTTTTGGGCGAAAAGTACGCATTTCCCGGAAGTTTGGGCCTGCATATGCTTGTGACACCTGTTATCGAAGTGAGTAGTGACGGTAAATTGGCCAAAGGAATGTGGCACTCGTTCGGATGTAACACTATTAAAGAGGGGAATCAGGTATCCGCCATGTGGCAAGCCGGTAAGTATGATATTACGTTCGTAAAAGAGGATGGGAAATGGAAATATCGCGTTTTTAAGTGGCATGTCATCTTCAGGACCCCGTATGATGAAGGTTGGGTAAAGAGGCCAATAATAAGTGGCCTTCACCAAGAAGACGGGCCCGGTATAGGCGCTCTCTATGAGCCTTATGATCCAACTAAATTAGGGAAATTTTTACCTTTACCACCTGAACCAGTGGAATAATTTTCCGGGTGACAGAAAAAACAGCGTCAGGCCCTCAGATATGGGCAAAAAGGAATCAAAATTTAAGGAACAGAAGGGGGGGGGAACGGCATGAATAAACCCTGAGTCGGGCCATATGATGTGTTCGGGGGAAAGGATCGTGAGAGAGCGGCTGAATTGAGAGAAAAGTGGCTAAGTGGAATAAAGCTTGGTAAAAAGAACGATATTGGGTTTGACTTAATGTTTCGCCATTAATCGGCTTCTAAGGAGAAAGGGGGCTAAATATGACTGATTTATTTGATTTAACCGGTCAGGTAGCTTTAGTAGTTGGTGGTGCCGGGGGGATTGGCCATGCCCAGGCTCTGGGTCTAGCGGATGCTGGCGCTGATGTTATCGTGTCCAGTCGCAAACTTGAGCACCTCGAGACGGTAGCCAAGGAGATACAAGCCCGGGGCAGAAAGTCACTGGCTGTTACCGTAGAGGTTACTCAAGAGAAATCGGTAGCAGCGATGGTAGACAGCGTCCTAAAAAAATTCCCTCGCATCGACATTCTGGTAAACGCTCACGGTCTGGCGATTCGCGAACCTGCCGATAGTTTCCCGATTGATGAGTGGCAACAGGTAATGGATATTAACGCTCGTGGAACCTTCCTCACCTGCCAGGCAGTTGGGCGGGTGATGATAAAGCAGCGCAGCGGTAACATTATAAACCTGTCATCGGTGAGGGGCAGATATGGTCTCCCTGCAGACTACGCAGCTTACTGTGCCAGCAAGGGGGCAGTAGATACCCTGACACGAACACTTGCTTGTGAGTGGGCTAAGTATAATGTGCTGGTGAATGCGGTTGCTCCCACTATTGTGGAGACCGACCTCACCCGTCCTGCCTTAGCCAACCCCCAGTTTGCCCAGCAGATGAAGGCTCGTATTCCACTTGGCCGCTGGGCAATGCCGGAGGATATTGTTGGAGCTACCATATTCTTTGCCTCGAGGGCATCAGATTTTATCACCGGACAAATACTCTATATTGATGGTGGTGTAACCACCTGGTAGTAGTATTTAACTACAAGTTTTGGAAGGAGGCGATAAAGTGGGCTGAAGGTAAAATCTTAGCTATAAGTCAAATAATAATGGAGGTTCTATTATGGGAAAGGAAGTATTAGTTGATTTGAGCCACCCCTTTGGGGCGGGTTCACCTCTGTGGCCATATTTTGAAGATGTCAAGATTGAGCGCATGCACTATCACGCCAAATCCGGTGTTCTGTCCCAAAAAATAACGACTGTAATGCATTGCACCACCCATGCCGATTCACCGGGGCACGTATTCGAGGGCGGTCGGTTCACCCATGAAATTCCCCTGACCTGCTACTATGGCGATGCCGTAATCTGGGATATCCCAAAGGACAAATGGGAACTCATCACTGCAGCGGATCTTGACGCCGCCAACAAGAAGTTGCCCATGAAAGAGGGCGATATCATTATTGTCCATACCGGCTGGAATAAATACTGGGGCGATAACACCAAGTATTTCTGCTATTCACCCGGATTGGGCAAAGAGACTGGTGAATGGTTCGTGGCTCACAAAGCCAAGGCAGTCGGCGTAGACCAGCAAGCCTTGGACCATCCGCTCCACACTGCTATTGGCCCTCACGGCCCTGGCCCTCTAAGGCCGGATATTTGTGAGGAGTACAAGCAACTCACCGGCCACGATGCGAAGCAAGACTTCCCGGAGTGGGAGCCCTGCCATAACCTGATACTGCGCGCTGGTATCATGGGCTGGGAGAACGTCGGCGGCGATATCGCTAAAGTAGTCGGCAAGAGGTGCAAGCTATCCGGCTTCCCGATTCGGTGGTACATGGGCGATGGCTCCATCGTTCGTATGGTCGCCTTCATTGATGAGAATGACCTCAACGATGTCCCGGACCGCGTTTACAAGTACGGCACACAATAATCCGGATTAGTCACAGTCCCTATAACCGGTTATTAAAAGGGGGAAATATGAAGAAAGTACGCTTGGATGAAGTAAAGTCGTACGCGGCGCCGGGCCATTTTGGTATGGTGGCCATGAAGCTGAGCGGCGAAGAGGAGACCGGGGCACAGAAGTTCTGGGTAGGGCTATCACACTTTCTCCCCGGCGGCGGTGCTGAATACGCCTACGAAGACTCACCTACGGAGAAGGTCTATTTCGTTCTGGAGGGAGAAATAGCGGTTAAGACCAAGAAGGAAGAGATAACTCTAGGCCCGTGGGATTCAGTTTACATCGCTCCCAATGAAGGGAGGGAAATCATCAACAAGACCAACAAGCCGGTGAGTATGCTGGTAATTATTAGCTCGTAAGGCAGTTTCCCGTTTGAGTGGCTCTCTGTGTAATCCAGGTTACATGTGCTGTGCTGAACAAGAACAACAATGAAAGAGGTCGTTTATGCAAGCTGAAGGCATTAGGAATATTTCAGTGATTGGTGCCGGCTTTATCGGCCCTGGGATTGCCCAGATTTTTGCCTCTAAATACTACACCGTTCGTTTGATGGATATCAAAGACGAGATCCTCTCAAAGGCTATTGGAAGTATAAGGTCCAACCTCTCATTGATGGCTAGGAAGGAGCTTCTCCCGGAGAGTGAAATCGATGCCATCATGGCTAAGATAAAAACAACTACCGACATGAGTGAGGCAACCTCAGACGTCCAGCTGGTCATCGAGTGCGTCACTGAGAATCTGGAGCTAAAACAGAAGATTTTTCAGGACTTAGACCAGCTTTGTCCCCCGGATACCATTTTGGCTACAAATACATCTGTAATTAGCATCACGGAAATCGCATCCAAGACCCACAGGCGAGAGAGAATTCTAGGTACTCATTTCTGGAACCCGCCTTACATAATTCCACTAGTGGAAGTAGTTAAGGGAAGGGAAACTTCTGATGAAACAGTAGAAACAACCTATCAATTTTTGAAAGCTGTTGGGAAGCACCCAGTGAAAGTGATGAAGGATGTACCTGGTTTTATCGCCAATCGGCTACAGCATGCCCTGTGGCGAGAGGCTATTTCTATTGTGGAACATGGCATCGCTGACGCCGCTACCGTTGATGAAGCTATTAAAAATAGTTTTGCTATTCGGCTTCCCGTCTTGGGACCACTAGAGACCGCTGATATGATAGGTCTGGATCTAACCCTGTCTATCCACGATTATATTCTCAAATATCTTGAATCCTCTCCTAATCCCTCGCCTCTTCTGAGGGAAAAGGTGAAAAGAGGAGAGCTAGGATTCAAAACGGGGCAGGGTTTTCAAACTTGGTCTGCTGAAGAAGCGCAGAGGTCTAGAGAAAATCTTTTAGAGTACCTCTTAGATCGAATGCGAAGGGAATAGAACAAAACAATATAAAACTTAGACAGGAGGCTAAAAATGGAGAAACTAATCATAACAGTAGCAGTAACAGGCAATCTGACTGTTCCTACGCAGACCCCTTATCTACCGATTACCCCTGAGCAGATTGCAGACGATGCGGTAGCCTCGGCTGAGGCTGGGGCCTCAATAGTCCATATTCATGCCCGTGACCCTAAAGACGGCAGGCCAACCACCGATCTAAGTATAATGCGAAGCATCTTAACTAAAATAAAGGAGCGAAGTGATGCAATCATCTGCCCAACCACAGGGGGCGTATCCGGCTTCACTGTGCAGCAAAGATATGCAATCCTTGCCGAATTGAAACCCGAGATTGCCTCCTGTGATGTGGGTAGCCTGAACTTCGCCGTCCACCCGATTGCTGAGAGAATTAAGGACGAAGACTGGAAATACCCCTGGGAAAAGGAGCACCTATTAAAGACAAGAGGCTGGGTCTTTACCAATACCTTTGCTGACTTGGAGGAAGCAAGCCGATTTTACAAAGAAAATGATGTTATGCCTGAATTCGGGATTTATGATACAAGTTATCTTTATAACCTTCGTTATCTGGTTAGAAGGGGCTTTTTTAAACCACCTCTCCAGATGAACTTCGTCTTGGGAGTATTGGGAGGAATTGGTGGCGACGTTGGGGATATTGTCCACCTGAGGAATACTGCAGATAGGCTATTCGGGCCCAGCAACTACCACTGGGGCGCTATTGGGCTAGGTTACCCGCTAGAATTTAACGCTGCTGCGGCGACAATGGCAATGGGTGGCAACGTCAGGGTTGGCTTCGAAGACAATATATTAATCAGCAGGGACGTTTTAGCTAAAAGCAACGCTGAGCTGGTGGGAAAGGTAGTAAGGATAGCTAAAGAGCTTGGCCGGGAAATAGCCACCCCAGATGAGGCCAGGGATATCCTTAAGCTCAAAGGAAAGGACAAGGTTAACTTCTAGAGTCAATGATAGATAAGATAATGCCCAGCATTGAATTAGCAATAGCCGGGATCAAAGATGGCGCAGTCATAATGATCGGTGGCTTTGGACAGGCAGGGACACCGTTTAACCTGGTCCAAGCGCTGGTTGAGCAAGGAGCACAAGGGTTGACAGTGATATCCAATTCTATTTCGCAGGCTGCCCCCTTAGTAGAAAATAGGCGCGTCAGAAAGCTGATTGCTTCCTTTCCCATTTGGGTTGATCGAACCAGACCTAACCCGCTAGACGAGCAGGTTCCGACAGGGAGAATTGAGCTGGTAATGATGCCCCAGGGAACCTTAGCTGAGGCAATAAGGGCTGCCGGGGCAGGCATATCTGCTTTCTATACCCCCACCGGAGCAGGAACATTTATTGAAGAGGGAAAAGAGAAGATGGTTTTCAACGGGAAAGAATGCCTGTTAGAGCTAGCCATTAAGGCAGATGTGGCTCTGGTAAAGGCATATAAGGGTGATAGGATGGGTAACCTTGTCTATCGCATGACAGCCAGAAACTTTAACCCGCTAATGGCAGTGGCAGCTGAGTTCACCATTGCCGAGGTTGAGGAGATTGTAGATGTCGGGAAGTTAGACCCGGAGATTATTGTTACACCCGGGATTTTCGTAGATCGAGTTGTAAAAGCCCCGAAGAGGGGAGAATGGATATATCGAAAGGAAGGCTGAGCAATGAAAGCCGGCTTGAGCAGAGAGCTGATTGCCCTCAGGGCAGCTAAAGAATTATCTGAAGGCATGTATGTTAATCTTGGCATTGGCTTACCTACCTTGGTTTCGCAATTCATCCCCGAAGGCATGGAAGTTACGCTTCATGCTGAAAACGGAGTATTGGGTTATGGGAGCATCACCACTGAAGACAGTGAAATGGATATCGACCTCGTTAATGCTGGATTACAACCCGTAACTTTACGTCCCGGTGCGTCATTTTTTAACCATGCTGACAGCTTTGCCATGATCCGAGGTGGACACATTGACCTAGCAATCCTTGGTGGTTACCAAGTGTCAGAAAAAGGGGATTTGGCAAACTGGACAACTTCTTTAGAAAAAGTAGGTGCCGTTGGCGGAGCAATGGATCTAGCTTGTGGAGTCAAAAGGGTGGTAGTGCTTATGCAGCATGTTACTGCTTCAGGCGAGGCTCGCATAGTAAGACATTGTACCTATCCACTCACTGCAAGAGAGGTTGTTAATACCATCATCACTGACCTAGCTGTCATCGAAGTTGTTAAAGAAGGGCTTATAGTAAAAGAGATCGCTCCAGGTTGGACACCTGAGGAGGTCCAAGCGGTAACAGAGCCAGAATTGATTATTGCTCCTAACCTTAAGGAAATCGCACTGTGATCTTCTACCATACGGATGCCATATCTTTAACCAAACAAGTGGCACGCCGCCTTCCACATAGGTAGCACATGGCAGAACATAGGGACAAGAGAGGGCGCTTTATCAAGGGTAACGTGCCTTGGAATAAAAGAGTGGATAATACCCAAAGGGGGATAACTTTTACCTGCAGGTTTTGTGGTAAGCGAGAGCTATTTAGGTAACAAAGGTCCAGAACGTGCAATCAGCAATAAAAAGGCTGGGCGTATTCATTTAGATTTACCCAACCTATTTAATAACTCTCCTGATATCTATAATGTCAGCTTTAGCTCTTTCCTATCCTGAACATCTTAGTCCCACATACG
>Ga0307422_1000147_pt1 | contig 40432 bp, 38 predicted proteins | sample SalMarWE160290MG_FD_202153 | JGI IMG/M metagenome (GOLD analysis project Ga0307422, IMG submission 202153) | Salt marsh sediment microbial communities from the Plum Island Ecosystem LTER, Massachusetts, United States - WE1602-90 | ecosystem: Environmental > Aquatic > Marine > Intertidal zone >...
GCAAGTAACAGTTCGACCAACATTTTCCTTGATTCTACGACGCGTTTAGAATTTGTTCGTACAAACAGTCCCTCCTCAGCAGGATATGTGCAAGAGGAAACAAGTTTTGAATTTTTGCCCTTTCCAATTTCAACAATACACAGCCGACATGCCCCGTAATCTGTAAGTCCATCATGATGGCATAATGTGGGAATGGGTATGCCATAAAATTGGGCGACATCTAGTATGGATGATCCTTCTTCCACTTGAACATCAAGACCATCTATTGTCAGATTGATCATATGAATGCCTCCTTGACTTTTTTCTCCTGTTCCATTTTTTCTTGCAATTCTATTTCAAGGTCACACCGCAGGCAACGCTTTGCCTCCTTCATTGCCATACTTTTTGAATAACATAATTCAACTTCATCGAAATTGCCTTTTCTTTTGTCGCTAGATAATGCAGAGGGTTTTTGCATCTTGTATTTTACTGGTTCTGCCTCGGGGTCGAAAAACGTATCAACTTTCTTATGTTCCCGCCATGAATATGTTCTTGTTCTATCTTTTGTAAGATATTGGTCTATGTTTACCGCTGCACGTTCTCCTGATGCTATTGCATTAATCACAGTAGCAGGGCCTGATACAACATCTCCACCTGAAAAGACACCAGGTATGCTTGTCACCCCATTTTTATCACAACTTACGGTTCCATCAGGCTTCGTTTCAACATCAAGCCCAGTAAAAAGTCCAGTAACGTCAGAAAATTCCCCTATCGCAGGTATTATGATATCAACATCTAAATAAAAATTACTGTTTTTGATTGGAATCGGTTTTTGCCTTCCACTCTTATCGAATTCTCCCGGCTCCATTTTTATACATTCAATACTTTTTACTTTTCCTTTTTCTCCAAATATTTTTTCTGGTGCAGTTAAGTACTGTATTTTTACTCCTTCGTGCTCCGCTGCTTTAATTTCCTCTTCATATGCAGGCATTTCTCGTCGAGTTCTTCGATAGAGAATAGTTACATCCCTTGCACCCATTCGAAGTATTGTTCTAGCAGCATCAATTGCGGAATTTCCCCCACCAATCACAACAGCCTTCTTTCCAACTGGGGATGCCATAGTTTTGTCCAGGCTAACATCGGCAAGTAAATCTACTGCCTGGAAAACATTTTCAAGATTTTCTCCTGGAATTCCCAAGCGTCTGTCCCCATACATTCCAACTGCAACAAAAAATGCTTCATATCCTTGCGACCACAACTGGGATATAGTGATATCTCTACCAACCTGTGTATTCAATTTTATATCTACTCCTAATTTCTTAATATTGTTAATTTCGCGTTGTAAAATGTGATTTGGTAAACGATATTCAGGTATTGCCACTGCCATCATCCCACCAGCAACAGGTAACTTTTCGAAAACTGTTGGTTTATACCCTAAACGAGCTAGGAAGTAGGCGCAGCTTAGTCCAGCGGGGCCAGCCCCTATAACCGCAACCTTGAATGGCATTTCTCTTTTTGAAACCTTAATTTCCGGGTATTCAATGTCATTTTCTTCATAATCTCCAATGAATCTCTTCAACGACCTAATGGCAACAGACTCATCAATCTGATTTCTTCTGCACTTAGACTGGCATTGGTGATCACATATACGCCCACATACAGATGGGAATGGGTTGGTGTCCAACGCTAGTTCCAATGCTTCTTTAAATCTGCCTTCTCCAATCAAAGAAACATATCCTGGAACATTCATGCCAGCAGGACAGGCATTTTGGCATGGGGAGATATATAAGTCACGGCAAACACCCGCAGGACATTTTCTATCTCTAATGTGTGTTTCATATTCCTCCCGGAAATATTTTAAAGTTGATAAAACAGGGTTAGCTGCAGTTTGGCCAAGGCCGCACATTGAAGTATCTTTTACTACATTTGCAAGCTCTTCTAGAAGTTCTAAATCCCCTTCTTTTCCCTGCCCTTTAGTAATATCTGTGACAATCTCTGCCATCCGTTTGGTACCTTCACGGCAGGATAGACATTTTCCACAGGATTCATCCTGAAGAAACTCTAGGAAATATTTGGCAACATCTACCATGCAGGTATCTTCATCCATTACTACCATGCCGCCAGAGCCCATGATTGACCCTACTTCTTTGAGTTTTTCATAGTCGACGGGAGTATCAAGGAGTTCCTTTGGTATACAACCGCCAGAAGGCCCTCCTGTTTGGACAGCTTTAAACTTTTTCCCATTTGGTATACCACCACCTATGCCATAGATCATATCTTTTAGGGTGATTCCCATTGGGACTTCTACTAGTCCTGTGTTGTTTATTTTCCCTACAAGTGAAAATATCTTGGTTCCCTTACTGTTTTCAGTACCAATACTAGAATACCACTTTGCACCTTTTGAGATAATAAGTGGAATGTTTGCCAATGTTTCAACATTATTTATGTTTGTAGGCTTGTTCCATAACCCTTTTTGTGCGGGAAATGGCGGACGTTGTCTTGGTTCACCTTTTTTCCCTTCAATGGATGCTATGAGTGCTGTTTCTTCTCCACATACAAACGCTCCAGCACCTCGGACAATTTTTATATCAAAATCAAAATGAGAATCCAGAATATTTTTGCCAAGAAGTCCATATTGCCTTGCTTGTTTTATTGCATTTTTTATTGTTTTTACTGCAATGGGGTACTCGTCCCTTATATAAACAAATCCTTCGTTGGCACCTATTGCATATGCTCCTATGATCATTCCTTCAAGTATGCTGTGAGGATTTCCTTCAAGTAAACTCCGGTCCATGTATGCGCCAGGGTCTCCTTCGTCTGCATTACAGATGACATATTTCGTATCGCCCTTTGCCTTTCTACAAAAACCCCATTTAAATCCAGTGGGGAAACCTGCACCTCCACGCCCTCTCAGTCCAGATTTTTTAACCTCATCTATAATTTCATCGGGTTGCATGTTACATAGAGCTTTTCCTGTCGATTCATACCCATCAATTGAAAAATAATCCATTATTTCGTATGGATCTATTAGTCCATTCTTGCCAAAAACAACACGGTGTTGACCTTTATAGAACTGCACATCCTTTTCATACGTGCTCCTTTTGCCACTGAGCGGATCAACATAAAGTAAACGCTCTATAATCTTACCCGTTAGAACAGTTTCTGAAATAATTTCTTCAACGTCTTTTGATTGCACTTTTTGATAAAAAATGCCTTTTGGATGAATAACAACAATTGGACCTTTTTCACAAAAACCATGGCAGCCTGTGACTTTTAATTCTAATTTATTTTCAATACCTCTTTTTTTGATCTCTCGTTTGAATGCACCAATTACTTTTTTGCAACCAGAGGCCTGACAACCTGTACCACCACAGACGGTTACCAGTTGCTTCTCTTTCCTTGTTTTTTTAATGATGCTTTGTTTGATTTGTTTAAGATCTGAAAGATTCTCTATTTTTTTCATCATTATCCCTTAAAAAACGTTGAATACACATTGTAAAATGTTTTCAATTCTGTCTCTAAATCTTCAAATTCAAGGAGGTGCCTCTTGCATCCTTTGCGCGAACATATCTGGATGATCCCCCCATCTGCCAGGTTCATTAATGCCATTTGGGCGTTACATTTATCGCATATTCTAGTACTCATCAAACTGGCGTTACACCACGGGCAAAAGAGCGACGGATCATCTCCATCAGATATTAAATCAGGAATCTCTGAAGCATAACTTCCGTAAAGGGAACTCAGATACAATTCTCCTTTTCTACCTTTTAATTCAAATAGTATGTGTGTGGCCGGATATCCATCAATAGTGTGAGTTTCATCCAGCAAACTGTGTTTACAATAAGGACATTCTACATTAAGTTGGATCATAACAATTCATCTCTATTTTTTCTTCGAATATTTTTTAAGAGTCGGGGCAACTTTTTTTGCATTCATCTGCCCGTAGTACTTTCCATCTACTACCATCAAAGGCCCTAAAGCGCATGCACCGAGACATCTTACCGTTTCAAGGGTGAAATTTTTATCTGGCGTGGTTTCATCTACTTTAATGTTCAGATGATTTTCTACCTCTTGCAAAACTTTTGGTCCTCCACGAACATGACACGCCGTACCTGAACACACAGTTATAATGTGTTTACCTCTAGGCTTTAGATAAAAGGATTTGTAAAAGGTAGTCAGGCTATAAACATCAATCAAGGGGATATTCAATTTTTCAGAAACGTGTTTTAATATTTCGGAGGGAAGCCAACGATTTACCGCTTGAATGTCTTGTAATATTGGGATTAAAGACGATTTTTTATAATTGTATTTACTTAATATTTCATCAATATCTGCTTTCTTCACTAAGAGCCTCCTTAGTTTTTAGATGGGTGAATCGTCCGAACCTTTTAATATCTTACGACATGGTTAAAGAACTGATGGTCGCTCATTTCTCGGAAAGATACATTTTTCATAGATTGTCTGTTCACTTTAATGAATTGTACTGCAAGCCACCTTAAAGCTTTAATAGGGGATGTTGATACGGGCATCACTAGTATATTTAGGAGGCATATAATGGAAAAGAATGTTGAAGCTTTTATGGAAAAGGTTATTGAAAAGAATCCCGGCGAAAAGGAGTTTCACCAGGCAGTCCAAGAAGTAGTAGAAAGTGTAATGCCATTCATTGAGAGGAATCCTAAGTACAAAAAAGCAAAAATCCTTGAAAGAATGGTAGAACCAGAAAGAACCATCATGTTTCGTGTTCCTTGGATAGACGATAAGGGCGAAATCCAGGTAAATCGTGGTTATCGTGTTGAATTTAACAGTGCAATTGGTCCATATAAAGGAGGGCTTCGTTTCCACCCAAGTGTAACTCTTAGCATTCTTAAGTTCCTAGGTTTTGAACAGACGTTTAAAAATAGTCTTACAACTCTTCCAATGGGTGGAGGAAAAGGCGGCTCTGATTTTAATGCGCGAGGAAAATCAGATGGAGAAATCATGAGATTCTGTCAATCATTTATGTCTGAGCTTTTCCGTTATATTGGACCAAACACAGATGTTCCTGCTGGAGATATAGGTGTCGGTGGCAGAGAAATTGGTTATTTGTTTGGTATGTATAAAAAGTTAAGAAACGAATTTACGGGCGTTCTCACTGGCAAAGGGCGTAACTGGGGTGGAAGTTTAATCCGCCCTGAAGCAACTGGTTTTGGTGCTGTTTATTTCGCTCAGGAGATGTTAAAAATCAAAGGCGAAGATTTCAAAGACAAAATCGTAGCCATTTCTGGTTTTGGTAATGTTGCATGGGGTGTTGCAACGAAGATCAATGAACTAGGTGGGAAAGTTGTTACTTTGTCAGGTCCTGATGGGTATATCTACGACAAGGATGGAGTCAAAGGCGAAAAAATTGAATATATGCTTGAGATGCGTTCTTCTAACAATGACCGAGTAGAGGATTACGCCAAGAAATACGACGTTCCGTTCTATGCAGGTAAGAAACCCTGGGAAGTTAAATGTGTTGTCGCTATGCCCTGTGCAATTCAAAACGAACTAGGTGGCAATGACACAAAAACCCTTATCAAAAATGGTTGTAAGTTAATTGCAGAGGTTTCTAATATGGGTTGTACACCTGAAGCGGCTAAACTTGCCACTGAAAAAATGATGTTTGCTCCTGGTAAAGCAGTTAACGCCGGTGGTGTCGCTGTCTCCGGTCTGGAAATGTCCCAGAATAGTATGAGGTATAACTGGACATCTGAAGAAGTTGATGCAAGACTACATCAAATCATGAAGGACATCCATGAAGCATGTGTTAAACACGGGCGCATTTCAGATGACAAGGTTGATTACATAAAAGGGGCCAATATTGCCGGATTTGTAAAAGTTGCCGATGCAATGCTAGATCAAGGGGTAATTTAAAACAAACCCCCTCTTTTCCTTTTTCCAATTTTCATAAAACATACCGCTCAGTATCAATAAATGGTTTTGTGCAATAATCATATATGTGATATATTCACTCCCAGTGATATTCAAATCATCATAAACAAACAACTAAATAACAAATAAATGATTTGAGAATGGGGGCGGAAAAATGTATAAAGAACACCATGAATTTGAAGCGCCTGATGATGGAACAATAATTTGGCGATATGTAGATTTCACAAAGTTCATATCTTACTTGGATAAAAATGCATTGTTTTTTGTTCGAAGCGATAAATTATTTGACAGATATGAAGGGAAATATACTGAGGTAGATGTAAAACTATGGAAGGAAATATTGAAACCTAAAATAAAAATGAAACAAACAAAAATATACGATGAGTTTAGAAAAATCGTTAATTTAAGTAGTTGGCATATGAACGAAAATGAATCAGCGGCCATGTGGGAAATATGCCTCCAAAGTAATGAAGGTGTTGCCATACAATCAACCTTTAGACGATTGAAAGATAGTTTTGCCCCTCATAAAGAAGACGAGATTCATATCGGTAAAGTGAAATACATTGATTATAAAAAGGATAGTATACCTAAAGGAAATATATTCAATCCATTTCTATATAAACGCAAAGCATTCGTACATGAAAGGGAGCTGAGAGCAGTTATTGTAAAGTTTGCCCCAAATGAGGAAACAATGGAAAAGCATAGTTTGTATGTTGATCCAAAATGGTTCGGAATCCATGTTAAGACGGATTTAAATGTCTTGATCGATAAGATAGTTGTTTCTCCAAATGTTCCAGATTGGTTTATAGATTTAGTCAAATCTGTTGTAAAAAAATATAAACTAAACAAAAAGGTAAAACCATCTGAATTATCTAAAGGTCCGCCATATTAAGATTATTTTTTATTGTGTAGTTTAACGATTAGCACAGTTTATTGTGCAAAGCCTCAATAAAGACAAAATTATTATCTTATGGTGTACTATTTCATATACGAAATCGCAAGCGAGAGATATACCATGGAAATAGAAGATTATGAAGAAACTTACGAACTCCGAAGACAGATTTATCACACTCTTATGCCTTTTAGAGTTAGAGAGATTCTTCTCGTTTCAAGTTTATATGATGCATTTATCATTGAAGAAGAAGGCCTTATTTCTGAATTAATTATTGGGGAGTATCAGCATCTGCTTCTAAGCTCCTCGCCTCGCATTACTCGTGTTTCTTCAGGCAAAAAAGCATTGGCAAAACTGAAAGGCCGTAAATATGATTTGGTTATTACCATGTCAAAAAACATAGGCATGGATCCATTTGATTTCGGTAAAAAAATTAAGAAAAGACGTCCAAATTTACCTGTAGTTCTTTTAGCAATCGATAGTGCTGATGTGAATCTTATTGAGCAAAAAGATGATGGAAGAAGTATCAACAAATCATTTTTCTGGACAGGTGATCCAACTCTATTTCTTGCAATTATAAAATTTGTTGAGGACAACAGGAACGCATCAAGTGACACTGTCAATGGAAACGTGCGCGTAATCATCATGATTGAGGATTCTATCCGCTGTTATTCCTTGATTCTTCCACTCATTTTAACTGAAGTTGTTAAACAAACACAACGAATTCTTTCCGAAGATCTTAATGAAATGCAAAGACTCTTGACTCGAAAAGCTCGACCAAAAATACTTCTTGCTGAGACATTTGAAGAAGGGATGGCACTATATGCACAATACAAAGAATACGTTCTTGGTATCATTTCGGATGTTAATTTCAAACATAATGGAAAACTAGACCCAAATGCAGGCTATGACCTCGTTCAATATGTTAGAAAGGAAGATAAGTACATGCCCATTCTTCTGCAATCCTTCATACCGGAAAATAGAGAAAAAGCCGAGTCAATAGATGCTCATTTTTTGGATAAAAATTCACCTACCATATTGGAAGATTTTCAGCATTTTCTTTTAAGATATCTTGGATTTGGGGATTTCATTTTCTTATTACCAAAAGACGGGAAACAGTTAGAAAAGACGAGGGAAAACAAAAGATTAGAAGATGTTCACGTTCAGACAACTGATATCGCTCGCGCTTCTAATATGAAGGAGTTCCAGCAAGCTCTTCAAGAAATACCTCTTGAGTCTTTACAGTTTCATATTAGTAGAAACCATTTCTCCAACTGGTTGATGGCTCGTTGTGAGTTTAAACTTGCAATGAAACTACGTCCATTGAAAGCATCTGATTTTACAGATTTGAATGAGGTAAGAATGTACCTCGTGGATATGTTCAATGAGAGTCGCGGGGAGAGACAACGGGGAGCTATTGCCGATTTTTCCCAACAAAATTTCGAAATGAATTCTTCCTTTACAAGACTCAGGGGTGATTCTCTTGGTGGAAAGGGACGTGGAATTGCATTTATGAGCGCACTCTTGGCAAGATACAACCTTGAAGAAAAGTATAAAGACGTAAAGATAACAATTCCGAATACGGTTGTAATCGGGACATTGGAATTCGATAGGTTCATCTCAGATAATAATCTAATTAGAGTTTTAGATGAAAAAGATATTACTGATGACGAAATAGCAGAAGCATTCCTTCAAGGTAAAATTTGTGACGAATTAAAAAAAGATCTTAATAAAATATTGCAACATTTTAAATCGCCGTTGGCCATTAGATCCTCAAGCCTTCTGGAAGATTCTCAAAATCATCCTTTTGCGGGTTTGTATTCAACATATATGCTTCCTAATAGTCATGAGGATGATGCGGTTAGACTAGAACAACTATGTCGAGCAATAAAACTTGTTTACGCATCGGTTTTCTTTAAGGACGCCCGAATTTATATTGAATCAACTGCTGCAAAGACTGAAGAAGAAAAAATGGCTGTGCTAATTCAAGAAATGGTAGGTAAAGACTATGGCGGTCGCTTTTATCCAACGTTTTCAGGTGTTGCCCAATCCTATAATTTCTATCCCGTTTCGCATCAATCTGCAGAAGACGGTATTGTAAGTGTTGCAGTAGGCCTTGGCAAATCTGTCGTTGGTGGTGAGAAGGTCCTTAGATTTTCTCCAAGATATCCTGAAATTATGCCCGAATTTTCAACTCCATCAGATGTTCTTGAAAATTCACAGAAAATGCTCTATGTTTTGGACACATCAAAGAAAAACTTCAAATTATCGGGGGAAGACGATATCACTCTAAAGAAACTGGAAATAGGCGATATCAAGAGAGATGGCACACTAGATTCTATTGCCAGTGCATATGACCGAATCGATGGGGTTATTAGAGATGGATTATCCAATGAATGTCCACCTCTTATTACTTTTTCAGGAATTTTAAAATATGATGTTTTTCCACTTGCATCTATCCTAAAAGATATTCTGGATATTGGTAGAAGGGGAATGGGATGTGCTGTAGAAGTAGAATTTGCAGTAGTACTCGATAAAGAAAACAAAGAACCTCCCACGTTTGCCCTTCTTCAAATACGGCCATTTGTAATTTCACATGAATTTAGTGAAATTACCTGGGATGAAAACGTCGATTCAAAAAATATTTTCATTCAATCTAGTAAAGCTTTGGGAAATGAATCGATGGATAATATTCAAGATATTGTGTATGTTCCTCATGAGGGCTTTGATTCATCCAAAACAGTTGAAATTGCAGATGAAGTTGGTAGGATTAACAAAGGTTTGGTAAAAACTTCGACACCTTATATCCTGATTGGGCCAGGGAGATGGGGCACTCAAGATAGATGGCTTGGTATGCCAGTTAGATGGAGACAAATATCTGGTGTAAAAGTCATGGTTGAAACAGCGCTTGAAGATTTTAACATCCAGCCATCACAAGGCACACATTTCTTCCAGAACATAATCTCCAGAGGAATCGGATATATCAATATACCTTTCGATTCAAAAGATTGCTTGATAGATTGGAAATGGTTAAAAGAACAGAAAATTAAAAAAGAATTGAAATTTGTTAAACACGTTCACTTGCCTGCACCATTAACAATCAAAATTGATGGTAGATCTGGACGTGCTATGATTCTAAAATCCAAGACAACACACGTTTAGGGCGTAATTACAGTAGAAGAACTCCAGGCCACTTGTTGATTTTGAAGATATTATGAGTAAAAGATGGCAAATCCATCAATTATGTAAAAGGAGCAAACATTGCAGGATTTGTAAAAGTAGCTGACTCAATGCTAGACCAAGGCGTTGTCTAAGCGAGACAAAAGAGGAAGTTAAAAATCAACTTCCACTTTTTCTTTCTTTATTCCTGCCCAGGTTTAATGCCCCGTGAGTTCTGCTCTAGTTGGGATGGCAGATTTTAGGTGATTCTATTTACTTTGAATTTACTTTTTGTAGTTGTATCATTCCATTATTAAAGACAATCCATCGTAATTTATCACCATTTTCAAGACTGAGAAGTTCAACTACCTCATATGGAACAGTAATCCTTCTTCTAGATCCTTTAACTGTTAACGCTGTTTCCTTGATACAGCGTATGTCGTCCAAGTCAACTTTCATGAGATTTCACTGCAGGTGATATTGTATACCTACATATATACCTTGTTATTTATTCAATATGTGTTTAAGAAATTGAAACAATCCTTTACGGTTTAGAAATCATTTGAACGTTTAAAGAAAGAAAAAAGGGGAAGGATGTGGAGTAAACATAGAGTAAAACATCGAAAATTCCGTTTTTACTATCAATCTAAAACATTAAGCATCTGTGTGGGGTCCATATTGAACTAAAAATACTGAAAAATTAAAATGTCGCAGGGCATTTATCACAAATTATTTTAATTTTGAGAGGGGCAACGTTCCAAAACACTATAAAAAAAATAACATTTTCATAATATCTATCTTCATGAGGAATTCTAGAAAAATCCGAAACGTAACGTACATATGAATTCATTGTATCACACATATGCAATTAGAAAAGCATATATGCTATGGTTTCTATATCTACTTTTACATATTGGAGTAAAATTATGATTCATTCACAATTTGTAAAAACCATTGCGTCTGCTTTGGATTTATCTAAAACGGATGCGGAAATCCTAAAGGCTCTTATTATTAGAAAAGGCGGTCTACTGATATCTGAGATTACTAACTATATCCATCGCTCTGAACGAAATGTTCGTAATCGTCTAGATTTACTTATCAAAAAGGGGATTTTGAAAAAGGAAATAGAGGTATTAAACAACAAGAGATTGGCACACAGGTATTCGCTTGAATCAGTTGAGAAAATTGTAGAAACGGCTAAAAATCACCTGCTTAAAAAGGTTGGTGAATTGAATAATTTGCTACATTCTAATGATTAAAGGTTTGAGCATGCTAAAAAATTTGTTTTGATTATGGACAAATGTAGATGAGGTATAGTCAAAATGCAAACCACAGCAACATTGCAGATTCTAAGAGCAACAATAGGCAATCCTGCTGCAAGAAAGATTCTGCGCAGTGTCTCATGTTTTTGTGAAAAATGCCAGAAAAACAGAATAGAGGTTGCCCTTGAGCTGTATGCAGCTGTAACAAAAGATGCATGCCTGAAATGTAAACTGGCAGAAAAGATAATTAGCGGGATTTTAAAGGCAGGCAGTAGTGCTTTTGGAGTCGATAGCAGCCAAATGAGAGAAAAATTTAGAGATCCTTCTTGGAGAAAAGGTTTAGCAAGTGTTCTGACTGGCATTGCTAGATTCGGAGTTCAGAAACCTTTTGTTTCTGGTGCTCCATTACTAGTTGTTTGGGATGTTACCTATGCCTGTAATCTTAAATGTAAACATTGTTATGCTAATGCTGGCAGAGCTCTTGAGAATGAGTTGACTACAGAGGAAGCCAAACAGGTTATTGACAAGCTCAATCGGATTTCTGTTCCAGTTATTGCGTTTTCTGGCGGAGAGCCGTTAGTACGAAAAGATATTTTTGAATTAACTAAATATGCTCATGATAATGAAATATATGTAGCAATTGCTACTAACGGTACATTGATTACGAAGAGTAAGGCACGCGAGATGAAAGAAGCAGGTATTCAGTTTACCCAGATCAGTCTTGATGGAGCATCTGCAGAAACCCATGACAGTTTCAGAGGCATAGAGGGAGCATATGAAAAGACGGTACGTGGAATTAAAAACTGTGTGGATGAAGGATTTTTTGTTAATATTGCCACCACTGCCACAAAATACAATTATAAGGAGATTCCAAGGATTATAGATTTGTGCGAAAAACTTGGCGTGGACTGGTTTATGGCCTATAACTTTGTCCCCACAGGGCGTGGAAAGTTCATATCGGAAAATGATTTAACTCCTGATGAAAGAGAACAAGTTCTCAAAGATTTATGGGCAAGGTTAAAAAATGGTGGAAAGGTAAACATACTTTCGACAGCACCGCAATTCGCCCGGATTGCATTGGAAGCAGAAATTGGCAAAAACGAAAAAATAATTCCAACTCACTTTTTCAATCCTCAACTGTTCAGTAAACTCATGAATCTAGCTGAATTTATCGGCGGCTGTGGTTGTGGTAGGTTTTACTGTGCTATACGGCCAAATGGCAACATTGAACCATGCGTGTTTTTTCCGCTCACTGTAGGAAATATAAAAGAGGATGATTTTGAAGATCTCTGGATAAATAACGCTGTTTTTAAAGAAATAAGGAGTAAAGACAAATTGGAGGGAAACTGCGGAAAATGCGATTACCGATATTATTGCGGAGGATGTAGGGCTAGAGCATATGGCTACACTGGCAATTATTTAGCTCCAGATCCTGGGTGTATATTTAACAAAAAATCTTGGAAGAAATTGAAAATTAACAAGTGACGAGTGGTTGGAAGATATGGGCAATAAAAAAAGTAATTAAGCATGTGGATAAGAGACTATGCCCATATGTTAAATTGATGGGAGATGAAATTAACCCTGCGACAAGCGAAATGACATAATTTGTATGTGTTGTTATTTATCTTTGCCCTTCAACCCTGTGATGGGTGGCAGCAGTATCTCAGGTTTTAATACCATTTAGCGAAGAAGTCCTAGTGAATTAAGCTCTTTTGACAATTTCTCTGCCGCTTTTGATACATCCTCAACATTCTTCGCTCCGGCACACACTATTTTCCCTGAACTGAAGAGCAACAGAGCTACTTTAGGTTCCTTTATTCTATAAACCATCCCGGGGAACTGCTCAGGTTCATATTCAATATTTTCCAAACCTAAACCCACAGCTGTCTCGGTAAGATTGAGTTCTCCCCCTAGATCACCCACAGCTACCATATTCTGAACAACTATCTCAGGATTTTTATATACCTTTACACCTAGTTTTCGCAGTTTCTCTGCTATTATATCAACAGTCTTACGAACATCCTCAACATTCTTTGCACCCGTGCAGTTAGCTTTCCCACTTTTAAAAAGAAGAGTGGCTGTCTTTGGATTGCTTAATTTATAAACTAGTCCAGGGAACTGCTCAGGTTCATATTCGGCTCCTTCTACCGATTGTATTATCATGTCTAGGTCTAACTTATCCGCAAATGCTGTAGATGCTACAATATTTTCAACTGTTACTTTCATCATATGATATCACTTCCAAATGAACACTGTTTTCGTTTTAAAGAGTAAATTTTAAGCAGGTATGTAATTACTATAATATGCTATTTTCCTCGCGAAAGTAAGATTTTTTGTTTGTTATTACAGATTTAGCCATCCGTAAAATTAACAAGTGAAGATTGCATTTATTTTGATGAGCTGAGGGATAACCCTTCTTGGGGAAAGATTCCTATTGTTTTTCCTACAGCCAGAACAGATATAATCGCTGAAAACGCTGGACAATTTCTAGGTGAGGATTTTATTGAAAAACCTTTTGATGCAGATAATTTAAAGAAAAGAATCGGTAAGGTTTTGAAAAAACAATAGTTATAGGCTAATCGGGTAGTTTAAAATATTTATATTTCATTTCTGTTTTCACTTTATAGGGTAGAGAGATGATAATATGCTTGTACAAGAAATTATGACTAGAGAAGTAGTCACCATAGATTCCAATGACACAATTTTTGATGCTTTTATCAAATATCGAGATGAAAAGGTTGGTTGTCTGATTGTAACCGATAAAGAACGATGTGCGGGCATAGTAACAGAGCGTGACCTTATTGAAAAAGCTGCATGTCTTTGCAAAGACCCGAAAAAAACAAAAATAAAAGAGATTATGTCTTCTGATATTAAAACAATTCATCCGCTAAAAAAACTAGAACAGGCATTAGAAATAATGAAGAAATATAAAATAAAAAAACTTCCTGTTGTATCTAATGATGCGATAGTCGGAATTGTTACTAGTACAGACATAGTATATGCACGACCAGAGCTTACGAAGAGATTCATGGAGTCATGGGTAAAGATAAGATGGGAAGACTAGATAGTTAGATTATAGGTACTCTTCTCGACACACCTTTTTTCCCAGGAGGGAATAAGGAGGGATAATGCCTTAAAACCTTTGATATGCATGAACTCCCAGTACAAGGCAGGTTTTTACAGGAGTAAAACCAAGATTTTAAATAGTTACTATTTATTGATAATTTTAAGGCAAGGAAGTCAATGAGTGAAAAATGGACAGTAATAGAAAATGGAAATGAAGTAGTATGGACAATGGACAAGGTTGAAAAACAAATTAAATTCGGTATTATTTTATTTATTATCAGTTTTTTTCCTGGAATTATTGTGATTGGCATTTGGTTTTATGTTCAAAGTACAGTCCCTTACACATCTTTCTTTTCTCACATTGCAGAGGGGATCATGAACCCAATAATGTGGATAGGTGCTTTTCTGCTTGTGATTGGATTTCATGGAGCAGTTATGACAAATAAAGCAAATAATGCAAAACAAGTTTGTGAAATAAAGAAAAAGGAAGGTATATTATGAACAAAGAAGATTGTATTGAAAAATTAAAATTATTATCGAATATCGGTAAAAAAATTAATGGAAAAATTAAAGGAACTGATATTGACGAAATTAAGGGAATTATTCTTGATGAGGTTTCACATTTAATTGATGAAAATAAATATGTTATTCAGAAAATTGAAACAAAAGAAGGATATATTGGTTTTAGAATAGGATATTATACCTGTGATTCTAACTATACTGGTCTATATTATGGCGGATACTCTCCAATAATGAAAGAGAATGATTTTAAAATATTAATCAATAAAGCAAAAGAAAAAAAATGGATATAAACGGTTTTGCCAAATCTGAGAAAAACCTATTAAAAAATTAACACTCATAAAGAAGTTGGAAAATATAACAAATCGTTTTTGCATATTTTGAAGAAACACTATTTCTTAAGGAGTAAATAAGCGTCCATAATGCCTTAAAACAGTTGATATGCACGTTACCCCTACTATTTGATAGATGTTTTTAAAATAGTAGAATTTATAGGCAAAAGTTGCTTTTTAAAAAGATAAAAATGAGCCGTTTTAATACTTATTAAAAAATAATCCATGCCGGTTTTTTATGAATTTTTTTCCAGTATGTTCTAAATGCAGGCAAAACGCGTCTTCATACAGCTGGTTACGTTGTTCCTCAACATCTACCATTTTTTCCAACATGTGTTATACTTTGTAAACTTCCTTATTAAGGACTTGTTGTACAATTGTTACCGAGTTTCATTAGGTTTCTTAATATTTGTCCCGTAAAGTTGTTCTGTCTACCTCACGTTACGCCTCCTTTTCCCCACCTTTAAATACTATAGCTTGCGCTTTCAAGTGATGGTAACAAAAAAACTAACCGAAAAAGACTGTGAAAGGATAGTCAAACTCATCAACGAAGGCCACCAAATCAAGGATCTTGCCAAACGATATGGTGTAGACAGAAGCACCATAATTCGTAGATGCAAGGCGATGTACAAGTCCAGAATGATACCTGTTGAAATTAAGAATAAAGTTATCAAAGCAGTCAGAGAGGGACATACAAAGGCCGAGGCAGCACAGATGTATGGTTTGAACATCGGCACCGTGTATCAGTTCACAAGAAGCATCGAGGGATATAGGTCCCAGGGGAATCATTTCATCAGGCAGAACGGCATAAAACTGCTAAATAGACTGATGACCGACGGATGCCTGATTTCTGATTTTATTGTTGATAGTGCCAGGAGACTTCAGAGGCATTTCCCTGTAATCAAATGTGCCAGATACAAGCAGAAAACATTCTTCTATCTAGATGGTCGTGAGGAAGAGACAATCGAAGCTTTTTTTCGTGAGAAACCAGACCGGATCATAAGCTATTCGGCGATAGAGGAAATGTCATATCTTCTAGGTGTTAAAGTATCAAAGAAGAACCAGCGGACCCTACTTAAGAAGTATAAGGGCAAGCATGAAAAATACTGGAGATCCAGACGGTTGATACAGAGAAGTTTGTTTGATTTTGTGGACGATGATAAGTTCTTCAGCAGTTCTAAACAGGCTGAGCCAGGTTTTAGGTTGTTTCCAAAAATTGAGCATTAAAAAGTAGCTTGAGGATTTCGAGCCTGGAAGCCCGTTCCTTCTCAGAAAACCAGCTAAGAATCATCTAAAAAAGCGTAGTTCTTAGAGCAGGCAAAAAGATTACTTTTAATGGTGTTCAAACGGTTCCTTTATTTTGTCATCACCTGTCCTCTTACGATATGAAGTATAGATAGGATGAATTACGAAAACCCATATTATTGATACTAAATAACCCACTAATAAAAATTTTAACAACACATTTCTAAACACTTCCCCAAAGAGATAAAATGTTGGAATCAATAAGTAACTTATTATTGCAATTGTGCCCCATATTATCGTTAAAATTAGTAAATTGGTTCTTTTTTCCATTCTTTTACACTACCACACATTGTTATCATTCTTGTATTAACATTTTTTGGAGGTTTTTGATGTCGGGATTGAAGTTAAATTTTGTAGCTATGAAGATTTTTTTGTGATTATTACCTGATCCACAATCATCAAGACAAAAACAAGAAGAGAGGCGAATATTGTTACTACAGATTCAAAACGCATTAGGTAAAACAGAACACCTACACCCAGTGGAGGCAATATCATTTTCATCAAGGTTAGTTTATTCTGCTTATCTAATTCCATATAGGATTTCTATCTATTTCAAACATATAACATTTTTGGAGGTTTTTGACGATAAAAGACATCCCCTCTCAGATTCTTTGTTGAATTGGGCTAAAATCCGTTGAGAGGTTTTCCCAATTTCCCTCATGTTGGGAGCTCGTTCCTTCTCATTTTTTTACCTTACCATCTACTGGTTTATTTAACTATATTTTTTCAACAAAATAATTTATTATGTAGTAAAACACAACCGTCCAAAAACCAATTAATGAGAAAAACTCAAGTAAAACAAAAAAATGAAGATATTGGACTGTTAAATCTGAAAAGGGGTGAAAAATCCAAATCATTTGAAATATCACAGCTAATATCAATGAAGGTAGCAGAATTTTCCATTTTACACTCATTGAATCCAATATATTATATCAATCATATTAACATTTTTTGGAGGTTTTTACCATGAAAACTCTTTCTTTCTCATTTTATTATTGAAAAGTAGCAAAAATCCGTTGAGTCCTTTTTGCTATTTCCCTCCTGTTGAACCTTCGTTCTTTCTCATTTTTTTACATTCGGAGGTACTGTTCTTGGTGCCCCAGACGAGGATACGGCGCTTTCTGTCCTGCCAGCACACGGTCTTTTACTTGAAGGAAAAGGGTATGAAGCAGTAGCACTGTCGGCAATGGGGAGTTATGGGGCAATACTTTTTTGCTTTGTTCTTCTTTATCCAATTCGATTTCTCATTGGAAACCCTTTGTTTATTTATTCAACACTACAAGAAATCATGTTGTTTGTGTTAATCGCTATATCTATATTGATGATAGGAACGGAAAAAGGAAAAATCAAGGAGTTTGGGGCAAAAGGAAAAACACCGGCTATTCTAGGGATGCTATTTTCAACGTTGGTTTTTTTCCTTTCAGGCATCTTTGGCCTTATAGTGCTTGACTTCCCAGTAGATTCTCCAATAGGACTTTCATCTCCTGTGTTATTTCCAGCACTTGCAGGTTTATTCGGTCTACCAACTCTTTTGACTTCTCTTGCGACTAAACCCGTAATTCCAAAGCAAACAATCGAAGACCCTATGCTCGATAAAAAAACCAAAAAATCATCCATCCTGTCAGTTATTACGGGAAGTCTTGCAGGGATACTTGTGTCAATCATCCCAGGAATAACCTCTGCAACTGGTACAATTCTTGCTATGAATGCAAGAGGGGAATCTAACAAGAGACAAACCATCGTGACGCTTTCGGCAGTCAATACGGCATGTGCATTTTTTGTTGTGGTTGTTCTATTTATAATTCTTAGATCAAGAAGCGGTGCAACACTGGCTGCAAAGGAGCTCATTAACGTAGAAGCGTGGACGGCAATCATGATGCCAGTAAATCTTGTTTATTTGCTTATCGCTCTGTTGCTAGGAGGAACATTGTCTTATTTTTTAACATTAAGCGTAGGAAAAATATTTGCTAAACGGTTTGCCAATGTACCCTATCAAAAAATTATCGGTCTGACAATTACAATGATTGCAATTCTTGTTTTTCTATTTACTGGATTGTTGGGTTTGTTGATTCTCATGGTTGCAACCTTAATAGGGCTGTTACCTGTTGAGTGGGGGGTAAGAAGAAGTCATTGCATGGGCATACTTTTGATACCAATTATTTTGTACTTTCTTTGAAAATTTTGCGCTCGACATCTTCGAAATAACTGTCAAGGGCGATATCATATTCTCTGCCAATTAACAGCGCGGCAACTTCTAAAAGAACGTTCTTTTCTTTTTCGATATATTTGATTTTTTCAAAAATATCTTTTACATTCTTTCCTGTGTCTTCAGCAATTCGTTTTACGATACTCTCTATTATATCTGGGCTTTCCTCTTTTTCCTCTTCATTTTGTTTATAAAAAACTTCTTTTGAAGGGCGAAAACCCGTTGGTATGGTGATTTTGCTCACATCGAAAGTTGGCGTTAAAAGCGCTCCTTTTTTCACAAGTATGCTGTTTTGTAACGTCGAATTTATAAATTCTTTTGCCTTTTGAGGGGAGAACCATTTCAAATCCATTGAAAGAGTAAGATATAGTTCAGATTGAGCTATCTCTTTTTTTCCACTGCGCTTGAACAGGAAAGCAATGATAATTTTTATTTCAGGATTCATCACTTTTAAACTCCTCTGCTTTTTCTATGTCAATCAATAAACCTGTTACACCTAACTTTTTCCAATATGACGCATTTTTTTTCTTTAGCCCATATGCATATGTTTCGTATCTTTTACAAATGCCCTTAAGACGTTCGGCAGATTTGAAATCACCTTCTATTTGATTTTTCTTATCGAAAACGACCAAACCATCAACGTTATGAACTAAAGAAGTTATCGCTCCCTGATTGTCGTACTTTTCTAGAGTAACCTCTGCATAAATTTTGTTTTCAGAAATCTCTCTTATGCTAGAAATATCCGCATCTTGCCATAGATTTCCTCTTATTATTATTGAGCTTGCACCAGCTATCACAGAATCAACAACATCACCCAGCACCTGAGGGCCTGCGTCAACCCAGAGTTCATGATGTTTTGACAATTTTTGATATAAACAGAGATTGGGCTTATTTTTTTCCATTCCGTCGTGATCTAAAATGTATAGTTTATCATCCTTAAATTGCTCTAAAAGTTCATTCAAAGAAATGGTCTCCGAATATTTAGGTTCTACCATTTTTCCCTTCTTTAGATTGATTAGAGGAATAATTTCCATAGTACTATAAATCAAGTACTCTAATAAAAACTTTTCAAATAGGAATAAAGAATAGGAATGTTGGGAAGATGAGATTAGCTAATAACCTTTTCTTGCATTTCTAATCGTTGTTCTGTTTCAGCAATTTTGAGCCGGGTTTTCAGAACCGTGTCTGGGTTAAGAGATATGCTGTCAATTCTACATTCAACCAAGAATTCTGCAAATTCAGGGAAATCAGATGGTGCCTGCCCGCAGATGCCAACCTTTCTCCTTGGCTCATGATTGTGTGCAGTTTCAATCACCTGTGAAACCAATCTTTTTACTGCATCGTTTCTCTCATCAAAAATATGTGCAACAAGATCAGAATCTCTATCAAGACCAAGCGTGAGTTGCGTTAAATCATTTGAACCAATGCTAAAACCATCAAAGATGTCTGCAAATTGATCTGCGACTACCACATTTGATGGGATTTCACACATTACATAGACCTCAAGTCCATTTTCCCCTTGCCTTAATCCAAATTCATTCATAACTTCAATGACTTTTCGGCCTTCTGCAGGCGTTCTGCAAAACGGAATCATCGGTTTAATGTTGGTGAGACCCATTTCGTCTCTTACTTTTCTAATGGCCTTACATTCCATGCCAAAAGCTGGTTTGAATTTTTCGTCATAATATCTTGAGGCGCCCCTCCAACCTATCATGGGGTTGTGCTCTTCAGGTTCGTAAAGATATCCTCCTATGAGATTAGCATACTCATTTGTCTTAAAATCAGACATGCGAACAATTACGTCGTTCGGATAAAAGCCAGCTGCAATTTTTGCAATACCCCTTGCTAGAGTCTCTATGAAAAAGTCTACTTTGTTGTCATAGCCAACGCTTTTTTCATCTATTTTTTGTATTACGTCTGCAATCTTTTGATTATCGGGAGACATCTCCTTTAATTTATTATATTCAAGAAGGGCCAGTGGATGAATGCCAATATGGGAATTTATAATAAACTCTTCTCTTGCAAGACCTATTCCATCATTCGGTATTTGCCCTTGTTGGAATGCTTTTTCGGGAACCCCAACGTTCATCATAATTCGTGTTTTAGTATTGGGTAAGTTATCTAGTTTAACCTCATCAACTCTGTATTTCAAGAGGCCTTCGTATATATTCCCTACACCTTCTGAGCAATCGACGGTTACATTTGATCCGCTCGGTATTTTTGAAGTCCCATCGCCTGTACCTATAACACAAGGGATGCCTAATTCTCGAGAAATTATTGCTGCGTGACATGTTCTGCCGCCACGGTTTGTGATTATTGCACCTGCTATTTTCATAATAGGCTCCCAATCAGGATCTGTCATGTCTGTGACTAGGGCTTGCCCCTTCTGAAATCTTCCAATGTCCTTGGTATCTTCAATTATATTGGCTTCTCCTTGGCCAATTTTGGTTCCAACTGCTTCTCCTTTTACAATCAGTTCGCCCTTATCTTCAAGGACATATGTTTGCAGCATTGTCATGTCTTTTTGGGAATGAACGGTTTCAGGTCGTGCTTGCACAATAAAAAATTCACCGGTTTGCCCATCCTTTGCCCACTCGATATCCATCGGTTTCTGGTAATGTTCTTCGATAATGCATGCCCAATTTGCAAGTTTTAGTACTTCATCATCAGAAATTACAAATTTATTTTTATCTTCTTTGCTAACCTCTTCCTGTTCAGTCCCGTATTCTCCATATATCATACGTTTTTCTTTTGATCCAATCTTTTTTTCAACAATTGGTCTAAAGCCTTTTTTGAGGGTTGGTTTGAATACATAGAACTGGTCTGGGTTTACGGTACCCTGTACAACGTTCTCACCAAGGCCATATGCGCCGGTTATATATGCGACATCTTCGAATCCGCTTTCTGTATCAATGGAAAACATAACACCAGATGATGCAAGATCAGATCGCACCATTTTTTGTACGCCAACAGAAAGATATACGCTAAAATGATCAAAACCCTTGTCGGTTCTATATGAAATCGCTCTGTTGGTAAAAAGAGATGCAAAGCATTCTCTTATCTTTTCCAAGAGAACCTCCTCTCCTCTAACATTTAGGTACGTTTCCTGTTGCCCGGCAAAACTTGCATCTGGAAGATCCTCTGCCGTTGCGCTGCTTCTAACAGCAACATCAACATTTTCGCCGTATCGGTCTTCCATTTCCTTATAGTACTTACGGATTTCCTCTTTTATCTCAGGCGGGATTGGGGTATTTTTGATTAATTCCCTTATTTTCTGACCGCGTTCTGCAAGATTGTTAACATCATGTGTGTTAAGATCGGACAATATTTCTTTGATTTTGACGTCGACGCCTTCTTTTTCAATCGTATATTTATACGCATACGCAGTGACAGCAAAACCAGACGGTACATTAACGCCTTTTTCACCAAGGTTCCTTATCATCTCTCCTAAAGATGCATTTTTTCCGCCAACCGATGGCACATCCCCAATATGTATTTCTTCAAACCGTTTTACAAATATCTCTTCCATAGGATCATCTTCTACTTATGAGCATTGTTATACTCAAACTGGAAATCGATAACATGTATTAAAACTATTACCTTTCAAAAAACTGGATGCCTATTATGCAATTCCTCAAAATTATTCAGAATTCCCTTTCTTTTTATACGTTATTGTTTCTTTTCTTTTAAGATTTGATAGAGTATGGGATTTCATTTTGATGTCTTCTATTCCAAAAATACTGCGGCAGCAAGAACGGTTGTCCATGGGTTATCTTTGTTCCCATGTGCCGTTTGGGTTATGTTCTGCGTCTGTATGGAGCTTCCGCTCATCTTGTACTCCTGCTTCCTCTCATTCCAGGCTTTATCAGGATCAAAGTCCAGGCCTAGTGTGGTGGCAAGCATTGAGGCAGCAAGATCTTCAGTATGATCTCCCATTTGTTTACAGATATTTCCAGACCCATGATATTCAGAGATATAGCCATATGAATTTCCCTCTTTAGGAATGGCAATGCCTATTGATGCGCCTATCAATTTATTTGCCTTGTTTGTGCTGTTCCGAGACATCACGCAGTATGTTATTTGACCTGGGTTAAGAAGAGATATGCCTCTTTTCTTTGAGATAATCTCGCAGCCTGGCGGGACTATGCTGGAAACATTCACAATATTGCATTTTTCAATACCTGCGCTACGAAGCGCAAGCTCAAACGAATGCAGTTCGTGCTTGTGCATTCCAACGCCTTTTGTAAAAAAGATTTTTTTTGGCACCATGGTTTTTAGAAATAAACCTTATCTTATAAATATAGCTTTGCGTTAGAAATATGGCTTATTTTTCATCTGATGGTTTATCTTCACCCGCGTTTTTCTGTTTCTTAAGAAGATCTCTCATTTGCTTCTGAATATCTACTTGTTCCTTTTGAAATGCTACTTGCTCCTGTTGGTATGGTGTGATTACGTTGCCTTGCACTAAATTTTCCACAATTTTCCCCACTTCTTTATATGGGTGGACGCCATGGAGTTCATAATAGCTTCTGGTGCGGGGAGTCTGAACTTCTTTGCCACCACCAAAAAGTCCTAGGAATTTTGCTTTTTTTTCTCCTAATTGCACCCCCCCTGCAGCAAAGGCGGTATCGTTACCAAGACCAAAACCGGATTGGCTAATGGGTATTATTGTTCCAAAACCAAAAATTTGTCCCAAAATACCTTGTTTGTAATTAATGTCGGTAATTTTATCGTATCTTAGTGTTCTTTCTTCCTTAGTTATCACGCCACCCTTGAAAACGATTCGCTGACTCGAAATTATGTATTTATGAGATCGCCGGTACAATTCAACTATCAAAAAACCTATTATTGAAATAGCAACCGTATAAAAAGGAATGAAAATGCCAGCACTTTCAAGAGAACTCATCCAAAACATTAACCCAATGCCGCCGACGAACACACCAAGATAAAGAAAAAAAATTCTCCAGCGTATGGTAAGTAATGAAGCGACAACGCCGACCACCAGTAGTACTATTCCCCATACCAATGTTGGAAGCCATATGTTGCTGCCAAACAAGTTTGCAAAGTCTGAGAAATTAACTAACCACCCAATCAGCACACCCCACACTATCAAAAATATACAAAGTGATTGAAGCCCTATAAAGGATAGCGGATGTGGGGATAATATCTTTTCTACTTTCTCATTTTCCAATAGTTCATCTTGATCCATCTTTTTTCCCCTCGCCTAGTTTCATTAATGATTTCATATCAATTTTGGTTTTAAATTTATTGGTCTGATATTTTAACAAAAGAAATATTACAAGAACGGTAGATATTATCATTACCAGAAGCGAAATACATTTTGAAGTACCAAAGGGGTAAAAGAAAAACAATGTGCGCATCAACAGATATGAAACAGGAATCGTAATGTAGGGAATAAATTTCCAAAATCCAGGTATTTCATCTGTAGCTTTTATTAGAATGATGATTGCGTGGGCAACCATCAATGAGACGATAGCTATGATCGACAGCCAGCCAAATATGGAAAACAGTGCTACGTACCAGTTTTGCTTCAGAAGCAGCGAAGCATAGGAGAACACATATGCTATCAAAAATAAAATAATGATGTAAAGTGGTTTGTGTAGAATATTGTATCTTATATTTTTGAGATCGTATAACATATCAACTCTTTCTCGCTTTTTTTCACCAATAGAGCTAGGTCTTGTACCCAGCCCTAAGATGATTAGCAGTATGAAAAACCCGAGGTGTGCCGGATGCAATAGATCTATGCTGGATAGGAAACTAACGAATCCTTCTGAGAAGATATATAGATTTGTACCAAACGCGATTAGATTTTCTGAGAAAGTGTAGCCCGTAGTAGATGCAATATCAAAGCCATGGTCCATGAGGAAAGGTAGGCAGATGAGCAGTAGAGATGATGGGATAAAGAAAGGCCCGATAAAAAGAAAGGTATTTGACATCCATTCAAATATTCCCTTTTTTTCTTTCTTTGGTGCAACTTTCCCATAGTTCACGCTGATGTAAAAGCTAGATATGCCGCTTTTTGTAACTGTGTAGCCCAATGCGTGACATGTTGTCTGAAAGAGTATGCCCAAAAAATTGGTGAATCTGCACAGCGGCTCGTGATTATCTCTGATCTTTGATAAAAAATATTTTTGGCTTTCAATAAAAAGGAGCTGAATGAACCAGAACAGTATAACGCCAAATATGGGTGCCAATGGGGCAAATATTATTACATCTATAGCTGAGCCCATCGTATCTCTCCATTTTGTGATAAGCAGGCGGTTTATTAAAAACTATTCGTTCATATAACTTCAATATCAATTTCCTTCCCAGTATATTCATATGCTCCCCAAGAACTGTCATTGAACGGATTTGCAGTAATAATATGTACCTTGCCATGTTTTTGAAACAGTTGAAGATCGGCGCCAGATGGGCGGAATGAATACGACGGATGGCTATGAACGGTTCCAACTAGATTGAAATCTATAGGGCGCATATTCATTCTGAATATTGCATGTGACTCCCCAGAAATTGTCCCTGGCAAAAGCACTATTTCAGCTATGGTATCCTTTAAATCATCATCAACACGTAATAGGCCACCAAACTCGTTAGGATATGCTGATTTGGCATTTTCAAAAATCAGATCAAGACATCCTCTCTCGATTTTCCACTGTTTCTTGGGCCGCTCGATTTTCTTTTTCTTCATTTTAAAAAAACGCATAGTTTTATCGCACCAGCTTCAATCTAACCATCTGATAAAACGATTCCCCAAATCTAATGAATTTTGCTTTTTTCTCAGAACCTGTTACGACTATGTCACTTTCCGAAGTAATCTTTTCTGGATAGTACCCATCTATTACAATCTTTGTTTCCTTGCTTTTTGGAAGTATTTTAACCCCAATTTTCTTGCTGAGAGGAATGATCCATGGACGAGCGGACAGCCTAAAAGGTGCGAGAGGCGCAACCACCATAGCACTGACAGAAGGGTCCATAATCGGACCACCAACACTTAGCGCATAGCTTGTAGATCCTGTAGGGGTGGCCAAGATCACGCCGTCTGCTCCAAAGGTTTCAAATAGTTCGTTGTCTACAAAAAGTTGCAGATACATAATTTTCGCGATTTGAGCAGTTTGTACAGTGACTTCGTTGGTTGCATCAGGTAATCTTTTCCCATCTAGCATTATTTTCAATCTTGCTCTTTCTTCAATATTGTATTTCCCATCAATAACTCGTTTTAGGCCATCTATTGCATATTTGGATTCTACCTCTGCAAGAAACCCCATCCCTCCTGAATTTATTGCAAAAACGGGTTTTTCTGCACTATTAAAAGCTCTTAAGATAGTCCCATCGCCGCCAATTGTAACGATAATGTCTGATTTTTTGTCAATATCCTCAAAAGAATGGCCTTTGATTTTCGCCTCTTTTGCAAAACTTTCTTCTGGAAAAACATCGCCGTTTTCGCTCAAAAAATCATATACATCCTGTGCCAACGAAAAAGTTCTCTTAGATTTTGAATTGCAAACCAATCCCCATTTCATGGCTATTCCTTCTTACTTGATTTTTCTGATAACTTAAGAAGAGGTTTTAGCTTCATCAACAACATAGGATGTTTTAATACCAGTGCTTTTACAAGACTAAGCGTGCTAAACTCCTCGAATTTATAATCCTTTAAAGAGTCAGCAAGCATATTTAGTGTTTTATCATCAAAATCAAGCATGATGTCCTTTACAATATAGTTTCTAAGTAATTTCTTGGCAAAAGCTTCTTTCCAACCTGTTTCATAGATGGATAATGTTTCCTCATCAAATGTTTGTTCATCTACTGCTTTTCCTATAGTTTCACCGGCTATTTTGCCGCCTTCCAAAGAAGTGGTGAGCCCTCCGCCCGTTATAGGGTCGGCATGTCGTGCAGCATCGCCGACCAATAAGAGGTTATCTCTTACAGTTTCAACAGGTTTTGCAACTGGCACGGCGCCTGCGAGAAGACGAACAGGCTCGGCTTTTTTCAATTCGGGATGATTTGCAATAAATTTATCAAGAAGTTTTAAAGGCATACTGGGTTCACTAAGGCTTGCCAGGATGCCAATCCCAACATTAAATGTGTCTTTTCCCTTAGGAAATATCCAGACATACCCGCCTGGCGCAACCTTTCTTCCAATAAAGAATTCAGCATAGTTAGTGTTGTGATCGACGTTTGTCAGGGTATATTGTGCACAAGTTTCCAGATCGCCTGGTTTTAGAACTGTGTTGATTCCTGCCCATTGTCCTATCTTTGATTCTACGCCATCGGCACCAACTACAATATCTGCTTCAATGTCAAACTCTTCATCGAACTGTCTAACCTTTATTCCAGTTATTTTTTCTCCCTTTTTTGTTAGACCAGTGACTTCTGCTCTCATCATTATCTTTGCACCGGCTTTTGCCGCACGCCGAGCAAGTTCTTGATCAAAGATATCTCTGTAGATAACATAGCCCGTTTCATTTCCTGCCATCTCTTTAGAAAGGGTTACCAATGTTCCGTCTGGAGAATATATTTTAGCACCATCCATGTTACTTGCAACCCATCTCTTACCTTCAAGCATGTCCCAGTTATCGATTCTCTGACTAATTCCTTCACCACACAGGACAGGAACACCAATCTCAGAGCGGCGCTCCAACATTAGGACTTTCGCTCCAGCCTCGGCTGCAAACCTGGCTGTTACACTTCCTGCAGGGCCACTACCAACTATGACAACATCATATTTCATGTTTAATCCTCCTCACTAATTGCACCAACTGGGCAAGTTTTTATACAAATGCCACAAAATATACATTTATCTTCTGTTACAAATGCTCGTCCGCCACGCATCGATAATGCGTCTTGGGGGCATACTGAAATACAACCCCCGCAGGCCAAGCATTCTTTCTCATCTACTTTTGCTTTAGGCTTTCCCATGCGATTCACCCTTTATAATACCAGATGCTATGATATGAGCAACGCGTATCGGCTCAGGTATGGCACCTCGTATCGTCGAAAGCTTTATTATTTCTTTTGCATCGTTAAGTGTAATGCCTGCACACTTTATGTAAATGGGGTTGTGACTAGTCTTTATCTCGTAGAGATCTCCCTTTTTTATGAGATTAAATCGTGCTTTCCAATCTTTAAAATTCTTTTTCAATGCTTGTTTTATGCCTTTAAAATCAGGTTCGTCTCTTGTAATTGTGATAACAGGTAGGCCGGTTTCAACAAATATTTCTTGGATGTCAACTACGTTAAAACCGCCAAGTGCAACGCCATCAAGCATCATTGCTCTTAACTGCTTTTTATGTCGTGTATTTTCAATCATCTCCTTACATACGAATGTTGCATCGGATCCGTCAATAGTTACCTGGCGACTAAGCACCCCTTCTAGATACTCTCCGCCACGCATGACAACCCCGATTACGGTTGAATACTTTTCAGCAAAAGTGAAAGGAGAATCATCAATTCCTAACAATCTAATTTGTTTTTTCATCAAAAAAACAAAAGAACAAACGCCCTAATAATATTTCGAAGAGCGTTCTTCGTTCTGTCCACTCAGTTATAAATGGAAGAGTAAAATGAGGATTTTTAAATCCCTATCCTTCACTTCTTTTTGACCGTTATTTTTGCGGTTATTTTTCCTTCACGTGCAAGCCAGCCTAATGCAGAATAACAATCTCCCTTTTTGACTTTTGATATTTTCGTAATGGCCGATACGTCTATTTCACTTCTACTTCCAAGTACGTTCCATACTTTACCGGCACTTGCTCCAATTTTTTCGGTAAGATTTGTGTCGCCAATTTTGTATGTTCTTTTGTCAATGGCGAGTTTGTTTTCTCGTGCTAACCAACCAACAGCACCATAAAATTCATTTGTTGTTAGGTTAGTTTTTTTCATTAATTTCGTTTGTACTTGGGGACCTTCTTCATTAAGCACATCCCAGATTTTCCCAGCATTGTTTCCAAATGATTTGATAATTTCATTCATTTTGTGCATCCTCCTAGGTTAGTATATTTTGTAACAAAAAAAGATAATAAAAATGTTTTGGTTTTTCTCAATATTAAACTCTAAAAAACGAAGTTTTTATAATTTTTAATGGAAAATATGCGTTTATTTTTTTCGATATATTTAAAAAGAATAGTTGCTTCCCGGCACTCTAGGTGATAAATCATGAAACTTTGGAAAAGCAGTATGTTATTTGTAAGCATGGCCGTGATGTTGTTGTCAAGTATGGCCGTTTCGGCTGATAAGGCGGAAAGTGATCCAATAGGGGATGTTGCCCATTGGGACCGTTCAGAAGCAACATGGGGGTGGGATTATAATATTGGAAATAAACCAAATATTGACATTACTGAGCTTTCATATAGTGTTAGTGGTGGAAAGTTAACGTTTACAATTAAAGTTGATGGCACGATTCAAACCTCTGGTAATTCCCTATATTACATTATGATGAACACTTCTGATGCTAATTATCTTGCTACCTGGAGTGAAGGAGAAGGGGGAGGGCTAGCAACCAGCTTGGGAGATGGTGAAATGAAGTATGATTTCGATCCAGAAGTAGAAGTTTCCGGTGGCACCTTGTCTTTTGTGTTTAATGAAACGGGTAGCGATTATTCAAGTGTTGAGTTTTGGGGTTATGCTGCCGAGTATGCTGAAATGGGAGATACAACTGCAGAGTGGTGGGGCGATTGGGCGCCAGCAGAACAGTCTCCTTTCTATGGCAAGGAGTCAGGAGACGACGATGATACTGCTGGTGATGACGATGGAAATGGAGCTCCACCAAAATCGGGAACACCAGGTTTTGAAGCAGTAACAGTCATTGCAGCACTCGGCGTTGCATTTATCATTTTGAAAAGAAGAAAATAAAACCAAAAAAATCTTCTTTCCCTTTTTTTTACTTCAAAAAATTGTCTATAGTAGAGACAAATCTCCAGTTACTTGATCTATTAAATTGCTTGGCGCCGGTCCAACACCAAGTACTGTTTCTGTCCCTGCAGGTATCTCAGTATGACCTGCATCAGTTACAATAATAGATACTATCTCAAGATGATGTGCTTTCTCCTTAAGGGGGAAAAAATCATCGACGGTTTCAACTTTTACAACGGCTTTTTTCCCTCCTTCGACCATCCATTTCTTAAACCATCTTGAGTTCTTTTTCTTAGTTTCTAGTGCACATGCAACAGCAGCATGGGCAACCTGAGCAGCAAGTTTGCCGGATGAAAGTTTTAGGTCCTTTCTGGTGACAATCACCATTTTATAATCAAAATCCATCGTTTTCACTCTCAGGAGGATCTATCTCATTAAAGGATGCCTTGCGCCAATGCTCTCCAATCTCCTCAGCTTTGTCTTGGTCTACCATTCCCTTAACCGTCAATGTTTCTCCTTCCTTTTCAATGTGTTTAAGAGGAACGCCTAGATATTTATCTCGTGCTTTTATGATAATAATATCGCCATCGATTGCTATGCTTTCTCCTACCTTTTTTCCCATTCCATCTAAAATAAAACGGCATAGCAATCTGTTTTCTTCGGATTCTTCTTCGACATCATTCTTCGTATCTTTTCTCCTTAAAAAAAAGAATAAATCTCCAATATTGCTAGTTATACTCATGACTGGTAAACCCCATCCATAATTGTTAACCTCTCAGTCGCAATATCTGCGATTCTGTTATAAATCTTTGGAGTTATACACATTACAGATTATGCGAAAAGATTGCGATGTGGCAGTGGTTGGGGGGGGACCCACCGGAGGCTATGTGGCAGGAAAAATAGCTTCAGAAGGATACAAGGTTGCAATATTTGAACAACATAAACAAATTGGAGAGCCGCTAAATTGCGCAGGGCTTATTACTTCGCGAGTGTTTGATATTATTAATCTCCCAGAGACACCTGTTGTTCAAAACAAGATCAAAGGAGCGCATATTCACTCTCCTTCAGGGTATACTTTGACAATTGGCGGGGATAAGGTTCGTGCTCTTGTTATAAACCGTTCGATGTTTGACCGAGAAATCATAAAAAATTCGGTAGAAAAAGGTGCTGAACTTTTTTTAGAAAATAAGGTTATATCAGCTCAAAAAACCAAAAATCATGTTGAATTGAAAACATCAAAAAAGAATGATATTAAATGTAAACTTTTGATTGGTGCGGATGGGCCACACTCAAAAATAAGAGATATATTTGCTTTACCCAATCCAACTGAGTTTCTTATGGGGATGGGTGCTGAAATCACAGATACAACGTTAGATCCAGATTTTGTAGAGATACTTGTTGGAAAAAATATAGCGCCTGGGTTTTTTGCTTGGGTGATACCAACAAATGATAGAGGGACGGAGGCAAGAATTGGATTGTGTGTACGCGAGAATGCTCCTTATCAACTAGGCCACTACTTTTCAAATCTTTTCAAAAACAAGGTAATTTCTTCTTATCTAAAGAATGTAGAAATAACCAAAAAAATGGGGGGTATAATACCTTTGGGCGTTCTTAAGAAAACATACGCTGCTAATATGCTCATTTTGGGAGATGCGGCAGCACAAGTGAAGCCAACTTCTGGAGGGGGTATTTATCCAGGACTTTTATGTGCCAATCATTGTTCCTCTGTAGCCATTGATGCGCTGCAGAAAAACGATTTTACTTTGCGCACCCTGAAGAAATATCATAAATTATGGTCGGCCGACATAGGTAAAGAGTTATATTTGGGAATGAAATTCAGGAAAATTTTTAAAAGTTTAACAGACGAGCAAATGGATAAGTATATTAAAAAATTTCAAAGTGAAAAAATTACCAAAATCATATCAAAATATGGGGATGTGGATTATCCTTCAAAGCTAGCAAAGCATCTTTTAAAGAAAGCCCCATCTCTCATAAAGCTACTGCCGAATGTGATAAAGTAAAAGTTTCTTTATCTGGAAGGGGGCACATAATACTCCTGCTCTTCAATGCTATTAGGGGCCTTTCCATCTTTGACAGTTGTTTTTCCTCCTCCTCTTCTCTTCCTTCTGATGGTATAGATTACCATGACGAGAATAATTGTTATAATTAGGCTTACTATGCATGGCATAAATAGTCCAACGATAAAAAGCATAGAGGGAACAATTTTACAGGAGACGACATCAGTCAGGCCAGACTCGGATGCACTAAAGGACAGTTCAAGATAGTATCTCCCATCTTCTGTCTTGCCTATCGTAGTTTTATTCAAAGAGTCACCAACTTCTATAGTTGTGCCGTGTGGAAAGATTATTTTGTATGTGACATTTTGATTTTGTAGCCCTGTGAAATTAAAGTTTTGATTAGAAATCTCAAACTTGGGCAATATAAAAGAAAATTCGAAAGGGATGGAATAGGGGCAGTGGGCATATGAAACAATCTCCACAGGAGAGATGCCGTCCATATTTGTTATATCTCCATCCCACTTTAAAGAGTCATCAAATTCATCCCTATTAACGGATCCTTCAATGTCCAACCCATGAAATATGGCCATTGCCCTATCTTCAAAAAGTTGTTTCTCAGCGTTTAAAAATGTGTCTACACTACTTTCATCAAATACATTTTCCTCTACGCACAGTCTAAAAGCATCTGAATTTAAATATTCCAGAGATACTTTCTCTGGCAGATTTAAGTTATTATCCAGTACGGTTATACTGCGGCTCTGCTTCTCCTGTAAAAATAGATTCAATGTTACTTTTGTTCCTCCTGTAAAAAAGCTAAGTATGTTTAGATCAGTGCTGCTCACCTCGATTTCTACTAGCGTGTCAATTTTTTCTTCTGAGTAGCTAGGTGCATCATCTGATTCAAATTCGCCAGAAATAGGGGTGCTCTGATTCCACACATAGATATTTTTTCCGTCTAAATATAAATTATTTGGAAGATATAAAGAAATAGTGTAAGGGTGCCCTATTTCGTCAAGTTTGTCGCCAAAATTAACATCTTCTGCAGAAATGTTTGTTTGTGCGCCGGCACTAACTAACCCGAGCAATGCTCTAGATGTAATGCCACACATCTGAAAATTAACATCTTCATCAGTAAATATTGCTTTTACGGGAGGGTTGTTGTCCATGTTCGTTATATTATATGGCGTTGAACAATTCATAGCAGTAGTTGGATCCCAACCAAACGACACATCTAGCGTTTGGTTGAAAGTTGAGTTTTCAATTTTTGATAAGGCTATTTCTTTTGTGTTTTTTATGGTTTTATCATAAAGCTCCTCCCAGGATGAAAGACCATTTTCTATAAACAATCTCATCCCGTCAGAAGGCACAACTTTCAAATTGGTAACAAATTCTGGCAAAATGTCATAATCTCCAATATCTACACTTTTAACCAAAACATTTGTTGTCAAGGCCGTTTGTTTTTTACCGCTGCAGTTTAGGCCAAAGTCTAATTCAATATTTTCTGTTTCCAATCCTGATGTTGTGGGTTCATCTAGTTTGATTGATATTTCTGCTGGCAAATCAGGGTGTTCTCCACCTCCATTTTTTACATTCCACTGTATTCTATCACCAGATACGGATCCTGTTGTGCGTTGATATCCCATAGGATCGGGCAGTATGATTGTGTATATATTGCCCCATCCAGTCTCTGCTTTAAGATTGAAAGTATAGTTTACAAAAGCACCGATGTCTAGTACGCCGTTTATGAAATTGGGAATGTTTACTGTTTCATTTATATTAAAAAATGTGGGTGTTAAGTTAACCCTATATTCATCATGAAATATGTCATTTCCATAAGAGGGGAGCTCATTTATTACAGTGACATCTGCATTTTCAAACGTTTGTTTTATTTGCCCTGTTAATAGCGCTTTCAGCGCATATTTTATGGCTCCCATTGTTTCTGGGTTGGTACCTGCTATAGTTTTTATTTCACTTTTAGTATATGCTGTGCCACTTGCAGCTAATGTTAGTGTGATAACGTCCATATCGATATTAACTTTAAATTCGGTTCCCGTTAAAAATTCAATATCAATAGTTGCATCTACTCTATTTTCAATAGGGTCTTCTGCATTTGCTATGTTGGCTAATAGCGATGAAAATGATAGTGATATGAATACTACCGCAACTAGCAATTTATTTAACTGCATTACATCCACATCCGGCCTGAAAATAAACATATATCCTTATAAAAACTTTCTTACGAAAACACTAAAAGTACATTTACAATTCAGATTTGTCATACAATGTATATTATCGGCGGAACCGCATCTAAATCAGTTGCAAAGGGTATGTCTAAAAATTTAGATGCACCTCTGGCAAGAATAATTTTGAAGCGCTTCCCAGATAATGAATTATATGTGTGTATTTCAGACGACGTTTCTGGCGAGAATGTGATTATTGTACAGACTACTTATCCTGATCCAAATATTGTTGAACTGTTTTTGTTGCAGGATGCAGCAAGAGAAGCAGGTGCCAAAAAAATCACGACTGTTATTCCATACTTTGGTTATGGCCGGCAAGATAAAAAATTTGAAGATGGAGAACCAATAAGCGCAAAGACAATAGCAAAGCTTATCAGTGTAAATGCTGACGAGGTGATCACCGTTGATCCGCATAAGAAGCACATTTTGGATTTCTTTTCCATCCCTGCATTCAGCTGTTCTGCTGTTCCTGAACTTGCCAAATATCTAAAGAAAAAAAATATTGATCTAGTTCTAGCGCCAGACAAAGGAGCATTAGACCGGGCAAAACAAGCATCTGCATTAATTGGCTGTGATTTTGATTATATGGAGAAAACCCGCATTGATGGTACGACAATAGAAATAAAACCGAAGAACCTGAACGCTCAAAACAAAAACGTTGCCATAATCGATGACATTATTTCAACGGGGGGCACAATGGCCAAGTCTATAAATGAGCTTAAAAAACATGGGGCAAACAAAATCTTTGTTGCATGTACGCATGGCTTGTTTGCAGGAGATGCCATTAAAAAACTTTCTTCAGCAGGATGCGATGAAATTATCTCTACAGATACTATAAAAAGCGAGTTTAGTAAAGTTAAAATTGCCCCATCCCTGTCTCAGTTGATGACGTCCAAACAGGTATCAATATGAGTAGGTAAGGTATTTATAAGACTATAGTTTTACGAGTGTGATTATTCTAAGGTGAAAGCAATGCGAAAAAGGGCACAGAGAAAGGGCAAACCTATGGCGGGTGAGCCGAAACATATTATGCAGAAAACAAAGACGGAAAAAAAGCCAGTAAGCGTTAAAAAAAATTGGTGGATTGCAATATCTCTAGTTGGCATATTTTTGTTGGTATTGTTTCTTAACTCATATTTTAACGTCACAAGTGGAAATTCATTCAATTCTGAGGGAGAAGGCCTTGATAAATTCTATTTATCTGGCCCTGACCCCTATTATAACATGAGGATTATAGATGAAACGCTATACGGAGAAAACGCCGGTCACTATGCTTTTTATTATGCAGACGACCCACTTCTAAACTATCCTATTGGGAGATCTGGTGGAAGAGCGCCATTGTTTAACATGATGGCTATAGGTTTTGGTAAAGTGTTAACACCGTTTATGGATGAAATGGATGCAGTTGGATATTCCATGCAATTCATACCCGCTTTATTCGGTGCTTTACTTATATTCCCTGTTTATTTTATAGGAAAAACACTATTTGGTAAAAAGGAAGGCATTCTAGCAGCGTTGCTCATAGCTCTTATTCCTCTCCATCTTAGTTCGGGCCACGGATCTGCATATGCATTGTTTGATCACGATTCTTTCAATCTTTTCCTGTTTTTTACGACGTTTTTCTTCCTTATTAAGGGCATTAAAGAAAAAGATTCAACAAAATCGATTTTATATGCTCTTCTTGGGGGTATCCCACTTGCTTCTTTGTCTATGGTATGGGTAGAACATGAGTTTCTTTACACAGTTATTGCAATTTATGCAATTGTACAAATGATTGTAGATATCTTCACGAATAGAATAGAATTGCGTGTGCCAAGGACTGTCTCAATTACGTTGTTTACAGGATATCTCGTCTCCTTGCCTGTTCTGATGACAAGGTGGGGAGGTGCAGCGTTTAAACCAAGTATTACATTCTTCCTGTGTATAGGTGTTGCGGCTTTTGGACTGATGTATTATCTTTTTGGCAGAAAGAATATACCTTGGACACTTTCAATGCCTGCTGTTTTTGGTGTAGGTGGAGCAGGACTTGTATTTCTATACTTTATCAAAGACATTTCAACCTCCCTTCCGCTTGTGTCTTCACTTACCAAATTTTCAAGTATATTGTACGGCACTGGAATATATGGGAATAAGGTATCGATGACCATTGCAGAGGCAGGTACTTATAGCATTAGCCGTACTGTTATGTCCTTTGGCCCTGCTCTTTATTGGATTGCCCTAGTTGGACTTGTATTTCTTATGTATTACTTCGTTAAAAATATCAAACATAGGGATTATCTTTTCATTGTTGTAGTGTTTTTTGTACAGATGTGGCTTACGGGTGTTGCTGGTCGTTTTATTAATGATTTGGTTCCATTAGTTGCATTATTGGGTGCTTGGGTTGTTTGGCGGATTGTAGATAAAATTGACTACAAACAGATGATGAGGAGCATAAGAAGTGCGGGTGGCGGATTTCATGGCATAAGGCGAGGAGTGAAGTTCCTTCACCTTTTTGGAATTCTTTTTGTTGCGTTTTTAGTAATACTTCCAAATGCTTATCTTGCATTTGATGCAGCGATTCCAGGTACAGAAAAAAAGGAGGCATTTGGGGATCTTCCATCTGGAGCGTTTGTGACAAGTCTTGGTAAAGAGGGTTACTGGGTACATGCTCTTTCCTGGTTTAAGGAACAAGATGCTGAAATAGAGCATCCTGTTGAACGGCCTGCTTTCATCTCATGGTGGGACTATGGTTTTTATGAGGTGGCTGTTGGCGGGCATCCTACTGTTGCTGATAACTTCCAGGATGGGATTCCACCAGCTGCCAATTTTCATACGGCCACTAGTGAAAATGAAGCAGTTGTAATATGGGTAGTGCGATTACTTGAAGGAAATGTTGAAGACAATAATGGTAAACTTTCAGATGATGTTGTACAGGCATTGGAAAAAAACGTAGGGGTAAATGATACTGCCAATATAACAAAATGGATGGAAGATCCTGAGAAATCTCCCTCATATAATACACCTATTGGTGAGGAGTATGGTAAAAATCTCTCTAAAGACTATCCAGTTGGGCAGCAGTGGCCAATGAATGCCGTTTACCATGATGTGATAGCTCTTTTGGCTGGTTTAAGTGATGAGGAAATCACCTGGCTTTATCACGATATTCAGGAGGTCACCAAAAAGAGTATTCGATATTATGGCGTTGAAGGTTATGATAAGCAAATTTTCAACATATTTGGATTTTTAGCAGATAAAAGTTTAATTCTGGTTAGCGGAGGCGGTGCATACAATCCTGAGGACGATTTTGTGTATGTAAAATATGTCACTCAAAGTGGAAAAGAGATAACATTTGATGAAATGAATAGCATGAGTGATGAACAACTCAGGCAAGATCCTCCGATTAATACGAAACAATATTACAAAGACGCCTATTTTGAAACGATGTTTTATCGAACATATATTGGGCCTTCTCAACCTCCCTCGCAAGGTCAAGAAGGCAAGCAGGAATCACAGTATCAGTTGCCATGTATTAATATGAGGCATTTTTGTGCTGAATATATTTCTCCCCCAGAGTATATGTATTATCAAGGCATGGGTGCTGTTGTAATAGCTAAGTATTATGCTGGGGCATTTGTTGATGGATCAGTTACATTTATGAATGAGTCCAAGAACCTTCAGGTAGTAGTTCAGAAAAATATCACCCAATATGGAATGGAGATGCCTATCGACCATGATAAGAATGACACGGTCAATGGGAATTTTAGTGTTATTGTTCCTGCTGGAAACATAACGCTTCAAGTTCGTAGGTATCCAGAACTTGGCGCTGGGGCATTTGCAATGAAAAATGTGACTTTCAACAGCGACATGGAGTTAGCACCTATTACAGATGATGAAGCAATGCGTATGGGTGGGGATTATCATCGTTTTGTTAATATCTCAATTGATCCTGCAAATATTGATGGATATATTTACAATAATATGGATAATGAAAGTGCTTTTAATACATCTGTTGACGAACCATTACCAGGTGCAACCATAATATTAATGGGAATAGATAAGTTAAATCCAAGCAATGGGCAACCTCAGCAATACGATTATAGTATGTATAAGGAATTAACTACCGATGAGGCAGGACATTACAATGCTTCTAACTTACTGCCCGGTTATTATAGGATTATGACTACCGATTCCAATGATTTCCTCATTGAGGATACTCTTATGCCTCTCTATTCTGGTAATGCAAGTCATAACGTATCAAAACCAAAACCAGGTGCAGTTGAAGGAACAATTTACTTCGATGAGGATAGCAATGGGCAGTACGATGCAGGCGAGGAAATGAATAACGCAGATGTCGCGCTTCTTTATACGAAACTTACAGGAGAAACAAAAATCGTGGATTCACTGACAACCGATGAAACAGGAGGGTACTTGTTTACATCATTGGTCCCAGGTGGTTATCAGATAAATGCTACAAAACTTCCAGGCTATGAAATAACGCAGGTTGTTACCATTAAGGAAAATGAGACAACGACCTTTGATGTTTCAATATACTATGCCAATGTATCTGTAAGTGGAAACACAAAGAACAAGGATACTGGAACTAATGTCGGAAACGTCTCTGCAATGTTCTTACCAGATGGTTCTGTTGAGAACAATACTGCACAGTATGCTATGGTTACGTCTGATCCGACTGGACAGTATTTGATCAGCCTGGTGCCCGGGTCATATAATGTGACTGTTAACCAGAAAATAAACGAAAGCGGAACAAATGTCACTTATACCTACATTGATCAATTGGAGATACAAATTGGAGAAGGAACAAAAACCTTTAACATATTGATGGCACGAGTCGAAGAATAAAACATACTTGGTTAGGATTGTTCACCTAACCAAATTTTATTTAATATGTGACTAAATACTTTTTATTATGCTTAGTTTGGAAGATGGAATAAAAACAGTTCAATTTGCAAGAGCTGTTGTAGAAGAATATGTAAAGAATAAAAATATATCATCGTCTGACATTGGGGAAGCATTCGATCAGGAATTGGGTGTTTTTGTAACCCTTCATACTTATCCAGCACATGATCTTAGAGGATGTATAGGGATACCGCAACCGATAATGTCCTTAAAAAAAGCAATAGTCGAAGCAGGAAAATCAGTAACTAGAGATCCAAGATTTTCCCCTTTGGTGGAAGGTGAACTTGATAAAATAATTGTTGAGGTTACAGTTTTGACAAAACCGGAATTAATTGAGGTAAATCAGTCAAAAGAATATCTTTCCGCTATTGAAATTGGAAGGGATGGACTCATTGTAGAACAGGGATTTTATAAGGGACTTCTTTTACCACAGGTGCCCGTTGAGCAAGGCTGGGACAAGGAGGAATTTTTGGCAAATACTTGTATGAAAGCTGGATTATTGGCTGATGCATGGTTCGACGATCAAACAAAAATCTATAAATTCTGTGGTCAGATTTTTACAGAGGTTGAGCCAAAAGGAGATATAAAGGAGAAAAATCTTGATGGATCTGACAGTTGAGGGAAAAGCGTATGTTAATGGGAATCTCCAGGATTGCTGTATAGGAATAACTGATGGTAAGATTTCTGCAATCAAAAAAATTCTGAAAGGAGATAAGCATTATAAATTCAGTCGTAAACTCATTCTTCCTGCAGGTATAGATGTTCACGTTCACTTCAGAGAGCCGGGGATGGTACATAAGGAAGATTTTTCTACAGGATCGATGGCTGCGGCATTTGGTGGTGTTTCCTGTGTTTTTGATATGCCCAATACCATTCCACAAACAACGAATCTACAGGCCTTATCAGATAAGATTGATCTAGCGAAAAAAAAATCTTTTGTAGATTTTGGTATTTATGCAGGCGTTACCAATGACAACATAAAGCGGATTGCTGATTTAGGGATAAAATGTAGTGGTTTTAAGATTTATATGGGCAGCACTACAAACTCCTTACAGATTGATACAATTAATTTAAAACAAGCGTTCAACGAGATAGCTTCAACAAATAAACCCGTTTTGATTCATGCCGAAGATGATGCATGTCTTGATGGGCACATCATAAAAGAAAACAGTCTTGCAGATCATCTTCGCTCTCGCCCTTCTAAATGTGAAGAAAAAGCCATAAGTGATGTGATTGAAGCAACTAGGGGCATAAATTTAAAGGCACATATCTGTCATCTTTCTTCATATGCTGGGCTTGAGTTACTAAAGAACAGAACAGAAAACATCAGTTGCGGTGCCACCCCTCATCATTTGCTGTTTGGTATAGAAAAAAACACGGGAAGCCAAACACATTACAAAGTAAACCCCCCAATCAGAACGAGTTTTGACAGGGAGGCATTATTTGATGGTATTAGAAATGGCCTGGTTGACATAATTGAATCAGATCATGCTCCACATACGCTGGAAGAAAAAAATGTCGAATTTGATGATGCGCCATCTGGCATTCCGGGCGTTGAAACGATGTTTCCTCTGTTTTTATATTTGGCTAAGGAAGGAAAGCTACCCTTTCAACGGCTGATCCATCTTGTTTGTGAAAAACCGGCTGAGATTCTGAACATACCAAAAGGTAAATTGGAAGTTGGCAGAGATGCAGATTTTATCGTTGTGGATATCAAGAAAACCTGTAAAATCAAATCAGAAGACCTTCATTATAAATGTGGATGGTCTCCTTTTGAGA
>Ga0307422_1000149_pt1 | contig 40284 bp, 40 predicted proteins | sample SalMarWE160290MG_FD_202153 | JGI IMG/M metagenome (GOLD analysis project Ga0307422, IMG submission 202153) | Salt marsh sediment microbial communities from the Plum Island Ecosystem LTER, Massachusetts, United States - WE1602-90 | ecosystem: Environmental > Aquatic > Marine > Intertidal zone >...
CATTCAAAAGGGTTGATTCATTGACAGGCAGCCCGAGGTTTTCACTGATTTTTTTCAGCTGCCGGAAATAGTGGACAAGGACTGGTTCATTAATGGATGCATTGGATTCCTCCCCCAGGTTTTCCATGTAGAAGGTAACATCCACTTTCCCCCTGATCAGTTTTTCCGAAAGCTCTTTTCGTATAACCAGGTCTTTTTCCCTGTAAAGCGGTGGAATGCGGGTATTGATATCAAGTTGTTTGCTGTTCAGGGTTTTGATCTCCAGGGTAAATCTTTTTTGGCCGAACTCAAATTCAGTCTTTCCGTACCCTGTCATTGATTTAATCATATCCAGAATTTTTGTGCTAAAATACAACAATAAAATTATGCGATCACTCCGGATCCGATTAATTCTTCGTCCCGGTACCAGGCGGCAAACTGACCCGGGGTAATTCCCCGTTGTTCTTTTCTGAAAAGAAGGTAGCTTCCTTCCTCCTTACAGTGAATGGTGCCTTTTTCCAGGGGTTGTCTGTACCGTATTCTGATATCGAAATCCTTTTTATCTCCCGTATTCATCTTCAGGTCATCCCGGATCCAGTGCACATCTTCTCTTGCTATGAAGAGTCCGGGGCGGTACAACCCCGGATGGTTTTTCCCTTCGCCCACATAAAGGATATTTCGTTTTACGTCGGTTGCGATCACAAACAGGGGATCTTTGGTTCCCCCGATATGGAGTCCTTTCCGCTGGCCGATCGTATAAAAGTGGGCTCCCTGGTGCGCTCCGATCACTTTCCCGTTCCAGGGTCTGAAAGGATAAGGATGGCATAGTTTGCGGTAGTGAGCCTCCACAACTTCCCCCTGTTTTTTCTTTTCCATGAATCCGGCAGAAATCTCAATGATGTTTCCGGTTTTTGGTTCCAGTTGCTGCTGCAGGAATGTCGGAAGATCTACTTTCCCGATAAAACAGATGCCCTGCGAATCTTTCCGTTCTGCAGAAGGCAGGTTTTGTTCCCTGGCAATTCTACGAACCTCGGATTTTAACAAGTGTCCAACAGGAAAAAGGGCTTTGGAAAGTTGTTCCTGGGTAAGCTGGCACAGGAAATAACTTTGGTCCTTGTTGGGATCCCTGCCGGTAAGGAGTCTGTAAACAAGATGGTTCCCTGTTTTTTCTTCGGCTTTCCTGCAGTAGTGCCCCGTTGCTACATAACCGGCATCAAATTTCAAGGCTTCTTTCAGAAATGTATCAAATTTAATTTCCCGGTTGCAGAGAATATCGGGATTGGGCGTACGCCCTGCCTGGTATTCAGCAAACATATAATCGACTACGCGTTTTTTGTACGCTTTGCTGAGATCCACAATATGAAAAGGAATGCCTACCTTTTTTGCCACCATTTCGGCGATAAGCGCATCCTCTTCCCAGGTACAGGCACTGGTCAGCGAACCCACCCGTTCATGCCAGTTCACCATGAACAAGGCGATGACGTCATACCCCTCCTGTTTTAGTAAATAAGCTGCCACACTGGAATCAACGCCTCCCGACAACCCAATAACTACCCGTGTCATATTTGCTGTTTTTTCTGTTATCTTTTTTTTATGGTTTCCGTCCGCCTTTCCCGTCGGGATATTTTTTTTGTTTGCCTGTGCCTTTGCGCTTGAAATTCCTGCGTTCTGAACTTTTTCTGTCAACGATTTTCCATTCGGGGCTTTCGCCTATTTCGGAAGGGGTTTTCAGTTTCAGCACTTCTCTTTCAATCAATTGTTCAATGCGATGGAATTTTCCCATATCCTCATCGTTCACGAAGGTCAGGGCCACTCCGGTAGCATCGGCGCGGGCGGTGCGGCCTACACGGTGTACATAATCCTCGGCATCCTGGGGCACATCAAAATTGATGATCAGGTTGATCTCTTTGATATCGATCCCCCGGCTCATTACATCGGTAGCGACCAAAACACGGGTTTTCCGGGATTTAAAATCCAGCAGCACCTCTTCCCGTTTTGCCTGCTCCAGGTCGGAGGAAATACTGCGCACCACATAATGTTTGTTTTTGAGGTTTTTTTCTATTTCTGCAACTTTCTTTTTGGTAGAGCAGAAGATCAGAATGCTCTTATAATCTTGTTTGTTGGCGATCAGGTGGTTTATCAGTTTAATCTTATGGGTGGTATAAACCAGATAGGCTGCCTGGAGGACTCCTTCGGCGGGTTTGGCTATGGCAATGTTGATTTCCACCGGGTCAACCAGGATTTTTTTTGTCAGTTCCCTGATTTTCGGAGCCATGGTGGCGCTGAACATCATGCTTTGCCGTTTTTTGGGGACGAATGAAATGATTTTTAGGATATCATCGTAAAATCCGATATCAAGCATCCTGTCGGCTTCGTCCAGAACCAGGTATTCGAGGTTGTCAAATTTTACATATCCCATATTCAGGTGTGAGATCAGTTTTCCCGGGGTGGCAACGATAATATCAGCTCCCCGGGTCAGGGCTTTTTTCTGCTGCCCCCAGTCATCGCCGTCGCCTCCTCCGTAAATAGCAATGGATGTAACATCCAGGGTGTACGACATTCCCTGGACCTGTTGGTCGATTTGAATAGCCAGCTCCCGGGTAGGCACAATAATGAGGGTACTGGTATAGTGCCTCTTCCGGTTGTGCAGGAATTCCAGAATGGGTAGCAAAAAAGCGGCCGTTTTGCCCGTCCCGGTCTGGGCACATGCTATCAGGTCCCTCCCTTCCAGAATAACCGGAACAGCCTGCTCCTGTACAGGGGTGGTATTCTGGTATCCCATAAAATCTATGGCATCCAGTATTTCCCTGCTAAAATTAAATTCGTTAAATGTCATATACTGAGTTGAATAAAAAAGTTATACACGAGAATCATCAATGATTCCGGTTTCCGCACCGCAATTCAGACAGTACGGACCGTTTAAGTATTTATTTTTATGAATCCGGTACCCCTCTCTTTTTATCAATACTTTTCCGCAACCGGGGCAAAAAGTATCCGACTTGTCAGGGAAAGAAACATTGCCTAAAAATACATAGTCCAGAATTCCGGTTGCAATGGTATAAAAATTTTCGAGAGTTGAAACAGGTGTTGGCGGATTTATTTGTTTATAAGCCGGGAAATAACGTGAAATATGAAGGGGAACCTTGCTGCCCGCTTTTTCTGCAATCCAACGGACCATATTTGTAAATTCTTCCGGATCATCATTTAATCCGGGTATAACCAAAAAAGTTACCTCCAGGTGTTTGCCGGCCTGTACAATGGTTTGTATGGTGTCCAGTACCGGCTTTAGTTCTCCTTTTGCCTGTTTCCGGTAAAAAGTGTTGTTGAAGGCTTTCAGGTCGATATTAAAGGCATCTGTAAAGGGCAGAAGCTTTTTCAGGGGGGCTTCATTGATAAAACCATTGCTTACAACCACGTTTTTCAGTCCCTGTGAATGAGCTTCCTGGGCGCAGTCTGACATATACTCGTAAAAAGTTATGGGTTCGTTGTAGGTATAGGCAATCCCTATGTTGTTTGGGAGTGATTGTGCTTCCTCAACGATTTGCTCTGGTGTGATGATTCTTCCGCCTGCTGCTTCTTCAGGAAAGGTTTGCGAGATGGAATCATTCTGGCAAAAGGGGCACTTGAAATTGCATCCGAAACTGCCTACCGACAAAATTTGTTTCCCGGGGTAAAAATGATACAGTGGTTTTTTTTCAATGGGATCGAAATGGAGGGCTGAGACCTTGTTATAGACCAGGGTAATCAGTTTCCCGTTTTTATTCACCCGGACTTTGCATAGCCCTCTCTCTCCTTCCCGAATGAGGCAGTTGTGGGGACAAAGAGTACACACAACCTTGTTCTGCTCTCTGGATGTGTAAAAAAGTGCTTCCTTCATACCTGTAACTAATTTTTCTCTTGATCTGTCTCCCCGTTATTTCCTGAAATGGTACAGAAAGGTTACCAGCGTTTCGTAGGCAGGTTTTTCATTTCCTTTGATTTCCGTAATAATTTTCATTTGGGCGCGGGTGATTCCCCGGAGGTTCTTTATCTCGTTCAGCCATACTCTTGCCCTGATTTCACTGTTTACTATTACGGGCTGGTTGAATTTTAGTTTGTCGATGCCGTAATTTACCAGCATTTTATAGTTGCGCACTTCCACAATTTCGTTCCAGAACCAGGGCAGCAGAGAAAGGGTTAAATAACCGTGTGCAATGGTTTTCTTAAAAGGGGATTCTTTTTTTGCCCTTTCCGGATCGGTATGAATCCATTGAAAATCATGCGTAGCCTCAGCGAATTTGTTGATCTGTTCCTGAGTGATCTTCAGATAGTCAGACGCTCCGATCTCTTTTCCTAAAAACTTTTCAAATTCTTCGTGGCTTTCAATAATTACTTTTTTCATCTGATTAAAATTATCTATGGTTTAAAGGTATCAAATGCCTGCCTGTTCGGCTTTGCTCTGCTGACTGCGCTTTCGCGTAGCCGTTACGGCAGAGCAGGGAGCTATGCGAAAGCGATGCAGACAGGGAACTTCCATTGTTATAATCATTATTGTTTATGGCATGATTTGTTATGGTCGTTTCATTCGTCTAAATTAATAATTTTTTTATGGTGATTCATATCTGCGTATCAGCAGATCTTTCTCCAAAAAAGCAGGCAGGTAACCCCTCCTGTACCGATCCATTGTCCCGGTATTCTTCGCGAGGAGGTCGTTTTATCGGATTATGATTGTCTGTTGGTAAGGAACGGGGAGCTATTCCTGTACGATCTGAATTTCAGAAAAAACAAAACAAAACAAAAAAGGGCGTCTTACGGACGCCCTTATATACGATTGGTTTAAAATTTTTATTTCTCTTCTCCCTCTTTTTTCTCTGAGCTGCAACAGCTTGTGGCAGAGGTTTCCGTTTTTTCTTTATGGGTTTCGCTGCAGCTTTCGGTCCCGCAACCTGCACAACCTGCACAACCTGCACAACCTGTACTTTTTTCTACTGTGGCTTTCTTGGTTGTTGTTTTTGTTTTTTTCTCCTTTTTTTCCTTTTTCTCCTTCTCTTCCTTCTCTTCCGATATCGTTGTGTTGGTTACCGAATCATTGGTAACCATAACGTTCGCTTTTTCACTACTCAGGTCACTCGTACCTGCATGGGTGCCTGATATGCCAAAGGCAATAATCAATGCTGCAATCAATACAATTTGTTTCATGATGTTACATTTTTTGTTGTTTCAGAATAAAATTTATTGAACTGTGAATTACAAAAATAACCATACGGAAAGTTAATATCCGTTAAAGCGTTGTTAAGACGATGTTAAAAAAGTGGTTTAAGGTATTTAAATCGTTATTTTTGAAACACGCTGCTGTATAAAAGCTGAGTGTTCAGAATGTCTGGTTTATGATGGGGCGGAGCGAGTTATCCCGAATACGGGAATACCGATAAAATAAACAATGATAATCAGTATGAAAGACGGGATTAGAAAATATGGTCTGATACTTACCCTGGTATTCATATTTGGCTTGTTGTTTATACAGGTACGATGGATTATCCATTCCATCCGCTTTCAGGAGAAGGTATTTCAGAAAACTGTTACCCTTGCATTGAATCAGACCATTTCCAATTTAACCTCTGACAAACGCGTATGTTCAGCCATGAAGCAATGTATTCTGTACGATACAATACAGATTGAAGAGCAACTGACATCCGCCGGTGTATGGGAGAATATTCAGGAAGCAATTGATGAAGAACTGAATGCCTACGACATTAATCTGAAATACAATCTGTACATTGTTAAGAAGGGGACGGATTCCTTAAAAACAAAAGAGAAAGAGATCAGAAAAGGGATCTATTATTCGCAATGTTTGCAGGATATTATTCAATCCACCGATTATGAACTGGTAGTCAGGTTTCCGGGTCATTCAGGATTTCTGCTGGACAAGACAGGGTTGATGTTTGTATCTTCTGTAGTACTGATCCTGTTGATCATTATATCGTTCGGATTTATCTATCGTTTGTATCACAAGGAATTGCGCCTTGCTGAAAACACAAGGGAACTTATTAATAACATCAACCACGAATTTAAAACCCCCCTATCGTCTATTGCTTTGGCATCCAATATGATACGAAAAAAGAGGTTTGATTCCGATGCAAAACTTCAGGAATATGCCACACTGATTTCCAGGGAGAATAAAAAACTGCAGCATCAGGTTGAAAGCCTTCTCCATCTGACAGCCATCGAACAGGATGGATTTGAGTACAATAAAGAAAAAACAGATATTTATCCTGTGATCAGGGAGGCACTTGATACCACCCGGATTTTTTTACAGGATAAGGGTGGATCCCTGGACACTTCATTCGAAGCTTCAGAATCAGTCTTCTGGATGGATAAACACCATATGGCAGGAGCCATTTTGAACCTCCTTTCAAATGCCGTCACGTATTCGCCGGATAATCCCCGAATTCAGATTCGTACCAAAAATGCAAAGAACCGGTTCATCCTTGAAGTGCAGGATCAGGGGATAGGAATTCCTGCCCGGTATATGAAGTATATCTTTCAGAAATATTACCGGGTTCCAAGCGGGAACATACATAATATCAAAGGATTTGGCATCGGATTATCCTATGTAAAAGCTGTGGTGGAAGCCCATAGCGGGGAAGTCCGGGTAGAGAGTGTGCCCGGTAAAGGAAGCACTTTTATTCTCATTTTTCCGATAACAAATGGTTGACAGAAAGTTGAATATATTGTTGGTTGAAGATGATTTGAACCTTGGCTTTTTACTGGTTGAGTTCCTGGAAAGCCAGGGAATGCAGGTAAAATTATACCGTGACGGGAAATCAGGTCTTGCCGGTTTTACCAGTGGAAATTTTAATTTCTGTATCCTGGATATCATGTTGCCTGTACTGGATGGATTCAGCCTGGCCAGGAAGATCAAAACCGTTGAACCCAACATACCGGTTATTTTTCTTACAGCAAAAGCTCTCAAGGAGGATAAGATGAAAGGATACCTTATCGGTGCCGATGATTATATAACAAAACCGTTTGATGAGGATGAACTGTTGTGTAAAATAAAGGCTATTTCAAACCGGATTGATTTTTTACGGAAAAATAGCGATTCGGTGTTCAAGGTCGGGAATTATGCATTCGATTACCGCAACCAGGCCCTGGAGATGAACGGGAATATAAAAAGACTGACGAAACGGGAGGCAGAAATCCTGCGTATTTTATGTCTTTCAAAAAACAATATCGTCAGGCGGGATCAAATTCTGGTTTCTGTGTGGGGAGAAAACGATTATTTTTCAGGAAGGAGCCTGGATGTGTTTATTTCAAAGCTCAGGAAATATTTTTCCGGCAATCCGCATGTAAAGATTGAAAATGTCCCTACCGTAGGATTTATATTATCCTGTCCGGAATAAAAAACGTATTTTTGATTCATCTGCTTTCCCATGCTTGTCCTCCTTTCCTTCCCAGAGGTTGAACCGGTTATTCAGCCCGTTGGGTTGTCAGCCCTTCCTTTAGTGAGTGGATTTGCAGGCAGGTTGCCGCCCCGGAAGGGTTTTTTTGTACCATGCTGGGGATTCAGGACAGGAATAGTTCAGAAATGTTGCTGTATATATTTTAAAGCAGAACGGATATCGAGATTGCTGCTTGCAGGACCGGTTCGTACATAAAAGGCCTCATCATATCCTTTCCGGTTTAGGAATACCGGTCTGGAAGCCTTCAGGCAATGCACCCGGCAAACGGTTTTGTTGCCGATTGGTTGATGGGATGTTTTTACCCATTCGACCACCTCCTGTCCGAGGCTTGTTTTAATAAGCGACCAGAGATGGAGAAAAAATTTATCGGTATTGATAAACTGATCTGTTTCGATGCCTTCGATGCTTCCGTCATCGCGGACGCCAATAAGCAGATCTCCGCCTTCGCTGTTCAGAAAAGCACAAATGGTCTTTAGCGAAGCATATTCGATGTCCGGATTTTTTTTTGATTGGCGAAGATCCCACCGCAGGGTGCTTTTAAATTCTGCCTGGTCGTTTTCGCCTTTGTAAATAATTTCCTCAATGACCGAAACCGAGTGGCTGTTTTTACAAAGCGTGATGAAATCCAGGGAAATGACGGCTTTATGAACCAGGGATTGTTGCATGATAAAGAGCCCATCCCGGAACTTTAAGGCTTCCAGGATTCCGGGATCTTTATTTTTTAGCCGGAGAATAAGCAAAGAAGCAGCAAATTCAGTTACAGAAAGATAGTGGGTAAGCAACAAAAGATGCGGGATTAGTCCGGGCCCTTCTTCGGTAATAAGAAGATGCAGAACTACCAGTTGTTCAACGGGTAACTTCAGAATAACCGATTTAATAAAATCCCGTTTTGTCTGATGGTCTTTTTGGTGTAAACGAAAAGCGGAGAATGCTGATGCAACGGAAAAGGCATTCATGAAAACAAAATCGGAGAGGGAAGGGGCATATTCCATCCACTCCTGCAGGTCAGGGTCATTGCCGGTTGTAAGGATTGAAAAGGTAAGATCGTTTTCCAGTAATTCATCCATCCGGTCATCCGGGAACAGGGTTTCGTCTCCTGCATCATTCAGTTTATTCAGCAGGGTTAAAGGGGAGAATTTTTCTCCGGGATGGTTGATTTCATGGGTAATAGCCAACCGAAGAAGCCGTGCATTGGTATGTGAAATAACCTTTCCTTTGTCTGTCAACAAAGGTTTCTCATTTTCATACAGGACAAAATCTTCATCCCGCATTACAATATCCAAATTACCTGCCATATAATCAATCTGTTTCTAAATAAGCAATGCCACGAAATTAATGGATTCAAAGAAAAAAAAGCATAATTTTCAGAGAACTTTTTTGCTAACACCGGGATCCTTATTTTTTTTATATTTGGGGCTTATTCCAAAGCCTGCTTTGGAAATTTATACCTGTCATATTAAAAGATTATATCTATGAAAATTTTATACCGCGTATTTATCCCCTTACTGGTTGTTGCTGTATTTTATCAGGTGAGCGCCGCGAAAGGAGGCCCGGAAGATGTACCGGGGACCGGCCTTATTCTTGAAGAGATTCATGTTTTACCCAACACGCCTGTGAAAAATCAGGCCAGTACAAGTACCTGCTGGGCCTTTTCAGCCCTTTCCTTTTTTGAATCCGAATTGTTAAGGCAGGGAAAAAAGGATATCGATCTTTCCGAGATGTTTGTGGTATGGCATACCTATGCGGAAAAAGCCCGAAAATATGTCCGGTTGCATGGAAATATCAATTTTTCGGGAGGAGGCGCTTTTCATGACGTAACCCATATGATCCGCAGGTATGGGATTGTTCCGGAGTCGGCATACGACGGCCTCAGTTATGGTGAAACAAAGCATATGCATGGAGAAATGGACCGGGTATTAAAAAGCTATATAGAGGGTGTGGTTACAAACCGGAACGGTACTTTATCGGCTGCCTGGGATGATGGATTTGAAGCCATCCTTGACAGTTACCTGGGAGAAATACCCGGAACCTTTACTTTTGAAGGGGTAGAATATACTCCGGTACGATTTGCCCGAGAATATGTAGGCCTCGACATGGATGATTATGTGGAGATTACTTCGTTTACCCACCACCCCTTTTATTCCCGGTTTATCCTGGAAGTTCCGGATAACTGGTCGTGGGATGATGTATACAATGTTCCGTTACATGAAATGCAGGAGATTATTGATCATTCACTGGCAAGCGGATATACGGTAGCCTGGGCTTCGGATATCAGCGAAAAGGGATTCTTGACAAGCAAATCCGGACTGGCACAGGTGAATGAACAGGAGGTGAATGTGGAAATTGATAAGGACAATGTCAAAACGATGATACTACCGGACTCATTTCAGGAAGCAGAGATTACCCAGGAAATGAGGCAGGCTGACTTTGATAATTACCAGACAACAGACGACCATGGAATGCATATTGTCGGAATAGCAAACGATCAGGTGGGGAATGCCTATTATAAAATTAAAAATTCCTGGGGCGAGTATAATCAATTCGGCGGGTTTTTTTACGCAACCACAGCGTATATACGTTATAAAACGACCTGTATTATGGTACACCGGGATGCAATTCCAAAACATATCAGGCGAAAATTAAACCTTTAGCCCGGGTTCTTCATACTTTTTTGTATTTATGAAGCATTCAGGTTTAAGATTAAGCCTCGCAACAGCGGGGTTTTTTTATATCTTTGGATGATTTGTTCCGATGTTGAATCAAAACCTATGAAGAAACATTATCTGTTCGTTGTTTTTCTGATTTTTTCTTCTCTATCCGTTTTTCCACAGGAACAGGATTGGGAATGGTGGAATACAACCCATGGATGGGAGAGCGGAATGCCGGGTTGGAGAATGTGGTTGATATTAAGCCCGAAGTATCTTGGTCCCAATGCCCTGCCTGTACCGGAATTAAAAAATGGAATCATTCCGGAACGGAGTGAATTTGAGTTTGGTGCAGATTTTCATTTTAAAACCGGCGATCCTACCCAGAATCTTTCCGGAAGGTGTCTGATCCCCTTTGCCAACAGCAAAGTAGCCATTGAATTATACGGGACCATTGTGGAAAAGTACCAGATGTCGGAAAAGATCCGGGATGAACGTTTTGCGCGCGATAAAGATGGAAAAGGCATTGTACAGGGTGATTTTTATTTCAGTACCCTGATTCAACTGACTAAAAACCGAAAATTTCCCAATACCATTGTGCGGATGGCTTGCAAAACCCCTTCGGGAGGAGCCTATAGTGCAGCCAGGGTTTCGGATAGCCCCGGTTATTACCTGGATCTTAATTTTTCGAAGGATTTTGAGTTTTTACACTCATCCGTTTTCAGACCCAAAGCAATGATCGGTTTTTACAGCTGGCAAACCAACGATGAACTCAACCTGCAAAATGATGCGCTTCAATACGGAGGAGGATTTGAACTGGAAGGAGGAAGCTGGGACTTCAATACCTCAATAACCGGATACTATGGTTACAAAGACAATGGTGACCGACCGGTGGTTTTTAATTCAGCATTGCGAAAGGACTTCGGGGGAAAAACCTGGCGGCTGCAGTACCTCCATGGAATACACGATTGGGAATACAATACGGTTAAAATATCCATAATCTGGTATTTTGATGGCATTAACTGACAGGAGAAATACACCTTCCCCGATCCTCGGTTTGTTCTTCCGGAATAAATCCCGGTTTTTTATGGTTCCCTGTGTTGTCTTTTTTTTGTTGGGGGCAGCAGGAATTCTTGTGTTTGAAAAAGGAGAGATGGTGATGGCTCTGAACAGAATATCCAACGAGCCTCTGGATGTTTTTTTTCTGATTGTCTCCACCATCAGTCATGGAAGTTTTCTTGCATTAGTAGCTTTGTTGCTGGCTTTTTATAAATTCCGCTGGTCGGTACTGGCTTTGGGAAATCTTGCCTGGGCTGCGATCTTAACCAATTTATTTAAAAAAGTGTTTTTTCAACTGGCTTCGCGTCCCCTCCATTATTTTTATTATGACGATTTTTCCAGGTTTCTCTATGATGCACCGCTAACCTATTATAATTCTTTTCCTTCAGGGCACACGATGGCGGCTTTTGCATTTTGTACGATTCTGGCTGTGCTGATAAACAGGAAATCTGCCGGGCTGATTTTATTTCTTGCTGTACTCCTGGCAGGGGTATCAAGGGTATACCTCCTGCAACATTTTTTTGTGGATATATGGGGTGGCGCTTTGCTGGGATTTCTTGTGACCTTTTTAACCGTGTGGCTGGATAAAAAGTATGATCTGGAAAAACGAAAATTTGCCGGGATGAATCTGTTTGTGCTTTTTCAGAAAAAATCCCCGTAAGGTTTTCCGGATATAAGAATGGTTACAGGGCGCTCAAAGAGGTCCTTTCCTGAAAAAATAATTTCGCACTCTTCCGGCAGATTTATAGTCTCTATATGTTTTTGGACAGAAATAAGCACCCCCCGGGGATTTTCTTCAAAAAAAGCTGCTATTTCATCTTCTTTCAGTTCGGGTATTTTTTTCTTCAGGTAAAAGGAATAGGCGGGGTTGAATTTTTTGTAATAGGCAACCTCTTTGTTTTCGAGCATATGCAGACTCATTGCGACCGGATTATGGTTATCGACAGCCGGATAAAGGATCAGAAAAAACAGAATAGAAGCTGTTATAAAGGTATACCCCAGCATGCGTATGGATTGATCCGTTTTTTTCCTGGCCTGTAATACAAGGGCAATCAGACCTCCGGCAGGAACGAAAGAGAGCCACCAGGCATTCGGAGCAGCTGAAATGAGTGCCGGATCACTTCTCAGGGCAAAATATCCCCCCACAGGAAGCAGTAGCGTCAGAAAAAAAAACACCTTGATCCAGTGTTGGATTTTCTTTTTTGTTACTGAAGTGTCTGTTAGATACCAGGCGATTACTATCGCAAGAAAGGGGTAGGCAGGAACCGTATAATTCGGGAGTTTGGTTTGTGACAAGGAAAAGAAAACAAGAAGGGTAAAAGCTACCAACAAAAAATAAAACAGGCAGGTGTCTTTTTTTAACTTCCAGACCGGCTTTATTGCCGGAATGATAAAAACTACAAACGGAAGCATTCCTGTAAAAACATAAAGGAAGGTAAGCAGAAAGATTCCCCCATGTCCTTCCATCGGACTGGTAAAGCGGGTTAGATTATGCCTCAGAAAAAAATCTTTTGTCCACACCCAGTTTGTTTCAATCCCGTTCAGGATAAACCAGGGAAGGGCAATAAACAGAACAATAGCTGCTCCGGTAAAGGGTTTGAGTTTTTTTATCCGTGTCCATGTGAATTGTCTGGTTACCATCAGGTACAACAGAAAGATCAGTCCGGGAAGGACTACCCCTACCGGCCCTTTGGCTAAGACAGCCAGCCCTGTGGAAACATACATCAGAATAATATCTCTCCGTTTACCGGTCGTGACCGCCGAATAAAAAAGAAAAAAACTCCAGCTCAGGAAAAAAATCAGGTATGGATCGGGCACCGCAAGGTGAAATTGAATATTCAGGTGAATGGAAGATAACAGTATCAGGCATGAATAATAAGCTGCCCTGGCATTAAGAAATTTACGGGTATAATGAAAAGTGATGAATAGGGTGAGGGCTCCGAAAACGGCGGAAAAAAAGCGGGCTGACCATTCATTAACGCCAAACAGGAGATATGATACCATCATGAAAAAATAGTGCAGCGGGGGTTTATCGCTCCGCAGGTTGTAATTAAAGGTCGGTTTGAGCAAGTCCCCTTGTTCAAGCATCTCACGGGCACATTCCGAATTCTTGGCTTCGTCAAGAAAATAGATGCTGACCTCCCCGTTGTTTAGGGCAAACAACCCGAAAGCAAAGATAAACAGTACCCAGGGAAAATATTTTTTTTGAATCAAATTTTGGAGCATTTGAATTCCCTTTAGAGCGAATTTGATAACAACATTACCATCTTAACAAAGGATTTAGTACATTCGTTTCGCTAAATAATAAAAAAAAAGGCAGATGCCCGGGCAGAAAATCTAAAAAAGAATACATGAAGAAGCTATCACTGGTTATTTGTGTGTATAACGAAGAGCAAAATATCCAGCCCTTAAGTGAGCAGGTTAAGAATGCATTGGATGGGTATGATTTTGAGACCATTTTTGTGGATGACGGATCAACCGATGGTACCCGGGATAAAATAATTGAAATCAGGGACAGCCGGTTTATACTGGTGGAACTGAAAAGGAATTATGGTCAAAGTTCAGCTCTTCAGGCAGGAATTGATCAGGCTGAAGGAGAATACGTAGTGCTTCTGGATGGGGACCTGCAAAACGACCCGGCCGATATACCCCAAATGTTAAAAATGATGGAAGAGGAAGAATGGGACATGGTGGCCGGAGTGAGGGCCAACCGGAAAGACGGAATGTTCCTGCGGAAGCTCCCTTCCAAAATTGCTAACTATATGATCCGTAAATCTACAGGCATTCAAATGAAAGACCTGGGGTGTACCCTTAAGATCTTTACAAAAGATATTATTAAAAGCATTCATATTTACGGAGAACTGCACCGGTATATTCCGGTTTTGGTAACCCTCGAAGGCGCGACCCGAATAACCCAGGTGGATGTAAACCACCGGCAGCGGAAATACGGAAAATCAAAATACAATCTGACCCGCACAACCCGCGTTATAAGTGATTTGCTGCTCATGCTATTTTTCAAAAAATACCTTCAGCGGCCCATACATTTTTTTGGAGGATTGGGATTAATAACCCTGGGGATTGGGGTACTGATCAATATCTATATGTTGATCCTTAAGATTGCCGGACACAATATCTGGGGAAAACCGTTGTTGCTCCTGGGAATATTACTGGTAATGGGTGGAATTCAGTTTATAACCATTGGGGTTCTTGCTGAAGTGCAGATGCGAACCTACTTCGAATCACAAAACAAAACCCCATACCGGATAAAAAGGGTGGTAAAAACAGAAACCGGACAATCCTGATACCCTTTGCACATTTCGGAATCAGGAAGTCGACTTCAGAGCTTTGCTCAAAGATTTTCAGGAAAAGATTAATCAGAATCTGTTTCAGGTCTGTTCTTTTTTCCCAGATTCATTTTTTTTACGCGTGTTTCAATGTCCTCGTATTCTTTTTTTATCCATTTTTCGATGTTTCCGATGGTGACCGGTTCCCCGCGCATTTCGAGGCGCTGGGCGGTTGTTCTGGCTTCAGGTACTGCGATCCATAGAATGATATAGATAAGCAGTCCCAACCCGTTGACAAGAAAGAGAAAAAAGAATATCAGGCGCATAATGACCGGATCCATATTGAGATAGGCAGCCAGCCCGGAGCAGACTCCCCCGATTGTTTTACGATCCGGATCACGATACAGCCTTTTTTTTGTTTTTCCAGCCTCTTCCGGTCCAGGTGCTCCTTCCGCTTCAAAATCTTCCGGAACACCCATGGTCTCTATTACCTCATTCACCCATTCCATGGTGATAACCTCTTTGTCCGGAGTTTTGTGTGACTGGAATAGTTCGGCGATTCTTGCTTCAATGTCGGCAACAATTTCCACCCCTTCCGAATCGTCTCCAAAATGTTGTTTTAAGCCGGTCAGGTAAAGATTGAGTTTTTCATAGGCATCTTCTTCAATGTGAAAAACGGTCCCGCTGATATGTATCGTATATGTCTTTTTCATCTCATTTGTAATTGATTCAAACTTGTTTGTTTTCTATTGACGTTCATTATCATCTTCTTTTGTTGGGTACTAAATTACGCACTCTTTTTGAGAATCAATCGTACCGCACCCACTAATTCATTCCATGAATTTTCCAGTTCGTTCAGAAAATTTTCTCCTCTATCGGTAAGCTGGTAATACTTGCGGGGAGGCCCCTGGTTCGATTCTTCCCATTTATAGGTTAGCAATCCATCGTTTTTCAATCGCGTAAGCAGTGGGTACAAGGTGCCTTCTACAACAATTAATTTTGATTCCTTAAATACCTGCAGAATATTGATGGCATATTGCGGTTTATCTTTTAGTACAAGAAGGATGCAGTATTCAAGGACCCCTTTCCTCATCTGTGCTTTTGTGTTTTCTGTTTTCATGGCTTTGTCCCTTTTCTTTACATGGTTTATCTATTGGTCCTTTTTATACTGCCCGGATGTACGTTTCAGAACGCTGACAGTTCACTGCTGAACATCCAGTCTTCAATTTTCAGCGGAGCTTCCTCTTCCTGTTCAAAAGTCGACAACCGGTTGTCTTTCATCATCCAGTCTTCAAGTTCCAGTGGTAGTTCAACTTCTTCTTCATAACCGATGGAAAAAGCAGCATATCCTGGATGGACAAACATCCACTTTTCCAGTTCCAGCGAAGGTTCCATTTCATGAACCATCTTTTCTGAGCTGAGATATTCTTCCGCTTTTACAGATGAACTTTCAATCCACTTCCCGCCAGGGTTGTTCGCTAAAAAATCATTGGACGAGCCCTGTGCATTTACTGAAAAGGCTAATAATACCAACCCGATTACCCGTGCTGTTGATTGGGAAATTGCTTTCTGAACATTGTTTTTTGTTTTCATAGCTTCTGTTTTTTAAGTTGTTTTTAATTCGTTTTTGTTTTAAGACGATCCTTTTTTCTGATGGTTACAGTTTGTATAGAACTTTTTTAAAGAAATTACCTTATTTTACAATGTTATTTGTTATGCAAATATATAAATAATAAATAGAACTATGCAATACATGGTACTAAAATTTTTAAAATATTTTTTGTATTTTATTATAGATGGCTGAATATTAGCGTGATAACGAGATGTGTATATTGGCATTATTTTTTTATTTTTGCAGAACTTAATAGAGAGAAAAAGAAAAGAGCATGTTTGAGAATTTAAGTGACAGACTTGAGAGGTCGTTTAAGCTGCTGAAAGGCCAGGGGCTGATAACCGAGATAAATGTAGCTGAAACCTTAAAAGAAATCCGGAGGGCATTGCTTGATGCGGATGTAAACTTTAAGATAGCCAAAAGTTTTACTGATACGGTAAAGGAGAAAGCGCTGGGACAAAAGGTGCTGACGGCGGTTAAGCCCGGGCAGATGATGGTGAAGATTGTCCATGATGAGTTGGCTTTACTGATGGGGGGAACCTTCAGTGACATCGATTTAAGTGGAAGTCCCACCGTTATTTTAATGTCGGGGTTGCAGGGATCGGGAAAAACCACTTTTTCAGCAAAACTGGGAAACATGTTAAAAACCAGAAAGGGGAAACGCCCTATTCTGGTTGCCGGTGATGTATACAGGCCGGCTGCCATCGAGCAATTGAAGGTTCTGGGAGAGCAGACCGGTATTCCTGTATATACGGAAGAGGGAAACAAAGATCCGGTTAAGATTAGCGAGACAGCGATAAAACATGCCAGAAGAAATGGTTTTGATCTGGTTATCATCGATACAGCAGGGCGGTTAGCGATTGATGAAGGGATGATGAATGAAATTGCATCGATTAAAAAAGCAGTCAATCCACATGAAATACTTTTTGTGGTGGATGCGATGACTGGTCAGGATGCGGTTAATACAGCCAAGGAGTTTAACGAAACGCTGAATTTTGATGGGGTAGTGCTTACCAAGCTGGATGGGGATACCCGTGGGGGGGCTGCTTTGTCAATTCGTTCGGTGGTAAATAAACCCATTAAATTTGTAGGTACCGGTGAAAAAATTGATGCGTTGGATGTTTTTCATCCTGACAGGATGGCCGACAGGATTCTGGGAATGGGCGACATTGTTACGCTGGTTGAAAAAGCACAGGAGCAGTATGATGCCGATGAGGCAAGGATGCTTAAGAGAAAACTGGCCAAAAATCAGTTTAATTTTAACGATTTCCTCCGGCAGATCAACCAGATAAAAAAAATGGGGAACCTGAAAGATGTGGCTTCCATGATCCCCGGAATGGGCAAAGCGTTAAAAAATGTGGATATGGACGATGATTCATTTAAACAAATTGAATCGATTATTTTCTCCATGACATCCGAAGAACGTGAAAATCCGGCATTGCTGAATGGAAGCAGACGGAAAAGGATTGCCAACGGATCCGGAAGATCCATTCAGGAAGTCAACCAGTTGCTAAAGCAGTTCAGCGAAACCAGGAAAATGATGAAAATGGTTTCTCAGGGAAAGAATATGCGTCAGGTGATGGGAAACATGCAAAGTGGGAGACGATTTTAACAGATAATTCAGTTTACAATGGTCTTAATCGATGGAAAAAAGATAGCAGCTGAGATAAAAAAGGAAATTGCTGCAGAAGTGACAAAGAGGGTGCAACGCGGAGAAAGGCCTCCTCACCTGGCAACCATACTCGTGGGGCACGATGGTGGAAGCGAAACCTATGTTGCCTATAAAATAAAAGATTGTGAAGCCGTTGGTTTTCAATCGACATTGGTCCGGTTTGAAGATACGGTAACCGAAGAAGAACTGCTGGATAAGGTTTCCCTTTTAAATTCAGATCCTTCGTTGGATGGATTCATTGTGCAGTTGCCGTTACCTGGTCATATTTCGGAGCAGAAAGTCATTGATGCAATCGATCCGAAAAAAGATGTGGATGGATTTCATCCGGTTAATGTCGGCCGGACCGTTATTGGGTTACCCTCTTTTATTTCGGCCACCCCGTTTGGTATCATTGAACTGATTAAAAGATACAAAATTGAAACTTCCGGGAAGAACTGTGTCATCATAGGAAGAAGCAACATTGTAGGGCGCCCCCTGAGTATTCTGATGTCCCAAAAAGCAATAAATTCTACGGTAACAGTGGCCCACAGCCGTACAAAAAACCTGAAGGAATTATGCCGCAATGCCGATATCCTGATCGCCGCCCTTGGCAGTCCCGGATTTGTAAAAGGAGACATGGTTAAGGAGGGGGCTGTGGTTATTGACGTAGGAACCACAAGGATAAAATCGGATCAGACAAAATCAGGATTTAAATTAAAAGGGGATGTACTTTTTGAAGAGGTCGCCGGAAAATGTTCCTACATTACACCCGTTCCCGGTGGAGTAGGCCCCATGACCCGGGTATCCTTGTTGCTGAATACCTTGCTGGCTGCTAAAAAGGTTATTTATAAAGGATAGAATAATCGATCGGGCTGGTTCTGTTATCAGATCGCTACGCTTCTCTGTATTTATTAACACTTTTTAATTTTTTTACGCATATTTTTTTATATTTGAATCTCTAACCAGAACATATCGGATGTACTAAAATATATTATGATGGAAGGAGTATCAAAAAACGACAAAAGCAACGAGGGAGAGAGCAGGTTCAGACAGGAGATTTATTCAAAGGTTATACGCGCGGGTAAACGAACCTATTTTTTTGATGTTAAAAGTACCCGTAATGATGAGCTTTACCTAACCATTACCGAAAGCAAAAAGAAGTTTGAGAGTGAGGGGAAGTTTCATTACGAGAAACATAAAGTATTCCTTTATAAAGAAGATTTTGATAAATTTACAGACAGTCTTCTTGATGTAGTAGGCTATATTCGGGAAAAACAGCCGGAGGAGATGAATGAGGAAAATGGGGAAGTGGCAGCTGTTATGGAAGGCGATGTGGAAAAAAAAGGATATACGGACTTAGAGTTTGAAGATTTGAACAGCTGAATAAAGCAAAAGAAATAGAAAACCGGAATAAAGATGTTCCGGTTTTTTTATGCCATATTGCGTTCTTCTTTGATGGTTTGATAAGCCTGATTCACTTTCTGGAATTTCTCTTTGGCATCTTTCTGGAAATCTTCACCCAGGTGGCTTACTTTATCGGGGTGGTATTTCATAGCCATGCGTCGGTAGGCCTTTTTTATTTCCTCATTGGAAGCAGACGGGTCAATTTCCAGTATTTGATAAGCAGCGTTGGCATCTTTTACAAACATGGCCTTTATCGATCCAAAATCAGAATTGCTGATTCCCATTGATTGGCTTATTTTTTCTATTAACTGCAATTCAATGGCGTCGACTTTTCCGTCGGCATTGGCTACGCCAAAAAGGAAATGCATAAGTTGCAATCTTGAGGAGTAGTTCATATTGTGTTCGATCTGACGGCATACCTCTGTTACCGGAATGTTTTGTTTAATCAGGTCCTGTAACATTTTCAAAGCTTCTTTTGCTGATTCATGCCCGAAATTCCGGACCAGGAATTCTTTTACATAATCGAGCTCCGATCTTAAAACCCTTCCATCGGCTTTCATAACGGCGGCTATCAATACCAGGAGGCTCATCACATAACCTCCCGGGGTAGTGCGGCTCCGGACAGTCTCCGGATAATCCATTGTGTGCGCTGAGGCCCCGTCGAATACTGATCCGATCATAAATCCAAAAATAGCTCCTATGGGGCCTCCGACAGCCCACCCTAAACCCCCTCCAATCCATTTACCAAATTTTGCCATGTTCTTTGATTTTTTTGTGAATCTTCAGAATTTCCGGAATCAGTAACTCATGGTTATTGATTAGAATATAATCAGCCAGCTTTGCTTTTTTTTCATCCGGCCATTGTTTGTCCATCCTAGCTTCTATCTGTTTACGGGAAAGTCCATCTCTTTCCATAATCCGTTGTATGCGCACTTCTCTATCGGCCAGGATCAGGATATTCTGATCCATCATTTTATAAAAACCACTTTCAAACAGGATTGCTGCTTCATGCAGTACATAGGGAGCATCCTGTTGTTTCGGTATCCAGGAAATGAATGCTTCCCTGACCCGTGGATGAATAATGTGGTTGACCTTCTCCAAAGCAACAGGATCATTAAAGATCAATGATGCCAGCTTTTTTCGGTCTGCACCTTTCCCGGGAATATAGATGGATGCTCCAAAAAGAGAGATCAGTTCTTTTCGTATTCCCGGATGGTGGTCAAGCAGTTCTTTGGCTGTCGGGTCTGCTTCAAAAACGGGAACATCCAGCAGCCTGAAGATTTTGCATGCTACGGTCTTACCGCTTCCCATTCCTCCGGTTATGCCGATTTTTAACACCATCTTATTCTTTCTCAATGAGGAATTCTATGGTTTGAGGGGAATATTTCAGGTCCCGTATAAAGGCCGGTTGTTTCTCAAGCCGGACCTGAACATACGTGTTTCCTGAATGAATTCCGGAAAAAGGTATTGCAAACAGAAAATCGGTTGCATTTATTTCCGTATACCGGCTTAGGGGAACCAAAAAGGAAACCTGCACTTCCGAAGGGAACAGTTTAATGTCCACTTCGTCGGGTTTGTCAGCTATTCGTACAGGCACCTTCAATTTTTTTTCTGTAAATTCTTCTACCGGGATGATCACCTTTGCTTTGCGGGGTGTCAGGGTTACGTTTTCCGGGGCGGCCAGCTCAAGTTCCACTTCCACTGTTTTTTTTATCTCCCTGAAGGTTTTGTGCACTGTATGGACCGATTCAAGGGAGTCAAGCAGGGCTCCGGGACCGGTAGCAAGCACATATTCAGGTGTTATCTGCACCGGTGAACTGATGTGGTATTGTTCTTCAAATTCGAGATCGATATCAGTTTCGACTTTTAGCTGTCTGGTTTCCAGACTATCCAGGAGCAGAACAATCGTTCCGGGATGTGCTTCCAGAATGGTGATCTCGTTGCTGATTTGGGATGAAATCCTGTTCAGAAGGTCTGAAGTTCGGATCGTGTAGGACATGGGGCCTGTTTCTTCTGCATAAGGAATCAGTCTGGTTATATCCAGAACAACCGGAGCAAAGGATAGATTCAGTGTATTTCTGAGCAAAACAAAACCATGGGCTCTCACCTTTAAATCAATCTTTCCGGGAGGAGTATTTGCAAGAAATCTCCTTTCAGGAACATTGGTATAATGGACCGGATACCTCAGGGTGGTCTCGTAATTTTTGCTCAGTGCATTTAAGAACCATAAGGTTGCAGAGATAACCATGCAGACCAGAAAAACAACCACTCGTTTGTCCTGTAGTAGCTTATCCAATTTGATGAGATTCTTAATTCGCGAATAATCCAGATGGGTCATTTCTCCTGCTTTCAGGCAAAATTAATGAATTAATGCATTTATGGTTGAGACCACATGCATTTATTATTCTCCCCGGGGAGTTGTTTCTTTCATAGGGAACATGCCTATGGAGAAGTTCCCCAACGGGTTGTTTTTTCTGTATGCGAAGATCCCGGATCAATGTTACCGTTGCGGCTGGACATCGCTCATATCTTTGATAATAGCGTTTTTGTCCACTTTAATGTGTACTTCTTTGTCAATCTGAAGGATCACAGAAGTCTCTTTCATTTCTGAAATTTTTCCGTATATTCCACCGGTCGTAACGACCTTGTCGCCTTTTTTCAGGTTTTCACGAAATTTGCGGGTTTCTTTCTGGCGTTTTACCTGAGGCCGGATCATAAAGAAGTAAAACACAACCACAATCAATATCAAAGGCAGAAAGGTCATCAACGGATTCGCATCCTGTCCTTCGGTTTGCATCATTAAGAGATAATTCATCATTTTCATACATTTTAGTAAGTAAATTCCACATCTTTATTCTGAACATCAGCAACAACGGCAATGTTGAAGTTTGTATCTTTTGTATTCATCTCAATCATAAGAGGTTGATACTGTCTGCCAATAAGTCCGGAAGTATTCCATTCCACTTCAATAATCCCCTTTTCTCCGGGGAGAACCGGTTGCCCGTTGAAACGGGTCTGTATGCATCCGCAATCGCTCTCAATAGTTGATATGACCAACGGGTTTTGACCGGTATTTGTTGCCACAAAACTGAAAATGACTACTTCCCCGGCTGTCAACGTTCCAAAATTATGTATTTCTTCGTTAAACTCAAATTCTGTGATCTCTTGCGGTACACTATTTTGTATTTTTTCTTCCCGGTTGCTGTCCTGTGTATTTCCACAACCGCTTATGACCATCCATACAGCAACAATCAACCCATGTTTTCTTTTCAGATTTCCTGCCCAACGCATCATAAAAAAAAATGTTAGTTTTCACCTATTAATCCGCGTCCTGATTTTTTTATTTTTTCTTCCTGCTTAAGTTTCTTTAACGATTTATCCAATATTCCGTTAATAAAATTTCTGCTTTTCTCCGTGCTGTAATATTTAGATATTTCAATGTATTCGTTTAAGGTAACTTTTGTTGGGATACTGGGAAAGTAGAGAAATTCAGCCAGGGCCAGTTGCATGATCAGGATATCCACAAAAGCGATTCGTTCGAGGTCCCAGTTTCTGGAGTGAAAATTGATCACTTCCCGTAATTCATCGTGATTGATAATGGCTTTACGGAACAGGTCCCTGGCAAACAACCGGTCTTCCTCATCTTTGAACATAGGCAGCAGGGGTTGTTTCTCAGGTGAAGTTTCCCGGAAATTTTTCAGCGTTTTAGAGATCATCGCCACATTGAATTCCACATCATCGTTCCAGTATATGCTTTGTTCTTCAAGAACCTGGTAGAGTTCTTCACAAGAAAGGATCAGTTTATTATAAATACGGTCTGCCAGTTGTCGATCTTCGGCAAAGGAAGAATGGCTATTCGATATATATTTTTTATAGAAATCTGATTCCAGCAGTCGTTTATATAGTTCTTTAATCAACTCAGGGTGATTAACCCAACTAATTTTATTCTGGTTTATGTAATGGTTCAGGGAAATATTCCTGCGGAGTATATCGATCATTCTGTTGTGAATGAATTTTGTGTTTGGATGCAGATCCTCCTCACTGGGACGGTGTTTGGACCGGTTTATTTCAATCCGTCTTTCTGCATAATCGGCCATATTGATTACCAGAAGAAGCAGGTAATGGTATAGATCATACGATTTTTTGATACCAAAAAAGAGTTCTTTTTCATGGTGGTTAATTGATGGATCCGGTGAGGAGTAGTAGGCGTATAAAATCTGCAAAGCCTTTGTTCTGATAATCCTTCTGCTAATCATCCTATAAGAACTTCATTTAGATACAGGCCGCAAAAATAAGAACTTTTATTATAACCTTTTAAAAAAACAGGTTTTTTTGGAAAAATTTTATTGAATGGTCTGGTCTTCCCGGTCTGTTTCCGGACCGGAAGAAAAGGTCGGTTCCGAGAAATAAGGTCTGTTCTCATCATCCGGGTTATTGTCTTCTTCATCGGGTTCATCTTCCCAGTCAAATTTTTTCCTTTGCAGGGTATATTTACGGTAGTAAACGGCCAGCAATACACCGGAGAGAGCACCCCAGAGGTGGGCCTCCCAGGAGATATCCGGTTTTAAGGGGAAAATACCCCAGAACATACTTCCATAGAGAAAAACCACTATAACTGAAAGAGTGAGGAGTCTGACATCGTTCCGAAGAATTCCGCTCACCAGATGAAAGGCTGCCAGCCCGTAAATTACTCCGCTGGCTCCGATGTGCCAGGCCGGACGGCCTCCGAGCCATACACAAACTCCTGATATAATATAGATTAGAAAGAATATGCGATACGAGATTTTTCTGTAATAATAAACCAAAGCAGCCAGTAAGATAAAAAAAGGCAGCGAATTGGCCATTAAATGGTTGTAGTCGGAGTGAATAAAAGGAGAGAAGAGAATGCCTTTTAGTCCTTTTATCTGTAACGGGAAAATTCCGAATGGTACAAAATTTAGCCCGAAAACCTGTTCGATCATTTCAACCATCCAGAAAAGGATAACAAAAGCCAAAGGAAATATCAGGCTGTGGATAAATATTTTCTTTTCAAGGATTTTATCCTGTTTCTCCTGATTGTCCGGGTAATATCTGAATATCGGCATAAGACGGTTTGCATTGAACGTAAAACGTTTCGGATCGGTATTTTACCTGGTCCTTTTCAATGGGCCAGCAATTTTCTTATAAGTTGAACAAACTCTTTGATTTCCTGTTCCGTAGTATCGAAGGAGGTCATCCAGCGAACTTCGGAATTTGTATCATTCCACATATAAAAAAAGAATTTTTCCTGTAGAGGCCGGATGATCTCCCGGGGCACAATGGCAAATACTCCGTTGGCATCCACCTTTTGGGTGATGGTTATTTCCGGTATTTTCCTGATTTCTTTTTCGAGGTATTGGGCCATGCGATTGGCATGGGCAGCATTTTTTTTCCACAGGTCATTTTTCAGATACGCGATAAACTGGGCACTGGTAAAACGCATTTTTGAATAGAGCTGCATGCTTTGTTTGCGCAGGTATTTGGTGTTTTTAGCCAGTTCGGGATTAAAGAAAACCACGGATTCCCCCATGAGCATTCCGTTTTTGGTTCCCCCAAAGGAAAGGATATCCACTCCACACTCTTTTGTAAATGCTTTAAAGGGAAGGTCCAGCGCTACTGCAGCATTGGCAATCCGTGCTCCGTCCATATGAAGGTACATATTGTGTTTATGGGCTAGATCGGCAATGGCTATGATCTCCTCAGTCCGGTAAATGGTTCCCATTTCAGTAACCTGTGAGATCGAAACAACCCCGGGTTGTGAATGGTGCTCAAAATCAAATCCTTTCAGGTGATGTTCTATGGCCTCAGGTGTAAGCTTTCCTCTGACCGACGGTACCGGCAACAATTTGCATCCGGTAAATTTTTCCGGAGCTCCGCATTCATCTTCTTCAATGTGGGATGTGTCGGCGCAAATCACTGAATTCCAGCTTTGGGTAACCGACGACAACCCCAGTACATTGGCTCCTGTTCCGTTAAAAACAAAAAATACTTCGGTCTCTTTTCCGAATGCTTCCCTGAAAAGTTCTATGGCCTGCCGGGTATAGGGATCATCCCCATACCCAACTTCATGGTCTTTGTTGGCCGATTCAATGGCTTTGAGTATTTCAGGGTGCACCCCTGCATTGTTGTCGCTGGCAAATCCTTTCATCTCATTATAATTGCTAATTTTTAAAGGTAAACTCCCATGAAAATTATAATATTACTTGTTTCTGAATAAGTTTATTCATGGTCGTTTCATACATCATTAAATATTTGTATCTTTTAGACTTTAAAGTAAGAAAAAACTATTAAGTAAATAAAATGGAAAAGGAGTTATTGCTGCCCGAGAAACTATACCTGTTAAGCATAAAGCCCAAAAAAGGAGGATTTATAGGGGGTGGTTCTTTCCCGGTTCAATATTCTCTCATCGCAGCAATTATGAAAGAGCTGGAATTACAGGGGAACATAAAAATCAGGGAGAAACGGGTAGAAATTGTATCGTTTGAAAACAAGGATCCATTGTTTGGTTTTGTTTTATCTAAATTTAAGAAATATGATAAGCCCCTCAAAATAAACCGATGGTTCAACCGGCTCTATTATTTATTAAAGTACATTAACAATGAACTTGCTGAACGGCTGATTGATAAACGGCTGGTTCGGTTTAAACAACGGAAATTCCTGTTTTTTTCATGGAAGGTGCCCTGCCTGGAGGATAAAGTGTATATCCGTGGCATGGCTGATGAGGTGAAAAACAGCATCTACAGGGGCGATACGGAAGGAAAGGAGGGGTTTCTGCTTTCTGTGCTTATTCCGGCCGGAATATTACCCCGTTTATTTCCTGACAGGCAGCAACGGAAAAGTGCTTCCCGGCGTTTGAAACAAATGCATACGGATTGCCCCATTACGCATGCTTTGAGAAGGGCTATTGCATCCACTCATGCAGCGGTAGCATCATAAACATATGTGTAAAATTGCGATATTCTGGTTTCGCAGGGACCTGCGACTAAACGATAACACCGGATTATATCATGCCCTGAGGAGGGGCTTTCCTGTGTTGCCGGTTTTTATTTTTGACACCCATATACTCCGTAAATTAAAACCCGGTGATAACCGCCTTCCTTTTCTGTATCAGACGATCGAATCGTTGAAAAAGCAACTCGAAAAAAGAGGCTCGTCCCTGAAAGTGTGCTTCGGGGAACCCCTCGAAGTTTTCCGCTCTTTAACGGATGAATATCCGGTACAGGAGGTGTTTGCCAACCGGGATTATGAACCCCATGCACGCACCCGGGATAAAAACATTGAACAACTGTTGATAACAAAAAATATCGGGTTCCGGACTTTTAAGGACCACCTGATTTTTGAGAAATCAGAGATTACGAAAGAGGATGGTTCCCCGTACCAGGTATTCACCCCCTATAGCAAAAAGTGGAAGAAAAAATATACAGCCGGGGATTCATCTTCCTATGATTCTGAATCGTTCAGGGGGAATTTTTACCGTTGTTCTCCCTTTGACATGCCTTGCCCGGAGCGTCTTGGTTTTACCGGCCCGGGAACAGCCGTTCCACCTCCCGGGATCGATAGAGAGCGGATTCTTCGGTATGCAGATAGCCGTGATTTTCCGGCCCTGGAAGGAACCACCCGCCTGGGGATTCACCTCCGTTTCGGAACGATTTCCATCCGTGAGCTAACCCGGGTGGCTGCTGAGCTATCGGAGGTGTTTCTCAATGAACTGATATGGAGGAACTTTTTTGCCGATATCCTGTGGCATTTTCCCCGGGTGGAATCAGAACCTTTTAAGAAACTCTATGCTTTTATTGAGTGGCGTAACAACGAACAGGAGTTTGAATGTTGGTGCAGGGGAGAAACCGGGTATCCCTTTGTGGATGCCGGAATGCGGGAACTGAATTGTACCGGATTTATGCATAACAGGGTACGAATGGTGGTTGCCGGTTTTTTGGTAAAGCACCTGCTGATCGACTGGCGGTGGGGAGAAGCCTATTTCGCTGAGAAACTGCTCGATTATGAATTGGCCTCCAACAACGGAAACTGGCAATGGACTGCCGGAACCGGATGTGATGCCGTGCCCTATTTCCGTGTTTTTAATCCCCTGAGTCAGCAGAAAAAATTTGACAGACAAAAACAATACATCCGCAAATGGATTCCTGAACTGGATACTCCGGACTACCCGTCTCCGGTGGTGGATCTTACCGTAGGCAGACAACGGGCCATAGATACCTATAAAAAAGCTCTGAACAGAACCTGAAAGGATTGGAAAGAGGCCCGTAATGGATTGATTTTGGTTTTAACAAGAACAATACACGTTTGGAGGTATAGGATACATGCCAGCAAACGGTTGAGCAATATCCTTTTTTTACTCCTTTTCCGGCAGGTGATCCAGTATACATTTCACGATATCCTGTGAGGTATGGGTGGCTACAGGAAAAAGGATAACTTCCCCGATGTTCCATTTCCTCAGGGCAACGTTTACCAATTGTTCCCTAACGATCCACAGCTGGGGTGTATGGGTAAGCTTAATTAACTGTTCCAGTGCAGATGCCCACCCCCTGTCTTGCATTTCCAGCGGGCCTATTTCATCAACCACAACCAGGTCGGTTGGTTCCCCGATTGCCTTTTTCAGAATCTGACGCCCCCGGATCAGGCCTTTTTCTGAAAAATAGAAACGCCCGGTTTTAACACTTCCGGGGGAGTATCTTTGTGAACAAAGGATTTTTCTGGCCCCGGAGGAAATGTCTTTAATAAAATAGCTTCTAAGTCCGTCCTCATGGATTACAGGTTCTGTAAAGAATCCGCGAATGGTCAGGTTATGATCCATAAGTTGAGTAACTACTTCTTTGGTGATCGAACTTTTTCCTGCATGGACCTTCCCGGAAATAACAAAAATCGTAGGGTTGCTTTTATCCACGCGAATGAATTCGTCGAGCAAGGAACGGGAACTGTTAAGCATCGTTTGGGTGAGTTTATTAAATCCGGTGAGTCTCAGGGTTTGAGCCGAGAATGCTTCCATAAGCCCGGGAAGGCTTGAAAAAGCCAATTCCATGGATTTGTACAGGTTTTGAAGGCCCCTGCGATAAAGAATGTTCTTAACGACCGGATTTTTTAATTCCCGGCTGATGGCTGAAAAAGCTGTGAGCAGTAACAGGGCCCTGAATATCATTTTTAAACCCAAAACCCATCCTTCGCGTTGGGTGAAACCGTCTATTGTGAATCCCTGATAAAAGATGGCAGAAAAGAACAGAAGGAATATAAGCTGAAGCCATAGAGCAGGTTTTTTCAGAAAACGCATGTACGGTCCATACCGAACCGTGGTAAATCCAATAAATGTGATTGCATACAGGGTCGAATACAATAGGTTTGCCCGGTTAATCAAAACCATGCCTCCTGCCAGGAATACAAAAAGAAGCACCAAAATTAAAAAAGAGTGATTCTCTTTTTCGGTATATTTGAATAAATCACTCTGTGCTGGTTTTTTCAAAACCAGATTTGTTGGATTTTTTTTCTTGCTTTTCAAATAGTTATTGCCTGATATAGAACCCAGTAGCCCTGCCATAGCACCGGCTATCAAATAAATTCCGGAAAGGATTATCAGCAGCAGGGAAGGTTGAAGACCTTCCATATTGAGTTGCCTGACGGCAAAAAGAACCATATTTTCCAACAGGCCAACAAGATCCCACCCATACAGAATTAATAGTGTGAATGCCTTCTGGATCAACGCACTAAAAACTGCCAGTGCTCCTCCCAGGGTATAGGAAAAAACATTCTTTCCAAAACTACGGATGATAATCTCCAGGACCAGGGCTTCTGATAAAATTCCAAACATAGGTCCAAGTATGATAGAACTTGGTGAAAGCGATTTCATCAGAGCGCAAATGACACCTGCTCTCCAGATTATTCCGTTCACTTTCCAGAGCTGAAAAAAAGCGATTACCAGGAAAACCGTAATAAACGAGAGAATACTCCCTGCCAGGGGGATCTTTATATTGTGCATCAGGCTGCCCAGCACAATTTCTACTACAGCCCAGAGGCTGCCTACAACGGCAGCTTTCATCCATTTTTCTGATAAAGGTTTTTGAGGCAGAACATAGATCATCTTCCTGGCAGATTTGGTTTATCAATATCCCTGAGGGAATTGATATTGGTAAATAATTTCTCTGAATAAAAGGGCATTTTTTCAACATTCAGAAAAAGAGCATGAAGCAAGGTGATCACATCCAGGATCCTGAAGTTTTTTTGTCTCAGGGAATCTTCAATGACCGGGAGTGAACTTTTGTGAAAATAACTGGCCATGGGTTCTTTAAATCCCTTGTGCAAGGGAATTACAACCTGATAGCCCGGTTTATGAGTAAGCAAAGCCCTGAACAATTCAGGATGCAGGTTCGGTAAATCACATCCGGCAATAAGATTGTGTTCATTTTTTGAGTGTAACAAACCTGCATGAATCCCTCCCAAAGGACCACAATCAGGATAAATATCCTGTATATTGCGGATTCCGGGAAAGGGGCTGTATTCCTCTTTATTCGTACTTACGATCAATTCATCACAGAAGGGTTGCAACACCTCAATGGAATAATCAGCCATTCGTTTTCCCTGATACCGGTAGAAGGACTTGTCTGTTCCGAAACGGCTGCTTTTGCCTCCCCTTAAGATGATTCCGGTAACAGGTTCTGATTGCATATTCCTTAATTGCTGGCTTTTATGTCAATCCGAATATATAAAAAAAGAAACAACTACATTGGTATGTTTATAAATATTCAATTCTTTCATCTATATTTACACAAACTATCTGTTAATGAGAACCTATTCAGAATCGTTATTTCTTTTACTGATTGACCCGGTTACCGGCCGCTATTTTCCGCTACCGGAAAAGATATTAAATCTCACCATGGCCGGTGCATTGCTTTTTGATGCTTCTTTCAGGGAGCTGATTAATGATGACTGGGAAAATCTGACGATCTTAAAATCCGATGAAACAGGTATTCCTGCACTGGATGAAGCCATTCGGTGTTTATGTATTATTGAGGGCCCGATTCCTTTAACAAAAGCTGTTGAGTTGGTAGCAGCACACGGAGAAACACTCTCACGAATGGTTTTTGATTCGCTGATGAAAGGGGGGGAGTTAATCCGGAAGAAGCAAAGCATCGTTGCCAAAACCCGGAAACAAGAACTTTTTTTGCCCGATGTACCTCATGTTGTAGCTATCCATAAAAAAATCAGGGATACCATTCTGCTGGACGATATTCCCGACTATCAGCTTCCGCCTCTGATTAGTCTGATTGAAGCCGGGGGATTGACAAAATACATTTTAAAACCTGACGAGATACAGCTTTTTAATAAGAAAATTGCCTGGCTGGCAGGGATGGAATCGTTGGGCAGGGAGATTATCCGTTCTGTGCGTTCGCTTGAAACAGCCGATCTGGAGAAGGATGTGACGTCCTTGATCGGACTGACGCACGATCAGCCCAGAACTTTTGCCGGCGGTATAGATGCTGTATTAACCTCCTTAAACTTTCTCTACAAAGAGACAGGAATGAAAAAGAGCCGTAAAATTATCGGCCACCTCAACCAACTGAAAGGATTTGAATGTCCGGGGTGTGCCTGGCCAAATCCGGATAAGAACCGTTCCCGTTTTGAATTTTGTGAGAATGGCGCCAAGAATGTCAGTGCGGAGGCAACCACACGGATGCTTACGCCGGCTTTTTTTGAAAAATGGCCGGTACATGAGCTTTTGCTTACTTCCGGGTACTGGCTTGAACAACAGGGACGTTTAACGGAACCGATGCTTCTGGAAGAAAACGCACTGCATTACAAACCCATTGAATGGGATGAGGCTTACCGTATGATTGCAGATGAACTGAAGTCACTTACCCATCCCGATGAAGCAGTTTTTTATGCTTCCGGAAGAACCTCCAACGAAGCAGGTTTTCTTTATCAGTTGTTTGCGCGTACGTTGGGCACCAACAATCTTCCCAATAGTGCCAATATATGCCATGAGCCTTCAGGAAAGGCTCTTACAGAAAGCCTGGGTTTCGGTAAAAGCAGTGTAACCCTGGAAGATTTTAACAAAACAGATCTCATATTTCTTTTTGGGCACAATCCGGGATCGAACCATCCCCGTATGCTGAGTACTTTGCTGGCGGCTGTCCGGAGAGGATGCAAAATAGTGGCCGTGAATCCGATGCCCGAAGCAAGTTTATTAGGATTTGCCGATCCCCAGGAAGCAGGTTCCTACCTTGGAAAACAAACAAAACTGGCTCATCTCTATTTGCACCCCAGGATAAATGGAGACATGGCACTGATCAGGGGAATGGTGAAAGCCATATTGGAAAAAGAAGAAAAGAAGGGAGGCATTCTTGATACAGGATTTATGGAAGAACATACCATTGGTTTTGAGGCTTACCGGGATCGTGTGATAGCTACTCCCTGGGATTTGATTGTTCAGGCCAGCGGAATAGAGAAAAACCAGATCCTGGAAACAGCTGATCTCTATATGCAGGCTAAAAATACCATCTCATGCTGGTGTCTGGGAATTACCCACCATCGGAATTCCATGGCAACCATCCGGGAAATTGTCAATCTGATGCTGCTAAAAGGGAATCTCGGACGCCCGGGAGCCGGTGTATTACCAGTAAGAGGGCATAGCAATATCCAGGGTATACGAACAGCAGGTGTCGGTGAAAATATGCCAGCCTCCTTTTTGGATTCGCTGGAAAAAAAATTCTCCATCAAAGTCCCACGAAAGCCTGGAATGAGCGTTATCCCCGCTATTAAATCAATGGCAGAAGGAAAGATCAGGGTGTTGATCTCGTTGGGAGGAAATCTGGCTTCAGCAGTGCCTGACACAGCGTTTGTGGAAAAGGCGTTGCAAAAATGCCGTCTGACTGTAATGATATCCACCAAACTGAACAGAAGTCACCTGGTAACCGGAAAAAGAGCCCTCATTCTGCCATGCCTGTCCCGGTCGGATGAAGATATCCGGGAGGGTGTCAAACAATATGGAACGGTGGAAGATGCTACGGCAAAAATAGGCTTTTCGCAGGGATGCTTTCCTCCGGGTTCACCTCATATGAAGAGTGAAGTTTCGATTATTGCCGGTATGGCGGCAGCAAATCTCCCGGTCCATGAGGGCATCGATTGGCAATGGCTTGGAAAGGATAATAACCATATACGACAGGCAATGTCACAAGCCATTCCTGTTTTCAAGGGGATCGATAAACAAAAGCCAACTTCCCAGGGGTATTATCTGTGGAATCCTTTGCGAAAAAGAATCTTTAATACGCGTGATGCTAAGGCGCATTTCAGCGATGCCCCCCTGGAAAGAGTGGATCCTGAACCGGACGAACTGCTGTTAATGACCATCCGAAGTCATGATCAGTTTAATACGAGTGTTTTCGGATTAAATGACCGGTACCGGGGCATTCAATCTGAAAGGCGTGTTCTGTTTATGAACCGGCAAGATATGGATGACCGGAATCTTGCTCCTGAACAGATGGTCACCATCACAAGCAATTATGACCGGAAACTGAGAAAACTGGAGGGGTACTATGCCATTCCTTATCCCATCAGGAATGGATGCGTAGCAGCCTACTTCCCGGAGACAAATTGTCTGACTTCTATCAATGATATGTGCGTTGCCAGTTTTACACCGGCTTTTAAATCGATCCGCGTATGTGTGAGCCCTGGCAATTAAAAATTTTAAATTTTTTATCTGGTGTACTTTTATGATCAGAAAAATTCTTTTATACCTGACCGGCCCCGGCGTAATCCTTTATCTGGGAATCGTTCTTTTTATTCATCTTTTTATCGGGAAAAATATGATTGCCTGGATGATTCCCGCTTTTGTCATCCTCTTCGTTGTTTTCATTCCGCTGTATGCGATTGAAAAATTCCGGCAAACTGATCGTCGATCCCGGGAGAGGGACCGAACGATGCAATTTTCTGAGAAAAACCGCCGCACCGAATGGGAGGGAGGCAATATCCATGGCAAAATCCCTACCCACCCCAAAAGAAAAGAGTTCATGAAAAAAAGGAAATAAACGGTATTTTTTTTAGTTACAGATTTTGTTAATAAAATTTCTGTATCTGAATGGCATAAATATGTATCTTTGATTTCCGGGAAAAACGATTCCTGTTCCTGTCCGTTCAGGGATCAGAAAAGTTGTTCCGATAATTATCTTCCGATAGGTATCGGAAAGACCTTAAAAAGAAAAAACAATCAGAAAAGATCCGGTAAGCCGGGAAGATTTATAGTGAATACCGGCATGGGTATTTAAATTTGTTTGCGCATGGAGAATTTTATTGTTTCAGCACGGAAGTACAGGCCTGATTCATTCAAAACGGTGGTTGCCCAGGAGTCGATTACTTCGACCCTGAAGAATGCCATCAAAACCAATCAGCTGGCACATGCTTATCTTTTTTGTGGTCCCCGGGGGATTGGAAAAACCACCTGTGCACGAATTTTTGCAAAAACAATAAACTGTACAAATCTGACCGCTGAGGGAGAGGCATGCAACGAATGTGAATCGTGCAGATCCTTTAATACAAACCGTTCCTTTAACATTCACGAACTGGATGCAGCATCCAATAACACAGTGGACGGCATCCGGAACCTGAACGATCAGGTACGCATACCGCCTCAGGTCGGGCGCTATAGTATCTACATTATTGATGAGGTTCACATGCTCTCGCAGTCAGCTTTTAATGCATTCCTGAAAACACTGGAAGAACCTCCGAAGCATGCGATTTTTATCCTGGCAACCACAGAAAAACATAAAATTATCCCTACCATCTTATCCCGGTGCCAGATTTTTGATTTTAATCGTATCAAGGTGGATGATATTGTGAAACACCTTGAATTTGTTGCGAATAAGGAAGGAGTCTCCATCGAATCCGAAGGATTGAATGTGATTGCCCGAAAAGCAGACGGGGCAATGCGTGATGCACTTTCCATTTTTGACCAGATCGTAAGTTTTTCAGGCAGGAATGTTTCCTATAAGGATGTAATTACCAACCTGAATGTCCTGGATTATGACTATTATTTCAGGCTCGTGGAACATTTCCTGAATCACAATATCCCGGAAGCTTTGCTCACATTTAATGAAATCCTGAACCGGGGCTTCGAAGGACACCATTTTATCACCGGCTTATCAGGCCATTTGCGGGATTTGTTGGTGTGCAAGGATCCGGTTACGATTCAGCTGCTTGAGGTAGGAGGCGAGATCAAAGAAAAATATAAAAAACAGGCTGATTCCTGTGACAGCGAATTTCTCCTGAATGCCCTCCAGATAGCCAACGATTGCGACCTGAAATACAAAACCAGCCAAAATAAACGATTGCTGATTGAACTTGCTCTGATCCGGATCGCCCAGCTGACCCTAAAAAAAAAATAGCAGTTGAACCGGAATCCCTGGAACCCATATTCTCAAAAAAGAGGGAAAAGAAAAAGAATCAGGAAAAACCCAAGAAACCAATTCAACAAATTCTTTCCCCTGAGAAATCCCAACCTCTGAGGAGTTTTACATCGAAAATGAGTACCCCCTCCATAAAAGATGCCCTTACCGATCAGGAGAATGAACCGGGGAGGGAAAATAGCCGGAGGATGGAAAACAAAGAAGAGCAGGGCCTGGATGAAAAATTTACGGAAGAACAGTTTAAAGAAAAATGGAATCTTTTTCTGGCTGATATCGATAATCCGAACCTGAAAACCACCTTAGCATCTGTCCCGGAATTTAATCCGGATTATTGCTTTGTCGTTAAACTGGAAAATACAATCCAGGAAGAAAATTTCAAAAGCATTAAACCCAGACTGGTCTCTTTTTTACAGAGAGAATTAAACAATTCGTCCATTAAAATTGCCACCCGGATTGAAGGAAAAAAGGGGGACCCTGTTATTTACTCCGACGATGAAAAATACCAGGCTATGGTAGAACAGAATCCTGATCTGCAACTCCTCCGGCAAAAATTTAACCTTGATTTTGGAGACTAGATTTAAAGATTCCCGGATTCTCAGATAAAGATCAATAAAGATCAATAAAGATCAATATGGATCAATAAAGATCAATATGGATCAATAAAGATCAATATGGATCAATAAAGATCAATAAGGATCAATAAGGATCAATAAGGATCAATAAGGATCAATAAGGATCAATAAGGATCAATAAGGATCAATAAGGATCAATAAGGATCAATAAGGATTCAAAATAGACAAACGACAATCCAGTAACCAGCAACCAGCAACCAGCAACTGACAACCGTTAACCGACAACCGTTAACCGACAACCGTTAACCGACAACCGTCAAACCAGCAACCAGCAACCAGTAACCAGCAACCAGTAACCAGCAACCAGTAACCAGTAACCAGCAACCAGCAACCAGCAACCAGCAACCAGCAACCAGTAACCAGCAACCAGCAACCAGCAAACCAGCAACCATCAACCAGTAACCAGCAACCAGCAACCAGCAACCAGCAACCAGCAACCAGCAACCAGCAACTGACAACCGTCAACCGTCAACCGTCAACCGACAACCGTCAACTGATAACTGACAACCGACAACCGACAACAACTGTTGCACTGTTCCACTTTTTTCAATTTTCAGAATTCCATTTTTTATTAAATTCCTCAATCTCTTGTTGGTATTTCTTTATTATCTCCTCCCATTCCTGCTGTTGTTTTTCATTCTCAAAGAATTGCAACTCCCTGTCCGGGAAGCTGCGGTAGAATTCCTCCATAAAATTTCTGAATCCGTTGAAGGGAAAGTCAGAGTACATACGGGGTTGCCAAAAAGTACTGTCTTTCCAGTAAAAACGGTTTAGCGAATCGGGATGATCCGTAAAAAGTTCAAAAAACCGATCCTGAAAGAGCGGATCGTCGAAGTGTTCAAAAAACTTCTGATGTTCTCTGAAGAATTCCTGTTCCCACAGGTCGTTGAACGGATCAAAACGGGCTACTGAATCGGAGAAAAAATGACGGATCAGGTCGTCGGGATCTGCAAACAGGCCGGGAGGAGAGAATGGATCCCGGCCATGGGGAAATACCATCATGGTATCGCCATGCCATTCAAAGGTATAGGTCGAATCATACCGGATCAGGTTTCCGTTTTCATCGTATTCGCGATGGACACTGATCTGTTCATCCGGTTGTTCCGGAAAGGTGTCCTTTTCTTTCTGTGCCTGTGAAATTAAAGGCAACACACAAAGTGCCAGCAAGGTTAAAAATCCTGGTTTCAATGTTTTCTGATTTTTTACATCGGTTGATGCAAAAATAACCAACCATTCAATAAAAAAAGTTTAAAATATTTTAAATAATATAAAAGCAATCCTCAGGTTTATTGACGATTAAATAGAAAAACCATAACAGGAAATCCGGATAATTTTCCGGGATTTCCTGCTTCCTTACCGATCATTCAGAAAAGTGAGGGAAGTTGTTATCTTTTTTTTGCAGGTTTCTGTAATCCCCAGCCGATGTCAAGCCCTTTCTCATATTGACCCATAGCGCGGAAGCTCATGCCCATGCTGGAGAATCCTCCATCGTGATACAGATTTTGCATGGTTACCTTTTTCGCAAGGTCTGAAAAGAGGGTAATGCAGTAGTTCGCACATTCTTCTGCATTGGCATTTCCCAGGGGGGACATCCGATCGGAAAAATCAAGCAGCTGCCTGAGGCCATAGACCCCACTGCCGGCTGTGGTGATCGTAGGGGATTGTGAAACGGTATTGATCCTGACATTTCTTTCCCGTCCGTAAATATATCCGAAGCTTCTGGCAATGGATTCGAGCAGTGCTTTGGCATCGGCCATATCGTTGTACCCGTAAAAAGTACGTTGGGCAGCTACATAGGTTAAAGCCAGTACGGAACCCCATTCATTTATGGCATCCAGCTTCCAGGCACTCTGAAGCAACTTGTGAAAGGATACCGCTGAAATATCCAGGGTTTTGCTGAAATACCCGTAATCAAGATCGGAATACATTCTTTTTTTACGGACATTCGGTGACATCCCTATGGAGTGGAGGATGAAGTCTATCTTTCCCCCGAGAAGATCCATGGATTTAGTCAGCAGATTTTCAAGATCTTCAACCCGGGTGGCGTCAGCCGCAATAACTTCTGTATGGCATTTTTCAGCAAGCTTCCCCGTATCACCCATTCGAAGGGCAACTTCCGTGTTGGTCAGGGTGAAAAGAGCCCCTTCGTCAAAGGCTCGTTCTGCAACCTTCCAGGCAATGGATTCTGAATTCAGGGCACCGAAGATGATTCCCTTTTTTCCTTGTAATAAATGATAGCTCATAGTGATGCATTAACAAGTAACAGACTGGCAAAAGTACATTTTTCCGGTTAAATAGTATAAACCTCTCCTGAAGGCAGATTCCTCCTGAACCCGGGAATTGGTATATTCAGGTTAATTCATACGGTTTTTCTGAATGTTTTGTTTTTTGTTTCCCATTTCCATATTTTTATAGATAAATAATCTAACAAACTCAATCATGAATAAAACGTTGAATAAAATGGCAGGAGGTTTCATCCTGCTAAGCTTTATGGTACAGGTTTCGTGTACGCATCATGAGCCCACGGATCTCACGGCAACTGCGTTTATTCCGTTGCCGGTCCGTGTAGAAGCTACGGGCGATGTTTTCAGGCTGACTTCAGGGGTGAAGATCTATGCTCAGGGGGAATTGGCGTCATCTGCTCAGTTCCTGGCTTCTGAGCTTGAGGGAATTATTGGTACCAAACCGGTAGTGAAGCTATCGGCTGATCCTCCACGGCGGGGGATTTATCTTTCGGATTCAGGTGCAGATGATGAAAGCTATGAACTACAAATCGAAAAAAAACGGGTTTCTCTTACCGGATCACCGGCCGGGCGTTTTTATGGCATACAGACATTTCTTCAGACGCTTCCGGCGGCAAGATCCGAAGGGGTTGTGTACATACCTACGGGGGTTGTCAACGACCAGCCTTACTATGCCTACCGGGGGGCTATGCTTGATGTGGCACGTCATTTCTTCCCTGTGGAGGATGTCAAAAAGTATATGGATTATCTGGCTATGTACAAGATGAATGTCTTGCATCTGCATCTTTCCGATGATCAGGGCTGGCGTATAGAAATCAAATCCTGGCCTGATCTGACGGTCATCGGGGGAAGTAGCGAAGTTGGAGGAGGCGAAGGAGGATATTATACCCAGGAAGAGTTCAGGGATTTGGTGCAATATGCCGTTGACAGGCATATCACCATCGTTCCGGAGATTGATATGCCGGGCCATACCAATGCAGCCCTTGCATCGTATGCCGAACTCAATTGTGACGGGAAAGCAACCGAATTATATACAGGCACCCGCGTTGGATTCAGCACGCTCTGCATCGACAAGGAAATTACCTATCAGTTTGTGGATGATGTAGTCCGGGAGATTGCTGAGATGACACCGGGTCCGTATTTTCACATGGGGGGCGATGAATCGCATTCCACGCCCCTGGAAGATTATATCCCTTTTGTCGAACGAGTCCAGGATATTGTTGTTTCATACAACAAGAAAGTTATTGGCTGGGATGAGATTGCCCATAGTGATCTGGCTGAAGGAGCTATTGTTCAGTTCTGGGCCAATGAGGAAAATACAGCCATGGGCATTGAAAAAGGGGCAAAGGTGATCATGTCACCGGCTAAACGGGCGTACATAGATATGAAATATGATTCCACCACCGTTCTCGGTTTAGCCTGGGCTGCCTATATTGAAGTCGATGACGGATATACCTGGGATCCTGAGAATTATTCCCCGGCCATCAAACGGGAGAACATTCTGGGTGTTGAAACACCCCTCTGGTCCGAAACCGTAACCAATTTAAAGGAGGTGGAATATATGATTTTCCCCAGGCTTCCGGGATATGCCGAAATAGGCTGGACAGCTCCGGACCAACGCATCTGGGAGGAATATAAATTCAGACTGGCTGCCCATGGTGAACGGTTTGAAGCTTTGGATATTACCTATTACAGATCGCCCCTTGTTCCCTGGAAAGAGTAAAGACTATGCCCCGGTTTATTGGTAAAAAAAAGGAAGAAATCGGATTATCCCCCGGAGCCCTCCACTTCAGAGGAGTCCGAAAAATGGAAAAACCCCTGATTCGGGTGATTGATTTTGATCAGAATAACGTGTCTGAGTTCCGGTATGATACCGTTAAAGAAATCCTGAAGTTTAAGGAAACAGAGACTACTACCTGGATAAACATTGATGGAATTCATGACCGGCAGTTGATGCAGGAAATTGCCGATGGTTTCGCAATCGATAGGGTCATCCTGGATGATGTGATGAATACCGGACTACGGCCTGTGTTAATAGAACATGATAACGCTGTTTTTATTTCGCTGAAAATGCTGAATCCACAGCAGTCAGAGGAGGGAATAGCCTATGAGCAGCTAAGCCTGATCCTTACCCCCCGGGTATTGCTCTCTTTTCAGGAACGCAAAGGCGATTTTTTTGAGCCGGTACGAAACCGGATACGGCAAAAGAAAAAACGAATTGTGGAAGCAGGACCGGATTATCTGGCCTTTGCCCTGATGGATGTGGTCATCGATAATTACATCATGGTTCTTTCAGATTTTGGGGAGAACATTGAAACACTGGATGAGGATGAACCGGAAACAAGGATGGAAAGGGACGTACTGGATACCATCTTCCGGTATAAAAAAGAGGTAAGTTTCCTGGCAAAGAACATGAAACCAGCCAGGGAACTGATCCTGGCTTTCGCTAAATCCGACTCTGACCTCCTTGCACCCGATACATTTTTCCACCTGTCGGAGTTAAAAAATAACATCAGTCATGTGACAGAAATGTTGGAAAATTACAGGGAAGTTCTTACAGACCAGTTGAATATTTACCACACTGCAGCCAGTAGCAGGTTAAACGATAAAATGAAATTCCTGACGATCTTTTCGGTAATCTTTATTCCACTAACTTTTCTTGCCGGAATCTATGGTACCAATTTTGATTATTTGCCGGAATTGCATTTCAAATACAGTTATTTTATCATGTGGGGCGTAATGGTGGTGCTGGCAGTCCTGATGTTGGTGTTTTTTAAAAGGAAAAAGTGGTTTTAATATATTATAGAAATCCACGTCCTGGGGGCGTGGTAATGTATTTTTTGCTTTGCTTGTATATGAATGGAATCATAAGTCGGAAGACCGAAGACGGAAGTCAGGAGAAAAGAACACT
>Ga0307422_1000152_pt1 | contig 39687 bp, 52 predicted proteins | sample SalMarWE160290MG_FD_202153 | JGI IMG/M metagenome (GOLD analysis project Ga0307422, IMG submission 202153) | Salt marsh sediment microbial communities from the Plum Island Ecosystem LTER, Massachusetts, United States - WE1602-90 | ecosystem: Environmental > Aquatic > Marine > Intertidal zone >...
CTTCCATCGGGTTCTCTATTGCAAGAACATTGAAATAAGATTCTAAATCAGGAAAGCAAATGATTCCGAACAACGGAAGTGCACTTGAAACGAAACCAGCAAACTGGAAAACCATTAACTGGAAACAGGTTGAACGGTCAAGTAAAATCATTTCAATTACGTATTGCAAAGGCAACAATTTTTGTATATTACCGGGTGGATGAAACCACCTTAAGAGAACCTGAGCCGTGTGAATCGAAAGGTTCAAGCACGGTTCTTAGGGGACAAGGGCGGAGCAATCCGCCTGCGTTACCCGACAAAAAAGAAGGATGTACAATTCAATTTTAAAATGATTAAATTTGAAATATGAAATCAAGCTTCGAAATAGAGACTAAATTAAAAGAACTCAAACCGGTTCTTTCCCGAAAATATTTTGTTGACAAAATTGGATATTTTGGGTCTTATTCAAGAAATGAACAGAATGAAGGTTCAGACATTGATATTTTAGTATCATTTAGGAAACCACTTGGCTGGGAATTTTTTGACCTTCAAGAGTTATTGGAAAATGAACTCAAAATTAAAGTTGACTTGCTTTCGGAAAAAGCCTTGAAAAAACAATTACGACAAATCATTTTAAATAATGTAAAATACGTATGAGCCCTGTAAAAAGAGAATTCATTCTTTACATGGAAGATATGCTCCAATCGATAGAAAGAATTGAGGAATACCTTGGCGAACTTGACTTTCGAAAATTTAAAATGAATTATCTGGTAGTGGACGCAATAATAAGAAATTTAGAGATTATAGGAGAAGCTTCAAAGAATGTCCCGAAAAACATACAGGAAAAATATCCTGAAATTCCGTGGAACAAAATGTATGGACTAAGGAATTTAATTGCTCATGAGTATTTTGGAATTGACTATGAAATGATTTGGGAGATTTCAAAAAATAATCTGCCACAAAACCGGACTGACCTAATAAAGATTATTGATAAAGAAAAAGCACAGGGTGGTAATCGAGTAGGCGGCTGATCCCGGTTTGTCGGGACCAGTGCACCTCTCACACCACTCCCGAAAGCTTTCGGGATACGGGTCTTTCCGCTTGCAGCGGAACAGGCAGTACACGGCGGTTCGCCAAGTGTCAGCATTCCGCTCTTTTCACCAAAATACCTTCTGCCTTTGTTTATGATATGGCTAGACTGGGTCACCCCAAGAACTTCTATATCGAATTACAGGCATCCGGCAGCTGCCGGACCGCATGTAAGAGCCTGTATCGGGCATCGGGAGACTTTCATCTCGTGGAATAGCTTTCTAATATTCCATAGGGTTTACCCTATGGAAATATTTCAAGCTACACACTATTGTTTAACCCCAAAAATTTGTATTTTCATCTCATTATTATTGCTTATTTTCAATGGTATTCAATGGAACTTACGTTTCAATATTTTTTCAGAGCTTTCAGTAGTGTGTGCACATGCTCATGCTGGGCACACACAACCTATATAAGTAAGCTGGGGGTCAGTGGTTTAATTAAAGTTAGTACATTTAATAAAATTTTTAGCGGTCTGATAAGTAAGAGACATAGAAATCCCAGCCTACTCATATTGGCAAACCGTTAGCAACAAGTGGATTTGACACCTTGCACATAATAAAACCATCTTATTGTTTCTAAATATGGAAACATTTTCATAGATTTGTATAAAAATTACCTATGATTAAACCGATTGAGATAGTCCTACTTCCAGAGGCGGATAAATTCGTTGACAAGATTGAGAATTCAGCAAGAAAAAAATTGTTTTATGCTATTAGAAAGACAAAAATGCGGATTTATGGAGATTGGTTTGAGAAATTAAAAAGTTCGAATGATATTTTTGAATTTCGAGTAAAGGACAGCAACAAGTTTTTTCGACTTTTTGCATTTTGGGATAGTACGGGCGATCCTGAGACATTGATTGTTTGTACACACGGATTGATTAAGAAAACAAACAAGACACCAAAGCAGGATATTGAAAAAGCTGAAACAATTAAAGAAAAATATTTCAAAGGATTATTATAAAACTCATGATTATGAAAACGACAAATTTTAAAAGATTCGAGGATTTAGAGGATAAGTACTTTGGAGAAAAAGGAACACCTGAGCGAAACGAGTATGAGTTTGATTTGAAAATGGAATTAATTGGAGAAAAAATTAAACAATTACGTATTCAAAATAACTTGACTCAATCGCAACTTGGAGATTTGATTGGTGTTAAACGTTCGCAGATTTCAAAACTTGAGCATGGAAACCATAGTGCTTCTGTTTCAACGATAATGAAAGTTTTTCAAGCAATGAAAGCTAAAGTTAGATTGCGGATTGAGACAGATGATAATATTGAATTCGCCTTTTAATAACCACCAGTGGCTAATCGTTTAGACGGCTGACGGGATTGTTGCCCCGCCAGTGCGCCTCACACACCACTCCCGAAAGTTTTCGGGATACGGGTCTTTCCGCCTGTAGCGGAACAGGCAGTATACGGCGGTTCAACGAACATAAGTAATGTCCAGTATTAACAGAATTCAAAATCCAGCTTGTAATTACCCTTGTGGTTAAAGCGTTGGAAATACTCGTAAAATTCGATGTAACCCCTGCGTTTTAACCGTGCTATGGTTACAGTGGTTTTCATCATTGGGCTGCACGCTTGCGCCCAACTATAATACTCCCCGATTTTTAGACCAATGGTTAAGTTGAATTTTAAACATTAATTTTACCAGTGTTATGAAAAAAAGCAGAAGAAAATTTAGCGCCTCATTTAAGGCCCAGGTAGCCATTGCAGCTCTCATGGAAAGAGAGTAAGCAAACGGTAAACCCCGTATTGTTTCATTAAAGTTATAAACTCTTCTATCAGAGTTTCTATTCGTAAGCATTCGGCCTTATGCGTCCAAAGCAAATTTTAAAAACTGATTTATTTGTTTCTTAATTTGAAATAGAAACCGGAAAACATAGAATTTTTTCAGACCGATTTAAAAGAAACTTCAATCGTTCTACATTTTCCTTATAATTCCGGATATTTTAGTACTGTGTGTTACCAGAAATCAAAAATCCAGGAAAAACGCTTCCTGCCATTTCTGTAAGTACGGAACTTTTTGTACATTCGTTCCGGAAATGTAACACCAAACACAGAAAACCGATGAAAAATATTTTCCCCCCGGAAATCATCCACTATTCAGCGGAGTCCCATTTCTTCCGGTTTAACAAAACAACAAATATACTCTATGTTTTTGTCCTGCTGATGGTTTTGTCTGCCCTTGGATGCCTTCCATTTATAAAAACAGAAGTAACCCTACAGGCGAGAGGAATTTTTCGTTCTTTTTCAGAGTCTGTTCAAATCACATCGCCGGTTGTTGGCAGGATGGTTAAAACCTCTCTGGAAGAAAATAAACGAGTTGTCGCCGGCGATACCCTTGTCTGGCTTCACACTGGAAAAATTGATGAACGCATAACCTATCTCGAAAGCCTGATTGCACAAAATACGCTGTATTTATCTGATATTTCAAATATACTCATGTATGATTACCAGAATATCCAGACAGACCTCTACCGAACCCGGCATGCAGTTTACCGTCAGAAACTTTCAGATCTCAGGTTAAAAACAGGCCTGTTTGAGAAAGCGTATAAACGTGCATTAACGCTATATCAGAAACAGGTGATTCCGTTAGCGGAAATAGAACAAAAAGAATATGAACTGGATCAAATCAGGGAGGAACAGCAATTGTTTGTCAGGCAGGCAAGAAACGAGTGGCAGAAGGAACAGACTGAATACCAGCTTCAGAACAGGAATAATAAAAATGAAATCGCAGGGCTTACCAGCGAATTGGAGAAATATTATATCACGGCTCCCATATCTGGATTTATTTCAGGTTATTCAGGGGTCCAGTCCGGCAGTTTCCTGACGGTGGGACAATCCATTGCTACACTCAGTCCCGATGACCGGCTGATTGCTGAGATCCTGGTATCTCCCAAAGACATCGGATACCTGAAACCCGGAATGGAAGTCATTTACCAGGTTGATGCGTTCAATTATAACCAATGGGGGCTGGCTTCCGGTGAAATACTGGATATTTCGAAAGAAATCTTCCTGACAAACAATCAACCCCATTTTAAAGTCAGAAGCACGATCCATGAATCCTTCCTCAGCCTGAAGAACGGAACCAAAGGGGAGTTAAAAAAGGGATTGACAACAACCACAAGATTTAAACTCACGAAACGGACATTGGCTCAGCTTCTGTTTGATAAAGCCGATGATTGGTTAAACCCAAAGATCATCCAAAAATAACCACCAGGTACCATTCATGGGAATCAAAGTAAAACAAAGAGATATTACAGATTGCGGAGCAGCCTGCCTGGCTTCTGTGGCGGCCTATTATAATCTGCAACTTCCGGTGGCTAAAATCAGACAATGGGCAGGTACCGATAAAAAAGGCACCTCAGCCTGGGGATTGGTAAAAGCTGCTGAAAAAATGGGACTAACCGCCAAAGGAGTTAAAGCTGAACCCGAGGCTCTTTCGGAAATTCCGTTTCCTGCCATTGCGCATGTCATTCGTGAAGGGAAACTGCAACATTATGTGGTAATCTACCATGTATCCCCTCAGGAAATAAAAATAATGGATCCCGGAAACGGAGAGCTGAAAAAAATGAAATCTGCCGATTTTTTCCGGGAATGGACCGGGGTATTGTTGCTGTTATCCCCTTCCGGAGAATTTAAAGCCCGGAATGAAAAAATATCCAATTTCAGGCGCTTCTTTTTTCTTCTTCACCCACACCGGAAAATACTTCTTCAGGCACTTACAGGTGCTGTGGTCTATACCTTGCTGGGACTTACCACGTCGGTATATATCCAGAAAATAACCGACCATGTTCTGATCAACGGGAACAAAAACCTGCTGAACCTTTTAAGCGTCGGGATGATTCTTATTCTGTTCTTTCAGTTGTTTATCGGAACCGTACAATCTGTGTTTATCTTAAAAATCGGACAATTAATTGACGCCCGGTTAATTCTCGGATATTACAAACATCTGCTGAAACTCCCTCAGTCGTTCTTTGATGCCATGCGTTCCGGAGAGATCATTTCACGCATTAATGATGCAGTTAAAATCAGGGCTTTCATCAACGATACCATGATCAGCTTCCTGGTGAATCTTTTTATTGTCTTTTTTTCATTTTCCTTAATGTTCATCTACAGCTGGAAACTGGCATTGATTGTTTTTCTGGTTATCCCCCTTTACATTGTCCTTTATATTCTGATCAACCATTTCAATAAAAAACGGGAGCGTAAAAATATGGAGCGTGCTGCCGAAGTGGAATCGCAACTGGTTGAATCCATTCAATCCATAAAAACAATAAAACAATTGAATATCGAGGATTCTGCCAACATAAAAACAGAAACACGCTTTATAAAACTGCTCTGTTCAGCCTATAAATCCGGGTTAAATTCCATTTTTTCCGGAAATGCATCGATGTTCATCAGCCGGATTTTTACGATCATTCTTCTATGGACAGGAAGTCTTTTTGTATTAAACCAGGAGATCACTCCCGGAGAACTGATGTCTTTTTATGCGCTGATCAGTTATTTCACGGGACCTGTATCGGGACTGATCGGGATGAATAAGATTTTGCAGAATGCCACGATTGCAGCCGACCGTTTATTTGAGATTATGGACCTGGACCAGGAAGCAGAGGGAGACCTGATTGAATCCGCGAAAACTCAGGACGGCGACATTGTATTTAAAAATGTTACATTCAGCTACGGCACCCGGACGGATGTTTTTCAGAATCTGAATCTAACGATCAAAAGAAACAGGATAACAGCCCTCATCGGGGAAAGCGGCTCAGGCAAAACCACGATCGCTTCCCTGTTACAAAAGATCTATCCGGTAAATGAGGGAGCTGTGTTTATCGGAGATACAAACATCCACTATTTCAGCAACGAGAGTCTCCGGCAATGGGTCGGTATCGTTCCCCAGAATCTGGACCTTTTTGCAGGGACGGTTACCGAAAATATTGCCGTAGGTGAATTTACACCGGACATGTCCCGTATAATCAGCATTTGCAGAGAACTGGGAATGCTGGATTTTATTGAAAAACTACCCGGAGGATTCAATACAATGATAGGAGAACATGGAGCATCGCTTTCGGGAGGCGAAAAACAACGGCTGGCAATTGCCCGGGCTCTTTACCGTCAACCCAGGATATTGATCCTTGATGAAGCAACCTCTTCATTGGATTCAAACGCTGAACAGGAGGTCTTCGCCTTCCTTAAGGATCTGAAAAAGCAGGGAAAAACCATCCTGATCATAGCTCACCGGTTAAGTACGGTATTGCTTGCCGACCATATCGTGGTACTTAAAAAAGGAAAAATCCTCGAACAAGGAACCCATAAAGAATTGTACACAAAAAAAGGATATTACTTTGCCCTGTGGCAAAAACAGATACCAAATAAAAAAATTCTTACCCCATGAAAGCACTGGACCAACTGGAACGAATCAAAAGGATGAACGAACTGATCAAGGCAGAACGTACAGGCACCCCACCTGAATTTGCCAACATGCTTGGTATCAGCGAAAGCCACCTTTACCGTACCCTGGAAGAATTAAAAATCCTGGGACTCCCCATCGGATACTCAAAAACCAGAAAAACCTATTTCTTCGAAAGAGACATCGAAGTGATCCTGGATTATTCCCTGAAAATCATCGACGGACAAAAAATGAAAAAAATATTGGGAGGTCTTGCAAAAAATGCTGCTGACTGCTTTTTTTTGAGAGTTTCAGATCCTACTTTTATTAACGGGAACTTGCGCAAAATCCCAAATAACACATTTTATTAACCCTTAAAATTGACTTGTTATGAAAAATATCGTAAATTTGAAAAAACCAAAAGTTCATGACCTTCAAATACATGAACTTAAAAAAGTGAACGGAGGAAATCCAGCAGCCATTGCAGCTGCTGCTTTTGGTGCTGTTGTTCTTTGGATTCAAGCTGTTGAATTTGCACATGAAATCGGTGAAGAAATTGGTAGAAATTTAGTTAAAGCTGCTAAAAAATAAATTATAAGACAATGAAAGATCTAAATTATATTGAATTACCAAATAAAATGCTAAAAACAATTAATGGTGGTGGCTTGTTTTCGGTTGTTTTCACTGTTGTGCATTATACTATTAAATATACAAGTATCACCGGTGCTGTTTTAACAGGACTTGTCGAAGGCATTTCACAAGAAATTCAGGAGAAATAAAACAAATAATAGAAGCATATCATAAAAATATATTTCTGTTAGTATATTTTTTAATTATGAAAAGAACAAAACCTATATTTGAAAAAATTACACAGAACCCGCTTTATCTATTTGTGTTTATCTTGGGAAGCTTATATGCCTACTTATTGTTGGTCACCAAAGTAAATGAATGGGCAATATGGATTGGCTCGACCCTGACCAGAATATTAAGTTAACAGAAAATATTAAAATAGGAAGGCTATGCAAGCCTTCCTATTTTACTGTAAAGTTTTGGAATCATTATCAGGGAAATGCTTGCTGGTTAAACAGGAGTATTTACACGTATTGTAAGCGAACCCAGCATTATACTACTGAATTTGTGCCTCCTGTATATTACAGGAGAGAGGGATTATTCTGCTCAGGTTACTAATAATTATAGTATCCTCATATATGAGTTAGGTTATTTATGAAAAAATGACTCTCTTTCTTAAGATGAGTCATTTTTTTTAATTTTGAACTTGTTTAAATCCTTCTGAATGAAAAACAAAATTATCCAACTGATTAAAGGCGTCGGGATCGCTTTTGTACTGATTCTTGCGATGGAATATATACTCAAATTTGGCATTTCAGATCTTTCGTTTAAGAATTTTACAACCATTGTGCCCCCGGTATTCAGAACAATCCTCATGGTATTTGGTATCTTTCTGATCTTCATCCTTCTGTTCTCCGGAAAACAAAAAAAATAACGGGTACCCCATGGAATCTTTATTGATTTTTTTGTATTTTTAAAGTGACGTAAAACACACCCGTTTTATGAGAAATGTATCGCTGACACATAAGAAGCTGTTAAAGCACCCGGTGTTCATACTGATTTGTGTTGCTGTGATCGTCTGGGGAATTCTGGCCTATATCGAGCTGATTGAGTCTGTCTACAACATAGGCATCCAAATCGGTGAAGCACTGGCCCGTTGATCCGGGAATGATTTGAACGATACCTTTATTCCGTTGCCTTCCATTTGGCATACCGGATCTCATCGTACAGGTTTCCCTTTTTGGTTATAGCCCTTCTGAAAACCGCTTCTTTTTCAAACCCGCATTTTTCAAGAACCCGCTGGGAGGCTTTGTTGTAACTAAAAATACCGGTATAAATATGGATATTCCGGTTTCAGCAGAGATCTGTGCAGATTTTTATCCGGAGGCTCAAATTCTTAAAAGGATTTTTCCCTTCTGCAGCTTTTTCGTACTTTTATCGTACTCAACAAAAAATAAAAGCGTATGAATGGAAAAAACATAGCCATTGTGGCCCATATCTTTTTTATCGGATGGATCATTGCTTTCATATTGAACCACAACGATAAAGATGAATTTGCCTCTTTCTATATCCGTCAAACCCTGCTTTTGCATGCGTTGATGTTTATAGGCTGGGTGCCGGTTTTCGGCTGGTTGTTCTGGGTTGCCGGCCTGGTGTTTCTGGTGATCAGCATTGTTCCGGCTATCCAGGGGGAAAAGAAGGAAGTGCCCTTTGTGGGGTCCTACTTCCAGGAATGGTTTAAACCGATGTAAAAAACGCCCTTTTTTTATCTCCGGATAATTGTTTTCTTTGTGGCTCGTTTTTTGACCGGAACAAACCATGACATACAGAAAAATTCTTCTTTTGATCCTTGTCTTTTGCACGGGATTCAACGCCTGGGCCAAAAGAAAACCGGAGTTACTCTCCCCTGCAGAATTGCAGGAACAGGAAATTTACAATTCGCTGGATGATGCACTCCGGAACCGGCGAAAGGTCTATCGTCTCAACCTGGAACGCCAGGAGCTGAAAGAATTTCCCCGGAGATTCAAAAAGCTCATCCGCATACAGGAGCTTTCGATCAGCTACAATCAGTTTGAACTTCTGGACCCGCAAATTTTTTCCCTGCCCAACCTGCAGGTCCTCAAAATCTTACGAAACGGATTAAAGGAGATCCCGGAAGATATCGGAGAACTAACCGAGTTAAACGAGCTTCACCTCATCGGCAACCGGCTGACCAAATTGCCTGAAGCAATCGGGAAGTGCACCAAACTCCGCATCATCACAGCCGGTGAGAACACCCTGATACAGCTCCCCGCAAGCATAGGAAACCTGACAAATCTCGAAGAACTGGACCTTTTTGCCAACCGGCTGACCTCCCTGCCGGAAAGTTTCGGCAACCTGAAGAACCTGAAACACCTGGACCTCGACAGGAATTTTCTGGGCTCGCTGCCGGAAGCCTTCGGCAACCTCCGCAGCCTGGAAGTTTTAAAGCTGGAAGCCAATCAGCTAAAGACCTTACCCGAAAGTTTCTCCCGGCTGACAACCCTCAAAGAGATCAAGCTCATGCACAACCAACTGGAATCTCTTCCCGGGGAATTTGGCCGACTCCACCTTCTCACCGAACTCAGGCTGCACCACAACGCCCTCCAGCACCTGCCCGAATCAATGGGAGACATGAAAAACCTGACCCTCCTGGATGTTTCAAAAAACAACCTGCAGGATCTGCCCTCCTCACTGCATGGACTGGTGAACCTGGAAATCCTCACAGGCAGGGAAAACAAGATCCGCACCATCACCGGAGACCAGATCAATCTGCCTAAACTGAAAAGACTCGATTTAAGCATCAACCAGATTGCGCTATTCAGACCCCGCACCGGTCGCCTCACACAACTGGAATACCTGGACCTCGATATGAACCAGATCGCTGCCATAGAATTCGATTTTACGGCTTTGGAAAACCTCAGGATGTTGTACATGGCTCAAAACCGTCTTTCTGATCTGCCAATTGCAGTGTATAAAGCATCGGTTCTCGAAAGTCTGAGGCTGGGAAACAACAAACTCACCACCATGAGCAAGGAAATTGACCGGCTGAGAAACCTGAAAATCCTGGATCTGAGTGCCAATGAATTCCTGCTGGTTCCCCTCTCCATAGGGGAAATAAAAACCCTCGAAGAAGTGAATCTGTCGAACAATCCGTTTTACTCCTGGCACCGGAAACAGATCCGGGAAAACATCAGGGCAGAAAAACTGATTCTATAGCCTCTCCTCCAGGAACTCCTGCATTTTTGCCAATGCCCGGGGCATGTTCTTCCGGGCAAAACCGATCCGGAAATGGTTCCCTTCGTATTGATACACCCGGGCCGGCAGGAGCATAACTCCTTTGGCATCCACCAGTTCTTTGCAGAACCTTCCGGCTTCCCATTCTTCGCTGAGCCCCGGAAAAGCAATCGGCCCGGCCTCGGGACGGAACCACACAAAAAGGGCTTTGTACCGCCCGAAAAATGCATCCAGGATCTTCAGATTCTCCGCGATGAGGGACCGGTTGCGCTGAAGGATCTGCGCTTTATTGCGCAAGGCCATCAACGCCAGGATCTCCCCCGCTGCATTGTTGCATATGGTCGTGTAGTCTTTAAATCCTGCAATTGTACCCATCCACTGTTTATTCTTTGAAACCAGCCATCCGATGCGCAATCCCGGCAACGCAAAACTTTTGGAGAGACCGCATAAAGATACAGCGTTCTCATACAAATCAACGGCAGACGGGAGCCTTCGGCTTTGCTCATATTCCAGGTAGCGGTACATCTCATCCGAAAACAGGAACAGGTTCTGTTGCCTGCAAAGAGCCACAATCTCCTGCAACTGCCGTTCGGTAAGGTTTGCCCCGGTAGGGTTGTGCGGGAAATTGATGACCACGCCTTTTGTTTCCGGGCGGACCAGCCCTTTCAGGGTCTCCACATCAAAAAACCAGCTCTCCCCTTTTTGGGGCTCCCAACGGGATACTTCACACCCCAGGGATGCCGCAATTTCGTACAACGACTGATACCCCGGGAAAGTGGAGATCACATGATCCCCCGCTTCGAGGAGGGTATTCATGGCAATGAAAATACCCTCTTCAGGGGCCAGCACATTGATTTCTTCGGCGGTAACGGAAGCGTAGAGTTTGGCAATCTCCTGTCTCAGGAGCGGGTGCCCCAAAGATTCCGTATAGCCCAGTCTCAGACGGTCCCAGAGGTCCCGGGTTTTATCATCTGCCATCGCCAGCAGCTCGCGCATCGACAACGCTTCACAGTCGGAACAACTTAACAGCCAGGGAGCCGTAAATTCATACCGGGCAAAATAGCGCTCCAGTTCAAAAGGTTTTATTTTCATGCATTCTATTCTTTTTGTAAGGTCATTCATCCCGTCCCGATCGCGATCTGCCGGTCAGTCGGTCAGTTCCACCAGGTAATGCGTATGAAGATCCGGTTCCTGGGAGCCCGGAAGCAGCAAGGCGGCTGTCTGCTCCTTGATACCCTGATGGGTAAATTCTCCTTTCAGGGTATAGGGAATACCCCATCGGTTCAGTGCATTCAATCCGGGACCATCGGTAAAAATCCAGGTTCCCTCACGGGTGCTGATCTCCTTTAGCTGTTCGTCATTGGTAATCCACTCCCCATAATTTTTTGAATAGTAAAAAATACTCCAATACCGCAACCGGTAAGAATGCAGTTGATCCCCGGGATCCGCCTCTTCATTGAAAATCTGGCAAGCCTCAAAAGGGGAATACCGGTCGAGCAGGGAAGGGAAAATACTCAGGTTAAAAGAGACAAAAAGCAGGACCTGCGTCACCAGAAGAATATAGATCTGCTTCCGGAGGCCGTGAAATTTCCGGTAACCAAAAAACAGCGCTCCGGTTCCTGCAAGGAGAAAAAGCCATACCCAAACTCTTTCTTCCGATACCACCCAAAGCATCACCAGCAGGATTACAATCACCAGCAGGACCGGGTAGACATAATGGATCCCGGTAAGAACTTTCTTGAGTTTTTTAAAGCGGTCACCCCGGAAGATCTCCAGGATCCATTTGGCAGTGAGGATCATCGCCAGGGGCATCACAGACATCAGGTAGTGGGGATTTTTCTGGCTGGCAACCGTCAACACCCCAAAGGTCACCAGGAATCCACCCATTGTTATGAACTCATCCGTTTTCCCGGGCTTTTGTTTATGAATAATCTGAAGGATATATTTTCGGATTTCAAGGATCAGCGCGGGGTACACAAACATAGCCCAGGGCAGGGAAAGGAGGATCAGGTTATGGAAATAAATAAAAAAACTGCTGTCGGAAGATTGGTAGCTGCCGGTAATCCGTCCTATGTTGTTGGTCCAGAAATAAAATTTCAGTCCTTTCATTCCGAACTGATGAAACAGTCCGATCAATGCCGGTGACAGCACGATGCCTGCAATCAGAAGGGCCAGCAGCCAGCGGACATGAAAAATTTCCTTCCCCTTCCGGTGCACCAGCAGGTCTGTTCCCAGGGCTGCCACGGGTATCGCCAACCCGATGGGCCCTTTGGCAAGCATCGCCAACCCGGTGGCTACAGACCCCACCGCAAACTGGTGCCATTTCTTAAACCGGAAAAAAGCCGCAAACTGCCAGATCGCCAGAATCACAAAATTCACCAGCACCGTATCGCTGTGGATGTCGTTATGAAAATGAAAATAACCCAGCGAAGTAGCCCACAGAAATGCAGCCAACATGCCAATCTCCCGGGTATAAAGAAGCTTTGCCAGCCGGTAGGTGGAAAAAATCCCCACCAGGGAAATCATCCATACCGGAAATTTAAAAGCAAACAACGAAACCCCGAAAAAAGAATAAAAAACCGCTCCCAGCCAGAAAAGCAAAGGAGGCTTCTGCCCGTAAGGTGCGTGTGCTATGGTCAGGTTAATCCAGTCGCTGTTGTCAAGGATCTCCCGGCTTACCTGCGCATACTTGCACGCGTTCTCAATAACAGGAACAAACATCCCCGTAAGCACAACCCCCAGAACAGAGATGATGGCCGTAAAAATTAATCCTGATGAAAAAAGGGACTGATCCCCTCTGAAATCCCTCACATGCATCGTATTTAGTTAATCCCTTGGTTTTTAATTCATCCTAAGCAGCCATGTTTTAACAAACTGCATGGAATCCCTGGAACTTCCCGATCCATCCTCCCGATATATACCGTCCCGGCATTCATCGGGATCGGAACCCGCTTCATTCCGGAGGATTCTTTTGCTGTGTCAAAATTAAATTTTTATTTCAACAATACCCGAAAGTAAAAAAATGCGTTCTTATAAAATATGTTAATTATTGAAATTCTGAATAGAAAAAGGATACTTATATAATAAATTTGTACGTACTGTAAAAATGAAACGAGTATTCAGAAAACCGGAGATCAACTTGTTTGAAAAGGTTGTGAGTCTTTTTATTTCCTTATCAGCCAGAGCAGAAGAAATCCCTCCCGTAAGGAACCGGGCTGTATGTGGACTCACTTTTGGTTATTCCCCTATTCATCCGGTCTTCCTGCTTAAAACGGATGGTTTTACAGCTGGGTTTTTTCAGCTTTTGTTATGTAGGCAGCAATCCAGTCTCCGACATCGGATGTACGGTAGGGTTGGGCACTGGAGATATCTTCCGTGACGATATTTTCTTTTATGGAGGCTGTTACGGCTTCACGGATAAGTTTTCCCTCATCCATGAGGCTGAATGCATATTCAAACATCATCGCAGCTGAAAGAATCATCGCAATTGGGTTGGCGATATTTTTCCCTGCTGCCTGGGGATACGAACCATGGATCGGTTCAAATACGGATGTATGGATGCCCATGGATGCCGAAGGCAGCAATCCCAGCGATCCGGTGATCACGCTGGCTTCATCGGTCAGGATATCGCCAAACATATTTTCTGTAACCAGGACATCAAAATTCCGGGGCCACTGGATGATCTGCATGGCTGCATTGTCAACAAACATGAATTCAGTGTTTATATGGGGGTAGCGGGGCGCCATTTCCTGGGCCACTTCGCGCCATAAGCGGGAACTCTCCAGCACGTTTGCTTTATCCACCACGGTCAGTTTTTTTCTGCGTTTATCAGCAAATTCATAGGCCAGGATCAAGATCCGTTCAATCTCATCGCGCGTATAGGTATTGGTGTCAAAGGCTGTATTTCCGTTGTTTTTTCTTCCTTTTTCGCCAAAATAGATCCCTCCGGTTAACTCCCGGATGCAGACAAAATCAACTCCCTCGACCAGTTCTCTGCGAAGCGGGGATCTATGGATCAGGGATTCAAAAGGTACGACCGGCCGGATATTGGCATAGAGGCCCAGTTGCTTCCGCATGGCCAGCAGCCCCTGTTCGGGGCGTACCCCGGCTTTTGGATCGTTGTCATACCTGGGATCTCCTATGGCTCCAAACAACACTGCATCGGAATCCATGCACAAGGCATGGGTCTCCCCGGGATAGGGGGTCCCCGTTTTGTCTATCGCTACCGCACCAACCAACCCCTGTTCATGAACGAATGTATGTCCGAATTTTTCAGATACCGCCCGGACAACTTTCAGGGCCTGCTCCATGATCTCAGGGCCTATCCCGTCACCCTGGAGAATGGCTGTTTTCAGTTTCATGTTTTAGTTTTTTATTCGTGAATAAAATTCACAACAGGGCTTATGAATGAACCCTGCCTATGAGTTTATTTAAATATCCGGGTTTAATTTCATTTTCAATAATATTCAGCATCCGTATTGTTGCTTTAATCGCTGCTGCAGTCTGATCCGGATCCAAACCTTTTGTTTTAAACTCCCGGTCATTTTTCCATGTGATCACTGTTTCCACGAGGGCATCGGTTTTTCCTCCGGGAGGTATTCGCACCATATAGTCGATCAGTTTGGGAAAGGGTTTCCGCAGTGATTTATAGATTTTACGCAACGCCTTTACGAAGGCATCATACTGTCCGTCGCCATCGCTGAACTCCTCATATTCTTTTCCGCTGATCTCCAGCGATACCATGGCCACAGGCCGCAGGCCCATGGCATGGGATACCGAGTAGTTGATGATGCGGATATTCTGCTCTATAAAATCGTTTTCCAGGACATCTGCCACAATATAGGGCAGTTCTTCCATGGTTACGGTCTCTTTATGATCGGCAAGCTGAATAATCTTATCGGTCACCATTTTCAGGGATTCCGCATCCAGGTGAATACCCAGTTCTTCGAGGTTCTTTTTAATATTGGCCTTCCCCGAAGTTTTGCCGAGGGCGTACTGCCTGATGCGGCCAAACCGCTCGGGAAGCAGTTCATTGTAATAGAGGTTATTCTTATTGTCTCCGTCGGCATGAATTCCGCTGCACTGGGTAAACACATATTCCCCGATCAGGGGTTTGTTGGTTGGAATGCGTATTCCCGAAAAGGTTTCCACCAGTTTGGATACCTTGTTCAGTTTGGCTTCATTGACCGAGGATTTCATTTTCAGATGATCCCGGATCGTAGCAATAACACTGGACAAAGGGGCATTCCCGGCGCGTTCGCCTAGGCCGTTTATTGTGGTGTGAACACAGGTTATGCCGGCTTTTATGGCATGAAAAACATTGGCTATCGCCAGGTCGTAATCGTTATGGGCATGAAAATCAAAAGCCACATCCGGATAGGCAGTGATCATTTCCCTGCAAAAGTCGAAGGTTTCATCGGGGTCCAGAATCCCGAGTGTGTCGGGCAACATGATCCGCCGGACAGGCAGGGTTTTCAGGCTTCTGACCATCTGATGAACATAGTCCGGGGAATTGCGCATCCCACTGGACCAGTCTTCGAGGTACACATTCACAGCGATTCCCATTTCAGAGGCATTCTCAATCACCCGGGTGATATCTGAGAGATGTTCCTCCGGGCTTTTTCTCAGCTGTTCCTTCACATGTTTCAAAGAACCCTTACAAAGCAGGTTGACCACTTTGCCTCCGGCATTCCGGATCCATTCCAGGGATATTCTGCCATCCACAAAACCCAGGATTTCCACCCGCTCGGGATACCCTCGTTCAGCGGCCCAGGAAAGAATCCTCCGGGCCCCTTTTAATTCCCCTTCTGAAACACGTGCCGATGCCACCTCAATACGGTCCACTCCTACTTCATCCAGCAAAACTTTCGCTAAACTCAATTTCTCAGTGTCTGAAAAGGTCACACCGGTCGTCTGTTCCCCTTCACGCAACGTTGAATCCAGGATCATCAACCGTTTGCCCTGAACATTTACTCCAGTGCCTGTCATTTTATCTCTTTGTTAGCGGTTAATTTCTCAAAATCTTCAATTTTTTTTCTGCTGTTTACCAGGTAATCCATATCATCAAGCCCGTTCAGCAAACAATATTTTTTCCAGGGATTGATTTCAAAGCCCGTGGTTTCGCCGGAACGAAGAAGGGTAAACCGTTGTTCAGGAAGGTTCACTTCAAACAGCGCCCGGGGATCATTTTCAATTTCCCGGAATATTTTCTCCAGGAACCGGGGTTCGACCACCACAGGCAGAAGGCCATTGTTCAGGGCATTTCCCTTAAATATGTCGGCAAAGAAACTGGATACAACGACCCGGAACCCATAGTCGTAAATGGCCCAGGCAGCATGTTCGCGGCTTGAACCACTCCCGAAATTCTTTCCGGCGACCAGTATTTTACCTGACCAGGCCGGATTATTTAACGGAAAACCGGGAATGGGTTGTCCCGATGTATCATACCGCCAGTCGCGAAAAAGGTTTTCGCCAAATCCTTTGCGTTCGACCGCTTTCAGAAAACGGGCCGGTATGATCTGATCGGTATCGACATTTTCTACCGGAAGCGGAACGGCCGGCGACTGTATGACTGTAAATTTATCGTAAGACATAAGGCATTAATTGGTTAAATGTTGTTCGTATGAAATGTGGCCGTTGCCTGATTTTCATTCAACATGAAATTGCTGACTTTTGGTTGGTATGCATTCCTATTCATAGAGGATTCTCCCTTTTTCACATCAGTTCCCGCGGGTCGGTTATCACGCCTGTGACAGCTACGGCAGCTGCCGTGAGCGGGCTTGCGAGGATGGTTCTGGCTCCGGGTCCCTGCCGTCCTTCGAAATTTCTGTTTGATGTTGATACGGCATACTTCCCTTCCGGAATTTTATCCTCGTTCATAGCCAGGCATGCCGAACATCCGGGCTGACGCAGGCTAAATCCTGCTTCTTCCAGAATCTGATCCAATCCTTCGGCCCTGATCTGGTTTTCCACCTTCTTTGAGCCGGGGACCAACCAGGCAGTAATGTGATCTGCCTTCTTCCTGCCCCTAACAAAATCTGTAAAGGCTCTGAAGTCTTCTATCCGGCCATTCGTACAGCTCCCCAGGAATACATAATCCATTTTTTTGCCTTTCAGGCATTCACCGCTCTCAAAGCCCATATAGCGCAACGCCTTTTCAAAGCTCCGTTTATCATTTCCTGAAAGCTCATTTCCGTCAGGTATTCTGGCTGAAACAGGAATTCCCATTCCCGGATTGGTCCCATAGGTCACCATCGGTTCAATTTGGGAGGCATCGAAACGGTATTCGGCATCATAGAGAGCTCCTTCATCCGGTTTCAGTTTCTTCCACCGGTTGAGAGCATCTGTCCACGCTGAACCTGCGGGAGCAAACTCCCGTCCGTTTATATAAGCAAAGGTTGTTTCATCCGGAGCGACTATTCCTCCGCGGGCGCCGCTTTCAATGCTCATATTGCATACGGTCATTCTTCCTTCCATGGAGAGATTACGAATCGCTGATCCGGTAAATTCAATGAAATGACCGGTCCCTCCGCTGGTTGTGATCTGTGAAATGATGTAGAGGATGATATCCTTGGCAGTAACTCCTTTAGGGAGTTCCCCCTCCACCTGAATTTTCATTTTTTTTGGTTTGGGTTGAATAATACACTGGCTTGCCAGCACCATTTCCACTTCACTGGTTCCGATTCCAAAAGCCACCGCACCAAAAGCACCATGCGTCGAGGTATGGCTATCCCCGCAAACAATGGTTATTCCGGGCAGGGTCAGTCCCTTTTCAGGACCAATGATATGCACGATGCCATGCCCTTCGGATCCCAGGCCGTAATAGGTAATGCCATGCTTTTCACAGTTCAGGCGCAAGGTTTCCACCTGGTGATGTGACAGTCCATCTGCAATGGGCTTATCCTGTTCCAGGGTAGGAATGTTATGATCGGGTGTCGCCGTTGTCTGTTCCGGGCGGAACACCTTCAGCTTCCGTTTCTCCAGGCCCTGAAAGGCCACCGGACTGGTCACCTCATGGATATAGTGCCTGTCGATATACAACACGTCGGGTCCTCCATCGACTTTTTCAACTACATGGGCATCCCAGATCTTATCAAATAATGTTTTCGCTTCCATTGGTATTTAGTAATGTTTTCGTTGCCTCTGAACATCTTCTGTTGGGTTCAGGTATTCCCGGGGTCCCTCACCCCTGTTTTTCCTGGGTTACGGGAATTTTATTGATCGCATCCAGAAAGGCCTCCACAGAAGCCGTAATAATATCGGTATTGGCACCAAAGCCATGATAGATAGAACCCTCGAAATCGATCTGCATATGAACCTTCCCCACGTCGTCGCTTCCCCGGGTAATCGCCTGAACGAGAAACTCTTCGATTGTGACCTGCCGGTGAAGGATCTGTTTCACCGCTTTGATGGCTGCATCCACCGGTCCGTTTCCTGAGGAGGTAGCATCAAATTTTTCTCCGGCAATATCCAGTTTCACAATGGCCAGGGGCATCATCCCTTTACCGGTTACTACCTGCAGGTAGTCCAGTTTTATACGGCGTTCATGGCGGGTTGCATCCCCTGCCAGCAAGGCGATGTCGTCATCCCGGATATCTTTTTTCTTATCGGCCAGTTTCAGGAATTCTTCGTACACCTCATCAAGTTTGTCTTTTTTCAGTTCGAAGCCCATCAATTCCAGCCTGTGCTTTAAGGCAGCCCTTCCGCTGCGTGCTGTTAACAGGATGGAAGATTCATTGATTCCAACATCGGTAGGATCCATGATCTCGTAATTATCGCGGCGTTTCAAGACTCCATCCTGGTGAATTCCTGATGAATGGGCAAAGGCATTTCTTCCAACCACTGCTTTATTGGGCTGTACCGGCATATTCATCAGGGTTGAAACCAGCCGGCTGGTGCGGTATATCTTCCTGGTATTGATATTGGTATCTATACCCAGGTCTTTATGGCGGCTTTTGAGGGTCATCACCACTTCCTCAAGGGAGGTGTTTCCAGCCCTCTCGCCAATTCCGTTCACCGTAACTTCGGCCTGGCGGGCCCCGTTTATTATGGCTGAGATGGTATTGGCTGTAGCCATGCCCAGGTCGTTATGGCAATGCGTTGAAACAATCACTTTTTCAATCCCGCTGACATGCTCAAAAAGATACCTGATCTTCTCTCCGAACTCACCGGGAAGGCAATATCCTGTGGTATCCGGAATATTCACAACTGTAGCTCCTGCTTTGATGACCGCTTCCACAACGCTTGCCAGGTACTCATTCTCTGTGCGGCCTGCATCTTCCGCATAGAACTCTACATCATCCACATAGCTACGGGCATATTTCACCGCATCCACAGCCCGGGTAAGCACTTCCTCAGGGGTGGAATTCAGCTTGTGATGAATATGATAATGCGAGGTTCCGATGCCCGTATGGATTCGCTTCTTTTTGGCATATTTCAGCGACTCGGCAGCTACATCGATATCCTTTTTTACGGCCCGGGTCAACGCACATATCGTGGGCCATGTCACCGCTTTTGAAATTTCCACAACGGATTCAAAGTCTCCGGGACTGGATATCGGAAAACCTGCTTCAATAATGTCCACGCCCAAATCCTGCAACGCCCTGGCTACTTCAATCTTTTCAACTGTATTTAACTGACACCCGGGAACCTGTTCCCCATCCCTCAGGGTGGTGTCAAAAATGTAAAGCCTGTTACTCATGAGTTTGATATTTTTTATGTATAATGTATAATGAAAAAGCCACTCTCTTATGAGAATGGCTCCTTGCTTTTTTTATATTGTACCCTCAACATACCATTCTCACTTCTCCCTGTTTAGAAGAAGGATGCCAATAATCAGGCTGAGAATAATCATGTTGCTACGGTTCTTCATTTTTTTCAATTTGATGCAAATATGATAATTATTTTTTAAATCGAAAATTTTAATGCTTTTTTATTTCACTTACGTAAGGAAAATACTGTTTTGTTAACAATTTGGTACATTCAATCCCCCGCATCCGGATGCTTCCTTTTCTTAAACGGATGAATTGTTCAAACTCCCTTAATCCCTGAACAGTTCCATAGCGTCGAATTCTTTAAAGGGTCCTTTTGAGGCTGGAATTTTATTGATACTGATATGCAACCGCATCCGTGAGGGTTCCATAATCACGCATTGAAGATTTCGTCTTTTTCTGCCCCGGATTTCATACATTACGGATTTCATCCGGTCGACGGTAAAATTTCCGTAATGGGTATTTACTTCATTTTGAAGAATGGAATAGCGTTTATCCGGTTTGTATTCGACGGAAAGATGTTTAGTATGGAAGAAGTTTGTTGAACCCAGGGTGCCCTTTTCTCCTTCCCGGCGTTCTCCTTCGAAGGGTGTATGCTCGGTAATTACTGCTTTTTCGGCATCAGCCACCATAACAATATTGGGAACCATCAGATTTCTCTCCAGCATGAAGGCTGCATATTCATCTGCTGTAGAAGTGGTCTCCCCGGCTAATCTCATGGCGAGCTGAACCGGAAGGCCCTGGATATTGACTGAATCATCCTTCGAATTATAGGAAATCATGTTGCCATAACTTAATCCCGTGCTGTTCATTCCGGAGAATCCCCCCACCAGTCCAAGATAGGTAATGTGGATCGATTTGAATCCGTTCTCAGGATGGCGGACTACGAGCAATCCCAGGTATTTATTCATCCCTTTGCTTCTGTAATCGGCATTTCTACCCATGATAAGGTGTCCTTCCGGGGTACTTTCACCCCAGGTAGCCAGGGTACTGCATGCAACCTTAGTGGCTACATTGAGCGCTACCAAATGATTGTAACTTATACCGGAGACATGGGCTATTGCCCTGATCTCTGTTCGTATTTCCTCCGGAAGAAAAGGCTCGGTAGCAGCAGCCAACTGCAGATATTCCTCCAACTCTTCTTCCGAAAAAACCGATTCCACAAGAGTAAAAAGGGACTGTAACTGAGGCTTTAAAAGAAAACCGTATTGTCGCCCCATTTCTTCAGGAGTTCCGTAGATATGCACCACCGGATAGGACGCTATGTATTCAAGCCTCCCCTGGACCGTTTCTTCTGCAGGTGTATACCTGCTGTTCTGAAACCTGGAAAGACGGGTAACATGGGTTACGACCGTACACTGTGTAAATAGAATTAAAACAACAAACAACAGGGGAATAAAAAAAAATCCACCCGGATAAAAAACGCTCTTTCTCACTGAAATAAAGTTTAAATAGCTTTCGACTATTTCACGGTACGAAGGATTCCATCTCTATGAAAAGCAGGAATCCTTTCCGAAGAAATATCTGCTAAAAATAAAAAAATATCATTCTGTTCCTACCTTTTCTCTATGCATAATTGATACCTTTAAATCAAAAATACTTTTCATGGATCGTTTTATTGAATCAAACACAGATGCCAGCTATGAAGTACTTGTTATAGGAGGAGGGATCACAGGAGCTGCTGTTGCCTATGAAACAGCCTTGAGGGGATTAAAAGTAGCGTTGGTTGATAAATCTGATTTTGGAGGAGCCACGTCAGCAGCGACCTCCAAAATGATCCACGGCGGGTTCCGTTACCTGACACGATTTGAAATCGGCCTTGTACGCGAATCGTTGCGTGAACGCCGGGTTTTCATGAACATTGCCCCGAACCTGGTTCATCCGTTGCCCTTTGTATTGGTCCATTATAAAGGAGATCCCTATCCGAAATGGCTGGTCAAAGCAGGCATGATTTTTTACGATCTTCTTTCACCGGATAAAAATAAACTGTGGGATGGCAGCAAAAAAATGCCATGGCATAAAAATATCAACCGCCATGAATTGATCCATAGTGAACCGGAAGTGTTGAAAACCGGCTTGAAAGGGGGCAGTCTCTATTTTGATGGCATGAATTTTTATCCCGAACGGCTGACCCTGGCCTTTCTAAAATCGGCTGCCGGGCAGGGTGCTGCAATTTCAAATTACGCAGAGGCAAAAAATATTCTGATGTCGGAGAAAAACGGGAAGAAAACGATTTCAGGCGCCATCATAAAAGACCGGATCAGGAACAGGGAGATCACGGTAAAGTGCCCGTTTATTGTGAACTGTGCGGGCCCCTGGGCCGACAAAATCCTGGCTAACGTTACAGGAGACCGGGAGAACAGACCTATCAGGCGTTCGGAAGGAATTCATATCCTTACCGGAAAAAAAGTAAACCACTATGTCATAACGGCATCCACAAAAGACGGAAGGCACTGTTTTTTTGTCCCATGGCGCGGTCATACCCTGATCGGAACTACCGACAAGGAATATTTTGGAGATCCGGATGATTACCGGATAACAAAAAAAGCCATCCGGGAATTTCTCGATGAGATCAATCCTGTTTTTGGTCAATCCGAAAAAATCACCCTGGAAGATATTGTTTATGCATACGGAGGATTGCGTCCCCTTGTGGAAAATCATACAAAAGACAGTTACCATTCATCCCGGAAATATGAAATTTCCACCCATGAAAAAGAAGGAATTTCCGGGTTACTGACCGTGGAAGGAGGAAAATACACAACCAGCCGGAACCTGGCCAGAAAAGTCACCAACCGTATTTTCAGGGAACTTAAAAAGCCAATGGTTTCATCGGTTTCTGCAAAAAGATACCTCACCGGGTGTGAAATCAACAACCTGGACATTTTCACCCGAAACAAACAAATGGAGTATGCCTCTTTTGACAAACAACAAATTGATTTGCTGGTAAAAATGTATGGAACCGAGCTGGATTCCCTCATGAGAATTGCAGCCTTGGACAGCAAACTGGCGATCCGCCTGAATGATGAGGGTGAAATGGGAGCGCAGGTTGTCTATGCCATACGGCATGAAATGGCACAGACGCTGAATGACATTCTGCTTCGCCGAACCGGTATGGGAACGCTGGGATACCCCGGGGAAGCTCTCCTCTCAAGAGTTGCTGACATAGCTGCTGTAGAAGCCGGATGGGATGATTTCCGGAAAAAACAGGAAATTGCAAACACAAAAGAATACTATACGATACCTGAAAATTAAAGGTTTTTTAAGATGGCAAAACAAATACCTTTCACTCCCGACTGGTCAAAATCCGCCCCCGGGAAGGATTCGTTCCGCTCGATTTTCAAATACGGAAACCCGGAAGGATTTAAACATCCCAACCCAAGGTTTTATGAAGAATTAAAAAAAACCTTTGCCCTTACAGACGAAGACTTCCGTGCTAAAGAATCCACAGGCAATGAGAAAGTGGACCTTTCCGTTCCTTCGTCACTGGATCCAAAGATAACAGATGCCCTTACCAAAATTTGCGGTCCGGAGAATGTCTCTGTTTCGGAATACGACCGGTTAAAATACTCCACCGGGCAGACCCTGGAAGAACACATGAAGCTGCGCAGGAAGCTGACAGGAAAGATTACCAATCTGGTAGTCCATCCCCGGAATAAAGCTGAGGTGGTTGAAATTCTCGGATTATGCAACCGGGAGCGGATTCCTGTGTATGTCTATGGAGGTGGCACCTCGGTAAATTTCGGATTATACCCTGAAAAAGGAGGCATTACCCTGGTGCTTTCCACCCATATGAACCGGGTGATTGCCCTCCATGAAAAGAACCAAACGGCCACCGTAGAGGCTGGTATCCTGGGGCCGGCTTTTGAAGAAACACTGAACCGGGCCCCGGAAAAATATGGGTGCACCCACCGGTTTACCTGTGGTCATTTCCCCCAGTCGTTCGAATACTCTTCGGTAGGCGGCTGGATTGTTACACTGGGATCCGGACAGCAATCGTCCTATTACGGCGATGCAGCAAATTTCATCCTGAGCCTGGAAGTGGTAACCCCTGCCGGCATCCTTAGAACACTGGATTATCCCGCAACTGCCACAGGCCCCAAAATCACCGACATGATCAAAGGTAGCGAAGGAGCCTTTGGCGTGGTGGTGGAAGTCACCTGGAAAATATTCCGGTACATGCCTGAAAACAGAAAGTATTTCGGGTTTATTTTCCGCGACTGGGAGTCGGCAGTGGAAGCTTCCAGAGAAATCTGCCAGGGCGAATTCGGTATGCCGTCCGTATTTCGTATTTCCGACCCCGAAGAAACCCACCACGGACTTAAGCTTTACGGCATTGAAGGAACCATTTTCGACAAACTGATGGCCCTCCGGGGGTATAAACCAAAGGAACGGTGCCTCTTCCTGGGAACCGCGGACGGAGCAAAGAGTCAGACAAAAAATATTAAACGGGAGGTAAAACGTATTTGCCGCAAACAAGGGGGCATGTTTCTGACCTCCTATCCGGCCCGCAAATGGGAATCGGGACGGTACAAGGATCCCTACCTGAAAGAAGAGCTGATGGACTACGGTATTCTGATCGACACCCTTGAAGCAAGCGTCATGTGGGATAATCTGCACACGGTTCACCAGAAGGTCAGAGCGTTTATTAAAAGCAGGCCGCAGACTATTTGCCTTTGCCATGCCTCCCATTTTTACCCGCAGGGAACCAATCTCTACTTTATCTATATCATCAGGGAACACGATGTGAACGCCTACTGTGAATTCCAGAAAGGGATCATTCAGACCATCGCAGATTCAGGTGGCTCGTTATCACACCACCATGGGGTAGGCCGGATGATTGCCCCCTGGATGGAACAACACCTGGGAAAAACAACAATGAACGTTCTGAATGCGTTAAAAAACCATTTTGATCCGAACGGAATCATGAATCCGGGCGGGCAGCTGGGACTCGACAAGTAAGCATCAGAAAACAAACAAGGCCGGAAAAATCCGGCCTTGTTCATCTTATCTTAAAAAATTCACTTATTTCTTTTTCTCTTCAGAACCTTTTTCTTTTTCAGGTTCTTCCTCTGCTTTTTTCTCCTTTGCTTCGGCTTTTGTTTCGTTAGCAGGTTCTGCTTCCGTTTTGGGTTCTTCTGCTTTTACTTCTTCGGCAGGAGCTTCCGCTTTATCCTCTTCGGCAGGAGCTTCCGCTTTAACCTCTTCAGCAGGAGCTTCCGCTTTAACCTCTTCAGCAGGAGCTTCCGCTTTGATCTCTTCAGCAGGAGCTTCCGCTTTGACCTCTTCGGCCGTTTCTTCCTGCGGTTCGGGTTTCACCTCTTCAGTGTTCTCTTCCACAGCAGCTTTGGGCTGTCCCTTTTTCGTTTCGGCTGTGGGTGTACTTGTTTTTTTACCACTGGTTCCTCCGCGGCGTGAACGGCGGCGTTTTGGTTTCTGGCCTTCTTCCTGCGAAACAAGCATTGCTTCATTGTAATCGACCAGTTCAATAATGCACATATCAGCGTTATCCCCCAGCCGGTTTCCGGTTTTCAGGATCCTGGTGTAGCCCCCCGGACGATCGGCAATTTTAGCTGCCACATCGCGAAACAATTCCGAAACAGCATACTTGTCTTTCAGATAGCTGAAAACAATCCTTCGTGAATGCGTTGTATCATTCTTCGCTTTTGTAATCAGCGGTTCCACATACATCCGTAAGGCTTTTGCTTTAGCCAGAGTCGTCGCAATCCGTTTATGCAGGATCAGAGAGCTTGCCATATTGGCAAGCAGAGCTTTTCTGTGGGCGCTGGTCCTGCTTAAATGATTAAATTTCTTATTATGTCTCATTGCCTTTAATCCTTATCTAATTTATACTTGGTTATATCCATCCCGAAATTCAGATTCATCCCACTTAAAAGATCATCCAGTTCGGTTAATGACTTTTTGCCAAAATTTCTGAATTTCAGCAGGTCGTTGCGGTTATACTGAACCAGGTCACCCAGTGTATCGACGTCAGCAGCTTTCAGGCAATTCAGTGCCCTGACCGAAAGGTCAAGGTCTACCAGTTTGGTTTTAAGCAGCTGGCGCATATGCAATACCTCTTCATCAAATTCGTCGTTGGCAAATTTCTCATCGGAATCCAGGGTGATCTTTTCATCTGAAAAGAGCATGAAATGGTAAATCAGTATCTTGGCAGCTTCCTTTAATGCTTCTTTTGGATGGATTGAACCATCGGTAGTGATATCGATGATCAGTTTTTCATAGTCGGTTTTCTGTTCGACGCGGAAATTCTCAACGGCATATTTCACCTGTTTGATCGGGGTATAGATTGAATCGATGGCAATGACTCCGAATTCGCTTTCAACGGGTTTATTTTCCACAGCCGGTATGTATCCCCTCCCTTTGTTAATGGAGATTGCCATTTGGAACTTCACATCCGGTTCCATTCTGCAGATCACCAATTCGGGGTTCAGGACCCTGAATCCGGTCATAAACTTATTGATATCGCCGGCTGTAAATACTTCCTGACCGGTTAGATTAACCGTCACCTCTTCGTTGTCAAAATCTTCCACTTCCTTTTTAAACCGGATTTGTTTCAGATTAAGGATGATATCGGTCACATCTTCAATCACCCCCTTAATCGTAGAAAATTCGTGGTCTACTCCTTCAATTTTAACGGTTGTAATTGCATACCCTTCAAGCGATGAAAGTAAGATTCTGCGGAGGGCATTGCCGATGGTAATGCCATAACCGGGTTCCAACGGACGAAATTCGAATTTTCCGAATTTGTTGTCGGATTCAATCATGATCACCTTGTCAGGTTTTTGGAACGCTAATATTGCCATAATACCTAATCTAAAGTTTTTATTTCGAGTATAATTCTACGATCAATTGTTCTTTAATATTTTCCGGAATTTCTTCGCGTTCAGGTAAATTCAGAAACTTTCCGGCCATTTTTTCGCTATCCCATTCCAGCCATGCATACCGGGCACTCCGGTTTGAATTCAGGGATTCGGTAATTTCTTCCAGCGATTGTGATTTTTCACGTACTCCTACGATATCGCCTGGTTTTACCTGATAGGAAGGGATGTTTACCACTTTCCCGTTTACGGTTATGTGTTTGTGTCCGACAAACTGACGGGCAGCAGTCCTTGTTTTTGCAATACCCAGCCGGAATACCACATTGTCCAGTCTGGCCTCGAGCATTTGGAGCAATACTTCACCGGTAATACCTTTCGATCCCTGGGCATTTTTAAACAGGGTCCTGAACTGGCGTTCAAGCAATCCGTAAGTATATTTTGCTTTTTGCTTCTCCTGCAATTGAAATCCGTATTCTGATTTTTTCCTCCTTTTGGAGGACATGCCGTGCATTCCCGGAGGATAATTTTTGTGTTCAAAAACCTTATCGGGCCCAAAAATAGGTTCTCCGAATTTTCTTGCCACTTTTGATTTTGGTCCTCTGTATCTTGCCATTTATTTTCTGCTTTACTAATTACACTCGTCTTCTTTTTGCCGGCCTGCATCCGTTATGGGGAAGCGGGGTTACGTCCACAATTTCAGCTACCTGAATTCCCACATTGCTGATGGCCCGGATTGCTGATTCGCGACCATTCCCTGGTCCTCTCACAAACACTTTTACCTTACGGAGGCCTAAATCGTATGCTGTTTTTGCACATTCTTCGGCTGCTACCTGAGCCGCATACGGAGTGTTTTTCTTGGACCCGCGGAATCCTTTTCTTCCTGCTGAAGACCAGGAAATAACCTCCCCGTTCATATTTGCCAGCGTAATGATGATATTATTGAAGGATGAATGAATATGAGCCTGTCCAACAGGTTCTATTACCACCACCCTTTTTTTGCTTAATCCAGTTTTTTTTGCCATAACTCAATTCCTATTTAACAGCTTTTTTCTTGTTAGCCACTGTTTTACGTTTTCCCTTACGGGTGCGGGCATTGTTTTTGGTGCTTTGCCCACGTACAGGTAATCCGATACGATGACGGATTCCCCGGTAACACCCTATATCCATCAACCGCTTAATATTCAGCTGTACTTCTGAGCGCAATTCACCCTCAACTGTAAACTTTTCGGTGATGACGCTGCGGACTGCATTAAACTGGTCATCGTTCCAGTCTTTCACTTTGAGATCTTTATCCACCCCGGCTTCTGCCAAAATCTTATTGGCCCTGCTACGGCCAATACCGAATACATAGGTCAATGCAATTTCACCTCTTTTGTTATCCGGAATATCTACACCTACAATACGTGCCATAGAATTTCTTTTTTTACTGTTTATCCCTGACGTTGTTTAAACTTCGGATTCTTTTTATTAATCACGAATAAACGTCCCTTTCTTCGTACGATCTTGCAGTCTGCACTGCGTTTTTTTACTGAAACACGAGTTTTCATTTGTATGTCGCTTAATTTTTGTATCTAAATGTTATTCTGCCTTTTGTCAGGTCATAGGGTGACATTTCCAGTTTCACCTTATCTCCGGGTAGTATCTTTATATAATGCATCCGCATTTTACCCGAAATGTGTGCGGTTATGATATGCCCGTTTTCCAATTCCACACGGAACATAGCATTTGATAATGCTTCAATTATTTTACCATCCTGTTCTATTGAAGGCTGTTTTGCCATAAATACCTGTTCTTTTTTATTTCTAAATCAATTTCATCAAATGTTGATAAAATATCTGCCTTTTGAGGACCCACCGCCACTGTATGTCCATAACAGGCTGACGGTTTTCCGTCACAGGTTTTTCCTGTCCACCCGTTTTTCTGCAGGCAAATTTTACGGGTTCCTGCATTCACCATGGGTTTGATGGTTAGTACCATACCCGAAACCATTTTTTTACCCTGAAACTGTTTCCCGGCATTTGGTATTTCCGGCGGTTCATAAAATTCTCTGCCTGTCCCATGGCCTGTAACTTCCCTGGCTACCGAAAATCCATTTTTCTCCACAACCTGCTGAACCCTGTTTCCCAGGACTCCTGTAAAGTATCCTTCCATGGCATTCTCAGTGGCTGTACGCAATGCTTCAAAGGCAGTTTTACACACCTGTTTTTTCTCTTCTGCCCCCTCTTGCATCAGGAATGTGTAACAGGAACTACCGAACCATCCATTTTTAACCACTCCGCAATCCACCGACACGATATCGTCTTCCTGAATTTTGCAGGTATCAGGGATACCGAAAGTTACAGTATCGTTAACCGATATAGAGAGTGCATACGGAAATTGCCGGTATTTCCTGAATGCTGAATCCCCACCGTTTTTTTTAATGAACGCCTCAGCCATTTGGCTAACCTCCAGTGTGGTTAGACCGGGCTGAATGATACCGGCAATCTGTGCCAGTGTTTTGCCTGCCAGCAAACAACTTTCCCGGATTAATTCTATTTCCTCCCTTGTTTTAAGGCAGATCACAGAAAATAAACCGTTAAATCAATACAATGCCTGTCCACCTCCCGGACGCCCTTTAATACGGCCTGATTTCATCAGTCCGTCATAATGACGCATGAGCAGATGGCTTTCTATCTGTTGTAACGTATCAAGGACCACCCCTACCAAAATCAGCAGCGATGTGCCACCGTAAAAATACGCAAAACTGGTATTAATACCAATTAACATGGCAAAAGTCGGAAGAATGGTTATTAAACCAAGGAAAATAGATCCCGGAAAAGTAATCCTTGACATGATCGTATCCAGGAATTCCACGGTTCTTTTGCCCGGTTTGACACCGGGGATAAAACCTCCGTTTTTCTTCATATCCTCAGCCATTTGAGTAGGATTAACCGTAATAGCTGTATAAAAATAGGTAAACGCAACAACCAGGAGAAACTGGGTGAGGTTGTACCAGAATCCTACATTGTTGGCAAAAGCGCTTGCAAACCGGCTCATTCCCTCTGAATTGGAAAAACCTGCTATGGTTAAAGGAACAAACATAATTGCCTGCGCAAAAATAATAGGCATCACTCCGGCAGCATTCACCTTTAACGGGATATACTGGCGAACGCCTCCAAACTGTTTGTTCCCGACAATCCGCTTTGCATATTGAACAGGGATCCTTCGTGTTCCCTGAACAAGCATAATCGATGCCATAAACACAAGATAAAGAATCAGAAACTCAACAAGGAACATAACAAGCCCTCCTCCCTGTTGGGATAGCCGCGCAGCAAATTCCTGAACGATCGACTGGGGCAACCGGGCAATAATACCAATCATAATAATCAGGGAAATACCATTGCCAATTCCTTTGTCGGTAATCCTTTCCCCCAGCCACATGATAAACATTGAACCGGCTGTTAGAATTATAATCGAGGAAATCGTAAACATGGTTCCCTTCAATACAAAGGCCGTATCAGGCAATTGAGCATGAAGGTTTGCCAGGTATGCCGGCGACTGAAAAATCAGGATGATCACGGTCAGATAACGGGTGATCTGGTTGATTTTTCGTCTTCCGGACTCCCCTTCTCTCTGGAGTTTCTGAAAATAGGGCACTGCAATTCCCAGCAACTGAATGACTATGGAAGCAGAGATATACGGCATAATCCCTAAAGCAAAAATAGAAGCCTGTGAGAATGCACCTCCCGAGAACATGTCAAGCAATCCAAGAAGTCCCTCTGCTGTTTGCTGACGCAAATTACTCAGCTGGGCAGGATCAATCCCGGGAAGGGAAACGAAAGAGCCCAGGCGGTATATCAACAAAAAGAACAGGGTGATCCCGATCCTTTGCCTGAGATCTTCAATTTTGTAAATATTCTTCAGGGTTTCTATAAATCGTTTCATTACAGCTTAGAGTATTTCAGTGGTTCCGTTTAATTTTTCTATTGCTTCTTTGGCACTTTTTGAAAAAGCATTGGCTTTGACCACCAGTTTTTTTGTCAGTTCACCGTTGCCCAGGATTTTCACTTTATCTTTTTTTGAAGTGACCCCTGCCTGGTTCAGTACCTGCAGATCGATGGTATCCAGGTTATTTTTCTCAGCCAGTCCCTGGAGTACATCCAGGTTAATTGCTTTGTATTCAATTCGGTTTATATTTTTAAATCCCATTTTAGGGACCACCCGCTGGAGGGGCATCTGCCCTCCTTCGAAACCAATCTTTCTGGAGTAACCGGACCGGGACTGCTGCCCTTTGTGGCCGCGGGTTGAGGTCCCTCCATAGCCGGATCCCTGGCCCCTGCCAATTCTTTTTCTCCCTTTCATTGAACCTTTTGCAGGCTTTAAGTTACTCAAATTCATATTATTACAATTTATCTATATCTTAAACTTCTTCAACTTTTAACAGATGCTTCATTTTATTGATCATTCCAACGATCTGTGGTGAATCATCGTGTATAACCGATTGATGCATCTTTTTCAATCCCAAAGCAGCCAAGGTACCTTTCTGTCTTTTTGTGGAACCGATGCTGCTTTTTATCATTGTGATTTTTAGTTTTGCCATGATTCCGTTTTACCCTTTAAATACTTTTTCCAATGTTACGCCTCTTTGCTGAGCCACAGCAAAGGCATCCCTGAGTTCCAGGAGAGCTTTCATCGTTGCTTTGACCAGGTTATGGGGATTGGATGAACCTTTTGATTTGGCAAGGATATCGCGAATTCCCACACTTTCAAGTACAGCCCGCATAGCACCTCCTGCTTTCACACCGGTACCGGACGATGCAGGTTTAAGTAGTATGTCGGCTCCCCCGAATCTGGCAGCCTGTTCATGGGGGATGGTTCCGTTAATTACCGGAATTTTCACCAGGTTCTTTTTTGCGGCTTCGACCCCCTTGGCTATTGCTGTGGTTACTTCGCTGGCCTTACCGAGTCCCCAGCCTACGATCCCCTCTTCATTTCCGACCACTACGATGGCAGAAAAACTAAAGGTTCGCCCCCCTTTGGTTACTTTGGTAACCCGGTTAATAGCTACCAGTCTGTCTTTCAGTTCCAGGTCGCTGGTTCTTACATTTCTGATAATTCCTGACATAGTATATTAAAATTTAAGGCCACCTTCACGGGCAGCATCTGCTAGTTGTTTCACTCTCCCATGGTATAAAAACCCGTTCCTGTCGAAGACAATATGGGAAATGCCTGCAGCCTTTGCTTTTTCTGCGATTAACCTGCCAACCATCCCTGCTTTTTCCGTCTTTGTGCCCTTTTTATCTGAGATCTCTTTTGTTTCTGACGTAGCCGACAACAGGGTTTCTCCCCGAAGGTCGTTGATCAATTGCACATGTATGTGCCTGTTGCTTCTGTAAACACACATTCGCGGCCGTTCAGAAGTCCCCGAAATAATTTTACGAATACGTCTTTTGATCCTTATTCTTCTGTCTGTTTTTGTTAAAGCCATAATATTTCCTATTTACTATTTCGCAGCTGCAGCAGCCTTACCTGCTTTACGCCTTAACACTTCTCCAACAAATCTGATACCTTTCCCTTTGTAAGGTTCCGGTTTCCGGAACGATCGTATCTTCGCCGCAACCTGTCCGATCAGCTGTTTATCACAACTTTTCAGGGTAATCACCGGATTGCTCCTTTTATCGGATTTAGCTTCTACATGCACTTCCGGAGGAAGTTGTATGAAAATATGGTGTGAAAACCCCAGGGTTAAATCGAGTGTATTGTTTTCAATCAACTCGGCCCTGTAACCGACTCCTACCAGTTCCAGTTTGATTTCATACCCTTCAGATACTCCTTTTACCATATTAAAAATCAACGACCGGTAGAGTCCGTGCATGGACCGGTGCTGTTTGATATCACTTTTCCTTTCCACAAGCAGGGTATTTCCTTCCACCCTGACCGGTATATCCGGGTTTATTTTCTGCGTCAGTTCGCCCAGGGGTCCCTTAACAGTTACCTCCTGATCGTCACTGATCTGAATTTTTACTCCGGCCGGTATTTCTATAGGCAGTTTTCCTATCCTTGACATGGTTTTTCCTTTTTAATACACATAACACAAAATTTCACCCCCTACATTTAAATCCCTTGCTTCCTTATCTGTAATAACCCCTTTGGATGAAGAGATGATTGCGATCCCGAGTCCGTTCAACACTCTTGGAATCGATTGGTTATCACAATATTTACGTAAACCGGGTTTGCTTATCCGTTCCAGTTTCTTAATGGCATTTAATTTCGTTTCCGGGTTATATTTCAGCGCAATTTTGATATTGCCCTGAGAATTTTCTCCATCTTCAAATTTATAGTTCAGGATATACCCCTTCTCCTTCAAAATCTTGGTTATTTCCTTTTTTACGTTTGAAGCAGGTATATCGACCACTTTATGTTTGGCCATAATGCTATTCCTGATGCGGGTCAGATAATCTGCTATAGGATCTGTTACGTTGCTCATTTTTTCATGTTTATCAGTTACCAACTTGCTTTTTTGACACCCGGTATTAATCCTTCGGAAGCCATTTCCCTGAAATTAATCCTGCTGATTCCAAACTGGCGCATATATCCTCTTGACCGGCCGGTTAATTTGCAGCGGTTATGCAGACGCACCCTGGATGAATTTTTTGGAAGTTTCTGCAATCCTATCCAATCGCCTTCAGCTTTTAACCTGGCCCTTTTTTCTGAATATTTTTCAACAAGCTTTGCACGTCTTACTTCGCGTGCTTTCATGGATTCTTTGGCCATAATCAGTTTCTTTTAGTGGTTTTAAAAGGAAGGCCCATCACTTTAAGCAGGGCAAATCCTTCTTCATCGGTATTTGCAGAAGTAACAAAGGTAATATTCATTCCGTTGATCTTATTTACTTTATCGATAATGATTTCCGGAAAGATGATCTGTTCAGGAACCCCCAGGGTATAATTCCCGTATCCGTCCATTTTGCTTTCGATTCCATGGAAGTCACGTATCCTGGGCAAAGCGACAGAAACCAACCGGTCAAAGAATTCATACATCCGGTCGCGCCGCAGGGTGACACGCACCCCAACAGGCATCTTTTTCCTTAGTTTAAAATTGGATATATCCTTCTTTGACAAGGTTTGGAGCGCTTTCTGCCCGGAGATCATTGTCATCTCCTCGGTAGCCACTTCAATAATTTTTTTGTCGGCGATTGCATCCCCGACACCCTGGTTAAGGACAATTTTCACCAACCTGGGAACCTGCATGACGGAAGTGTAATTAAATTCCTTCATCAGTGCAGGTACAATTTCTTCCTGGTATCTCTTTTTCAGTGCTGGTACGTAAGCCATTACTTAATCTCCTCCCCTGATTTTTTTGAAAACCGGATTAATTTGCCATTCTTGTCCTCTCTCCTGCCTATTCTTGAAGCTTCTCCTGATTTCGGATCCACAACCATCAGGTTGGAGATATGAATGGATGCTTCTTTTTGAATGATGCCACCCTGTGGGTTATCGGCATTTGGTTTCGTGTGTTTTTTTATCACATTCACCCCTTCAACAATGGCTCTGTTTGTTTTGCGTATTACTTCCAGTACCCGGCCTTTTGTGCCTTTGTAGTTACCGGAAATAACCTGTACGGTATCGCCTTTTTTAATGTGTAATTTTTTTTGCATAGTGAGCTTTCCTTATTATAGTACTTCAGGTGCCAGTGAAATAATTTTCATATTCTTCTCACGCAGTTCTCTGGCTACAGGGCCAAAAATACGGGTCCCCCTGATTTCGCCCAGGTTATTCAGAAGCACGACAGCATTTTCGTCGAAACGGATGTACGAACCATCATCGCGACGGACCTCTTTTTTTGTACGTACTACAATGGCTTTTGAAACGGTACCTTTTTTAACTTCACCACCCGGAATAGCACTTTTGACAGTAACTACCACCAAATCACCCAGGGTAGCATACCGTTTGCGCGTACCTCCCAGCACACGAATACACAATACCTCCCTGGCGCCACTGTTATCGGCAACTGCACATCTTGTTTCCTGTTGTATCATGATTACTTGGCCCTTTCTAAAATTTCAACTAACCTCCAACATTTTTTCTTGCTAAGCGGACGTGTCTCCATAATCAACACGGTATCGCCAATGTTACAGGAATTGGCTTCGTCATGCGCATAAAACCTGGTTGTTTTATTGATGAACTTCCCGTAAATCGGATGTTTGCCTTTTCGTTTTTCAGCAACCACAATGGTTTTATCCATCTTATTGCTGACGACAATCCCCATACGTTCTTTCCTGATATTTCTTGCGTTCTTCTCTTCCATTGTGGTTTACTTCTTGTTTTCGTTTAATTCCCTGTTTCCGAGAATTGTTTTTAACCGTGCGATATTCCTTCGGCTTTCCTTTATTTTCATCGGATTATCGAGAGGGGAAACCGCGTGATTCAGCTTGAGGCGAATCAGGTTTTCGGTTTCAGACTGAATGCGTTCTGCAATTTCCTTGTCCGTCAACTCCTTGATTTCTGACGTTTTCACTTGTATCGATTTAATTTTTAATTCCTGTTACTCTTCCACATAATCCCGTCGAACGACGAATTTCGTTTTAACCGGCAATTTCTGAGCTGCCAGACGCAACGCCTCTTTAGCCAGTTTAAAGGGTACACCGTCGGCTTCAATGAGAATGCGTCCCGGCGAAACCGGAGCTACAAAAGCTTCCGGGGTTCCTTTTCCTTTTCCCATACGCACTTCGGCAGGTTTCTTGGTTATGGGTTTATCAGGAAAAATCCGGATCCATATCTGGCCCTGGCGTTGCATATGCCTGGTTACTGCTACCCTGGCTGCTTCAATTTGCCGGCCTGTGAGCCATGATTCCTCAAGTGTTTTTATGCCGAAAGAGCCAAAAGCCAACTGGGTTCCACGTTTTGCGAAACCTTTCATTTTCCCTTTTTGAACCCTTCTGAATTTTACTTTTTTTGGCTGTAACATTGCTTTAATTTTCTACGTATTAGACTCCTATTTTCTTCTTTTTCCTCCCCGGCCTTTGACAGCACCACCCGGACGCCCCTGTTTTTGTCCTATATTTGGTGATAAGTCGCGTTTTCCATATACCATTCCTCTACAGATCCATACTTTCACTCCGATCAACCCTGTTTTGGTCAACGCTTCGGCCAGTGCATAATCAATATCGGCCCGTAAGGTGTGCAAGGGAGTACGTCCGTCTTTATACATCTCAGAACGAGCCATTTCAGCACCGTTCAGACGGCCTGAAACCAGGATTTTTATTCCTTCGGAACCCATTCGCATGGTGGAAGCAATGGCCATCTTAATCGCCCGGCGATAGGCAATTTTGCCTTCGATCTGACGGGCTACATTGTTGGCAACAATTCTTGCATCCAGTTCAGGCCTTTTAATTTCGAAAATATTAATCTGAACTTCCTTATTTGTTATTTTTTTAAGCTCTTCCTTCAGCTTATCCACTTCCTGGCCTCCTTTCCCAATAATTATTCCGGGACGTGAAGTATGGACTGTTATGGTGATCAGTTTAAGGGTTCGTTCTATAACGATCCGTGATATACTGGCTTTTGCCAAACGGGCGTTCAGGTACTCCCTGATTTTCTGATCTTCAATCAGTTTATCACCGTAATTGTCTCCTCCAAACCAGTTGGAGTCCCATCCTTTGATGAAACCCAGTCGATTTGAAATAGGATTTACTTTTTGTCCCATAATTATTGTTCAAGTTTTTCTTCTATGTTCACTTTATTATCCAGGTAAATGGTCACATGGTTCGAACGTTTTCTGATACGGTGGGCCCTTCCCTGTGGTGCCGGGCGTAAGCGTTTCAGCATCCGTCCGGAATCCACGTTTATCCGGCTGATATACAATTGGCTCTCTTCCAGGCGGACCCCTTCATTCTTGGCCTGCCAGTTGGAAATAGCCGACAACAAAAGTTTTTCCACCTTGCGCGATGCTTCTTTGGAAGAATACTTCAATACATCCAGTGCCCGGTTCACTTCCATACCGCGGACCATGTCAGCCACAAGCCGCATTTTCCTTGGTGAAGTAGGACAATTTCGTAACACAGCAAAATATTGCTTTTTCTTCTCTTCTTTTCTTTTTTCAGCTGCTAGTCTTTTTCTGGCACCCATTTTTTCTCTGTTTTTTTTTCTGCAATTTATGCCTTATCGCTTATTACCAGCATGGCTCCTGAATATGCGGGTAGGGGCAAATTCGCCCAAACGGTGCCCTACCATATTCTCGGTAATGTATACCGGTATAAATTTGTTCCCGTTGTGGACTGCTATCGTATGCCCCACAAAGTCTGGGGAGATTACCGATGCCCTTGCCCACGTTTTAATCACCGATTTTTTCCTGGATTCGGTCATCGCCAAAACTTTCTTTTCCAGCTTATAATCGATATACGGACCTTTTTTTAATGAACGACTCATAATCGTGGTTGTTTATTATTTTTTCCTTCGTTCCACAATGTACTTGTTGGATGCTTTGTTTTTCTTCCGGGTTTTAAATCCTTTTGCGAGTACTCCATTTCGTGATCGGGGGTGACCGCCTGATGCCCTGCCTTCGCCACCCCCCATGGGATGATCTACGGGATTCATCGCCACTCCTCTGACGCGGGGTCTGCGCCCCAACCACCTTGAGCGTCCGGCTTTCCCTGATTCTTCAAGGTTGTGTTCCGTATTGCCCACGGTCCCTACGGTAGCCCGGCAGGTTGTAAGGACCATTCGTGATTCGCCTGAAGGGAGCTTCAACACAGCATATTTGCCTTCACGGGAAGTCAACTGTGCAAAGGATCCTGCACTTCGTGACATCACACCACCCCGGCCCGGATGAAGTTCAATGTTATGAACCAGGGTTCCCAGAGGAATATCACTCAACGGAAGAGCATTCCCGATTTCCGGATCTACCCCATGCCCACTGGCTACCGTTTGTCCTACCTTAAGCCCGTTCGGAGCAAGGATATAACGCTTCTCCCCATCCTCATAATCGAGCAGGGCAATACGGGCTGACCGGTTGGGATCATATTGTATGGAATCTACTTTTGCCGTAACCCCATCCTTGTTTCGCTTAAAATCGACTACCCGGTATCTCCGTTTGTGTCCCCCTCCCCGATACCTCATGGTCATGCGGCCCTGATTGTTCCTGCCGCCTGTCTTTTTAAGAGGTTCCAACAACGATTTCTCAGGAGTAGATGCAGTAATGCTATCAAAAGCACCAATAATTTTATGCCTTTGTCCCGGTGTTACTGGTTTTAATTTCCTTACTGCCATTTTTTATCTTGCTATATTATATGTTACTGTAAAAATCAATTACATCGCCCTCTTCCAGCGTAACAATTGCTTTTTTAAAGGCGTTTGTTTGTCCGCTAATGATTCCTGATTTTGTATACCGGCTTTTTTGCTTCCCACCGTAAACCATCGTATTCACAGAAGCAACATTTACATTGTATAAGCTTTCCACCGCTTTTTTGATCTGCGGTTTGCTTGCCCGGCGTTCAACGACAAATCCGTAACGGTTAAACCGTTCAGCCAGTTCTGTCATCTTTTCCGTAACGATTGGTTTTATCAATATATTCATTTTTCGGTATCTTTAATCTTAAACAGCTCTTCCATTTTCTTCAGAGATCCTTCCAGAATCACAAGAGTTTTTGCGTTTAACACTTGATAAGTGTTTAAATCAGAAGCAGTTACAACCGATACATCCTGTAAATTTCTGGATGACAAATATATATTTTTATTTCTTTCCGGTAAAACGAAAAGAGACTTTTTATCAGCAATTTTCAAATTCTCTTTAAGTGCTTTTATTTCCTTTGTTTTCGGGGCATCAAGAGCAAAATCCTCGAGGATAAGAATTTCTTCTTCTTTGGCTTTATAACTTAATGCTGATTTTTTCGCCAGTTGCTTGACCTTCTTATTCAGTTTCATCTGATAATCTCTGGGTCGGGGTCCGAAAACGGTTCCTCCCCCTCTGAAGATGGGTGATTTAATGCTCCCCGCCCTGGCTGTACCGGTTCCTTTTTGCCGTTTAATTTTTCGTGTACTACCTGAGACCTCGGCTCTTTCTTTGGTTTTATGGGTTCCCTGGCGTTGGCTTGCCATGTACCGTTTCACCTCGAGGTAAATGGCATGGTCGTTGGGCTCCACATCAAAGATCCGGCTATTCAGGGTTACTTTTCTACCGGTTTCCTGTCCTTCTCTATTTAAAACATTTAATTCCATTGTTTCCTTATCGTTACATTAGATCCTTTCGCTCCGGGCACAGCCCCTTTCACAATCATGAGGTTTGACTCCGGGATTATTTTTATTACCAGGAGATTTTCAATCGTAATTTTATTGCCGCCATACCGTCCTGCCATACGCATTCCTTTAAAAACCCTTGAAGGCCATGAAGATGCTCCCAATGAACCGGGGGCTCTTTCGCGGTTATGCTGTCCATGGGTCTTGTCACCTACCCCCTTGAAGTTATATCTTTTCACCACCCCCTGGAATCCTTTCCCTTTGGAGGGGCCTTCCACATCGACATAATCATTTTCGTGAAAAATATCAACGGTAACAACGTCACCCAGGTTGTATTCTTCCCGGAAGGTGTTTTTAAACTCCACTACTTTCCGTTTCGGAGATACACCAGCTTTTTTAAAGTGCCCAAACTCTGCTTTCGTAGTATTTTTTTGGCTTTTGTCACCGTATGCCAATTGCAGTGCGCTGTAGCCATCTTTTTCCTCGGTTTTTACCTGGGTTACAACGCAGGGACCGGCTTCAATCACCGTGCAGGGAATGTTCTTTCCGTCCTTACCGAATACGGATGTCATGCCTA
>Ga0307422_1000153_pt1 | contig 39448 bp, 49 predicted proteins | sample SalMarWE160290MG_FD_202153 | JGI IMG/M metagenome (GOLD analysis project Ga0307422, IMG submission 202153) | Salt marsh sediment microbial communities from the Plum Island Ecosystem LTER, Massachusetts, United States - WE1602-90 | ecosystem: Environmental > Aquatic > Marine > Intertidal zone >...
CAATAAAATCGCCAATAAACATTTTTTTTGTCAGACCTTTCAGGATCAGGTAAAAGCCTAAACCAAATTCCCGTGGTGAGAGAGTATATTTTTTATACAATTGAGGAATAAAATGGGAAGCGCGAACAATAGGTCCCGCAACCAGTTGTGGGAAAAAGGAGACATAAAAGCCAAAATCGGGGAGACTCTTCACGGGTTCAACTTTCTTACGAAATACATCAATAGCGTAACTCATGGTCTGGAAAGTAAAAAAGGAGATGCCCACCGGTGGCAGAATTTTACCCAGATCGAAATGGGTGCCAAACACCGCATTCGACCATTTGGCAGCATGTGTAACTACCTCCATATTTGTTCCCAGGAGTTGATTAAGAGTTTTAGTAAAAAAGTAATCATATTTAAAGAATACCAACACTCCCAGATTCAATGTTATGCTTAATGCCAGCCAGAGCTTTTTCTGAAAAGTGGTTTTGCTGTCGTGCATGGCAAAAGCCAGGTAAAAGTTGCTTATGGTCGTAAACAAGAGAATAAAGAAGAACAATCCTCCGGTTTTGTAGTAAAAAAACAGGCTTACCAAAAATAGGTAAACATTTCGCAGGGGATTTTTTTTATACAGATAGGTATAGCCTGCCAGCACAACAAGAAAAAAGATCCAGAAATTCAGTCGTGTGAAAATCAGAGGATTCGTTTCATTGAAAAGAAATATATTCTTTAGCAGATCCATAGGTATTTTGGTTGTTAGTCTTGCAAACAATCAATTTTTATCATGTGCTGAATGGCAAATATTTAGTTCAAAATCGCTTAACTGATCTTCCCATACTTTCAGGAAAGCTGAGAAGAAAAGTTCTCCTTTAAGTTGATATCCTTTCCGGGTGAAATGAATTCTGTCGTACCTCATAAGTTTTAGACCATACCAGGCCTGTGCTGAATTTAATCCCCCCATTATAGTACAAAAATCCCAAATAGCGCAATTATATTCTGCCGCAAGTTCCTGAATAATATTCTTCATTTTTTCCGTATTCGTATTCACATAACGACCATACAGGTAACTATCGTTTGGTACTGTCAGTAATATAGCGGCTCCGGGAGCGGCTGCTATCGTTCGGGAGAGTAGCTGTCGGTATTCGTTCCGATACTTATCATCGTTGAATTTTCGTGTATAACCATCGTTGGTGCCAATCGATATTATTATCAGGTCCGGTTTGATGGACTTCAGATGTTTCCCGTACAATTCGCAGCGAAGGTATGAACTCAGCATAGATCCGTTCACTCCAACTGAGTTATAGACTACACCAGGCGCATCGCTGATGAGTTCGAAGCCCAGGAGGGCAAAATTTTCGTCCTGATATAAAGAATCTTTTATTATTTCGAGGTGAAATATAGTAGCCGGACTTTCATAGTTGAACTCCGAATATCCGTAAGTTGTATCATAATGACCGATAATAGCTGTATCTGGTGTAATTGCCATAAGGTTATAGGCCGATGGTTCATGAAAGACCCTGACTCTGTCGAAAATATAATAAGTTGAATCGGTTTTATTTGGATTAATGGTAATACTGCTCATGTTATCATTGGTAATTACGGCCATGCCTGTAAGACCAAGTTTACAGCCACTGTTCTGCTGTGTACTTTTACAATACCACCAGCTACCCGTATAAGATACTGAATAATTTGCGGGATTGTTGGTGCGGGCCATATTATAAGGGAAGATCAGCCCACGTCCGCCATTCATATCGGGTGTAAGATTTTGAATATGTGTGCGGATAACATGAGGATATACATCGGCCTGGATGTGAGATCCTCCCAGATGCAAAATCTGTATTTTACCGTCACCAAAAGCAATCAGGCTGTCGAACCGGAAGAAAAGTTGTTTAAATACGGAATCGTTTTCCGGAAGCTGTAGGATGTTACTATCGTAATTAATAAAGCTATAGCGGATTGGTCCCATGAAATAGTCAGCCTCCTGAGCATGAAGGGGAATCAGGATAATGAGATATATTGCTGAAAGCACAATGTTAATCCTGAGGGTTCGCATCGGGTACTCCTTCATTTTGTGCAGGCTTATCAGCCTCATTCTTTTTATATTGATTGTATTCGAACATCAGGGCATTGTAAAACATAGTAGCAATTATTTTCGCTCCTTTTGGATTAAAGTGGACAAAATCACTCGAAGCTAAAGGCGGATTGGCAAATACCCAGCTAGGCATTGAGTTTTTACCTCCCATGGCCTGATAAAGGTCCCAGTAAACAGCTCCTGCTTCAAAACTGGCATTTTTTAAAGCATCACGTATTTTTTCGATATTGGGGTACGACACAAACCGGTTTCTTTTCTTAACCGACATATCGGCAACTCCAATCACGATCATGGCTACATCGGGAAGCAATTGATGTATTCTATTTATCTGTGCAGCAAATAGTTTCTCATAATAAGTATAGTCGGTGGTTACATGTGGAACCACATTGCCACCGAATTGCAGGATAATCATTTTCACGTCGAGTTCCTTAAAATGCTGTTGCAACAGCTCTTTATCCATCTTTGTGAATATCAGGCCTGAATTACCACGCATGGGGATATTATCAACAGCGATACCTGAAAGATCATCGAGGGCTATACCGTAAATGTCCGGACTGGAAATACCCCTGAATACGATACGGATATTATTCGTCGGCTGATCGAATTCCCAACGGATTGTTTGCAGCGATCTGGAAGCAGGGTACATATCCGCATCGGCAAGAATTTCATTATGGTAAATTTCAGCCACGAAAGGTTCCTTATTATGGCTGTAGAATACCCGGCAAAGCCTGAAATTTTTCGTATTTGTATAGGAATAACCCGAAGGGGCAAAAGATACCCAGGCTTCATAGGGATGCTCAGTATCAGTCAGTGTATCGGAACCATAGGGCGAAAAACGACAAAAGCTGGCTAAAGCTCCATATCGCCTGTGAGTTAATGTAGTATCCCTGTTTCCGTATAGCGTATATCGGAACCAGTTATTCGAATTTTCCTGCAGAATGGCAAAGGAAAAATCATAAACCTGCTCAACGGGAACAAGTCCGGATCCCATTCCGCCGAATTTGTTCTGCAGTTTATTACGCAGGAATGATGAAATTCTGTCACCCTCGATTTGCGAATCACCATAATGCATTATTCGCACTGGTTTCGAAGCTGAAGCAGATTTTTCAAATGCTCTGAAAGCTTTGTAAAGTATTTTTTTATTGTTTTTTGGAAATTGGAGCCGGCAGATACTTCTACGCAGGCTATCGGCGTTAGCCCTTAATGTATCCCAACTTTCATCTTCAGCCTGAAGACTCATTTGTTCCAGCATACTATCGGTTAGCAAGGCATTGTTACCGATAATATCTGAAATATCGGCATATTCAGTTTGTCCGGGGTTTAAAATATCTTTAGGAGAGGCGAACTGCAGGCGCATATCACTCATCAGACGAATTCCATTTTTAGGAAAAATAGCAGAAATAATAAATAGCAGAGTTAGTACTGATAAGAGAAACAGAACCGTTATTTGCGGTTTAATTTTCATATTCGATGGCAGGATGAATTATTAGCTCTTCGGTTTTATCTTAAGTTTTTGGCCCGGTTTGATCTTATTTACATCTGTGATGTTGTTCAATCGCATAATATCGGTATCGCTTACACCCGGATAAAGTTTAGCAATATCCCAAAGTGTATCCCCCGATTTTACGGTATGCATAATATATTCACCACCGGGAGCCGGTTCTCTTGTATTCTGTGTTGATGCGGAGGGTGAAGCCGGTTTTCCTATTCTTGCCTGTTTCTGGGCAAAAGTAAGTTTATCTATATCCTGGTACTTATCGACTTGGTTTTTGTGTTTATAAATTGTAAGTTTTTGCCCGGAACGAATAAGATTTCGCCTGATATTGTTCCAGTATCTTAAATCGGAGATTCGTATATTGTACCATTCTGAAATGTAGCCCAGGTTATCCCCCGATTTCACAGTATAGCTTAGTTTGACATAATCACTTCCCGGGGCTTTAGGTACATAAGAAGAATGACTGTATGAAGCAGGACTGACAGTATATTTGGAAGCATCGAAAAAAATGGAGTCTTTGTACGCAAAAATGGAATCTTCGTAATCGATAAAGCTTAAAATATATTCTACCGGCAGGCAAAGTGAATAGGTTTTTTCACCGGCAGGGATAATGTCGTACCTGTATTGAGGATTCAGGTCCTGAAGCTGCTTAAGGGGAACTCCCAGCACTTCTGCAACCTGGCCCAGATGAAGGCGATCCTTTATCAGTAAAGTATCAGTTTTAGCCGGTATTTCTACTTCTGCTGGCACTAGATTGTGCTCGGAATAGTAGTTCATCAGATAGGTTGCAGCAATAAATGCGGGTACATGTCCCCTGGTCTCCCGCGGAAGGTAGTAGTATATGTCCCAATAGTTGGTTTTTCCTCCGGAACGACGTATGGCACGATTTACATTACCCGGCCCGCAGTTGTAGGCAGCTATTACCAGTATCCAGTCCTGGTATATGTTGTACAGGTCGCGAGAAAATTGTGCTGCTGCATGTGTCGATTTAATTGGATCGCGACGTTCATCGACCAGGCTGTTGATTTCGAGTCCGTACATACGGCCAGTACCGTACATAAACTGCCATAATCCGACAGCACGTGCCCGAGAGTAAGCCCGGGGATTCAAAGCCGATTCAATAATCGACATATATTTCATTTCGTTGGGAACATCGTAATAGTCGAATATTTCATCAAATATCGGGAAATAGTATTCCGAAAGGCCCAGCATTACTTCAACTGATTTACGTCTTTTCTTGGCATAACTATCGATATAATTCTTGACTATGCTATTATAGGAAAGATCGATAACAGTGGGTATCGCTGCAAGACGGGCAATATAAACAGAATCGGGAAAATCGGGGATGTTACCTATACTGGTCTCAACTGGAAATGTATCGGGGAGAGCTTCCTGAACATAGAACAAGTTGAGCATGCTGTCCAGGTTACTTTCGAAATTCGTATCGATTGAATCACTCATTTCGAGTGAAGCGTCCAACGAATCGGCGAGATGGATTTTCAAAGTATCGGTTATCTCAGGATTAGCCTGTAACAGAATTGTCATACCTGCAACAACAATTGATAGGAAAATAGCTTTAATCATTTCAGAAATATTAAAAGTGGATGTTAATACTTACTCCGTATGAATAATAATTTTCAGGATGATAGAATTCGGGTATCAGGGTGGGTCTTATATCAACAGAGAGGTCTTCACTGATATCATATTGTAGAAAGTAAGCATCGGTCATAGCATCGATAACATTGGCAAAATACAGAATTCCCATAAAAATTACAGCGTAACCACGTTTAGTGAGGGCATCGTTCCTATCATTATCGTATGTATCACGATTCGGATCATCAGGTTCTGCCTCATTGTACCACCGCTTGTTATCCAGATAAATATCGTTTTTATAGTCATAGTAAAAGTACAAACCCACTCCGATAGAATAAATAACAGGGATTTTCCAATATTTGTGATTATAGGCCTGTCCCAAGCCAGGGATCACTGCTGAGAGGATAGTAGCCCTTTGAGGTGAGGGTATTTTTCTTTTTCTACTACCTTCAATAATTGTATCTTCAACTATAGTCGTATTCGTATCAATTATGGCTGTAGCTTGAACAGTTGTGCCTGTCTGAAGACTGTCTTGTATTTTAAGTGTTTCACTCTCATACAGGATAGAGGTTTTTATTGTATCGGCCTGTAAAATTGAATCGGCTGTCGGGTAGCACGATCGGGAATATGCTGGCGACAATAAAAAAAACAAAGCACCCGTAAGGATGCTTATTATGCGTATTGTGCCTTTAATCCTTTTCAATTTACTGACCGGTTTCAGGTGTTAAGCTTATCAAAAATAGCGATTATTCTTTCCAAATCTTCATCCGTCTTGAATGGAATAACGATCCTACCACTTCCCTTATTGTTTCGTCTGAACTCTACATTACTATTAAAATAGTTTCGCAAGTGATTTTTAAGGGCTTCATAATCCCTGGGTGGTTGTTCTGTTTTCTCTTTAGGAGTATCCTCATTTCCTTCGATTAGGTTTCTTACCATCTCCTCCACTTTTCGCACTGAGAGTTCCTGATCGATAATCTTATTGTAGATCTTTAGCTGTGTTTTGGGATCTTCGATATTGATCAGCGATCTTGCGTGGCCCATCGATAATTTCTGATCCTTAATACCCAACTGTATTTCGGCCGGAAGCCTGAGTAACCTGAGATAATTGGCTACCGTAGCCCTTTTTTTTCCTACCCGCTGACTTAATAATTCCTGTGTAAGATCGCATTCGTCAATGAGCCGCTGATAACTGATGGCAATTTCGATGGAATCAAGATCTTCACGTTGAATGTTTTCGATCAGTGCCATTTCCAGCATATTCTGATCGTTGGCTTCGCGAATGTAGGCAGGTATTTTATTGAGCTCGGCAATTTTTACTGCCCGGAGTCTGCGTTCGCCTGTGATAAGCTGATATCGACCGGCTTCACTTCGGCGCACTGTAATAGGCTGAATAATGCCGATTTCTTTAATAGAACCGGCAAGTTCCATCAGGGATTCTTCGTCGAAAATGGTCCTTGGCTGGTAGGGATTTGTATCGATAGAATCGATATCGATTTCAGCTACGCCACTCATTCTCCTGGGTTGATCCCTAATTTCATCTGACGAATCGTTCGGATCAATTAAGGCCCCTAATCCTCTACCAAGTGCATTCTTTTTTGCCATAATATATTTGCTTGATTCTAACCATTCAACCTGGTCAGACTTCTATTTCTTCATTTTTTGTAATTAATTCGCGCGCCAGATTAAGATGATTTATAGAACCTTTTGATTCAGCATCGTAAAGTACTACCGGTTTACCAAAGCTGGGGGCTTCGGATAGTTTTATATTTCGCTGTACAATAGTATCAAAAACCATCTGCTGGAAATGTTTCCGTACTTCATCAACAACCTGATTGGAAAGCCGGAGCCTGGAATCGTACATAGTAAGTACAAAACCCTCAATTTCCAGATCTGTATTCAAGCGTCCCTGGATAATTTTTATGGTGTTCAGCAGTTTGCCCAATCCTTCCAGGGCAAAATATTCGCACTGCACAGGTATCATTACTGAGTCTGCTGCTGTAAGGGAATTAACTGTAATTAGTCCAAGAGAAGGTGAACAGTCGATAAGCAGGTAATCATAATCATCTTTAACAGGAGCTATCACTTTCTTTAGCATATGTTCACGCTGCTCCATATTCAACATCTCAATTTCGGCACCTACCAGATCGATGTGTGAGGGGATAATATCCATACCATCAATTTCCGATTTTGCAATTGCTTCTCTGGCATCGAGGCCCTCAATAAGACACTCGTAAATGGTTTTCTCAACATTACGTACATCAAGACCAATTCCGGAAGTGGCATTTGCCTGAGGATCGGCATCGATTATGAGAACTTTCTTTTCGAGAACAGCCAGACTTGCTGCCAGATTAATCGTTGTAGTTGTTTTACCTACTCCACCTTTTTGATTTGCTAAAGCAATCACTTTTCCCATGTAGACGAGCTTTTTTTTATTTGATTTAATTTTACAAGTATAGAATAATTTTTTGTAATGATGTCGCAAAAATACTACTTATAAATCCGTTCGGATTTTCGACCATTTTTCTTTTGTGAACATTTTATTTTCACGTTATGAACAAGTTATTAACATTAAAACTAACTACCAGCTGATCAAATTATTAATCCCCTAACTTTAGGAAACCAAGGATCTTAAATAGTAGGAAGTATATCATCAAAATAAATTGTAGCTGCTGGGATCAACCAGGAACAATTTTTTAAAAAAGTGAGTTAAATTACTGAGTTTCTTGAATCTCAATCTCATACATAAGTGGCCAGAGTTTTCCAGTAATATAAAAAGTATGACTCCCGGAATTATAGGCTATTCCATTAAGCACATGATCGTAATCACGGGGCAGACCTGCAGGAAAAAGCGACTCAAGTTCAAGACGTGCAAGAACCCCTCCGGTTTCAGCGTCAATTTTTACGATATAAGATTCACCATAAACATTGGCCCATATTGCACCATCGACATATTCAAGCTCGTTTAAATTAATCATCAGTCCTCTGTTATGGCAAACATCCAATTGTCCGACCTGATTAAAGTAGTCCGGATTATAAAAGTACAGAATGGAAGATCCATCGCTCACAATCAAATTCTTGCCGTCAGTTGTCAGGCCCCAGCCTTCCATAGTTTGGAGATCAAATTCACGGATAAGTTCAAAAGTACCCACATCATATACAAATCCGACTTTTTGCCGGTAGGTGAGTTGATAAATTTTATGGTTAACAATAGTAATTCCTTCTCCAAAGAAGGTTTTTTCCATTTTTCGTTCCAGTTCCGTGGCTCCATTCTCTGGATTAATTTTTTTTAGACTTGAGAAACCCCGCCGACCTGTACCCTGATAAAGCCATTTATCATGATAGACAAGTCCCTGTGTAAAATCATCTGAACCATGAGGTACTTTTCGAATCAACCGGTAGGTAAGCGAAGTTGGTTCTACATCGGAAAGTACGGTAACCCGAATAGTAAGTGTTTGAGATAAACTGTCGTGGTGGAAGACAATAATACGGAAATTCTGCCGTCCAACTTTTAAAAAAACCTGGGTGACTGCAAATTTATTGCTGGATATTTTTTCAGTATGAACAATATTCCCTTCGAGATAAATTTTTACAGAATCGGGCACAATTTCACTCTGAGAATTAAGTGAAAAAGTTACAGTATCACTTACTGAAAATACTTCATCGATGGCTGGTGATGCAACTGAAAATTCTTTTTGGAGCTTAGATTTAGAGTTTGTATCACTGTTATTTTTCTTCGATCCTTCGTGGCAGGAAGTGATTAAGAAAATTACAATATAAAAAAGACTCAGTTGTTTGAATACGGGGAGAAAAATAGCGGTGAGATACATCATTTAAAAATTTTTTTCAAACGGCTACCAACAGAAAAATTGCTTTTACTCGAAAGATTTGTGAGTTCATTATATTCCGAATCGATCGAATCAGGATTGATCATTTGCCAGATTTCACTCCATCCCAGAAAACCTCCGACATTGCGATCGTCAATGAAAAGATCGACATCAATTTTACGGCTGACTATTTCCGGATCAAATTCTTCTTCAGGATAACTTCGGTTAACCGCGTAGAATTCGATTCCTTTTTTGCGACAATAATCAACAGCTTCATCGAGTTCTTTATCGTGCCTGAAAGTCCAAAGGATAAGATGATGCCCGAGTTTTTGTATCTGCTTCAGAGTTTCAAATGCAAATAATTTCTCTTCCCCGATTTGAGGATAACGGTGTTCTACAATTGTTCCATCGAAATCAACAGCAATTTTCATATAAGTGTAATAGGTAAGTTTTCGCAAAAGTAAGAATTATTTAGTAATAGAGTGGAGGGTAGTATACAATCTGCAACATGTAACCGAAGAATAATATTTCTTATTTAGTAATGTTTCCTATAAGGAAGATATAAACAAATATACCAGTATGAAGTTTGACATTTACTAATGATATATACTTGTGATGAAATCATTTTTCACTCGTAATTTTATGTTAATTTTTTATACCTTTAAGTAATAATATTAACGTGTTTACATGAAAAATTTCAAGTATTTTTTCCCCAATGCGCTTACTATAATAAACCTGCTTCTGGGTTGTGTTGCCATTATAATTGTGTTTAGAGGACAGAATGAATATCATGCTGCCTGGTTTATATTTATGGCAGCTATTATAGATTTTTTCGACGGTTTTGTTGCGAGAGCTCTGAATGCTAAATCAGAATTTGGAGTTCAACTTGATTCATTAGCCGATATGGTTAGTTTTGGAGTAGCTCCTTCGATTATGATTTTTAACTGGCTCAATATGGTACTTACTAAACTTTCAGAACATAGTACCTATGATTGGATTTCAGCTAATTTCATTCAGAATCTCATTTTGCTCTGTTCTTTACTTTTTGCTGTAGGAGCTGCGATAAGGCTGGCAAGGTTCAACATTTCAAAATCCGAAAAAAACTATTTTCAGGGTTTATCAACAACGGCGGCTGCTATAATAATCGCATCATTTTGGTTGATAATTAATTCAGAAACAAAATGGATTAGTTCGTTAATATGGAATATCTATTTTGTCTTTGCCATTCTGATTATTTTGGTTGCTTTGATGATTTCAAGAATTAAAATGATCAGTCTCAAATTTGAGGGCTTTGGATTGAAAAATAACATGTATCGATATATAATTATATTAGCAGGAATTCTACTTTTTATCATTTTCGGCCTTGAAGGCATATTATATTCCATGCTGTTATATCTGATTTTATCACTGGTTACCCAGAGAGTAAAAACAGCATAATTAAGACTGATGAAAGATATGCAAAGCCTGGACCTGTTTGTTGAACAACTGACAGGTTTTTTTGTATCTATAGAATAGCATTTGCTGTTTAAGTTGCTTATTATTTTTCGGATGAATTTTTTTATTTGCATATAAGGTTTTATATCAATAATTTAGATCAAACTCTATTTAGATATGAGAATATATATCCTTATTGGAATCGGACTTTTAATTTCGGTTTATCTCAGTGCACAGGATATGTCCTCCGCATCGGAAGAGCTTGAAATCGGAATTATTGAACACTTGGATAGCTATTTGCCTGATGATATAAGACTGATTTCGGAAAACGGAGACACTGTTATGACCGGACAATTGTTTGGTAAACCTATTGTTCTTAACCTTGTATACTTTAGATGTCCGGGAATATGTACTCCATTAATGGATGGTTTGGCAAATGTTATCCAGAAATCAGGTCTGATAATAGGTAAAGATTACCAGGTTATGACAGTTAGTTTCAATCCCCGGGAAGGATCACATCTGGCCAAACAGAAGAAGAACAACTATCTGAAAATAACAGGTCTTGAAGAGGCCAAAGAGGGTTGGATATTTTATACTACCGACAGCACCAATATTTCCCGTTTGACACAAAGTGTCGGTTTTAAGTATAAACAAACGGGTAACGATTACCTGCATACCGGAACTCTGATATTCCTGGCCGGTGATGGTAAAATTACACGTTATCTCAACGGAGTCAGATTTCTGCCTTTTGAATTTAAAATGGCCGTTATTGAAACATCAAAAGGCCAATCGGGGCCAACGATTAACAAGGTGCTGCAATATTGCTACAGCTACGATCCCGAAGGTCAGGGATATGTACTTAATATAACCAGAGTTACCGGCGTTATAATTACATTTATCTTGTTGATATTTTTTGCCTCATTATTAATATGGTCGATAAGAAAAAAGCGCAGTAAATAGAAAATAATTCATTTGCAGATATGGTAAAAAAAATACAGGGGAATGACCCCAGCTATTTAGAATATAAAGGACGTTTCAAGGGAATATTTGGCTGGATATTTTCCACCGATCATAAAAGAATAGGGCTGCTGTACCTTTATTCAATCGGGACTTTTTTTATAGTTGGAGCTATACTGGGATTATTGATGAAGTTTGAGCTTATAGCCCCTGGGAAAACCATTATGGATGCCAAGACCTATAATGGGATTTTTACACTTCATGGTATTACAATGATCTTCCTGATAGTGATTCCGGGCATCCCCGCTATTCTGGGTAATTTTTTCCTGCCCATTATGATAGGGGCAAAGGATGTTGCTTTTCCAAGATTAAATTTACTGTCGTGGTGGGTTTATATTTTTGGCGCCGCTGTGGCCATAAGTTCCCAATTTTTGGGTGACGGACCACCCGATACCGGCTGGACCTTTTATGCTCCGTATAGTTTTAAAACAACCACTAATATGCTTCCTGCTGTTCTTGGGGCTTTTATTCTGGGTTTCTCATCGATACTTACCGGATTGAATTTTATTGTTACTATTCATCGTATGAGAGCGCCCGGAATGAATTGGCTAAGAATGCCACTTTTCCCATGGACTCTTTATGGTACAGCCTGGATACAATTACTGGCAACACCCATTGTAGGTATCACTCTACTGATGATAGTAGCTGAACGTACCTTACATATTGGTTTTTTCGATCCTACGCTTGGTGGCGACCCGGTATTGTATCAGCATCTTTTCTGGATATATTCTCATCCGGCTGTATATATTATGATCCTTCCGGCAATGGGGATTATATCTGAAATACTACCCACTTTTGCACGCAAGCCAATTTTTGGATATAAAGCAATTGTCATCTCTACCATGCTTATAGCATTTATTGGTTACTTCGTATGGGGACATCATATGTTTACCGCCGGCATGAGTGGTACAGCACAATTTGCCTTCTCCTTTCTGACATTTCTGGTGGCCATACCAAGTGCAATCAAAGTATTCAACTGGCTGGCAACATTATATAAAGGTTCTATTCAACTGAAAACACCTTTTTTCTGGGCAGCTTCCTTCCTCTTTGTTTTTTTGATCGGTGGTTTGTCTGGACTCGTTTTAGGTGCATTGGCTATTAATGTGCATGTACACGACACAACTTTTGTTGTTGCCCATTTTCATTTTATTGTTTTCGGAGGAGTAGGATTCGCCTTTATGGCAGCTATTCATTACTGGTTCCCAAAGATGTTTGGCCATATGTACGATGAAGGTTGGGCAGATACAGGCTGGGTTGTTTTCTTTACCGGTTTCCTTTTCCTGTACTTTCCCATGTTTATTTTGGGAATCAAGGGTATGCCCCGCAGATATTTTGATTATGTTGAAGAATTTCACGGGCTCAATATAGTATCATCATTAGGTGCTTTCCTGATGATTTTTGGACTGGCATTGGTTATTATTAATTTAATACGTTCGGCCCGGCATGGTAAACCTGCTTCGATGAATCCATGGGGTGGAGTCACCCTGGAGTGGCAGATACCCAGTCCGCCGCCACTCGAAAATTTTGAAGAGATTCCAGTTATAACGAAGGAGCCATACGATTTTAGTGAGGTAAAACCTTCTTAAAACCACTATACAATGTCTTCAGTTGAAGTTCATCGCGACGATTTAGGATCAAAAATTGGAATGTGGCTTTTCATTTTTACCGAGTTGCTATTTTTCGGGGGATTGTTTATTGTTTATTCTGTGTACAGGTTCAAGAATCCGGTTGCTTTTCATCTGGCAGCGGAGGAACTCAATACCTCAATTGGCACAATGAACACGGTAATTTTGCTTATCAGCAGTATGACAGTTGCCATGTCAATTACTGCCGTGCAGCTTAGACAGAAATCGAGGGCCATTTTTTTACTTTCTGCTACAATCATACTTGCTATCATTTTTATGATAAATAAATATTTTGAATGGAGTGGGAAATTTGGACATGGCATATATCCCGGATCTGAAAAACTCGCGGAATTGGGTACGGGGGAAGTATTATTTTTTGGGCTGTATTTTGCGATGACCGGATTACATGCTTTTCATATTATTATTGGAGTAATAATACTTACAATTATGCTGTTAAAAGTGATGAATTCTACGTTAAATGCCGGATATTATGTTCAGTTGGAGAATGGGGGGTTGTATTGGCATCTAGTCGATCTTATCTGGATTTTCCTGTTCCCTTTATTTTATTTGATCGCTTAACTGATAAAAATATATGAGTACAGAGACGAAAACACATATAGTAAAATATAAGACCTACTTTTTTGTATTGCTGGCATTATTGCTCATGACTTTTATATCAGTAGCTATAACTTCCATCGATCTTGGAGGACTCGCAATTGTTGGAGCCCTTTTACTGGCTACGATAAAATCATCACTTGTGCTGTGGTTTTTCATGCATCTTAAATATGAGAATGTAATGTTCCGGGTGATGATCGGATTTGTACTTTTTATTTTTCTTGCAGTAATGATAGTCACTTTCCTGGATTACGGTTTTCAAAGATAAAATTGATGGTTTTTTAAAACACTTATATAGAATATGTTTTCTTCCAATTTATCGAACTTTGCCGAAGGTGTAAATACAGCTTTCATAATTATACTTGGTATTGTACTTTTCTTTTTAATTGGTCTCACGGTAGCTCTTATTGTATTCATTGTTAAATATCGCGAAAGTAAAAATCCAGTTGCATCTCAGTTTCGGGGAAATCTTAGTCTTGAGATAATTTGGACAGTAATCCCCTTATTAATCGTTCTGGCTATGTTTTATTATGGCTGGACTGCTTGGAAGCCTATGGAATCAAATCCACCAAAAGATGCCATGCATATTGAAACCATTGCACGAATGTGGAAGTGGAATTTTAAATACAATAACGGTGTAAGAACCGATACCTTGATAATACCGGTTGGAAAGCCGGTAGCACTCGATATGGAAGCCATCGATGTTATTCACAGCCTGTATATTCCGGCATTTCGGATTAAGAAGGATGTTGTTCCAGGCACACCCCGAACGGCATGGTTTATTGCAAATTCCCCCGGCACATACGATCTTTTCTGTACGGAGTATTGCGGATTGGAACATTCTTCAATGATTACATCTGTGAGGGTACTTACACAGGAAGAATTCGATAAATGGTATACCGATACCATAGGCACAGATCAAAACCTGGTCAATGCAGAAATTACAGAAACACCGGCTATGAAAGGTAAGCAAATTGTGCGGCAGATAGGTTGTAATGCCTGTCATTCAACCGATGGAACAAAAATCGTTGGACCTTCCTATTTGGGCGTATTTGGTCATGATGTCACAGTCATTACAAGTGGAAAAGAAAGAACCATCAAAGCAGATGAAGATTACATACGCCGCTCCATTCTTGAACCTAATACCGACATAGTAAAGGGTTATAGCAAAGGATTAATGCTTAGTTATAAGGACCAGCTCACAAATGAAGAAATCGATCAGATTATCGAATATATTAAATTCATAAATTAGTAGTTGTTCCTTTCGATTAAATGAGTTTTTAGCAAGAAGTTTTTTTCATTGATTTTTCTGAATTTGTACGTATTTAGAGGGTGTATTTGTTTTAGTGTTTAGGCTTAAATTTATTTTAGCATAGTGTTGCTTTTATTAAAAAAACATCTACCTTTGCAAGCCGATTTTCAAGAATTTTACTTAAAACGTTTGTATGCCAACTATACAGCAATTAGTTCGAAAAGGAAGAAATAAAATTCAGGATAAGAGTAAAGCACCTGCTCTGGATGCATGTCCGCAGCGTCGTGGTATATGTGTTCGCGTATATACAACAACACCTAAAAAACCAAATTCGGCGATGCGTAAAGTTGCCAGGGTGCGATTGACTAATGGTAAAGAAGTGAATGCCTATATTCCGGGCGAAGGTCACAATTTACAGGAACACTCTGTTGTATTAATTCGTGGTGGCAGAGTGAAAGATTTACCAGGTGTTCGCTACCATCTTATTCGTGGGGCATTAGATACTGCTGGAGTTGATGGCAGAACACAACGTCGGTCAAAGTATGGATCAAAAAAGCCTAAGAAATAATAATTTTTAAGGTTCATTAATCAATGAGAAAAACAAAACCTAAGAAAAGAATATTATTACCTGATCCGAAGTATAATGACACATTGGTAACCAGGTTCATTAATAATATGATGCTGAGTGGAAAGAAGAGTGTTGCATATAAAATATTTTATGATGCACTGGATATTGTTGATGATAAAGGTAAAGATATAGAAGGTTCTGCACTTGAAATATGGAAGAAAGCTCTGGAGAATATAACCCCACAGGTTGAGGTAAAAAGCCGTAGGGTAGGTGGAGCGACTTTCCAAGTTCCGACTGAGATTCGACCTGATCGTAAAGTATCGATCTGTATGAAGAATTTAATCCTTTTTGCAAGGAAAAGGGGAGGACATTCAATGAGTGAAAAACTTGCAGCAGAAATACTTGCAGCATATAACGAAGAAGGCGGAGCATATAAGAAGAAGGAAGATACCCACAGAATGGCTGAAGCAAACAAGGCGTTTGCACACTTCAGATTCTAATGAAGACTTTTGACATTGCGGATAAGTACTTATAGTTGCTAGCTGATAATTAGTGTTTAATGAATTCGAACCTTAAATATACAAGGAATATAGGCATTATGGCCCACATAGATGCCGGTAAAACAACCACTACCGAACGTGTTTTGTTTTATACCGGTATTACACATCGCATAGGAGAAGTTCATGACGGTGCGGCCACAATGGACTGGATGGTGCAGGAGCAGGAGAGAGGAATTACAATCACATCGGCCGCTACTACATGTTTTTGGAAATACAGAGATCAGGATTACAAAATAAACATAATTGACACACCGGGGCACGTTGATTTTACTGTTGAGGTTGAGCGTTCGCTCAGAGTACTTGATGGTGCTATTGCTGTATTTTGTGCAGTAGGTGGTGTTGAACCACAATCGGAGACCGTATGGCGTCAGGCAGATAAATATGGTGTACCGCGTCTCGCGTTTATAAATAAAATGGATCGTGTGGGTTCTGACTTTTACGGTGTAGTGAGTCAGATCAAGGAAAAACTAGGTGCTAACCCAGTTCCCATGCAATTACCTATCGGATCGGAAGATAATTTTTCCGGAATAGTTGATCTTATTGAACGAAGGGCTATAATCTGGAAAGAAGATGAGACTCTCGGTATGAAGTACGAGTACTCCGATATTCCGGAGGATATGATAGATACGGTAGAAGAATGGCGTGAAAAACTCATCGAAGCAGTTTGCGAAACCGATGATGAGATTCTCGAAAGGTTTTTTGAAAACAGAGAAGCCATAACGGTTGATGAATTCATGGAAGCAACCCGAAAAGCTGTTATTAATCGCACAATTGTCCCGGTTTTATGTGGATCGGCTTTTAAAAATAAAGGCATACAACGTTTGCTTGATGCAGTGACCTGCCTTCTTCCAAGTCCGCTCGATGTGGGTGCGGTTAAAGGAATCAATCCAAAAAACGATCAGGAAGTTGAACGCCAGCCCGATCCTAATGTTCCATTAGCTGCACTGGCTTTTAAAATAGCCACCGACCCCTTTGTCGGAAGGCTGGTTTTCGTGAGGGTTTACTCTGGAACTCTTAATGCCGGCGATACTGTATTTAATCCGCGTACCAGTAAAAAAGAACGCGTGAATCGATTATATCAGATGCATGCCAATAAGCAGAACCCAAAAGATAAAATTGAGGCCGGTGATATATGTGCAGGTGTTGGATTTAAAGATTTAAGAACAGGTGATACACTGTGTGATATAAAACATCAGATATCACTTGAGTCCATGACATTTCCCGAACCGGTAATAGGTGTGGCAATAGAACCTAAAACACAGGTCGACATTGATAAATTAAGTACCGCTCTGCATAAGCTTGCCGAAGAGGACCCCACATTTAAAGTAAATATAGACGACGATTCGGGGCAAACTATAATAAGTGGTATGGGAGAACTTCATATCGAAATACTCATCGATAGACTAAAACGTGAATTTAAGGTCGATTGCAACGTTGGTACACCTCAGGTGGCCTATAAAGAAGCTATCGTTAATACTATCGAACATCGCGAGATATTTAAAAAACAAACAGGGGGCAAAGGAAAATTCGCCGATATTCAGGTTGTTTTCTCACCAGTCGATGAAGGAAATAAGGAACTTCAGTTTGTAAACGAAATTAAAGGAGGAAACATTCCACGTGAATATATTCCCACAATAGAAAAAGGATTCAGAGAGGCGATGCGCAATGGAGTATTAGCCGGTTACCCGCTCGAAAGCCTGAAAGTTGTTCTTAAAGACGGATCATTTCATTCTGTCGACTCAGATTCACTTTCATTTGAGATTTGCGCAAAACAAGCATTTCGTCATGGATTGCGTAAAGCCAAATCAATACTTCTTGAACCGATAATGTCGGCAGAAGTGGTTACTCCTGAAGAGTATATGGGAGATGTCATTGCTGATTTTAATCGTCGGCGCGGGCAGATTGAGGGTATGGAAAGCAAAGCCGGAGCTCGTGTAATCAAGGCAAAGGTGCCACTTTCTGAAAAGTTTGGTTATGTTACCGTACTTCGGACACTGACATCTGGGAGAGCTACTTCATCAATGGAGTTTTCTCATTATGAAGAAGTACCTGAAAATATTGCATCAGAAATAATTGAAAAAATAAAAGGATCAAAAGCTGTTGTATAAATTATTTATGGGATCAGAATGAGCCAGAAAATTAGAATTAAGCTTAAATCGTACGATCATAACCTGGTTGATAAATCAGCGGAGAAGATCGTAAAAACTGTAAAATCGACAGGTGCTGTTGTTAGCGGTCCAATTCCTCTTCCCACTCATAAGAGGGTATTTACCGTTTTACGTTCACCTTTTGTAAACAAAAAGTCGAGAGAACAATTTCAGCTATCATCATTCAAGCGTTTACTCGATATTTATAGTTCTACACCAAAAACTATCGATGCTTTGATGAAACTTGAATTACCAAGTGGTGTTGAAGTTGAAATTAAAGTTTAATTGCTTAAAATAAGAAAGCGATGCCAGGATTAATTGGAAAAAAATTAGGAATGACCTCCATTTTCGATGAAGATGGGAACAACATACCCTGCACTGTTCTTGAAGTAGGGCCCTGTGTTGTAACACAAATCAAAAATGTTGATTCAGATGGATATAATGCTGTGCAGCTAGCCTTTGAAGAGAAAAAGGAGAAACATGCTACAAAGGCCATGATCGGGCACTTTAAAAAAGCATTAACCACCCCGAAGAAGAAAGTTATAGAATTAAAAGGATTTGTGCGCGATTGGAAACCCGGAGATACCATCACGGTTGATTATTTCAAAGATGATACCTGGGTCGATGTAAAAGCTAACTCTAAGGGTAAAGGTTTTCAGGGTGTTGTAAAACGTCACGGCTTTGCAGGTGTTAACGATGCGACACATGGTCAACACAACAGAGGCCGGGCACCCGGGTCTATTGGTGCATCATCTAACCCTTCCAGGGTTTTTAAAGGGATTCGTATGGCAGGTCGTATGGGCGGAAAAACTGTAAAAACTCTTAACTTGAGGGTAATAAAAATTATACCTGAACAAAATGTGATAATGCTTAAGGGATCTATTCCCGGATCTAATGGTTCTTACGTAATAGTCGAGAAATAATGGAAATAACTGTATTAAATATCACGGGCCAGGAAACCGGTAAAAAGGTAAAACTGAAAGACTCGATTTTTGGTGTTGAACCCAACGATCATGCTATCTACCTTGATGTAAAACAATTTCTGGCTAACGGAAGACAAGGTACACATAAAACCAAGGAAAGAAGCGAGATTACCGGCAGTACAAGAAAAATTAAAAGGCAGAAGGGGACCGGTACTGCCCGCGCAGGAAGTATCAAATCACCCATATTGCGTGGTGGTGGAAGAGTATTCGGACCACGTCCCAGAGATTATGGATTTAAGCTGAACAAAAAAGTAAAACAACTGGCAAGATATTCAGCACTTTCCTATAAAGCAAAGGATAAAGCTATACTTGTTGTGGAAGATTTTAATTTCGAAGCTCCTAAGACAAAAGAATATTTTAGTCTTCTTAACAACTTGAAAATAAGCGATAAAAATTCGCTTATGGTACTTAATGAACAAAATAAAAATATATATTTGTCGTCGCGAAATTTGCATGGAGTTAAGGTTTTAACGCTCTCAGAATTAAATACATACGAGATAATGAAAGCATCTAATCTTGTATTTATTGAGAGTTCGCTTAATAATTTGCAAAAGGACGAATAAACAGAAGGAAGTTAACAATGGATATCTTATTAAAGCCCATAGTAACGGAAAAGATGACTGATCAGGGGGAAACTCTTAGTCGGTTCGGTTTCATTGTCAGCAAAGCGGCAAACAAGTTGCAGATTAAAAAAGCAGTCGAGGAAATGTATGGCGTAAATGTGGTGGCAGTTAATACTATGATATATGCAGGGAAGAGTAAATCGCGCTATACCCGAACAGGTATTATCAGCGGAAACACAAAATCGTTTAAAAAGGCGATTGTGACATTAGCTGAAGGAGAAACAATTGATTTTTATAGCAATATCTAATCAATATGGCAATTAGAAAACTTAAACCTATTACGCCAGGTCAGCGGCATAAAATTATCAGTACTTTCGACGAGATTTCTAAGGCTACACCGGAGAAGTCCTTGTTAAAACCCTTGAAAAAGACTGGTGGTAGAAATAATACAGGTAGAATGACCATGCGATATATTGGGGGTGGTCATAAACGTCGTTACAGAGTGGTCGATTTTTTAAGGAATAAAGATGGAGTACCCGCTACAGTACATTCAATCGAATATGATCCAAGTCGTACAGCCCGTATAGCTTTGCTTATTTATGAAGATGGCGAAAAGAAATATATAATTGCACCCAATGGATTGAAGGTTGGACAAACTATCCGGTCAGGACAGGGAGTTGCACCTGAGATAGGAAATGCTCTTACACTGGGTGAAATACCACTTGGTACGCTCGTTCATAATATAGAGCTTCATCCGGGCCAGGGAGGAGTATTGGCACGCAGTGCCGGATCATATGCACAACTTACATCCCGCGATGGTAAGCATGCTATTATTAAACTACCATCCGGTGAGTCGCGAATGATTTTAACAACTTGCAGAGCCACCGTGGGTAGTGTTTCTAATTCCGATCATAAGATCGAGCGTTCAGGTAAAGCAGGTCGAAAGAGATGGTTGGGTCGCCGTCCTCGGGTACGAGGTGTGGCAATGAATCCTGTCGATCACCCCATGGGTGGAGGCGAAGGTCGTGCATCGGGAGGTCATCCGCGGTCACGCAATGGAATGCCTGCCAAAGGTTTTAAAACACGTTCTAAGAAGAACGCATCAAATAAGTATATTGTTGAAAGACGAAAATCAAATAATTAATAAACTATGAGTCGCTCGCTGAAAAAAGGCCCATTTATAGATTTTAAATTGGAAAAGAGGATGATGGATATGAACCAGTCGAACAAAAAACAGGTTACTAAAACCTGGTCGCGACGTTCTATGATCTCACCTGATTTTGTTGGGCATACTATCGCTGTGCATAACGGAAATAAATTCATACCTGTATATATCACCGAAAATATGGTAGGACACAAACTGGGTGAGTTTGCTCCCACACGGATTTTCAGGGGACATGGTGGTAAACAGAAATAATATATGTCAGTAAAAGATAAAAGGAAATTCTAACATGGGAGCAAGAAAAAGAAATATTGCTGAACAACGCAAAGAGAAAAGGAAAATGACCTATTCTGCCGTGCTTCGGAATTGCCCGTCATCACCCAGAAAAATGCGATTGGTAGCTGATTTGATACGAGGGCTTGATGTCAATAAAGCACTGGACCTGCTCAGGTATAATGCAAAAGATGCATCGAAAGATGTAGAAAAGCTGGTTATGTCAGCAGTCTCGAACTGGCAGGTAAAGAATGAAAAAGTTCGGCTCGAAGACAGTAAACTTGTTGTAAAAGAAATCTTTGTTGATCAGGCAAAAACCTTAAAACGAATTCGGCCGGCTCCTCAGGGAAGGGCATACCGTATTCGTAAACGTTCAAATCATGTTACTGTTATCATTGGGAACATGAATGAAGAAAAAGTAGATAAACAAGAAACCGAGATAAAAACAAATTAACAATACTTAATGGGACAAAAAGTTAATCCGATAAGTAATAGGTTAGGAATCATCAAGGGATGGGATTCTAATTGGTATGGCGGAAAAAACTATGCTGATAAATTAGTTGAAGACCAAAGTATCAGAAATTATCTGAATGCCCGACTTGCCAAAGCCAGCATTTCAAAAATTATCATCGAGCGTACCTTGAAACTGATAACCGTAACCGTAAACACAGCGCGTCCGGGAATTATTATCGGCAAAGGTGGTCAGGAGGTTGATAAGCTGAAAGAAGAGTTGAAAAAGATAACGAATAAAGAGGTTCAGATAAATATTTTTGAAGTTAAGCGTCCTGAGCTTGATGCTACTATTGTTGCCAATAATATTGCCCGTCAGATTGAAGGTCGTATTTCCTATCGTCGTGCAATTAAAATGTCAATTGCATCTACAATGCGTATGGGAGCTGAAGGTATTAAAGTACTGGTTTCAGGACGGCTGGGAGGAGCCGAAATGGCCCGATCGGAAGGATATAAAGAAGGACGAATTCCCTTACATACGCTACGAGCAAATATAGATTATGCTGTTTGTGAAGCTAACACAAAGGTTGGCGTAGTTGGAATAAAAGTATGGATTTGCCGTGGTGAAGTATATGGAAAGATTGATCTTTCGCCAAACATTGGACTTTCCAAATCATCTCCAAAAACCAAGGGAAATTTCAAAAAAAGAAGAAGATAAACTGAGTTGAGAGTACATTGATAACTATAAAGGGATGTTACAACCGAAGAAAGTTAAATATAGGAGAAGTCAGAAAGGCAAAATGAAAGGCAATGCTCAGCGAGGAAATCAGCTGGCATTCGGTTCATTTGGAATCAAGGCCCTGCAAAACTGTTGGATTACAGGTCGGCAAATCGAAGCTGCCCGCCAGGCAGTAACGCGTCATATGAAGAGAGAAGGACAGATTTGGATCCGTATATTTCCTGACAAACCTATTACTAAGAAACCGGCTGAAGTACGCATGGGTAAAGGTAAAGGTGCACCGGAGGGTTTCGTTGTGCCTGTTACTCCAGGTCGGATAATAATTGAAGCCGAAGGAGTACCTCTGTCAGTGGCAAAAGAGGCTCTGCGCCTGGGAGCACAGAAATTACCGATTACTACAAAGTTTGTTTTACGTCGTGATTATGTTGAAAATTAAAACTGACCTAAGATGAAGGCATCAGAACTGAAAGAATTAACGATAAAGGAACTTGAGGAAAAGATTGAAAATGAAAAGAGTCTGCTTTTAAAGCAGAAATTGAATCACGCTGTTTCACCACTCGATAATCCTTTGAAAATAAAACATACCCGGCGCAATGTAGCCCGAATGTTAACGGTGTTGCGTCAGAAACAATTTACTGAACCAAAAAAAGATTAACAATATTCAATGGAAAGCAGAAATCTTAGAAAAGAGCGGACAGGCGTTGTTGTCAGCAACAAGATGGGAAAGTCTATCGTGATTGTTGTAAAGCGAAAAGTAAAGCATCCTATTTACGGTAAATTCGTGAACAAATCCAACAAGCTTACTGCACATGATGAGAAGAACGAGTGCAATATTGGTGATTTGGTGCGTATTATGGAAACCCGTCCGCTCAGCAAAAATAAATGTTGGAGATTAGTTGAAATCATTGAAAGAGCTAAATAGTCATGATACAACAAGAAACAAAAATGGCAGTTGCCGACAATAGTGGAGCCAAAGAAGTACTTTGTATCAGAGTATTAGGCGGCACCCGGAAAAAATACGCCTCAATAGGTGATAAGGTTGTGGTCACTGTAAAGAGTGCAATTCCGTCGGGTGAAATTAAAAAAGGTACTGTTACCAAAGCTGTTGTTGTGCGTACGAAAAAAGAAGTACGTCGGTCCGATGGCTCATACATCCGATTCGACGACAATGCAGTTGTATTGTTAAACAACGTGGGAGAAATTCGTGGAACCCGAATATTTGGTCCGGTGGCTCGTGAATTACGTGATAAATATATGAAGATTGTCTCATTAGCTCCTGAGGTTCTATAATACAAGGATACTATAATGCAAAAAAAATTACATATTAAAAAAGGTGATACGGTATTTGTAAACTTAGGTGAATACCGTGGACAAAAGGGCAGAGTATTGGAAGTGGACAGGAAGAAAGACCGTGCAATTGTCGAAGGCATCAATATGATTTCGAAGCATACAAAACCCAATGCTCAAAATCCCGATGGAGGCATTGTTAAAAAGGAAGCACCGGTTCATATTTCAAACCTGATGCTGATTGATCCTTCATCAGGAGCTCCTACACGTATTGGAAGACAAAAAAATAGTAAAGGGAAATTAGTAAGATATTCAAAAAAATCAGGAGAGGAGATTAAGTAATGGCTTACGAACCTAATTTAAAGAAGAAATACAAGGAGGAAATAATTCCTGCTTTAAAAAAGGAATATAGCTATACGTCTATAATGCAGGTTCCCCGACTCTCGAAAATAATAATAAATCAGGGTGTCGGACAGGCAGTAGCTGATAAAAAACTTGTTGATACTGCCCAGGAGGAACTTACTATGATTACAGGCCAGAAAGCTATACAAACACTTTCGAAGAAGGACGTATCTAATTTTAAATTACGCAGGAAAATGCCCATCGGGGTTAAGGTGACATTGCGTCGTGAAAGAATGTATGAATTTCTTGAACGTCTCATATGCGTTGCATTACCGCGAATCAGAGATTTTAAAGGTGTTTCATCAAAACTCGATGGACGAGGTAATTATACATTGGGTATCACAGAACAGATTATTTTCCCTGAAATTGACATTGATAAGATCAATAAAATTCTGGGTATGGAAATCACTTTTGTTACATCAGCCAAAACTGATGAAGAGGCTTTGGCGCTCTTAAGGGAATTCGGGGTACCTTTTAAAAATATTATAAAGAATTAGAAGCATGGCAAAAGAATCAATGAAAGCACGTGAAGTTAAGCGGGCGAAATTAATTGAAAAATACGCGGAGAAACGAGCTAAGCTTAAAGCTGAAGGCGATTATCAGGCCTTAAGCCGATTGCCCAGGAATTCAAATCCGATACGTTTACACAATCGCTGTAAGATCACCGGGAGGCCAAAGGGATACATCAGACAATTCGGGATCAGCAGGATAACTTTTCGTGAAATGGCTTCTGAAGGTTTGATTCCCGGAGTTAAAAAAGCAAGCTGGTAACCCTAACTAATGATATGAAAATTTTATTAAAACATGACTGATCCAATTGCAGATTATTTAACAAGAATTCGGAATGCCATCATGGCTAAGCATAGAGTTGTAGATATTCCGGCTTCAAATATAATTAGAGATATTACCCGTATCCTTTATGATAAGGGATATATATTGAATTATAAGTTTGAGGAAGATGGGCCCCAGGGAAATATAAAGATAGCCCTTAAGTATCAATCCGGGACAAAACATCCTGCTATTAAGCATATAGAGCGAATTAGTCGACCCGGCCTCCGTAAGTATGCAGGCAAGGATAGTTTACCCCGTGTATTAAATGGATTGGGGATTGCAGTTCTATCAACTTCACAGGGAGTTATGACCGATAAGGAAGCTCGTGAGAAGAATATTGGCGGTGAAGTATTGTGTTACATTTATTAAAGAGGAATTAGCCATGTCACGAATAGGAAAATTAAAAATTCAGATCCCTCAGGAAGTAACCTTAGATGTTGCTAAAGATAATATTGTTACAGTAAAGGGACCTAAAGGGGAGCTGAAACAAAAAATTGACCCGGACATTCGGATTAAAATTGAGGATAATATTCTTGCTGTAGAACGTCCGACTGAGCAGAAAAGACATAAAGCATTGCACGGTTTGTACAGGTCACTTCTCAATAATATGATTATTGGTGTTTCAGAAGGATATACTATTCAACAGGAACTTGTCGGGGTTGGGTATAAAGCAGAGGCCAAGGGTCAGATTCTGGAACTGAGTTTGGGATATTCGCACGATATATATATTAAACTTCCGGATGAAGTTAAAGTTGAAACAAAGACCGAAAGAAGAAGTAATCCGGTAATAACACTTACCAGTGCCGATAAACAACTTATCGGACAGGTAGCTGCTAAAATACGTTCATTTCGGCCACCTGAACCCTATAAAGGAAAAGGCATTAAGTTTGTTGGTGAGCAACTACGCAAGAAAGCAGGTAAATCTGCAAGTGTATAACACAATAATTTTTAATTGAGATGGCTCTATTAAAGCAGGAACGCAGAATAAGAATAAAACACAGAATCCGTAAAAGATTGTCTGGCACGAATGAAAAACCCCGTCTGACAGTTTACAGGAGCAACAAGCAGATATATGTACAGTTGATAGATGATTATCAGCACAAAACTCTTGTTTCAGTTTCTTCGCTGGATAAAGGAATTGCTGAGAAGAAAGAGACCAAGAAGATCGAACAGGCAAAACTTGTTGGCAAGCTTGCGGCAGAAAAATCAATACAGGCTGGCTTTTCTCAGGTTGTTTTCGATAGAAACGGATATTTGTATCATGGCAGGGTAAAAGCATTAGCAGATACTGCCAGAGAAGCAGGACTTAAATTTTAATAAATTATGGCTACAACTATCAGAAAAGTAAAAACTACTGATTTAGATTTAAAAGACAGACTTGTCAGTATTCAGCGGGTTACTAAAGTAACAAAAGGGGGTCGTACCTTTAGCTTCTCTGCTATTGTTATCGTTGGAAATGAAAGTGGAATAGTGGGTTATGGCCTGGGGAAAGCCAACGAGGTAACAACTGCCATTGCCAAGGGAATTGAGGATGCGAAAAAGAATTTAATTAAAGTTCCGGTATATAAAGGCACAGTGCCTCACGAACAAATTTCAAAGTATGGCGGAGCCACTGTATTTATAAAACCTGCTTCGAGTGGAACGGGAGTTAAAGCAGGAGGTGCTATGCGTGCAGTACTTGAAAGTGTTGGAATTACAGATGTATTAGCAAAATCAAAAGGATCTTCGAATCCACATAACCTGGTTAAGGCTACATTTGCTGCTTTACTGGAGATGCGCGATGCTTACACAGTTTCTCAACATCGTAATATACCGATGGATAGAGTATTTAATGGCTAACAGAAAGTGTATTCAATATGAATAAGATAAAAATTACACAAACCCGAAGTAGAATAGGGAGTACCAAGCGCCAGAAATCTACTTTAGATGCACTTGGTCTCAGAAAAATGAATAGAACAGTTGAGCATGTAAATACTCCTCAGATTCAGGGAATGATTAAAAAAGTATTACATCTTGTAAAAGTGGAAGAAGTATAAAAGATATAATATATACTGACAATGGAATTGAATAATTTAAAACCGGCTAAAGGATCAGTTAAAACCCGAAAGAGAATTGGAAGGGGACAAGGTTCAGGAAAAGGGGGAACGTCAACCCGCGGACATAAAGGAGCACAATCCCGTTCCGGGTATAGTAAAAAAATAGGATTCGAAGGGGGACAAATGCCTTTGCAGCGCCGAGTTCCGAAATTTGGATTTAAAAATATCAATCGTAAGGAGTACAAGGGAATAAACATTGCTACGCTTCAGCAATTAGCTGAGAAGAAAAAGCTTAAATCAATAGATGTTCAAACACTTATTGAAGCCGGTTTAATTTCTAAAAACGAACTGGTTAAGATTCTCGGGAATGGTGAGTTAAAGATGAAGCTGGATGTTAAAGCCCATGCATTTTCAAAAACAGCTGTACAGGCCATTGAATCATTACAGGGAACTGTAGAAAAAATATAATGGAATGAAGAAGTTTTTCGAAACCCTTAAAAACATTTACAAGATTGAGGACCTGCGTGCAAGAATCCTCTACACTTTAGGGATTTTGCTTATTTACCGTCTTGGATCTAAAGTTGTACTTCCCGGGGTTAACCCGATGGAATTGTCAGAATTGCAGAATAAAGCATCTCAGGGAGTACTTGGTATTCTCGATATGTTCTCCGGAGGCGCATTCTCTTCTGCTTCCATATTTGCTCTGGGAATTATGCCCTATATCTCGGCATCGATTGTAATTCAGCTACTTACCATTGCTGTTCCTTATTTTCAACGCCTACAGCGCGAAGGGGAAAGCGGACGCCGGAGAATGAACCAGATCACCCGATATCTTACGGTACTGATTCTTATTGTACAGGCACCTTCCTATCTCACGCAGATTCCCGAAGCTGCTAGAGTGTTGCCGGGAGTATTCTTTACTATTTCGTCGATAATTATTCTTACCACGGGTACGATGTTTGTGATGTGGCTCGGTGAAAGAATTACCGATAAGGGTGTTGGTAATGGTATCTCACTGATTATTATGATTGGGATCATTGCTCGTTTTCCATTTGCACTTGTTGGTGAATTTACAGCACGGATGGAAAAAGCAGGTGGTGGTCTGGTAGCGTTTCTTGTTGAAATGGTATTTCTATTTCTTGTATTTGTTGTCAGCATCTTGCTTGTTCAGGGTACCAGGAGGATACCTGTTCAATATGCTAAACGAATTATCGGCAATAAACAATATGGTGGCGTCCGGCAGTATATTCCTCTAAAAGTCAATGCTGCTGGTGTAATGCCTATCATTTTTGCCCAGGCCATAATGTTTCTTCCGCTTACTTTTGCAAGATATGGGGGTGAAGCAGTAACCGGATTCCTTGGATTATTTACAAACTTTACGGGTTTCTGGTATAACTTTGTATTTGCTCTGATGATTATTGCATTTACCTATTTTTATACAGCAATAACTATCAATCCGCAACGTATGGCGGAGGAAATAAGAAAGAATGGTGGATTTATCCCGGGTGTAAAACCTGGTAAAAGAACTGTTGAATTTCTTGATAATATTCTTTCGAGGATTACTCTGCCGGGCTCTGTCTTTCTCGCTTTTGTTGCTATTTTACCGGCTTTTGCCCGATTGGCAGGTGTAACTCAGGGCTTTGCACAATTCTATGGAGGTACTTCTCTCCTAATTCTTGTAGGAGTTGTACTCGACACACTCCAGCAGATTGAAAGTCACCTTCTTATGAGGCATTACGACGGACTTATGAAGACCGGAAGGGTGAAAGGAAGAGCAGGTGCTATGGCTTCGGTTTAAAAAGCAAATGATATAACGTTCTTTGATGATTCATATACGTACAGCAGAGGAAATTGAACTGATAAGGGAAAGTAACTTACTCGTATCAAAAACTCTTGCTGAAATTGCCAAATGGATAAATCCTGGCATCACTACCGATAAAATCGATAAGATTGCTGAGGAATTTATCCGTGCTCATAGAGGATTGCCAGGTTTTTTAGGGTATCAGGGATATCCAAAAACATTGTGTACTTCGGTAAATAGTCAGGTTGTTCATGGTATTCCGTCAGCCTATGAACTTGCAGAAGGTGATATTATTTCGGTTGACTGTGGAGTTCTGAAAAATGGTTACTATGGTGATTCAGCATATACCTTTCCTGTTGGGATTATTGATGCTGAGAAAACATATCTCCTTGAAATAACCAAGGAATCTCTTTACAGGGGATTGGAGATGGCACAGGCAGGGAATCGTGTTGGAGATATTGGTTGGGCAGTACAGCAGTATTGTGAGGAAAATGGATATTCAGTTGTTCGCGAGTTGGTGGGTCATGGATTGGGCAATAACCTGCACGAAGCTCCGGAAGTGCCGAATTATGGACGGAGAAGCAAAGGATCCTTGCTCAAGGAAGGAATGGTTATATGTGTTGAACCAATGATCAATTTGGGAAGGAAAGGAATTGTGCAGGAAGCCGATGGATGGACAATACGGACTGCTGACAAAAAACCATCAGCTCATTTTGAACATGCAATTGCAATTCAAAAGGGTAGGCCTGACATTTTATCAACCTTTGAATTCATCGAAGAAGAAGAAAAAAGAAAATATAAGTAGAATGGCAAAACAGCCTTCAATCGAGCAAGACGGTCTTATCAAGGAAGCTCTTTCGAACGCGATGTTCAGAGTTGAACTTGAGAACGGCCATATAATAACAGCCCATATCTCGGGTAAAATGCGCATGCATTATATAAAAATATTACCTGGTGATAAAGTTAAGATTGAGATGTCGCCATATGATTTAACTAAAGGAAGAATTACTTACAGGTATAAATAGTATACAAATGAAAATCAGAGCATCTATTAAGAAACGTACATCTGAGGATAAGATCGTAAAAAGAAAAGGACGCTTGTATGTGATTAACAAAAAGAATCCAAGAAATAAACAGCGTCAGGGTTGATAAATGAATAATTATTTAAGATAATATATATGGCTAGAATTGTTGGTGTAGACTTACCAAAAAACAAAAGAGGCGAAGTTGGCCTTACCTATATCTTTGGTATTGGCAGAAGCACGGCTCAAAAAATATTAACTAAGGCTGATATTGATTTCGACATTAAAGTAAAGGACTGGACCGACGATCAGATCACCAAAATCAGAGAGTTGGTAAACGATAACTACAAGGTTGAAGGTGAACTCAGATCGGCAGTACAGCTTAATATCAAACGGCTTATGGACATTGGTAGTTACAGGGGTATTCGCCATCGTATCGGATTGCCTGTAAGAGGCCAAAGTACAAAAAACAATGCCCGAACCCGAAAAGGCCGGAAAAAGACTGTTGCGAATAAAAAGAAAGCAACCAAATAATTAAGAGAGTATTATGGCTAAAATAACTAAAACTTCCAGAAAAAAGGTTGTAAAAGTTGATCCCGTTGGACAGGCACATGTCCATGCTTCCTTTAATAATATTATCATTTCATTGACTAATTCTCAGGGACAGGTGATATCCTGGGCTTCTGCCGGTAAAATGGGATTTAGAGGATCGAAAAAGAACACTCCATATGCTGCCCAGATGGCTGCTCAGGATTGTTCAAAAGTAGCTTACGATGCCGGATTGCGTAAAGTAAAGATGTTCGTTAAGGGACCCGGTGCAGGTAGAGAATCAGCAATCAGGACCATTCATACAAATGGTATTGAAATTATGGAGATTGTTGATGTAACTCCTTTACCGCATAATGGTTGTCGACCACCCAAGCGGCGCAGAGTTTAAAAGAATAATGAATAATTTAAATTAATTCAACATAGATAAATGGCAAGATACATTGGACCCAAAACCAAAATAGCAAGAAAATTTGGGGATGCTATTTACGGTGCGGATAAATACTTTGAGCGTAAAAACTATCCCCCCGGATTTCATGGGGCAAACAAAAAGAGAAGAAAGACTTCGGAATACGGCTTACAGCTTAAAGAAAAGCAGAAGGCTAAGTATACTTACGGTGTTCTTGAACGACAGTTCTCCAATTTATTCGAAAAAGCTTCACGGAGTAAAGGTGTAACAGGTGAGATTCTGCTTCAATTACTTGAATCGCGACTTGACAATGTTGTTTACCGTATGGGCATTGCTCCTTCACGTGCTGCTGCACGGCAATTAGTTGGACACCGTCATATTGTTGTTAACGACGAGTTGGTTAGTATTCCCTCGTTTACTTTGCGCCCGGGAGATATTGTGGGTGTGAGGGAAAAGTCAAAGTCTCTCGAAGTCATAACTGATTCATTATCTGGCCATAGAGTATCTGTTACCTGGCTCGAATGGGATGATAATCAGATGGCAGGTAAATTTATGAGCAAACCTGAGCGGGATGAAATTCCCGAAAATATTAAAGAACAACTCATTGTTGAACTTTACTCAAAATAATCGAATACATAAAATAATATATTCTTTATGGCAATTTTAGCATTCCAGAAACCGGATAAAGTAATAATGCTCGAGTCGGATGATTCGTTTGGAAAATTCGAATTTCGCCCGCTAGAACCGGGGTATGGTATTACTGTTGGTAATGCACTTAGGCGAATTCTGTTAGCATCGCTGGAAGGGTATGCAATTACTACCATTAAAATAGAAAGCGTTGAACATGAATTTTCATCAATAACAGGTGTTCTTGAGGATGTTACTGATATTATTCTGAATTTGAAGCAGATCTGCTTTAAGAAACTTATTGATGACGTGGATCACGAGAAAATAACCATCTCTTTTACCGGCCAGGAAATATTCAAGGCAGGTGATCTAAATAAATACCTCAGTGGTTTTGAGGTACTTAATCCCGAACTTGAAATCTGTCATTTGGAACCTTCTGTTGAACTACAGATGGAAATTAGTATTTCCAAGGGCAGAGGATATGTTCCTGCAGAAGAGAATAAGCCACTCGATGCTGAATTCGGACTAATACCCATCGATGCAATTTTTACACCTATAAAAAATGTAAAATTTGCCATTGAAAATTACCGGGTCGAGCAAAAAACCGATTACGAAAAACTTTTACTTGAAATACAGACTGATGGTTCAATTCATCCTAAAGAAGCATTAAAAGAAGCTGCTAAAATTCTGATCTATCATTTCATGCTTTTCTCCGACGAAAAGATCACTCTCGATACGGATAAGCAATCGGCAAATGAAGAATTTGACGAAGAAATTCTTCATATGCGTCAGTTGCTGAAAACCAAACTTATTGATCTTGACCTTTCGGTTCGGGCACTTAATTGCCTGAAAGCAGCTGAGGTCGAAACACTGGGCGATTTGGTCAAGTTTAATAAAAACGATCTGTTGAAGTTCAGGAATTTCGGAAAGAAATCACTTACTGAGCTCGATGATCTACTTGAAGGCATGAACCTGAATTTTGGCATGGATATTTCAAAGTATAAATTAGAGAAGGATTAAATTACTTTGGGGTTTATACTCCGGAAAAATTGAATATTAAAAATGCGACACAAAAAAAGTTTTAACCACCTGGGCAGAAAAGTGGGTCACAGGAATTCAATGCTGGCCAATATGGCTTCATCGTTGATTTTGCACAAAAGGATTAAAACTACCACAGCAAAGGCAAAAGCACTTAGAGTTTTTGTTGAGCCGCTTATTACAAAATCGAAGGATGATTCGACTCATTCCAGAAGAGTTGTATTTTCATACCTTCAGGATAAGGATGCGGTTTCCGAGTTATTTCGTGAAGTATCTCCAAAGGTGGCTGATCGTCCGGGAGGCTATACAAGAATTCTTAAAACTGGAATTCGTTTAGGCGATAATGCTGATATGTGCGTAATTGAGTTAGTCGATTATAATGAAAATCTCCTGAAGGCACAAGAGGATACCGCAAAATCGGGCCGGAGACGAAGAAGAGGTGGAAAGAAAAAGACCGAGGAATTAGCAGCAGGAGTTGCAGCTACGGAAACTGTTGAAGAAACAAATGATACTGAGGCAGCGGAAGAAAAATTGGCTGAAACGAAAGAAGAAACTGTAGTTGAAAACGAGGGAATAGAGTCTAAGGAACAGACAGAAGACACTATAGAAGAAAAAACAGAGACTATAGAAGAAGAAGTTAAGATTGAAGCAGAACCAGAGGTAAGTCAAGAGGAAGATAAAGCTGAAGCTGAAGATGTAACCTTAGAGGCCAGTAAAGAAGAAAGCAGTACTGAAGAAAAACAGGAAACAAAGGAAGCAGACGACTCTGAAGAAAAGAAAGCTGAATAACCTTGTTTAAGATTTAAACGACATAGTATGCAAGGGATATAGCTTATCAGGCTGGGTCCCTTTTTTTATTCTTATTAACTAAAACTAAAAAATATTTTATATGGGACAAATAGCTACTATTCATGCGCGTGAAATCCTCGATTCAAGAGGTAATCCAACTATTGAAGTGGAAGTATCACTTGCCAGCGGTTTCGTTGGCAGAGCTGCTGTGCCTTCAGGTGCTTCGACAGGTGAAAATGAAGCGCTGGAATTACGTGATGGTGATAAAATGCGCTATCTGGGCAAAGGTGTTTTAAAAGCGGTGGATAATGTGAATAATATTATCGCCAAAGCGCTTATTGGGATGAGTGCTCTCGACCAGGTGGCAATTGATAAAAAAATGAGGGATCTTGATGGCACAAAGACCAAAAGTAATCTGGGAGCCAATGCTATTCTTGGTGTTTCACTGGCAGTAGCTAAAGCTTCGGCCGAATACCATGGAGTTCCGTTATACAGGTATATCGGAGGAACTAACGCTAAAATCCTCCCCGTTCCCATGATGAATATCATTAATGGAGGATCACATTCCGATGCCCCCATTGCATTCCAGGAATTCATGATTCGTCCTGTTGGTGCTACCAGCTTTCATGAAGGTCTCCGAATGGGGGCTGAAGTGTTCCATTCTCTTAAAAAAGTACTTAAATCGCGCGGATTAAGCACTGCTGTCGGTGATGAAGGCGGTTTTGCCCCTAAACTTAATGGAACCGAAGATGCTCTGGAATCGATATTGGAAGCTATTAAAAAGGCAGGTTATAAACCCGGCCGAAAATCAGATGGAGGACAGGTATCTGTCGCGCTTGATTGCGCTGCTTCGGAATTCTTTGAAAACGGAAAATACAACTATAGAAAATTTGAAGGTGAAAAGGGAGCATTACGCACTTCGCAGGAGCAAACAAACTATCTTGCTGAACTAATAAGTAAATATCCAATTGATTCAATCGAAGACGGTATGTCAGAGAACGATTGGGAAGGATGGAAACTTCTCACTGATAAAATTGGAACAAAATGTCAGCTTGTAGGAGATGACAATTTTGTTACTAATGTTGAATTTTTAAAAAAGGGAATCGACATGGGATGTGCTAATTCAATTCTTATTAAAGTCAATCAGATAGGAACTCTTACCGAAACATTGGATGCAATTGAAATGGCTCATAGAGCGAGTTATACAACAATAATTTCGCACCGTTCGGGCGAAACGGAAGATGCAACTATTGCTGATATTGCGGTAGCAATAAATTCAGGCCAAATAAAAACTGGCTCATTGAGTCGTTCTGACCGGATGGCAAAATATAACCAGTTGTTGCGGATAGAAGAAGAACTTGGAGAGGTAGCGAAATACGGTTATTAGGTCGCAAGAAAAGTTAAATTTATAGATAAGGGATAGTAATTACTATCCCTTTTTTTATTCTCTAAATAACCAGAAACTATGTGATGTTCCCATAACTCTGAATTAGGGATATACCTGAATAAAAGCATATAAATTATGCAATGAAAGTCATTTACTAAACCTGGATTTTATAAGATTCTGTTTATCCTTTCAGTGCGTATTGAATATCCATAAATACCAGGTTGATCGGGGAATTGAAAATGAAAAAGAACAGGTTGTTAATATAAAGAATTACTTCTTAATAATTGCCTTTCGATTGTTTCTTAACTTTTAGTTAGTTAATTTTAATACAGATCTCTCGAAGCAGGTTTATGAGAAGAACTAACCTACTAAGTTATATATTGCTATTTTCTCAGGTTGTAATTGCGCAGCATTATTTACCCACTGAGGAGTTCTCTGATTATAATGGTCTTTCAAATTCAGAAATAACCTATCTCTATCAGGACAAAGCGGGTTTTTTTTGGATTGGCACAAAGAACGGCCTGAATCGGTACGATGGATATTATTTCAATCAGTACCGGGTTAATTTAAATGATACCTCAGCGCTTTCGGGAACTAATATCATTAAAATTTTTGAGGATGCTCAAAACGATCTGTGGCTAGTCTCTACTCATGGTATAAGCAAGTATCTGAGAGAAAAGGATAATTTCAGGACTTTTTATTCCTATAATGAGATTAAAGGGAAAAAAATTCCAATCAATCTTAAAGATGCTGCCATTGACTGGAAAAGAAATATCATTCTACTGTTGGGCGATGATTATCTGGGGGAACTGAATATCAACTCCGGAAAAATTATTAATCATTACCTATCGGAATACGATCTTAACGAATCTGACAGAAACATCTCATCAATAACCTACAATGGCTTATACAATACTTTCTTTTTAAACGGGAACCAAGCCTTATTAAGGTATGATACTGGTAGCGACTCATTGTACTCCATTTCATCCTACGAAATAAGGAATCTGATTAATGCAGAAGGGATTAAGGGACTGAAAAACATTATCAATGGTGAATGTCTGATATTTACCAGAACTCGTCTGTTTGTATTTGAGAATCTGTTAACACTGAGAGAAATCGATATTCGAAGATTTATTAAGAATAAAGAAATTACCGGGATATTACAGAATCGACCCGGATTCATTTATATAGTTACTACTTCATCAGTTATTGAGTATTGTTTTGCAAATGATAAGGGAATTGAATTATTTACATACAGTTTACCGGAACAGAAGAAAATAGAATTTACTTCTTCCTATTTCATGGAACCTGGTATTTTTTGGATGGGTACTCGAAATGGATTGTTCAAATTTAATGACCATCAGAATTTTTTTACAGAACACGGTACTGAAGAATACTTTTCAGAAAGCAGTCAATTGACTGCCATGGCATTCAATGAAACAGGAAAGTTGTGGTTGAGTACCGACGCAGGTGAATTAGTCGTTCTGGAGGCATTAACCGAAGAGGAAAATTTAAATATTTTAGCAAGTAGGAAGCTATCACAGAAAATAGTATCGATAAAAAAAGATGAAACAGCAGATTTGCTTTATATGCAATCGAATAATGGTTTATCTAGCATAAAGCAAAGTAACGGTAATATAATTGTTAAAAACATTATTACTTCCAGTGAAATAGAGGCTTTTTGCAGATATAAAGATACTCTGTGGGTTGTAAATGAAAGAAAATTATTCATGATTTCGACAAATAATAAGTTTAAGGCTTTATTCAGACCCATTGAAGATGTTCTTCAAGGGCAGGTAATTGATATGTTTTCAACTCCAGAGGCTATTTTTTTATTACAACCTAATCAGATTATCAGACATAATAAAAAAGATTCCTCAAACATTATCCTCACACTCTCACAGCTTAATTTAAATATCCTTCCTGACAATTTATGTTTTTTACAATTGAATGATAAGGAACTAATTCTTGGAACTACTTCCGGCTTATTCATTTATTATTTATACGATTTTAAGGTACTCCCAAGTTATCTTGACATTAAGCAGCTTACCGAACCGGTACATGCCATATGCCAATTTCCTGATCAGCATTTATGGATTGCTTCAAGTAGCAGGATAATCAAGTTGAATAAACCTATAAATGCTATTAGAACTTTTGGAAATTCCGAGGGGATATTACTTGATTCATACGCCGAAGGGCTTATCGACAGAAGTCTCACAGGGATTATGTGTATTGCAAGCAAGAATCGTTTTGTCTTATTTAATCCCGATAGTATTCCGGTAAACAGGAACATTCCCAAAATCGAAATTGCAGGTATTGAATTTTATCAAAATGGAATAAGTAAGACAATGAATGTTCTCAATATTGATACTATTAACATCGAAACTAAATATAGTCATCTGCTTTTCAAATTAGCAATTCTCGATTTCTGGGATTCAAGGAAAAATACTTTTCAATATTCCATACAGCGGAAAGGGAAACCCGACATTTGGGTCGATCTGGGTACAAAAAATACTTTTTACAATCCAATACGATTAAAGGTTGGAGATTATGTACTCAAAGTCAGGGGTGCAAATAACGATGGAATATGGTGTAAAGAACCTCGTGAACTGCTAATTCATATGATGGTTCCCTGGTGGCGTACACGCATCGCTATTTTTTCATATATAGTATTATTTTTCTTACTTTTTTATTTGATTATACTTTATACAACATACCAACTTAGAAGAATAAACAGAGAATATCGGGAAAAAGAGTTAATTGCACGAAGGGTGGAAGTACAGAAAGAAGAACTCACATTGAAGAATAAAAATATTACGGATAGTATTAATTATGCGAAACGGATTCAGACGGCTTTGATGCCCTCACTTAAGTTATTTAAGAAATTTTTCCCTGATTCTTTTATTCTTCATTTACCAAAGGATATTGTAAGTGGTGATTTTTATTGGGTGAACGAGGTTAACGGGCGTATATATTTTGCTGCTGTGGATTGCACAGGACATGGTGTTCCCGGGGCCTTTATGTCGATTATCGGATTTGAGTTATTTCGCCGGATTACTGAAATTGAGAAGAAAAGTCAACCGGCTGAAATACTTAAGAGTCTTAATCAGGGCTTTGAAACAATTTTTAAGGATATAGAGAATATTATTCTTCGCGATGGAATGGATGTAGCATTTTGTGCAGTGGATCCCAAATTAAAAGTACTTGAGTTTGCAGGAGCTTTTAATCCTCTGTATCTCGTTCGCGATAATACAATTACGGAGATAAAAGGTGATAGGTTTTCGGTGGGTTTGAACCAACTGGATCTGGCTATTCCGCAACAACCCTTTAACGACCATGTTGTACCATTAAAAGATGGCGATATCATATATATTTTTACCGATGGTTATGCTGATCAGTTCGGGGGACCTGATGGTAAGAAATATAAGTATCGCCGTTTCAGGCATTTGTTATTGGCACTGCATCAGCTTCCAATGGATCGTCAAGTGGAATTTCTTAGAAGAAGTATCATGGATTGGAAAGGCGATCTCGATCAGGTGGATGATATCCTGGTTATGGGTATTCACATTTCACATGATAAATAAAAAATCAGATGTAATAGGTTAGGGGAAAAATTTAAATCGATCTCTGATTTCAGGAAGACTGTAAAAGAAGATTACGCATTTTCTGCAGGAGAATCTCAACCTGGAAAGGTTTGGAAATATAATCATTCATCCCGGCAGCCAGACATGCTTCCTTATCTCCTGAAAGCGCATTGGCAGTTATAGCAATTATGGGTGTATGGGTATTTGAGCTTGATTCAAGCTCGCGAATCTTTTTAGTTGCTATAATACCATTCATCACAGGCATTTGAATGTCCATGAGTATAATATCGTACTTAGTAGTACCAAATTTATCGAGCGCTTCTTTTCCATTACTGGCAACTTCAATGTTCTTTACCTTATTTTTAAGACTGAGTATTACAATTTTCTGATTAATGGTGTTATCCTCAACAAGTAAAATATTTGCCTCCTCTATAGCTTGAGCGCTTGCAGGCTGTATAAAATTTTCTGTTTTTACGGTTTCAAGATCTTTGACTTTACTCGATACTTTTTTATCATTTGTTAATGAGAGTCTGATAAGAATTGTAGTATGATCCACTTGGGATGTAATATTGAACGAACCGGAATACAGATGTACGATTTTTCGGGCAATACTAAAATCGAGATAATTCTTCTCTATTTCTTTTATCGATGAAACGGATTTATTGGAGGCAAAGAAATAATTTTGTTTTTCATCCTTCGCCATATTAAAATAGGGACATTTAATTGCAATTTCTAATATGCTGGTTTTATCAGATTCGGATTTAATGGCAGCATTAAACACAACTGTAAGCTTGCCTTTTACATCCAGTTTTATAATATTTTCTATAAGGTTAAGAATCAGCTGTTTAATTCGGATCGGATTCCCGATATAATGAGTTTTTGGAATAGTCATCTCCGAACTAAGTTCGAGTGTATCTTTATGCTGATTTTTAAATAGAATGAGCGTATTTTCAATGGTGCTTTCAAGATTATAACTCACTTGAATTTGTTCACTGTCGTCGATATCAAGAGCTGAAATCTGGACAATATTATTGACAACATTAACAAGATTATTTGTAGAGGCTATAATGGTATCAAATAAATCCTCCTGATCGGCTGGTAGCTTCGTACGATCGACTAGGTTTGAGATAAGCGTGATATTGTTAAGAGGAGTTCTGATCTGGTGCGAAAGTTTTGAGAGGAAATCATCTTTACGTTTACTTTCGTCGCGGCTCTCGGCAACCCAATGTTCCATAGCCGTCTGACTTCGAAGTCGTAAAAACTCATATGTAAATATAATAGCATGAATTGCAATGTATGCTCCGATTAATCTTAA
>Ga0307422_1000154_pt1 | contig 39444 bp, 33 predicted proteins | sample SalMarWE160290MG_FD_202153 | JGI IMG/M metagenome (GOLD analysis project Ga0307422, IMG submission 202153) | Salt marsh sediment microbial communities from the Plum Island Ecosystem LTER, Massachusetts, United States - WE1602-90 | ecosystem: Environmental > Aquatic > Marine > Intertidal zone >...
AAAAACCACTTACCGGGAAGTAAGTGGTTTTACAAGCATAATAAAAACATTTGAGGTAGGCTTTAAATTAAGTTATGATAAAACTTAATTAGCCATAGCTGTTCAAGCAAATATAGATGTAATACACAAAAAATAAAATACTCTAAATGGAGTATTTTTCAATGTTTAACTATATTTTATTGATTAGTAGTGGATTATAGGTATATGCCGATCATCTCAAACCAATTGTTTCAAACCAATCACTTAAAGCTATCACTTCTCTTCCGTTTCTTTTAAGGAGAGCTGTATTCTTTTCCTCCCGGCGTCCACTTCAAGCACTTTAACTTTAACATGTTGATTAAGTGTGACTATTTCATTCGGGTCCTTAACAAATCTGTTGGCCAGCTGGGAAATGTGTACCAGTCCGTCCTGCTTGACCCCGATATCGACAAATGCACCGAAATTTGTAATATTGGTTATTATACCCGGCAGTACCATACCGGGTTGTACATCTTCAATTTTATATATACCGTCGGCAAATTCAAATACCTTAATTTTGGTTCTCGGGTCACGACCTGGTTTTGCCAGTTCATGCATAATATCATTGAGGGTAGGCAGGCCTGCATTTTCCTGAACATAATCATTAATGTTTATCTTATCGCGAAGCTCTTCATTATTTAATATATCATTAACACTGACTTTAAGATCTTTGGCCATCTTTTCAACAATAAAATAACTTTCAGGGTGCACGGCACTGTTGTCTAAAGGATTGCTTCCGTTTCTTATTCTTAAAAAGCCGGCAGCCTGCTCAAAAGTTTTATCTCCCATTCGGGGTACGGATCTCAATTCCTCCCTTGAATGGAATGAACCTTTTTCTTTACGAAAATCTACAATTTTTTGTGCCAGTTGAGGCCCCAGGCCTGAGACATATGTCAGCAAATGCCTGCTGGCAGTGTTTATATCCACACCCACCGCGTTCACACAACTTTCCACTACCTGATCCAGGCTGTCCTTAAGCAATACCTGGTCCACATCATGCTGATACTGTCCCACACCAATGGATTTAGGGTCGATTTTTACCAGCTCGGCAAGGGGATCTGTCAGTCTGCGTCCTATTGAGACTGCACCCCTGACTGTCACATCGTATTGAGGGAACTCTTCACGGGCGACTTTTGATGCTGAATATACGGAAGCGCCGGCTTCATTGACTACAAACACCTGAATATTTCTGTCATACTTCAGTTTTTTAATAAATCGTTCGGTTTCACGGCTCGCGGTGCCATTACCAATGGCAATGGCTTCGATTTTAAAGGCATTGACCAGTGAGGATATCTTTTTAGCTGCCTGTTTGGTTTCACTTTGGGGAGGATTGGGGTAAATGGTTTCATTGTGTACCAAATTTCCATGGTTGTCAAGGCAGACCAGCTTGCAACCGGTGCGATACCCCGGGTCAAGTGCCAAAATACGTTTTTCACCGAGAGGAGGAGCCATAAGAAGCTGCCTCAGGTTTCCGGCAAACACACTTATGGCTTCTTTGTCAGCCGCTTCCTTCGAGCTGGCACGAAACTCATTTTCTATAGCGGGTTCGAGCAAGCGTTTGTATGATTCATTAACAGCAAGCCTGACCTGCTCAGATACTTCATTCATGCCTTTTACAAAAATACCCTCAAGGGCTTTCAGGGATAAGGTTTCATCGGGAGCTATCTTTACCCTGAGGAAACCTTCTGCTTCACCCCGGCGGATAGCAAGAACGCGGTGTGAGGGGCAATGTTTAAGCGGTTCGGAATAATCAAAATAGTCGGTATATTTTATTCCTTCTTCATTTTTTCCCTTTACCAGGGCAGAAGTTACAAAAGCATGATGTTTAAATATGTTCCTAATACGGTCACGTGCCTGTTTGTTCTCATTTATCCATTCTGCAACTATATCCCGGGCACCCTGAAGGGCACTCCCAATATCGGGAACTTCTTCGTTTATAAACCCGGCAGCTTTATCCCCGATATTAATATTATCCTGCTTTATGATGATCTTAGCCAGGGGTTCCAAACCTTTTTCACGGGCCATGGATGCGCGGGTTTTTCGTTTGGGTTTATAGGGAAGGTACAGGTCTTCCAGTTCGGTCAGAGAACCTGCATTAAGTAACTTTTCTTTCAGCCCGGGTGTGAGTTTCCCCTGTTCTTCTATTGTTTTTACAATGCTGTCCCTTCTCTTGTCAAGCTCTGCCAGTTTATTATACTGCTCTTTTATGGCAGTTATCATGACTTCATCAAGGCTCCCAGTAGCCTCTTTCCTGTATCTGCTTATAAAAGGAATAGTGGCTCCTCCCGAAAGCAGCCGGATGGTGTTGCTAACCTGTTTTACATTTACAGATAAATCCCCGGCGATACGGTCCAGATGTTTTTCAGGCATAAATAAGATCTTAATATATTATGTGTTTGGTTTTGGGGGGCAAAGATAATGATAATAATAGTTAATGTCAGATGAAGAGTCGGGAAACACTTTTTAACCTTTTCTGGATATTTTTGTTTTCAATATATTATATAGTGTCCGTTTATAAAGTTAACAAAATGTTTAACTGGTCATGTGTCTGTTCAGAAGGTTCCATTTGCAAGGCCCGCGCGGTCCGGAAACGCGGAGTTTACTAATCGTAAATGAGCAATTTTCGGTCAAGCGTAACGAAGCAAATGGGACTTTATGGACAGACATTATATAATTACAAAATCATGATAACATTACTTTCACCGGCAAAATTATTGAATTTCGAAAAACAACAGATAACAGACGTGTTCACTATTCCCCGTTTCATGGAAGAAGCGGGGCAACTGATCAGTAAACTCAGGGAGTTGTCGGAGGAGGAACTGGCAAACCTGATGGATATTAATGATCAGTTGGCCAGGCTTAATTATGAAAGATATCAGCAATGGTCACCGCCATTTACAACGGGAAACGCAAAGCAGTCTATTTTCAGCTTTAACGGGGAAGTATATAATGGATTAAAAGCCGCCGAACTGACATCGGAAGATCTCAAATTTGCCCAGGAAACACTTCGTATGCTTTCAGGACTTTACGGTCTTCTGCGTCCGCTCGATCTGATACAACCTTACAGGTTGGAAATGAATACGAAACTGCAGGTTGGAAGTAACAAAAACCTTTATGAATTTTGGGGAGACAAAATATATGATCTACTGAAAAACGAGATACAAAAGCATAAAAATAAATTTATAATCAATCTTGCATCGAATGAATACGGCAAAGCAGCCAAATTGAAAAAATTTGGTGATAAGGTGATCACACCAGTCTTTAAGGAATTGAAAGGTGAACATTACAAAGTAATTGTCGTGTATACCAAAAAAGCGCGGGGAATGATGAGTCGTTTTATAATACAAAACCGGATTGATGAACCTGAACAGTTAAAACATTTTGAAGATGAAGGTTATTTTTATAATGATGAGTTTTCATCAGATAATGAGTGGTGTTTTTCAAGATAGCCAATTAAAAATTTAAATATTGTTATTATTGTGCCGGTATGTTTTCAGGCAAACAATCAGGCCATAGATGTGATATTTATCAACTCTAAATCAAAAAAGTTTACTTTATTTGTATATTATTTATCCTGTATTATTGGCTTTGAAGGGCTGAAGCTGCATTTTCCGACTCCCTGCTTCTGACCCAAACATTACGCATGAATAATAGAGGGTATGATCTTTGAAAAATTAATATGACAAAAGACAAATATGAAAGTAAAATTGCACACCTTAAGCTTAAATCCTTTGCCGGTCCTCAGATTTATACCGGCTTTTGTATTTTTGTTGGTATTTGCCGGCATACAATCCCTTGCACAAAGCGAAAGGGATGATATTCCGGAGAAGTATAAATGGAACCTTCAGGATCTTTATTCTTCGGATGAAGCATGGAAAGAGGCCAGGGAAGATCTGGCCGGTAAGCTCGATAAGGTCGGACAGTATAAGGGAACATTGACAGCATCATCCGAGAATTTGCTGTCATGCCTTCAATATCTTTCCTCGGTTTCAAAAGAAGCAGAACGTTTATACGGCTATGCAGCCAAAAAGTCGGATCAGGATACCCGTGTTTCAAAATATTCAGCTATGAGACAGGAGTTGCAGCAGATGCTTACAGATTTTTCATCTGAAGCAGCTTTTATTGAACCTGAGATTTTGTCAATGGAATGGTCGACTGTAGAACAATTTATTAATGAACAGGAGGGGCTTAATGACTATAAAATATACCTGGATAACCTGTTCAGGAAAGTTGAACATCAGTTATCAGAAGAGGAAGAGAAGATTCTTGCCTTGTCCGGAATGATAAGTGAAAATACCGCGTCTGTTTATCGTACATTCAGTAATGCAGAGATGCCATATCCGACAGTTGTTTTAAATGATGGTACGGAGGCGCTGCTTGATAAGTCGGGTTACAGTAAATACCGCGCGGTGGAAAACAGGGCCGACAGGGAAAAGGTATTTGATGCATTTTGGAGCGTACACGAAGATTTTGAAGCATCATTCGGCGATATGTTATATGGAAATGTGAAAAGTAACATCTTTTACGCGCGGTCACGCGACTACAATTCGTCTCTCGAAAGGGCTCTTGATGTGAACAATATCCCAACCGGTGTTTATCATTCGCTTATAGAGAATGTGAATAATAATCTTGGAACTTTTCACCGGTATCTGAAATTGAAAAAACGTATTCTGAAAGTGGACACGCTGAAATATTCGGATCTGTATGCACCTGTAGTCGGTGGCATAGACCTTGAATATTCTTATGAAGAAGCTACCGAACTACTGATTGATGCAGTAAACCCCCTCGGAGAAGATTATGTGGATGTAGTAAAAAGGGCAGTTACAGAACGATGGATCGATGTATATCCCACACGCGGGAAACGTTCAGGTGCATACTCAAGCGGAAGTGCATATGATGTTCATCCTTATATTTTATTAAATTACAACGGCCGCTGGGAGGATGTAAGTACACTTGCTCATGAGATGGGACATACCATGCACAGCTATTATTCCAATAAATACCAGTCTTATCCGCTGGCCGGTTATTCAATCTTTGTTGCAGAGGTAGCTTCAACTTTTAATGAGGCATTGTTGATGGATAAGATGATGAACGAGATCAGTGATGAAGATGCGCGTTTGTCTTTATTGATGAGTTATCTCGATGCTTTCAAGGGAACTCTTTTCCGTCAGACGCAGTTTGCGGAATATGAACTTCTTATCCATGAAAAGGCTGAGCAGGGGGTTGCCCTGACCGGTGACCTGTTCACCGAATTATACGGAAGTATACTAAAGAAATATTATGGTCATGAGCAGGGTATATGTCATATTGATGAGCCTGTAACTCGCGAATGGGCTTTTATACCGCATTTCTACTATAATTTTTATGTTTACCAGTATTCAACTTCTTTTACAGCTTCAATGGCGCTTGCTGAGAAAGTGCTGAACGAAGAAGAGGGAGCCGTGGAAAAATATATTGATTTCATTTCGGCCGGCGGTTCGGATTATCCTATCAATGTTTTGAGAAAAGCAGGAGTGGACATGACCACCTCCGAACCTTTTGACAAAACAATGGATGCTATGAACAGTGTTATGGATGAGATAGAAAGGATTCTGGATGAACAGGAAAGATAATTCATGAAATTGGCACGATGTGATCTTAGCCCTAGGTAGGGAAATTTGCCGGTGTTTTAACAATTGCTCGTTTTTGTAATGTGGATAAGGTGGTTTATTCTTTCAGGCTTTCTTTTAGTTTGTCGTCCTCTTCAAGCAAAGTTGTATCGTTGATAAAGTGTTTATTGAGGTCGGAGAGTAGTTTTGTGTGGTTGATCTTAAAGGTGCGGTTCATTAAATAAACGCTGCCTATGTTGTGTTCAGGGTAGAGTCTTATTTCACTGGCATAGCCGGGAGCACCGCCGGGATGGGCATAATAACGTGTGTAATTGGTCTCACGCTCAAACCAACTAAGACACTGGTTAGTTTTTTTTCCGTTATTGAGTCTCACGGGAGTAAAATAAAGTTCTTTCATCCGGCTGGATAACAGTGTGGAATCCCTGCTTAAAAGATGTTGTCCCCACACTGTCAGTCCACGGGCTGTACCTATTAATCCCCCGTAAGCATTCCCATTGAGATAAAAATTATTAAACGGGATCCATTTACCGATGGATGACCGCATGAATTTATCCCTGTCACCCAGTATTCCGTATGTCAGCTGTATAAGCTGGTATTTATTCTGATATCCTGTGGCATACAGGCTGTCATCATGAATAATAAAATCCAGATGCTTCCGGGGGATATCCAGCTTTTGCAGGATATTCCTCCTGATGTATTCTTCATACTTTTCTCCCGAAACCTTCTCAATGATCATTCCCAGTAAAAGATAATCGAAGTTTGAATACCGTTTCTTTTTTCCTGGCTTGTATTTTAGCCGGTCGTGTTTATTCAACTGTTGACGAATAAAGGCATCCTCATCAAACTGATCATGCTCTTCTACCACGTGCACCCATGTAGCCGGTATTGGATTGGCCAGTCCGGAGGTATGAGAAAGCAATTGCCGGATCGTTATTTCATGCCTGTAGGGATAATCATTAATAAATTGCCTCAATGAATCATTAAGTGATAACTGTCCTTTTTCTACAAGCTGCAGAATGGCCATGGCCGTGAATGTCTTGGTTATGGAATAGGCTTTGAATACAGTATTTGAAGTTACTTCTGATTTTTTTGACAGATCGCGCATACCTGCATTGTACTCAAAAATAACACTGTCGGTATTGAAAATTATATATTGAATCCCGGGGAGTTTATTTCGGCTGACCAGATTATCAATATATTCTGCTGCCTCTTTCTTCTGCGCGTTTGACAGGCTTGCTGAAAGAAACATCAGGGAGCATATCAGGACGAATAGTTTTAAAAATCCTGTTTTTTGTATGTCGTTTTGCTGTTTATTCCACATAAAGTACCAGTCCCTTTAAATATTCCCCTTCGGGATGATAAATACTTACCGGATGATCGGCGGGTTGTGTTAATTGATGGAGTATTTTTACCGACCGGCCTGTATTGGCGGCAGCTACGTAAACGCTTTTTTTGAAATTTTCTTTTGAGACAACCTGTGAGCATGAAAAGGTAAATATAATACCCCCTTTTTTTATATTTTCGATAGCCATGGCATTCAGCTTTTTATATCCCTGCAGAGCATTGTGTAAAACATTATGGTGTTTTGCAAAAGCCGGTGGGTCGAGTATTATCAGGTCATACCGGTCGTTAATGTCCTTCATATAGTTAAAAGCATCTGCAACATAACTATTGTGTGTGCCGGTTTGCCCAAAGTTTGTTTCAATATTTTTACCGGTAAGTTCAATGGCACTGGCAGAGCTGTCAACCGAGTGCACCATCCGGGCTTTTCCTTTAAGTGCATAAACCGAAAATCCACCGGTGAAGCAGAACATATTCAGTACCTGCCTGTCTGTTGCATAGTTTTGCAATAATTTTCTGTTTTCACGCTGGTCAAGAAAAAAGCCTGTTTTTTGTCCTTCTTCCCAATTCACAATAAACCGGTTACCGTACTCAGTGATCTCTGAACCGGATTTTCCCCCTAACAGATATTCATTTGTAGCATTAATACCCGATTTAAAAGGAAGGGTGGTTTCACTTTTATCGAAAACGGCTTTTAGCCTGTCGCTATATAAACCTTTAAGAATATCAACGATCATATCACGCAGGTAATGCATGCCTATTGAATGCATTTGCAGTACTGCCGTTCCGTTATAATAATCTATGATCAGACCCGGCATACCGTCACCTTCAGCATTTATCAGCCTGTAGGCATTAATTTCGGGATGATTTGTAATTCCCAGTTCGCAGCGGTATTTATAGGCCGATCCTATACGGTCTTTCCAGAAATTGTAATCCGGTTCAATATCCTGAAATGAAAAGATCCTTATTGCTATGGATCCTATCTGATAATGTCCCAGGGCCAGAAACTCATCTTTATTACTGCTTACCTCGACAATTTCACCTTCCCGCGGTGTGCCGGCAATTTTTTTTATTGCACCGGAGAATACCCATGGATGTAAGCGCCTTACCGACTGGTCTTTGCCTGATTTAAGAATAACCTTGATCCTGCTCATGTACGGTGAACTCATTCAGTTTTTTATAGATCATGTAACATACCCAGGCATCGAGGGCTGCATATTCAATCTGTGCCGGAGTGAGTTCGGGATTCTCCCAGTTTGATGTTTGTTGTTGTTTGGATATCCTGAACTTTAATATGTTTGCTGCCAGTTTTTTTAAGCTGTTGTCCTCAATGCCGAATTTTTTTACATGCTGTTGAAGGTCAATAAATGATCCGGGATCAAAACTGTGGATCTTATTTAATATTTTGATATCATCGTGCAGGGCGACTCCAACTTTTAAAATTGAACTGTCAGTTAAAATATCGATCAGGCCGTCTTTTAATCCGACCTTATTAAGGCGTATCAAAACAGCTGTATTTTCACCGGCCAGCTGCAGCAATGCAACTTTGTTTTTCACTCCTTTCTTAAAAGACGGCTTGGTTTCCGTGTCAAAGCCGAGAATAGATTCATTGGCAAGGTAATTCAATGCAGGCTTTAATTTTTTTCCGCTGTCAACATAGATTATTTTTCCCGTGAACCTTATCAGGGGTAAACTGTAGATCTGATCTTTGGAAATTTTTGATTGAAAAGGGTAATTATTTATTCTCATCACGATAATCTTCTTGTCTCTTTGTAATAAACCATGAACTGGTGTCTATATCGTTACCATTCTTCTCATTAATATGTCCCTGCCTGCCGTTCTGATCTTCAAGTTCTGCGTCACCATACTGCAAATTGTGTAATGCCCTGATAACATTTACAAGACGCTGGCCCCAGTAATTACGGAAATTTTCATGGCACTCCCAGATTGCATCATTCATTATCTCGTTGGTGCTGATCCTGTATGACATCAGAAAGTCCTTCATGTCCTGGTAAATATCCGTGAGATCCTCAGCTATACTCGCGCTGACCGGATCCTCGCTTTCCTGACGCAAGGGATCAAATACCTCCTGGTAATCATTATACTGGCCCAGTTTACTCAGAAGGCTATCATGTAACATATTATAATCGCCTTCAGTCACAAATTTTTCTGTTGCCTCTTCCATCCGGGTTTCAATTTCAGGTAAAAGGGTGGCTTTTGAATACAACAAAGGCAGTATTTTATGGGTTTCGTACACAAATTCTTTCAGGTTAAAAGCATCTGCATTTTCAAGAAAGGTGCAATAATCATTGGCTGTTGCGACAAACTCAATAACATTTTTTGAATAGAGTATATTCTCAGATTTATCCATACGGATGCCTTGTTTTTCAAATAATAACTTGCCGGTATAGGGTTTATCGTACAAAGTTAACAGGAATACTGTAATAATTGTCAAATTCCAAATGACAAATTCCGAATTACAGACAATTGTCTATCCTGTCCAGCTAAGTTTGTCCCCTTCGCGGTATGCCAGTTTGTTATGATCGAGGAGGTGCCGAATGATTTCAACAACCTTTTCATTTCCAAAGGGTATTTGTTCAACAAGTTCACCGAGGGGCAGGTCCTGCATACTTAGTCTCGATTTGATCTCATCCACCACAAGCGTGAATTCAGTTTCATTGATCTCCTTTTCGGATCTTCTGCGGCATACATCACATTTACCACATGGTTTTGACTTACGCTCACCGAAGTATTCCAACAGTTGAATGCTTCTGCATTTGTCATTTCGACGGGCATAATTAAGGACGCTATTGAGCCGTTTGATAAAAATTTCCTTTCTTACACGATAATTCTCTTTTGAGATGTACAAAGATTTTTCATCCAGCCTTTCTGATGTATAGATTATAAGAGGGGTTCTTTTCTGTGGAATATATTTGATAATACCAAGGTTATTCAGCTTGTTGAGATAACGGTACACTATTTCAATATTTACACCTGCTTTTTTTGCCAGTGACAATTCATCAATCCCCACGTAATTTGAAAATAATCCGGTATATGACCTGAGCAACAGTTTGATAAAAGCATCAAAACCCGCATTGGCAACCTGAAATCTGTATAATCCTTCACGGTCGATAATAAAATGAACTTTGGAAGGGTTGTTAAGTTCGTCGGTTACTTCAAGGTATCCCTCACGCTGAAGGATATTAAGGCTGCTGTGTATGCTCAACAGGTTGAACTTATAGTTGGAGGCAAAGTCTGAGATCATGAAATCGTAAGCCATGCCTTTGCCTCCTCCGTACGGGACTTTCAAATAATTGCCCAGTGCCTGGTAGACAGATTTGATTGTTTCCGTGGGCGGAAACGAAGTGGCAATTCGTTGCCGGGCAATGGTGTTATCATATTTATTAAAAAAAAGAACAGCATATGATTTCAAACCGTCACGACCGGCTCTTCCTGCTTCCTGAAAATAGGATTCCAGGGAATCGGGCAGGTCGATATGCATGACAAAACGTACGTCAGGCTTGTCAATCCCCATCCCGAAAGCATTGGTGGCTACTATTACGCGTGTTTCTCCCCGCGACCAAGAGAGTTGTTTCCTGTTACGGGTTTCATGGCGCAGTCCCGCGTGATAGTACTCTGCATTTATTTTGTTTTTGATCAGTAATTCTGCCAGGTCTTTGGCTTTTTTCCTGCTCCGGACATATATTATGCCACTTCCCCGAAGGTTACCTGCAACCTTTATCATATCCCCGGGTTTATCTTCCGAGAATTTCACATGATAGATCAGGTTTTCGCGTGAGAATCCTGTCTTTAACAGGTTCTTTTTTTTAAAAAGCAGTTTATCCTGAATATCTTCTGCTACTTCGGTTGTCGCGGTAGCTGTGAGCGCCAGCACCGGAATTTCAGGAACAATCTTACGTAATTCAGCGATCCTGAGGTAAGAAGGCCTGAAATCATATCCCCACTGTGAAATGCAATGTGCTTCATCCACAGTGATGATGTTAAGGTTCATATCTTTTACCCTTACCCTGAATATATCACTGTTAAGTCTTTCTGGTGAAACATAAAGAAATTTATAATTGCCGTAAATGGCATTTTCCAGTGTAATATCTATCTCATCTGCCGACATTCCCGAATGAATGGCCAGGGCTTTGATTCCCCTGCCGGTAAGGTTTTCCACCTGATCTTTCATAAGGGCAATGAGCGGTGTGATCACAAGGCAGATACCTTCCATGGCAATGGCGGGAACCTGGAAGGCAATTGATTTACCTCCGCCTGTAGGCATCAATGCAAGGGTATCTGTTCCCGATGCGACTGACCGGATGATATCATACTGCAGGTGCCGGAACTGGCTGAACCCCCAGTATTTTTTTAATATTTGATGATAGATGTCCATTGGATTGGCCTGGAGTGTCCAATTCTTAAAAAATCATAAATACCATATATTATTATGGTTTGAAAACAAATAATCAGCTTGAAATCACCTAATTTTTTGTAATTTCGCAACATTTAAATTTAAGTAAAAATACGAAGATGGCATTTATTACTGAAAAAATAATATCAGAGGGCCTCACATTTGATGACGTACTGCTGGTTCCCGCCTACTCGAATGTCTTACCCAAAAAAGTTGACCTGACAACCCGTTTCACAAAGAATATCATTTTAAACACTCCTATTGTATCCGCGGCCATGGATACGGTCACCGAATCACAGCTCGCGATTGCCATCGCGCGCGAAGGCGGCATTGGTGTCATACATAAGAATATGAGTATAGAGGAGCAGGCCAAACAGGTAAAAATAGTAAAGAGGGCGGAAAATGGTATGATCTACGACCCGATAACAATAGAAAAAGAAGCTACTGTAGGTGATGCCCTGAACCTGATGCAGGAATTCAAGATAGGGGGGATCCCTGTCGTTGATGATCATCATAAGCTTATAGGTATAGTCACGAACAGGGATCTGAGATTTGAATCAAAAACAGGAAGACCTGTAAGTGAGGTGATGACTTATAAAAATATTATAACCACATCGCAGGAAACGGACCTTGAGAAAGCAGCTGATATTCTTCAGCAATACAAGATAGAAAAGCTGCCGGTTATTGATGACGGCAATCGTCTTATTGGACTGATCACCTATAAGGATATTACAAAGGCAAAGGACCGGCCCAATGCCTGTAAGGACCCTAAGGGCAGATTACGCGTTGCAGCGGCTGTAGGTGTTACAAAGGACAGTATGGATAGAATAAAAGCATTGATCAATGCTGATGCCGATGCCATTGTTATTGATACTGCGCATGGACATACCGAGGCTGTAATTCATATCCTGAAGGAAGCAAAACATAAATTCCCGGAAACAGATTTCGTTGTAGGTAATATAGCCACAAGTAAGGCAGCAACTGATCTGGCAGAAGCCGGTGCAGATGCTGTAAAAGTTGGGATAGGCCCGGGTTCTATCTGTACTACCCGGGTGATCGCCGGTGTCGGTGTACCTCAGCTTACGGCAATATTTGACGTTTATGATGCGTTAAAGGATACGGGAGTGCCTATTATTGCCGATGGCGGATTGCGTTATTCGGGAGATATTGTAAAAGCTATTGCTGCAGGAGCCAGTTCTGTTATGGCGGGGTCTTTGTTTGCAGGTGTTGAAGAATCTCCCGGGGAGACAATAATTTATAACGGCAGGAAATACAAATCATACAGAGGAATGGGATCTATAGAAGCTATGCAACAGGGATCGGGTGACAGATATTTTCAGGATCCCGAAGAGGAGATCGGAAAACTCGTTCCCGAAGGTATTGTAGCCCGGGTGCCCTATAAAGGCACATTAGGTGAGGTTATTTATCAGATGATCGGTGGTTTGCGCGCGGGTATGGGCTATTGCGGAGCCGGTAATATTGATACTCTGATGAAAGCCAAATTTGCACGAATAACAAATTCAGGGATTCATGAAAGCCATCCGCACGATGTGACAATAACCCGTGAAGCTCCAAATTATAGCAGATAATAAGATCAAACAGAATATATTTCATGTTAAACCAATTTAATTCAGAATCATGAAGAGAATATTTCTAATTTCATTATGCCTGATCGGTGCTGTAAGTTTATCATTGCAGTCACAACAAGATGATGATGTATTGATTACTATAAATGATCATGAGATCACAAAAGATGAGTTTTTGCGTATTTACAATAAGAACAACTCAGTAACAGCATATGATGCTAAATCGCTTGAAGAATACCTGGATCTGTTCATTAACTTCAAGCTTAAGGTAATTGAGGCTGAAGCACAGGGGTATGATACAGTTCAATCCTTTGTGGATGAGTTGGCTTCATATCGCGGACAGCTTGTAAAACCATATTTTGAAGATGAAGAAGTTACTGAAGAACTGCTGGAAGAAGCATATGAGCGGACAAAGGAAGAAGTAAACGTCAGCCATATTCTTATTAACCTTCCGCGCAATCCCTTGCCAAAAGATACACTGCAGGCATGGAAGAAGGTAATGGAAATAAGGAAAAGAGTTCTAAAAGGAGAAGATTTTGAGGAAGTGGCAAAGGCTACATCAGATGATCCCTCTGTGAAAAGGAACGGGGGCCATATTGGCTGGTTTTCAGCATTCAGAATGGTTTATCCTTTCGAATCAGGTGCATATAACACTCCCGTTGGAGAAATATCAATGCCCTTGCGGACGCGCTTCGGCTATCATCTGATCAAAGTGAACAACAGACGTCCTTCAAGGGGTGAGATGAAAGTGGCTCATATTATGATCATTACTTCGCCCAATTCTTCTGAAGATGAAATACAGCAGGCTCAGGATACTATTAATAAAATATACAGGCTTTTACAGGAAGGAAAAGATTTTGCAGAGCTTGCAAGAAAGCATTCCGAAGATGTAAATTCTGCTCGAAAAGGTGGAGAGATGCCCTGGTTCAAATCGGGAATGCTGCCTCCCGTGTTTGAAGATGCAGCTTATGCCCTGAATGATTCAGGTGAATTGTCTCCACCCGTTCAAACAAGTTATGGATGGCATATTATCAAAATGATTGGCAAGCGGCCGGTGAGTTCATTTGAAGAGTTACGGTCCGAACTGGAAAACAAGCTTCGCCGGGATAATCGCGGTAAGCTCGCTGAACAATCAGTAATAGAGAGGATTAAGAACGAATACAATTTCACTGAATATGAAGAAAATCTTTATGAAATGGAATCTGTCCTGGATAGTTCAATTTACCGGGGTAACTGGGATGAAGCACGTGCTGTAGGCATGATAGAACCTTTATTTACACTGGGAGGCAGGAACTATACTCAGCAGGATTTTGCCCGTTATCTTGCATCACTCAGGCCACCCCGGGAAAGTGAATCATTTGAACTGATCATTTATAATCGTTACCAGGATTTTAAAAAAGAACAGATCATTGCCTTTGAAGAGGATCAGCTGGAGATTAAATATCCTGATTTCAGAAATCTTATGCAGGAATATCATGATGGCATTTTGTTATTTAACCTTACCGATGATATGGTATGGAGTAAAGCAATTAGTGACACTGCAGGATTAGAGGCTTTCCATAAAAAGAAGAAGTCTGATTATATGTGGGGAGAAAGGGCTGATGCATCCATATATACCTTTGAAGACCAAAGCCTGGAAGAAAATATTGAAAAACTGGCCAAAAAAAGGATAAGAAAGGGATACACGAAAGATGAGTTTATCAATATGGTTTGCCCGGTTGATTCGGTTGTTTGTTTGAACATAACCGACGGGAAATTTGAGGAAGAAGATAATAAATATGTTGATCAGGCAGAATGGGAAAAGAAATCAATGAAAACTTTTAATGAAGATGGTAAGATAGTTCTTGTTGTGATTAATGATGTCCTGGACCCCGAACCAAAAAAATTGCAGGAAGCAAGAGGACTTATCACGGCCGATTACCAGAACTACCTGGAAAAAGAATGGATAGAACATTTAAGAGGGAAGTATTCTATAGATGTTAATGAAGAATTATTGAGAACTATACAACAAAATAATTAGTGTCTGTCCATAATGTCCGATATCCGCGTTGTTGCCAAAATTTTAAATCCTCGAATACCTTAGTATACCGCGGTTTAAAATTTTTTTCACAACGTTAATTATTTTTAAAGGTGTTCAAGAGCTCACTTTTAAATAAGTTCATTAACTCACTTAAAAAAGTGAGTTAAAGAGCTCACTTTTAAATAAGTTCATTAACTCACTTAAAAAAGTGAGTTAAAGAGCTCACTTCGTTCGGTTCGCGCGCCTTGATATCGAACATTCTGAACAAACACTAAGATTTTATTGACAAACACTATAATTAATATCATGCTTATACGTTTTTCTTCTATATTGGCTCTTTGTCTTGTAGTAACTCTTTCCTGCCGGCGCATGGAGACAGCCAGGAATGAAAACCCGCTTGCCCGGGTTTTTGATAAGTATCTTTATCCTTCAGATCTGGCCGATGTGATATCGGAAAAGCTGTCAGCCAGTGACAGCACGATAATTGCCAGGGATTATATAGATAAATGGATAAGGAAGCAACTTATACTGAACAGGGCTGAACTTAATTTGTCTGATGAACAGAAAAACGTTGAAAAACAGATCGATGATTACAGAACCTCTTTGCTTGTGTTCAAATATGAGCAAATTTTAATTGATCAGAAGCTGGATACGATAATTGATTCATCGGAAATCGAAGATTATTATAATAAAAACACGAGAAATTTCATGTTAAATGATAACCTGGTGCGGGCGCTTTTTATTCAGATACCAAAAACATCGCCCAGTATTTACCAGGTGCGCAGGTGGTATCGATCGGATAATGATGATGACCTCGATAAACTGGAAAGCTATTGTTACCAGTATGCAGTAAAATATGATTATTTTAATGATGACTGGATATACTTTAATGAAGTGGAAAAATCTTTGCCTGATAGGATAGTAAATCCTGAAGGTCAGCTAAGGTACAGGAAGTACTTTGAAATGCAGGATGATAAAAATTATTATTTTGTAAAGATCAGGGATTATCATCTTGCAGGTAGCCCGGCTCCTCTTGATTTCGTGAAGGAAGATATTCGCAATATTATTCTTAATAAACGGAAGATCCGTTTGATCAACCAGGTTGAGTCCAGTATATATAACGATGCCCTGAACAGGGATCAGTTCACTGTATATTAGCGGGATTTGTTAATTATTTTTATTTTAGTTACAGAATTTATATCGAATGACACTATTTATTAAAAAGTTGATCCGTATCATAGTGCTAATTGCGACAGTTCATCATGCTGCCGGCCAGCCAAAAATCCTCGACCGCATAATTGGGATTGTTGGTGATAAAAAGGTTATGCAATCGGAGTTGGAAGAACAGTATTACAATATGCTGGCCCAGGGAATGAAGGATTATCCGGGTTTGAGATGTGAAGTTTTTGAAGATCTGCTATCTCAAAAGCTGTTATTGAACCAGGCTGAGATTGACAGTATAATGGTTACCGAACCACAGGTAGACCTGCAACTGGAACAACGTATGGGATTTTTTGTAAATCAAATAGGTTCGGAAGAAAAGCTTACGGAGTATTTTAATAAATCCATTGTTGAGATCAAAGAAGATCTGAGAGATGCTATTCGTGATCAGTTGGTAACCGATAAGATGCGTGCAGAGATCACCGGTGATATCAATGCTACACCGTCGGAAGTGCGGAATTTTTACGAAAGCCTGCCCAAAGACAGTATTCCCTATGTAAATGCAGAGGTTGAACTCAACCAGATAGTATTGTATCCACCTTCAAGTGAGGAAGCTGTATTTGAAGTACGTGAGCGATTGCTGGATTTGCGGCAACGGATACTTGAGGGTGAGAATTTTGCTACTCTTGCAGTGCTCTATTCAGAGGGACCGTCGGCCCCCAGGGGTGGTGATATCGGATGGTCCGATAAAGCCTCACTTGATCCTGAATATGCAAAAGTGGCTTTTAGTTTGAAAAAGGGCCAGGTTTCCAAAATAGTTGAATCTTCATTTGGTTTTCATATTATCGAATTGCTCGATCGTACCGGGGAACGGGTACACACGCGGCATATCCTTATGAAGCCTAAAATCACACCTGAAGCAAAGGAAGAAGTTATGGCAAGGCTTGATAGTATTGTAAGGCTGATAAGGCTTGATAGCCTGACATTTGAGCGTGCAGCCATGTATTTTTCGGAAGATCCTGAAACACGGCTTAACGGGGGCCAGGTTGTGAACCCTAATACCGGCGGCACGAAATTTGAGCTCGATCAGTTTGAAACCGAAGAGTATAATATTATCCATGAACTTGAGGTAGGTGAGATATCGCGGGTTTATGAATACCAGGATAAGAAAGGTAAAACGGTCTATAAAGTTATCAGGTTAAAAAAGAAAACGGTTCCTCATGTGGCAAATCTGAAAGATGATTATTCCCTGCTTAAAATGATGGCTGCCAGTGATAAACAAAGAAGAGTAGTGGATTCCTGGATCAGGGAAAGATTGAAATCCACTTATGTAAAGATAAATCCCGATTTCAGGGATTGTAATTTCCGGATCAGTGGCTGGTTTAAATAGTGTCCGTCAATAAAGTTGGTAAAATGTTTAACTGGTCATTTGTCTGTTCATAAAGCTCCATTTGCAAGGCTTGCGCAGTTCGAAAATGTGGAGTTTACCAGTTGTAAATGAGCAATTTTCGGACAAGCGTAACGCGGCAAATGGGACTTTATGGACAGACACTAAATAGAGTCTGTCCATAAACTCGCAGTGTTTGTTCAGAATGTTCGAGATCAAGGCGCGTGAGCATTTTAAACCGCAGTATACTAAAGTATTCGAGGATTTAAAATGCGAGCAGCAACGCGGATATCGGACATTATGGACAGACACTAAGTAACCAATTTATTACCTATGGTGATCACAACTGATGTGAAGAAAATTTTCCGCCTGTGTTTTCTGCATGCATTCTCATTTTTCCTGTTTTACACGACCGGACTGGCCCAGGAAAAGGTTGATTTTACGGCGCGTGAAATGGAATTTGACGAAAAAATCGGAAGCGGTGCACAGCGTTTGCTTGATGATGTAGTATTTGAACACGGTGGAGCAAAAATGTATTGTGACAGCGCGTATTATTATACTAAATTAAATTCCCTTGATGCATATAACAATGTTTATATCAATCAGGGCGATACCCTTCATTTATATGGTGATTACCTTCATTATGACGGCAATACAAAGCTTGCACGGGTAAGGGATAATGTGAAGCTTATCAACAAAGAAACTACATTGCTGAGTGATGCACTTGATTTTGACCTGGGGTCAAATGTTGGGTATTATGTTGATTCTGCACTTATTTTGAATAAAGACAACCGGCTAAGAAGTGAGGAGGGGTATTATTATACAAAGACCGATATATTTTTATTCAAAGACAGTGTGGTTGTGATCAATCCCGATTATACCATCTATTCAGATACGATGAAGTTTAATACGGAAACTGAGATAGCTTATTTCTTCGGGCCTACGGAGATTGTCAGTGAAAAAAACTATATATATTGTGAAAAAGGCTGGTACAACACCCTTACCGATATATCGGAACTAAAGCAAAATGCTTATATGCTGAGCGAAGATCAGGAAATTTACGGTGATAGTCTGTATTACGAAAGAAAAACAGGATATGGAAGGGCCAGGAACAATGTACAGATCATCGATGAAGAGCAGGATATTCTTTTATTCGGTGATTTTGCCGAATATTTTGAAGATCCCGAACTATCAATGCTTACCGGCAAAGCTCTTTTTGTGCAGGCAGGGGAGGAGGATTCCACATATGTGCATGCGGATACGCTACGTTCTTCAATTGACACGGCCGGCTATAAACAAATTCGTGCATATTACAGGGTAAAGCTTTTCAAGACAAATATGCAGGGAAAATGTGATTCGATGTCATATTCATACCGGGATTCTGTTATTCGGCTGTATACAGACCCTGTTTTATGGTCGGATGAACATCAGCTCAGCGCTGACTATATTCAGATCCATACTGTAGACAGGCAGGTTGACAGGATAACTATGGAGGGATCATCTTTCATCATCAGCGAGGAGGATACTTCAAAATACAATCAGATCAAGGGTAAAGACATGTTTTGCCACTTTAAAAGCGGACAACTGCACCGGATAGATGTTAACGGGAATGGAGAAACCGTTTACTATCCAAACGATGAAGGCGAAATAATCGGTGTTAACAAAGCTACCAGTTCAAATCTGGTTATCCGTCTTAAGGAAGGAAAGGTTGATGATATAACTTTTCTGGAGAAACCGGATGCTGTTCTTTATCCCCTGAAACTGGCACCCCCAGAGGGATTGATCCTTAAGGATTTTCATTGGCTGGATGATTGCCGGCCTAAAAATAAGATGGATGTTTTTATTTGGCAGGAGTAAGTCTGTCTATAAAGTTGGCAAAATGTTAAACCGGTCATGTGTCTGTTCAGAAAGTTCAATTTGCAAGGCTCGCGCGGTCTGAAAACGCGGAGTTTACTAGTCGTAAATGAGCAATTTTCGGACAAGCGTAACGCGGCAAACGGGACTTTATGGACAGGCACAAATTATATTCCGGACCTGGTTTTCAAAAAACGCGCTAATATTCGTCCTCATTAAAAAAGAAGTCGTCTTTACTCGGATAATCCGGCCATATATCTTCAATACTTTCATATATATCCCCTTCGTCTTCAATCTCCTGCAGGTTTTCAATAACTTCTAACGGAGCACCTGATCTGATTGCAAAATCTATCAACTCATCTTTTGTAGCCGGCCAGGGTGCATCCTCTAATTTAGACGCTAGTTCAAGTGTCCAATACATAACTAATCTGTTTTATGTGTCTCTTCTCAAAAAGTTTGCAAATATATATAAAAAAATAATTGATTATCAAATAGAATTCCCTTAAGCTTTTCATAGATTTTTTAAAGTCGCCGGGATCATGGTCCGGTTTTCCGGAATATGCAAATAATTAGCCTGACAGCCTGCACTCTGCACAGATAAGCATTTCTATAATAGTTTATCACGGAACAAATATTTTATAACCGATGTACGAGATTAGTGCATCCAGGGTTCTATATGTATCTTTTCTTTTGTGGTTTACAGATACGATTTTTCTTCGGATCAGGTTGAATGCCCCTTTGTCACCTACTTTTATATATTCTTTTGTTTTATACTGTTATGAATTATTACCGGTAAACAGCAAAAACCGGGAGCTGTATTATTTTTCCGCCTTAACAGGTTCATTGTTCATTACATCCGATTCTATTACACCATCGCGTAAGCGTATTATACGGTGAGCATTCAGGGCAATATCCTCTTCGTGTGTCACCAGGATGATCGTATTGCCCATTTCATGGATATCCTTAAAAAGGTTCATTATGTCTATCGATGTTTTTGAATCAAGATTACCGGTAGGTTCATCAGCCAGTATAATAGAAGGATTATTAACCATAGCTCTTGCCACTGCCACACGTTGCCGCTGCCCCCCTGATAATTCACTGGGCTTATGAGTTACCCTGTCGGATAATCCTACTTTTTCCATAACTTCAGCTACTCGTTCTATACGCTCATGTTTGCTCATACCTGCATACACCAATGGAAGCATAACATTTTCCATTGCGGTGTAGCGCGGCAACAGATTGAAGGTCTGAAATACGAAGCCGATCTCCGTGTTACGGATCTCAGCAAGTTGATTATCTTCCATAGTACTGACATCCTTGCTGTTAAGGAAATAATGGCCACTGGTTGGCGTGTCAAGGCATCCGAGGATATTCATCAGTGTTGATTTTCCTGATCCGGACGGCCCCATAATGGCAACATACTCGTTTCGGTTAATGTCAAGAGAAATATTCCGCAGCGCTTCAACGATTTGCATTCCCACTTTGTAATGCTTAACAATATCGATGATATTTATTAATTTGTCCATTGAATAGTTTTAATTGACAGACACTATCTAATATTATTATTGGTTTTTACAATTGCAATATACTAACTAACCTGCATTATTCATAAAAATGAATAATAAATATCTGATGTTCTGATAGACTGAGAATAACAAAACAAAGCCCCGAATTTTTATTTTATTTATTTTTTCAAAGTGTATCAATTTCATTATCTGTATTGTCGCGAAAGTTTCGCGGCGGGTCACCGCGGCTTCAGCTTTCAATACCTTAGTACATATGCCAAAACTAATACATTAATAATACAAATTAAAAATTGATGACAAAATTTTGTTTTGCAATTCCTTTTCTGAAAAATATTATTCCTGCAAAAAAAAGATCAATGCTCACTTTAACACGCTGATCACTGCATATGTTTTTCCATGCTTTTGTCATTTCATCCGACCAGTATATGTCATCTATTACTATGACACAATTTTCATCTGCTACCTGCGCTAAAATATTAAAAAAATTCAGGGTCGGTTCATAACGGTGATTACCGTCAATAAAAGCAAAGAAAGGCGGTTCCGTATGTATTGATAATTCAGGCAGTGCCTGGTCGAATACATTATTTATCAACTCAATATTATTAAGGCCTGCAGCCCTGAAGTTTTCTTTTGCTTTTGCAATAAGAGACCTGCTGCTCTCAATAGTAAAGACCTGAGCGTTTTGATTGGCTGCCGCCATGTACATAGTGCTGATACCCAATGATGTACCCAACTCAATAATAGTCTGTGGCTTATATGACCTTATTATACGAAATAATAACCGGCCGAATTTTTTGTTAACAGATGATCGTCTGACAAGACGGTTGATCTCTCTTGATTTGGTTTTAAAAACTTGTGAACCGGCACCGTCGTCCCGTATATTAAGAGTGTTCCTGTTTTTTTCCAGTTTATCCCTTATGACCTCAATGTTTTTGTATTCTTTATATTTGGTGCGGTCCTGTAACACATTCCTTACAAAAGAATATATATAAGGCGAATGGATACCATGGCCGTGTTTGTTTTTTGATTTTATTTTGTATATAATAAAATGCCTCAGCTGATGCAAAAGATTCATTCTGATCGTTTTGATTTTTGAAGCTGTAAAAATAGTTTTATTTTTATTTATTCATTACTGATCTTAACAGGGATAATATTATATATGCAGGACTTTTTACAACAGGATATCAAATACTTGAAAGGCGTTGGTCCGAAACGTGCAGAACTGCTGAATAAAGAGCTGGGGATCTATACATTTGAAGACCTGTTGTATACTTTCCCCTATAAATACATAGATAAAAGCCGGTTTTACAATATATCGGAGATTGACCCTTCACTTACTCATATTCAGTTAAAAGGTAAAATCCTTTCATTCCGCTTTGAAGGTTCACCCAGGCGAAAAAGGCTTGTAGCGGAGTTTGCAGATCCCACGGGAAGCATCGAGCTGGTTTGGTTTCAGGGGCATAAATGGATACAAAGATCATTTCAAACAGGTGTGGAATATATTATTTTCGGGAAGCCGGTTGTTTTTAAAGGCAGATATAATATAGTCCATCCGGAGATTGAAACAGCAGCCGATCAGAAAGAAAGAGATTTTAATGCATCACTTCAACCGCTATACAGTACGACAGAAAAACTGAAAAACAATTATATAACATCAAAAACCCTGCATAAGATTATCGGTAACCTTCTCAGCCAGGTGCAGGATAAAGTATCTGAAACACTTCCTGATCATCTGCTTGAAAAGATCCGTCTGACAGATCTTAAAACGGCATTGATAAATATACATTTTCCCCGGGACAGCGAAATTTTAAGTAAGGCAAATTACCGGCTTAAGTTTGAAGAGTTATTCACAATACAGCTTGGGATATTACATCAGAAAAGCAGAAGGCAACAATCACTAAAAGGATTTGTATTTTCCAAAGTTGGAGGTTTCTTTAATTCATTTTACAGGGATAATCTTGATTTTGAGCTCACCGGTGCCCAGAAGCGCGTGATGAAAGAGATCCGTCATGATCTCGGCTCAGGCTGTCAGATGAACCGCTTGATGCAGGGTGATGTTGGCAGTGGAAAGACATTGGTGGCTCTGATGAGTATGCTTATCGCGCTGGATAATAATTTTCAGGCCTGTATGATGGCACCTACGGAAATTCTGGCCGGTCAGCATTTCAATACTATCACGCGGTTTCTTTCAGGATTGGATATAAAGATAAAATTGCTGACGGGTGCTACCAGGAAAAAACAAAGAGAAGAAATTTTTGAAGATCTGCAATCAGGGAATTTGCATCTTCTTATCGGTACGCATGCATTGCTTGAGGATCCGGTACAGTTCAATAATTTAGGATTGGTGGTCATTGATGAACAGCACCGGTTCGGAGTTGCCCAGCGTGCCCGGCTATGGAAAAAGAATGAACAACCGCCGCATGTTCTGGTTATGACGGCTACACCTATTCCCAGAACCCTCGCTATGACCCTATATGGTGATCTTGACGTATCGGTAATAGATGAACTGCCTCCAGGCAGAAAACCTGTGAAGACCCTCCATTACTACGACACAAAACGCCTTCCTATGTTTGGGTTTCTTCGCGAACAAATCGCGCTGGGAAGGCAAATATTTGTGGTTTATCCGCTTATCAGTGAATCGGAAAAGATAGATTACAAGGATCTTGAAGATGGTTATGAAGGCATAACAAGGGCATTCCCGCCGCCTGAATATGCTGTCAGCTGCGTGCACGGTAAAATGAAACAGGCTGAAAAAGAGCTGGCTATGCGTTATTTTATTGAAGGTAAAACACATATCATGGTGGCAACTACGGTAATCGAAGTAGGAGTGGATATTCCAAATGCTTCGGTAATGGTTATTGAAAGCGCGGAGCGTTTTGGATTATCACAGCTGCATCAGTTGCGGGGAAGGGTAGGAAGGGGGGCCGACCAGTCATATTGCATTCTGATGACTTCTTATAAACTTACCACGGAAGCAAGAAAAAGGATGGAGACAATGGTTCGTACCGGTGACGGCTTTGAAATTGCTGAGGTCGACCTGAAGTTACGGGGTCCCGGAGACATTGAAGGTACACAGCAAAGCGGAATACCTTTTGACCTGAAGATAGCTAACCTGGGTAAGGACGGCCAGATACTGATGTATGCACGAAATGTTGCCGAACGGATACTGGATGATGATCCTGATCTGACCCGGCCTGAGAACAGGCGGCTGAGAAGGATTTTCAACAAAGCACAAAAGACGGCTTTTGACTGGGGGATGATCAGTTGAGGGAGATGTTTGCTAACCGGCCGTGGAACGATAGGCAGATAAAGGACTGCAAAGCTGCAAAATTGAAGAGCACGGTCACATAATTCTTTTTTTCTTTCTGACCATTTTCTTGTCCAAAAACAGCCGGTAAAGGGCAGCTCCGAAAACAAAACCCCCGATGTGTGCCCAGAAAGCGATCTCTGTAACTGCATTGCTCAGCATCAGGCTGGCTGTTGCACCGTATAATTGTCCGATAAACCAAACACCCAGGTAAAGCCAGGCAGGCAGGGGAACAAAAATGGGAATAAAAATAAAGACGGGGATAAAGAAAAGGATCCTTCCGCGGGGGTAAAGGAACATATAGGCTGCCATAACGCCCGATATGGCCCCTGATGCACCTATGGCAGGAATATCTGAACCCCCGTTTAACAGCAGGTGGCTTAGTCCGGCCAGAATTCCGCAAATAATATAAAAAAGCAGGTATCTGAATTTACCCATTACATCTTCTACATTATCCCCGAAAATATACAGGGTCCACATATTACCTATGAAATGGCCAAAACCACCATGAAGGAACATGTTTGACAGAAAAGGAAAGAAATACTTTAAATTACCGTTCATAAGGTTTGCAAGCAGTTTGTCCTTCGTATAATTTGCAGGAACAATCCCGTACGTAGAGAAAAAACCTTCAATGGCATTATCAGGCAGGCGAAGCTCGTAAATGAAAATGATAAGATTCACAACAATGATTATCCAGTTGATCAGGGGAAAATTCCGGGGCCGTATTTCATCCTGTATTGGGATCATTAGTTTTTTTTCTATTGCTATTTCACGGAAGATATATAAAAACAACCCTGTTTTACATAATAACCTATGCTTATACCAGGGTATTCGGTTTTACTGCATATTATGTACTTTACGGGCATGTCCTATCCCAAAAATGACAATCCCTGAGATGATGAGCAATGTTCCCAAAGCGAACAACCCCCAGTTGAAATCTTCAGGAATATATGTTACCAGTACATTGTATAATGCAGATTGGTCCTGCATGATGATGAGTTCTTTTAATGTGAAATACCTCAACATGAATGTTAAGTAGTCCCAGATGAATGCTGTTATCACGTTCAAAGAACCTACGATTAGCAATACCCAGGAGATCCATGTTATTTTTATATGCACTCCCTTCTGATAAAAATGAATGATAAGTATGGTAAAGATGAGCATGATGAATGACAATAACAGGGGAGTGATTACCGGTCCCACCCAGGTGGCGGGTATCAGGAAAAGTATGTCCCATGTCATTAAGGATGCGGGCCAGTTAAGCAGTAATTTTAAAAATACATAATAGAAAATATCCCAGACAGCAAAGCAATAGATAAACCATGCAAAACGTTCGGTGGGCTTTTTACCGGCTATGATCGCAGCACCCAGCAGCATGATAAGTGTGGCTGCTTCACGTATTATCTCTGTCGTTGCAAGGTGGGGTTCAATAGGGACAAGAGGAAAGGCAAATCCCCCGGGATACATTATTGCCCGCAGATAAATCACAACGGCGCTTTCCAGGTAAGCCATAGCAATGGCAAAAATACCCAGCCAGATGTATTTTTTCAGGTATTGGTTTTTTGTGCTCATGAGCTGTGAGTATTGGTATGACGTAAACGAAGGTAATAAGATTGTATTAAAAATGCCAGTTCATTATTTGTCTGTCCCTTGCAGAATGGTTATAATGCTTTTCCTGTTAACACAGCGTGCCGTCGGGTTCAATTCCGGTTAGTTTTGTTTTGCGGAAGGTGTTTGTTTTATAGTTTCCTTTTTCCAGCCAAACAGGAACATAATGCTCACCATAGCCTTTTGCACGGCCATCCTTTAGAATTTTTTCGATCAGTACGGTCTGTTGTTTTCCAATTAATGATTTCCTGTATTTTATCATGTTTCTTTCGGAAATTGTTCTGACTATACGGCTTCGTTTGGCTTTGATCTTTGCCGGCACCTGATCCGGCATCCTGGCTGCACGGGTACCGGTTCGCACAGAATAAGGGAAGGTGTGAACATGACTGAAACCTGTATCTGATACTACAGCACAGGTTTGATTAAAATCTTCATTTGTTTCACCCGGGAATCCCGTAATAATATCGGTAGTGAAATTAAAAAGGGGGTAATGCTTACGAAACTTTTCAATAATATTAAGGAAACCTGATATATTGTACATTCTGCGCATCTGCGATAGTATTCTGTCTGAACCGCTTTGCAGGCACAAATGCAGATGCGGGCAAAGCTTCGGATGGGAAAACAATTCTACAAACTTATCTCCAAATCCATCAGGTTCAATTGAGGAGATTCTCAGCCTGAATTCACCCTGTATATTCAGAATTTTTTCTACAAGAGATGCAAAATCCGTTCCTTCATAATGATATTTGCTTATGTTTACCCCTGTTAGTACGATCTCTTTATAGCCTTTTGAAATAACCTGTTTTATATTGTCGGTTATATCATTTACCGGCCGGCTGACAGCCCTGCCCCTGACTTTTGGAATAATGCAGTATGTACAGAAATTGTCACATCCGTCCTGAATCTTGATCATACCGCGGGTGTGGAACCCGTTCTCCACGACAGTGAAATTGAAAGAATCATCAGGAAAAGCATTCTTCGGGATGATCTCCCCGTTAAAATGAGCATTGACAAGTGAGTAAACAGAGGCTTTTTGTTTGTTTTCAACCACATAGGTCAGGTCGCCGCGATTTTCAAGATAATCTTTCTGATTGTTGGCCATGCAGCCCGTTACTACAACCACTGAATGACCGTTTTTTCGTTTTACAGACTGATTAATGAAGTTTTTTGATTTATGATCACTCTGATTGGTAACTGTGCAGGTATTGATGATATATACATCAGCTTCCTTATTAAAATCCACTATTTCATAACCTCCTTTATGAAAGTCGGTTGCCAGCGCATCAGTCTCATATTGATTGAGCCGGCATCCCAGGGTTTTAAATGCTACTGTTTTTTTCATAACCTGACAGTTTCAGGAACACTTTCCCTGACCAGGGTTCCTTCAAGTGAGTAATCAGTGGCTGAATGTATATTTACCTTTACATAATTTCCGACCAGGGATTTCTCATCACATGGAAACCGCAATAAGATGCGGCCTTCAGTAATGGCTGATAAGTAACCCGGCTTTTTATTATCTCCTGTTACCAGCACGGTAAGGTCCTTCCCAATGAGTCCTTCATTATATACTGATGTGTGCCTGGTCAGTTCACGGGTAAGAGTATGTAACCGTTCGGTTTTCACCTCATCAGGTATGTCATCTTTCCATCGTGAGCTCACTGCACCGGGCCGTGGTGAATATTTTGCAATATAAGCCATGTTGAATTTGAACTCTTCCATGGCTTTTCGGGTATTTTCAAATTCTTCACCGGTCTCACCAGTAAATCCTACAATGATATCTGTGAACAGGGTAGCATCAGGCAGATGCTTTTTGACAGAGCGCACTACTTCGCGGTAATCTTCCAGGGTGTACTTTCTGTTCATTCTCATCAATACTTTGTCATCGCCCGATTGAACAGGTAAATGGATTTGTTTGGCCAGACATTTATACCGGGAAATGATCTCACAAACTTCTTCTGTCATATCCCGGGGATGAGGTGAAGTGAAATAGACCCGGAACGTTTTTCCGCGGGATTGTCCGAATTCCCCTATTTTTCTTAACAGGTCTGTAAAATATATCTCCTTTCCGTTTTTGTCAAATCCGTAGGAATTAACATTTTGTCCCAGCAGGGTGATTGATTTATATCCCTTGTTTACCAGTAACTTTAGTTCGGAAAGTATCTCTTCCGAAGGGCGGGATATTTCTCTTCCCCGTGTATAAGGAACGGCACAAAATGTACAAAAATTATTACAACCGTTTTGAATGGGTATAAAAGCTTCAAAAGTAGAATGGTATGAGGGTTGTATATGCCAGAAGTCCTCGATCTTTTTATCGGGCTCTGACATTTTCACTTTACCTGTTGATAAATGTATTTTTTTTAAAAGTCTGTCTTCATTTTTTCGTGCATTCCCGTGAATAGCATGTTCATTTGATCGAAGGCCTAAAGGGGTGACGATCCCGTATTGTCTTATCATATCAGGGAATGCGGGTAATTCACTTATCAGGAAAACTATATCAAATTGTTTCAAAAACTTTTCTCTATCGGCAGGAAGTACGCATCCTGAAAGAAAGGTGATCATGTTATGCCTGTTTTTCAGCTTGTTCCACTTGTGAATTTTCGAATGGACTTTATCTATTGATTTTTGCCTTACCGAGCAGGCAAGTACACCAAGCAGGTTTGCCTCCTCCTCGTTCTCAGTCCGGGAATAACCCATTCCCTCCAGGATGGTGGCAACACGCTCACTGTCAGATTTGTTCATTTGACATCCTAATGTCACCAGATGGTATAGCATAATCTTTTTATTGTTCAGTGTTAGGTCATGCGATGCTTATAAATTTAAGCGGCATATATTTTTATATCTTTGCAAAGATACTGCAAAGTATGTTTATTTAAAGGGATTATGCTTACAATATGCTAATTTTACAACTGTTAAACCAATAATGTTTTGTTTTGATTTATCCGGCTGATTTTGAAGGTAAGATTGAATTTAACAAGATCCGGGAAAGGCTTAAAGAATTTTGCCTTGGTGATTTGGGCATCGGGCAGGTAAATGATATGTCATTCATGTCAGTTTATGAAAGTATCCGTTTTCAACTTGACATTACGGATGAATTTCGAAATATGCTTTTTATTGAAGAGCCTTTCCCCTCGGAAAATTACCATAATGTACTTCCCTTTTTTGCGAAGATCAAGGTGGAAGGCACTTTTCTTGAAGTTCACCAGGTTGCCGAATTAAAATATTCGCTTGAGACTATAAGGTCCATTGTCCGGTATATCAAAAAACTCGATAAAGAAAAATATCCTGCATTAACTGAGCTTGCCAAAGATATAAAATGGTTTCCCTTTGTACTGGAGTTTATTGATTCGGTAATTACAAAATACGGTAAGATAAAAGACAATGCCTCACCAGGGCTGGCCAAAATCCGTAAAGATATTCAAAAAAAACAGGCAGCTGTTTCAAAGCGGATGCAGGTGATCTTCAAAAAAGCACGGGATGCGGGTATCGTTCCCCAGGATGCTGAAGTTTCGCTGCGTGAGGGCAGGCCTGTAATACCTGTAATTTCATCAGACAAACGCCAGGTCAGAGGGTTTATTCATGACGAATCAGCCACCGGGAAAACTGTTTTTATTGAACCTGCCGAAATTGTTGAGATGAACAATGATATACGGGAACTGCAACATGCCGAAAGGAGGGAGATAACAAAGATACTTGTGCAGCTGGCCAATGAGATCCGGCCATACATTCCCGACCTGACCGGATCCTACGAGTTTTTAGGCATAATAGATTTTATAAGGGCGAAGGCTTTGTTTGCCCTTGACATTGAAGCAGCGAAGCCTGTATTTCTTAATACACGTGCCATGCGCTGGAAAGGTGCGAAGCACCCCTTATTGTACATGTCATACAGGCATGATAACAAAGCCGTAGTACCCCTGGATATCGCACTGAATGATGAAAACAGGATTATCATAATATCAGGGCCCAACGCGGGTGGTAAATCTGTATGCCTGAAAACCGTGGGTTTATTACAATATATGATGCAGTGCGGAATGCTGGTGCCAATGAGCGAGAATTCAGAAACGGGGATGTATGAAAATCTTTTTATAGACATTGGAGATGAACAGTCCCTGGAAAATGATCTGAGCACATACAGTTCCCATCTGTTAAATATGAAATTTTTTGCAAAGAGCGCGGATGCGCGTACAATGATACTTATTGATGAATTCGGAACGGGAACCGAACCATTGATCGGAGGTTCAATAGCTGAAGCTTTGCTTGACAGGTTTAATAAAAAAAACACATACGGGGTTATTACCACCCATTATGCCAATCTTAAACATTTTGCAGCGGCGGAACCTGGCCTTATTAACGGAGCCATGCTTTTTGATACGCGGCGAATACAACCAGTATACAAGCTCGAGACCGGTAAGCCGGGGAGTTCCTTTGCCATTGATATTGCACGTAAGATCGGGCTGCCGGAGGATATCCTGCAGCAGGCATCGGAAAAGGCAGGTAAAAACCATTTCCAGTTTGATAAACACCTCAGGGAAATTACACGGGATAAACGTTACTGGGAAAACAAACGATCCAGGATAAGGCAGGCTGAAAAAAAACTTGAGGAATTAACGGATAATTATTCCGGAGAGTTGCAGGATATAAAAAAAATACGTAGCGAAACGCTGGAAAAAGCCAGGCAGGAAGCTGAGAAAATTGTCAAAGAAGCAAACAGGGAATTTGAAAAAACCATCCGTATTATTCGCGAAAGCCAGGCTGATAAAGAAAAGACTAAGGAAGCACGGAGGAGTTTTGATCAATATAAAGGAGAAATCACAAAGAAAGACCTTAAAGAAGATGAAAACATCGAACGTAAGATAAAAAAGATCCGGGAAAGAAAAGAGAAAAAGAAGCCTGTCGGGAAGAAAAGTAGAGAAAAAAGAGAAGAAGAAGATAAATCGGCACGGTCATATACAGGATTGTGTGTTGGTGATAAGGTACGTCTTTACGGACAAAACATGGTAGGTGAGGTGCTTGATATTAACGGTCAGAATATTATGGCGGCTTTTGGCAGCATGGTTACCACTGTGAAGGAAACACGTCTGGAAAAAATCAGTGAAAAAGGATTTAAAAGGCAGAAGATTAAAGGTACCGGACCGGATGCAGCGAAACATCTAAGTGAGAGAAAGTTGAATTTTAAACCTGACATAGATTTACGTGGTAAACGTGCAGATGAAGCTCTTGCCCTTGTGCAAAGATTTATTGATGAGGCGGTCATGGTGGGCTCGGGAGAGGTCAGGATTCTCCATGGCAAGGGAAACGGTATACTCAGGCAATTGATAAGAGATTACCTGGGTACGGTTGATGTAGTAAGGACCTTTCGGGATGAGCATGTTGAACAGGGAGGTGCAGGTATTACTGTAGTTGATTTTGAGTATTAATGCAGGAAACAATATTTATAAAAAAACCGGGCATTAGCCCGGTTTTTTTGTGTTGTTATTTCACGTTGTATTTTACAAGTTCACGCCGCAACTGGTGGAGGCTCTCATGGTAACGGGCGGTTTCGAGAACAATACCAACCCCTTTTGAGTAATACCTGTTGGTATAACGGTAAACCGGATCACTATCTCCGATTTGATGTATTACCCCCCGGTAATTCAGTACATCAAAGGAGCCGGCAGGTGTGGATACCGGCCTGTCCTTTTCTTCCATTCCGTAATAAGCCCTGTAGGGTTTATTATTACTTTTTAAGGTAAACTGATGTTCATGCAGTACTTCGTTCATTTTGTCATGGGCAAATAATTTTGTTCCTTTTTCGTTCACAATGAAATTGGCACTATCACGCAGATACTGTTGAAAAGGCAATCCAAAACGGGTTCCCTTAAAAATTACAAAGTATTTACCGTCAATAACGGTATCTTCTGAAACATATACACTGTCTCTCCCATGGTAATTACAATTATTGCCCAGTGTATCGCAATCGTAAGTATCATACACCCAGTAATTGCCTGTTTTCAGTTGTGTATATTCGTTAACATCGGATGTTACATCAAGATTCGGATCCGATTCACATGAAAACATCATTATCAGCGCACCTAATATTACTATCACTACTCGCATATCCATAATTTTTCTGGTTTAACATATCAATCAGGTTTCTTTCTTTATCAAATGGTTCCTTATCATATAACCTGTAATAACCTTATTTTAGTATATAAAAAACAGTGTTTTCACATGAAAAAATCCCTGATCATATGTTAAAACAATATCAGGGATAAACAGTTTTATAAATTTTTGAAAAATTTAACCTGTAATATTGGCTTTGCCGGGTTTATGGACAAACACTATTAAGTGTCTGTCCATAAACTGGGAAAAATGTTTAACCGGTCATGTGTCTGTTCATAAACTCGTAGTGTTTGTTCAGAATGTTCGAGATCAAGGCGCGCGAACCGAACGAAGTGAGCTCTTGAACACCTTTAAAAATTATTAACGTTGTGAAAAACATTTTAAACCGCGGTATACTAAAGTATTCGAGGATTTAAAATGTGAGCAGCAACGCGGATATCGGACATTATGGACAAACACTATTTAGCCAGTTTTTCACTGACCTCTATAAACCTGGAATAGTTTTTATTCCATTCATTTGTATTCTGAGGTAAAAACTCCTTGAAATCAAAGGAATTTCTTATAACCTTCCGGATTTCAGCCAGGGAGTTAATCGAGCCGTGTGCCATGGCCTGCACCATAATATTACCCAGGGCAGTTCCTTCGGCAGAGCCTGCTACCAACGGTAATCCGGTAGCATTGGCAGCAAACTGGCACAATAGTTCATTTTGTGAACCTCCGCCGATAATATGGATCTTTTCAATTTTTTTATCAGAGATCCGGCGTAATGATTCAATAGTTTGCCTGTAGCGGAAGGCCAGGCTTTCAAAAATGCAACGGCTAAACTCACCGGGAGCTTCCATAGCCGGTTCACCGGCTTTTTTGGCAAGTTCTGCTATGGCTTCAGGCATATACCGGGGATTGAGCAATCCCGGGTGATCAGGATCGATCAACGTTTTAAAAGGACTTGCATCACGAGCCATTTCAACCAGTTCGGGGTAGCTGTGGTCATGGCCGGCATTGGTCCATGAACGTTTACATTCCTGTATCAGCCAGAGGCCCATGATATTTTTCAATACCCTGAAGGTATTCTCAACCCCTCCTTCATTTGTGAAATTATATTCCAGCGATTGTGGTGAGATTACAGGAACCTTTGATTCTATGCCCATAAGTGACCATGTTCCTGAGCTTATATAGGCAAAATTCTCATCTTCGGCAGGAATGGCAGCTATGGCAGATCCGGTATCATGGGCAGCTACGGCAGTTACATCAATCTGCTGCATGCCTGTTTCACGGGCTATCTCTTCTGTGAGTTTTCCCAGCACTGTTCCGGGTTTGACAATATCCTGCATAATATCAACAGAAACACCTATGGCATCAAAAATTGATTTATCCCATCCTTTTTTCACGGGATTATACAGTTGAGAAGTTGTGGCAAAGGAAAATTCGGATTTTTTCACTCCCGATAAAAGGTAATTCAACAGGTCAGGGATAAAAAGCATGTCCTTTGCCCCTTTCATTGCCGGAAGATTATCCCGGACAGCAGCAAATAACTGAAAAACCGTATTGAATTGCAGGAACTGGATACCGGTGAGTTCATACAGCTTTTCTTTTGAGATCTTTTTAAAAGCCTGTTCCATGGCGTTATCTGTCCTGTGATCGCGATAAGCGTAAGGCAGATCAATAATATGTCCTGCCTGATCAAGTAATCCGTAATCAACCCCCCATGTATCGATCCCTATGGATACAGGAATTTCGTTTTGAGCAGCTGCTTTTTTTATCCCGTCTTTGATCTCTTCATATAAACGATAGATATCCCAGTGGTACCGGCCGTGTATCTGGGTCATCCCGTTATAAAAACGATTGATCTCACTTAGTGAAATTTTGTTATTATCCAGGGTGCCGATAATGCCCCTTCCACCGGATGCACCCAGATCGAATGCAAGAAATTTAGTCATATGCTGTGTTTATTTTATATGTTTATCATTATTTTATAAGGACAATAGCCCCCTTTTCTGCCTGCGGGCAGGAAACCCGTCCTCCTTTGTTATAAAGAGAACGGGTTATTGTTCAGGGGTGTAAACCCCTCGATACATGAGATCTTTTATCCCCGCTTGCTCAACACTTCTTTTTCGTACTGCTGGACCTCTTTGATGAATCTTTCTCCTGCAGGAACACCTTTTTGAAGGCAATAGTAATCCCAAACAGCCCCGAATGGTTTTGCCTTACTTTCTTCCATCAGTGCCAGGCGTTCAAAAAGCTGACCTTTATTTTCATGATCGCGCATCATTTTGATGGGGTCGAGCAATGCCAGAAGCAGTGCTTTCTGTGCAGCTCTTGTGCCAATGATATATGCACCTATACGGTTAATGCTGGCATCAAAAAAGTCGAGCCCTATGTGTACCTTGTCCAGCTTATCGGCCCATACTATTTCACGCATCAATGCAAGCACTTCGTCGTTCAGAGTTACAACATGATCGCTGTCCCACCGTATCGGCCGCGTGACATGAAACATTAATTCATCAATAAACTGGAAAACAGCAGAAACCTTATCGAATATCTCCTCCATGGGATGAAAATGGCCGATATCCAGGCACAACATTGTGTTATTTTTTACAGCGTAGCTTAGATAAAAATCATGTGAACCCACGGTGAAGGCTTCCAAACCAATACCAAACAGCTTTGCTTCAACAGAATCCTTTATGTTTTTCGGGTCATATTTTTCACTCAGGATATTGTCAAGCGAATCATTCAGTATAGCCCTGTGTACAAACCTGTCAACCGGAAGGTCTTTTGAACCGTCAGGGATCCAGATATTGTGAATGGATGTGCTGCCAAGTTCTTTACCCATGAAATCACCGATTTTGCGACATCTTTTCACATGCTCGATCCAGAATTCACGTATATTCTTGTCTTTTGCCGAAAGGGTAAATCCGTCGTTAGCTTTGGGATGAGAGAACAGGGTGCAATTAAAGTCCATGCCGATATCTATCTTTTTTGCCCATTCAACCCAGCTTTCGAAATGTTTGATATCAATTTCATTACGGTCTACTTTTTCACCAACAAAATCGCCGTAGGAAGCATGCAGGTTTAACCTGTGTTTTCCCGGTAGCAGTGAATAGACTTTTTCAAGGTCCTGCCGGATCTCCTTAATGTTCCTTGCCTTACCGGGATAATTACCGGTAGCCTGTATACCTCCGCCCGACAGGGCAGCGTCAGGAGTTTCGGTACCACTAACATCGTCAGTTTGCCAGCAGTGCAATGAGATAGCGATTTTTTCAAGGTTCTTTAATGCTTTTTCGGTATCCACACCTACTTCGGCGTATTCTTCGCGGGCAATTTCATATGCTTTCCTAATTCTTGTATCTCTGTCCATAAAACATTTTTTTTAATTGGTTTATAATTATTCCTGATTCTCGATATTGAATTCTTCTTTTACTTCATCAATATTTTTCTGTTGTTTTCCGTACCCGAAGACAATGGTAGAAAATACCAGTATGGTCAGTCCCAGGATCAGTGTTGTTATCGTGCGCCGGCTTGTATTTTTCCATTCTTTGGTGATGATACCCCACATATTACTGAAAACAATGCTTGATGCCATCAATATGCTCCAGCTGGCAACACCTTCCATGATCGATTCCCCCATGCCGTAAAAAAACATTTGTAAATACCACAGTACGCCGGCAAGAGCTGAAAACCCGTAATTGTTGAGCAGGGGACGTTTTTTAAAATCCCTGCTGGTTTTGTTTTTAGCCTGAAGGAAAAAACACCATATGGCATTTACAATAAATCCACCGAACATAATAAGGATAAAGGAAGGATTATTCTGAAATACCGGATTTGTCCCTGTACTGCCTGTGATCTCAGCCAGGGGCTTGCCTGATGCCACTCCCATGGCAAATGCCGCACTCATCAGTCCTGAAAAAACAGCAACAAGAATTCCTTTTTTCATATCAAATTCCTTAACGCCTTCCTTCTTTACTTCATCCGACACTTCCCTGTCTTTCATCATACCGGCTTTGCCGTTTATTGAAATACCGATTATGCAGATCACCACACCGAGCAGGGTTATTATCCCCCATTTAGTAGAGATCATCACTCCCAGGGTATCAGCATCAGGAAACAGGGGTTCAAATACAGAAGGTGCCACGGAAACCAGTACCGAGGGCAATAATGCACCAAATACCAGGGTCAGGCCAAGAGCAATTGACATTCCCAGTGATACACCGAGGTAACGCATGGAAAGGCCGAAGGTGAGTCCGCCTACACCCCAGAGGATCCCAAAAACAAACGGCTTGCTAAGCATGCCTGTATTGGCGTCAGCAAAGACACCGAACAGATCTGGAACCGTGGCAAAAGAAAAAGCCCAGGGTGCTATTATCCAGGAAAATACACCTCCTACCAGCCAGTAAACTTCCCATGACCAGTTTTTGACTTGTTTGAAAGGAATATAAAAGCTTCCATTGGCAAAACCTCCGAGAAGCACAAATAAGATACCTAATGCTGCGATCATCGTGTAAATGTTTTAGTTATTTTAATAAAATTACTGATTAGTATCATTTATGTTGTTAATCTGCAGTTTTACAGAACGATACATGACTATTGAACCAGGAGATGGTAAACCGGGACATTAAAGTAATAAAAAAAAAAGTGAAATTATATTAAAGATAAGTGGATGTTGAGTTTTTTTTTTGAATAATCCAGGCTATATCACAGGGTCTGTTAATAAGTACCTGTGCTCAGAAATTTGCACGGCCTGGGCTTATTGGACTTAAAAAACATATCAGGTTACAGCTTTTTATATTCATGTATTATACATTATCTTTATCCGGCAGCATTGATTATTTTGATTTTTTGCAGAGGCAGACACATGACCAGTTAATCATTTTGCCAACTTTATAAAAAGACACTAATTCGAATCAGGTTTATTACCTATGTCAGAACTGAATAAAAGGCCTTTTGAAAATGAAATGATCTTTCAGACCTCAAGGAGCAGCGGTCCGGGAGGACAGCATGTTAATAAAACAGAAACCCGTGTGGAGCTGAAATTTCATGTGGATGGGTCTGAAATACTTAGTCAGGCTGAAAAGGAAAGGATTCACCAGAAATTAAAAAACAGGATCAGCAGGGAAGGTTATCTGATAATTTCCGTTCAGGAAAACAAGAGTCAGCTGCAAAACAAACAGCTGGCACAACAAAGGTTCTATGGCCTTTTAGAACAGGCACTGAAAAAAAGGAAAAAGCGAATACCCACCAAACCTACTGCTACTGCAAGACAAAAACGTATTGAAGAAAAAAAGAAGATATCCGGTAAAAAAAACCTACGGCAGAAACCCGGTATTGAATAGTTGAGCTTATCCGGTTAGAATGTTCTCTGTTTTCGACGCCATGAGAATAATGCCGGCAAATAAAAATGAACAATTTTTGAAATATCTATATTTAACGTTTAGTAAACTGTATTATTCATAAAAATCAGTGAAAAATATTATGGAAAAAAAAGAGTTTAATAAATCTGAAATATTCACTCTCGTTCAGGCAGTGAGCTATGCTGATGATGCCGTGGTAAGCAAAACTGTTATTAACAGGGAAACAGGAACAATAACCCTGTTTGCTTTTGATAAAGGGCAGGGACTGAGCGAACATACCACTCCTTATGATGCTCTTGTTCAGGTTGTGGAAGGTAAAGCCAACATTAGGATTGACGGTAAGGATCATGTTCTAACAGCAGGGCAGATAATTGTTATGCCGGCAAAGATACCACATGCATTGAAGGCGGTGGAAAAATTTAAAATGTTATTGATCATGATCAGGAAGTGAGAGTGGGACGGGAGTTGTGTATTATTTAAATTTAGGGAGTTGAACAAGGGTAAGATAATATTATAATAATTGATTTTTTTATTTAAAAAACGAGGTTACTATGGCAATTTCAAAAGTATGGATTGAAGAAGGCTGTACAGCATGCGGTTTATGTGAAGATATATGTCCCGAGGTTTTTGAGCTTCAGGATGAGGCAATTGTAAAAGAAGGCGTTGATTACAGTGAATATGAGGATCAGATCATTGAAAGTGCGGAAAGTTGTCCGGTTGAGGTGATCAAATACGAATAACAGGCTGCAGGCCAGAATAGTGAAATGTAAATTAGCAGACAATATATATGTTAAAACGGTTTACCCGGAATATTAGTCCCCCTCACCGGTGGAGACCGGCCGAATCATCACTTCCGGTATTATCCGGGCGCAGGATGCCCGGGTAAAACTGGCCCGGCTGCTGGCCCGCCTTGGCCATAATGAGGAGATCCCCTATCCTGATATTTCCACTAAGGCTAAAGCCCAGGTGTTTACCGGCCTCGATATGGAAAAGTTACATGCCGAAAAACAGGAGTTTCTTGAAACGGTTGTGCCTGTATGGTTAGATATTGCTGAAGAGCGTGAAAAAAGCTATCCTGTGGAATATTTGGATTAAGCCGGGGTTTCGAATTGCCGGAAAGACAGTTCGACCTTCTTTTTTGTCTTTCACACAAAAAGAAGGCAAAAAAAGTCGCTTTTCCATAAAAGTCGCTGGATTTACGTCAGGTTTTCTTCCTGCGGAACCCAAACTCATTTCTCCTTCGTCGTCAGCGGCTGTGTTTTTTGCTTCCTTTTTTTCGCTGCAGCAACTTAGCGTAGCGTTTTCACGACCCGTCAGGGGAGTATAAAAAAGAAGTCGAACCGCATGGGGAACGGTTCGAAACAATTGGCCCCCGAATGGGCTTTATTTAATAAAACAATCATATTATAAGAGCCAACTGCAAAACCACACGGCTCGATATAATTTTGAAGTCATTCGTTTTATTTCTATATTGTCTTTGAAAATTAAAACTGATACTAGCCACCGAAGCCGCATGACCCTTAAATTTGCATTCAGGAACCTAAATAAGAGGCCGTTCCTTAACCTTATAAAAGTTGTTGGATTAAGCCTGGCACTTAGCGCTATAATTCTTATTGCATTATTTTTAAAGAATGAGCTAAGCTATGATCGTTTTCATAATAAATCGGAAAGGATATACCGGCTAACAATTACTCATCCTGATATTTTCGCGGGCAAGCATTTCGCCAGGATGTTCAGCGCGGGGTTTATTCCGGAAATGGCTGAATATTTTCCTGAAATTGAAAACTTTGTGAGAATGGCACCGGTCAGGGGAGGGGTATTGAAATGTGACAGGAATGTATATACTTTCGATCAGGGATTTATTTGTGACAGTACGTTCTTCGAATTGTTTGACGGGAAATTATTGACTGGTGATCCTGGAATCATTTTGGATGACCCCGGTTCCATGATCGTGTCTGAAAGTTTTGCAAAAAAGGTTTTTGGTGAAAGCGATCCTGTTGGACAGATATTAACAAGGCCTGCAGGGCAATTTTATGGATATAACGTTGATTATACTATCAAAGGAGTGATGAAAGATTTTCCGCGAAACAGTCATTTTCATCCCGATTTTATATTCACCCCGTTTGATAAAACTGCTTTTATTGGTTGGGCATGGACTTATTTATTGCT
>Ga0307422_1000156_pt1 | contig 38953 bp, 36 predicted proteins | sample SalMarWE160290MG_FD_202153 | JGI IMG/M metagenome (GOLD analysis project Ga0307422, IMG submission 202153) | Salt marsh sediment microbial communities from the Plum Island Ecosystem LTER, Massachusetts, United States - WE1602-90 | ecosystem: Environmental > Aquatic > Marine > Intertidal zone >...
CGGTAGCAATTCCTCTCCTTCGTCTAACGTAACTCCTGAATTTGATGTGCCTTATTACCTTGGAGTTACGTTAGACGAAGGAGAGGAATTGCTACCGTTGATTGCTCTTACATCGTCCCCGTACAGTCTGAATCCGCCTACTTTCCCTGTCCCTATAAAATTAGTTGAGAATTTGGATGAACCAGTTGTCAATATTACCAATTTGGGACTCAAGGATGCAATTGTGGGGTTGAATCAATATAGACCACCCGGTAATTTTGGAAAACTTGGTAATCTTTACTATGGTGTTTATGGAGAAAATGGAAATAAAAACAAAGGATATCTTGGCGGAGAATTGGAGGGTACATATGGTGAACATCAAAATTCAGGGAATTTCGGTTATTTTGGAAGTGGGGATTTTGGAGTTTTTGGCAAAAACCCCAATGGAAATACCCAAGGCTATATAGCAGGGAAAGACACTGCTGTCGAAGGCGTTCATTATAACAATTCAGGATCTATAGATTTAAAGGGTCAGCTTGCGACAAAGAATTTTGGAGTTTGGGGTGAGAGTTTAGATGATAGCTGGAGAGCCTGGGGATATTTAGCAGGAGGTGAACCCGGTGAATTAGCCGGTGCTTATGGCGGAACCTATTATAGTAAGGATACAACGTATGGTTGTTTTGCTGCAACAGGAAATTTGATTAACAGAATTGGTAGAACAGGGACTCATAGTTGCGGTGTTTTTGGATTTGAAGCAGACAAAAAAAATTGGGGATACATTGCCTATAAGGAAGCCGGTGTATTTGGCACCTATGTCGATAGAGGATACAAAGGCTGGCTTGGTAATAAGTTTGCAGGGGTCCATGGTCAAAACGCTGATAGCACGAATAACGGTATGTTAGCGACCGAAAATTCCGGAGTCTATGGCTCAGGAATCGAGTATGGTGTTGAAGCGTATAGTCCTGTAGGAATTGCAGTATATGGCGAATCAGAATATGGTTTCGCAATTCGTGGCTGGAACAGCGATTCCAGAGTGTTCGGGTATATCGGAGGAATGGGTATTGGAGTTTATGGCCGATGCACTGACGATATGAACAAATGGGGCTATTTAGGGGGGAAAAACTATTCCGGGGCTTTTGGCGAACATGTGTTGATCAGTGGAAATTGTGAAATTGGCGGGAATCTAATCAAAGCAGGTGGGCAATTTAAGATTGACCATCCCCTGGACCCGGAAAACAAATACCTGAATCACTCCTTTGTGGAGAGCCCTGAGCGGACAAATATATATAACGGCAATATAATACTGGACAGCAATGGAGAGGCTGTCGTGCTATTGCCTGACTGGTTTCAGGCGTTGAACAAAGATTTCAAATACCAGTTAACAGCAATAGGTGGCCCCGGTCCCGGGTTGTACATCTCCGAAGAGATTATGAATAACCGTTTTAAGATTGCCGGAGGCTCACCCGGACTGAAAGTTTCCTGGATGGTTACCGGAGTAAGACAGGACCCCTGGGCCAATGCAAACCCTTTGCTGGTAGAGGAGGAGAAAGAACCTCAGTTGAGGGGATATTATGTCCATCCGGAACTGTTTAACCAACCCGGAGAAATGCAAATTGAATATGCCCGCAATCCGGAAATGATGAAATCTGTTACCATTTCGGCTGAGAACCTTGAACCCAATCTGAAATAAGTGCATCATCATGAATAAATTCAGATTTTTATGCCTAATAATCGTGTGCCTGATTATTTTACCGTTACTCAGTAAGGCGCAGATGAAAGCTGGTAAATATGTGATTTCTTCAGGGGCTGAAATAAGTGAAAACCAACAATGTGTATTAAGGAGTTCAGTAGGCCAGAACATACTGGGCGTTTCCGGAAACAATAATTTCAATCTGAATTCCGGATTCTGGGATCCTTCCGATTTTGGCACCTATATCCAACCTGTTGCAAAAGATGGTTTTATGCTTTACCCGAATCCGGTTGTCCGATACCTGAATATCTGTTTTGAGGGAGAAGGAACGATGGAAATATGCTCAATAAACGGAATGGTGGCCAGGAAAAGCAGGATTTCGGGAAACCAGATCATCGATGTTTCCCATTTGACAAGCGGCATGTATTTTCTCAGGATCTCCAACCAGAACCGAACGGAAACCGGCAGGTTTATAAAACATTAGCTTTATTCAAAGGGATAATGATTGGTTCCGTTCCTGAGGCCGGAAGCCTATAATTCCACCCTGAAAAGGTAAAGCACCATATTCGACAGGATGTAGATGGCAATAATCAGGGGGAGGGCATAAACATGCATCATGAGAAGCAGGATAGTTGATACAATAAGGAAAGAATAACGGTATCGGTTCTTTTTCCAGGATAATCCCTTAAATTTGATTGAAAACATGGGTATTCCTGAGACCAGCAGGAGCGAAGTGATCAGAAGAATGATAAGAAAATTTTTGGCTGTATAGAGTATTTTCAGTGCTTCGGTATGTTCCGGAAAGGCGAGCATCAGGCCGAAGGAAGCCCAGAGAATGGCATTGGCGGGGGTAGGCAGCCCGGTAAAATTTGGATTCCGGCTTTCAGAAACATTAAATTTTGCCAGCCGGACTGCTGAGAAAACGGGGATTAACAGGGCTGAAAGCAGGATCAGCCAATCGCTCCAGCTCCCCTCGATTTCCTGAATGGGCTGATTTTTCCCGAACAAGGCAAATTCATACAAGGTAAAAAGAATGGCTGCAGGGGCCAATCCAAAAGAAATTATATCAGCCAGGGAATCCAGTTCTTTGCCGGTTTCGGAATAGCTGTGAAGCAGACGGGCTGTTAAACCATCAAGGAAGTCGAAGATAGCAGCAACCAGAATAAAAATTCCCGCCAGACTCAGGTGTCCGTCGATAGCAAAAAAGATAGCCAGGGACCCGCATACCAATCCCAACAGGGTAATTCCGTTCGGAATCAGGCTTCCTATTTTTCTGATGATTCCCATTTTTTATCCGAAAGTTGCAATTACCGATTTTCCGCCATACACCTTTTGATGTAGATTCACTTTTATATGGACCGTTTTTGGGAGGAACAGGTCTACCCGGGAGCCAAACCGTATAAACCCAAGCTGCTCTCCCTGTTTTACCAGGTCTCCTTTATGAAAATAGGTTTTCACCCTCCGGGCCAGGGTTCCCGCAATCTGCCGGATCAGAATTTCTGTGCCATCAGCCATACGGATGACACTGGTACATCGTTCGTTTTCTTCCGAGGATTTGGCTATAAAGGCTGGAAGGAATCGTCCTTTCCGGTACTGCGAGTAAATGATTTCCCCGTTAACGGGAAGGTAGTTGATATGTACATCCAGTATGGACATAAATACGGATACCTGGATGCGTTCTTCCTGGAAATATTCCCGTTCGAAGGTGGATTCCAAAGCAACTACATTGCCATCTGCAGCAGACAGGATATGGTTTTTATTTTGTTGGATATCGATAGATGGTTCGCGGAAAAAACAGGTAACCAGTGCAAGCAATAAAGCCAGCCCCCCCGTTAAAACCCAGAAGATCGTACAGGTGCCGGTTAGTACATACAGTATCGCAACGAAGAGGATGATAAATATGGCTGCCAGCGGGATTATTTTTGTACCTTCCTTATGAATTTTCATTACGGAAAAAATTTAACGGATAAGCATTAGCCATACAAATATATAGGGTATTGAAAACAAAAGACTGTCAAACCGGTCTAAGATTCCTCCATGTCCCGGGAGGATATTTCCGGAATCTTTGATGCCGAGGCTTCGTTTGAACATCGATTCAATCAGGTCGCCCAACGTCCCGAAAACGATAAGGATCCCTGCAATACCCAGCCAGCCTGTTAAGCCGGGTGCGTCAAAAACTACGGCATTCAGGATCCCTACGATCAAAGCAATGATACCTCCGCCAATGGCTCCTTCCCAGGACTTTTTCGGAGAAATGCGTTTGAATAGTTTGTATTTTCCGAACTTTATTCCTATTAGATAGGCTCCGGTATCATAGGTCCATAAAATGAAAAAGATACCCATGAGCAACCAGGGATCGAATTGCGTATTGCCCTGGTTATTCGTAAAAATAAATGTACTCATCAGGCTGAATGGCAATGCAGCGATTATGATTCCGGTAAGAGTTAAGGCGATATTGGTAACGGGTTTTTCTTTTTTTCTGAACAATTCAAAAATAAAAGGGGTAAACAGAAGGGGAACCATGAGCCATAGTATTTTTTCAGACACAAGCTGTGAACTATTCAGAAACATTAGAATAAACAGTGTGATTCCCAAAGCTATACCGGTTATTTGCTGCGGATGGGCACCGGATGTTTCAGCCATCCTGTAAAATTCCCGTTGTATAAGAAACAAAATACCTGAAAAAAAAACGGCAAAAATAGTTGGATGAATAAGGACTCCGGCAGCGATCAGTATGACCAATGCGATACTGGTATAAATACGTCTGATCAGGCTTGTCAATTTTTCAACTCTTTAAGTAATTCCAGTGCTTTTTTTTCATTGTGTTCTTCCACATAAACTGCAAGTTCTCCGAATGACAGCAATGTGGAATCTTTCTGATTCAGGATTACCCCTTTGATTCCGTTTTTTTCCAGTATACTTTTTGCCATTTCAGCCTTGTATTCTTGAGAGGTTACCAGGACCTCTTTCCATCCTTTTTCCATAGGGTTTTGTTTTTATTGGGTTTTTTCCTGTTTTTTGTTTTCGTTGGTTTCCGTTTCCGGGGCAAGAGCATTTTCCTCTTCCGGGGTTCCGTTGTCCATGGTCAGGTCTCTTTTTTCATCCCACGGGCGTTTTCCGAAGATTTCTTCAAGGTCTTCACTGAAGATCACCTCTTTTTTAAGCAGCCGTTTTGCCAGTTTTTCATGGCCTTCGGCATGTTCTTTCAGAATTTTTTTGGCTCTTTTATATTGGGTATCGATGAGGATTTTAACTTCTTCATCGATCAGTTCAGCCGTTTTTTCGCTGTATGGTTTTGTGAAGGTATAATCGTTTTGGCCTGTGGAGTCATAAAAACTCACATTTCCCACTTTGTCACTCATTCCAAAGATGCTAACCATGGCATAGGCCTGCTTGGTTACTTTTTCCAGGTCGTTTTGAGCTCCTGAGGAGATCCGGTTAAAAATAAGTTCTTCAGCAGCCCGGCCTCCGAGGGCGGAGCACATTTCATCGAGCAGCTGGTCTTTGGTTGTAATCGTTCGTTCTTCGGGCAGGTACCAGGCTGCTCCCAGGGCTTTTCCCCTGGGTACAATGGTCACTTTCACCAGGGGATGTGCATGTTCGAGCAGCCAGCTAATCGATGCATGTCCTGCTTCGTGGTATGCAATGGTTTTTTTCTCTTCTTTGGAGATGATTTTATTTTTCTTTTCAAGTCCGCCGATGATCCGGTCCACAGCATCGAGGAAATCCTGTTTGATCACGGCTTCCCTGTCTTTACGGGCTGCAATCAGCGCTGCTTCATTGCATACATTGGCAATATCGGCACCTGAAAAACCAGGGGTTTGTTTGGCCAGAAATACAACGTCTACTTCCGGGCTGATCTTCAGGGGGCGGAGGTGTACCTGGAAAATTTCCTTCCGTTCGTTGAGGTCCGGAAGTTCTACATGGATTTGCCTGTCAAATCTTCCTGCACGCATTAAGGCACGATCAAGCACATCGGCACGGTTTGTGGCAGCCAGGATAATGACTCCGCTGTTGGTATCAAACCCGTCCATTTCTGTGAGCAGCTGGTTCAGGGTGTTTTCCCGTTCATCGTTTGACCCGAAATTGGGATTTCTACCCCGGGCACGCCCGATGGCATCCACCTCATCGATAAAAACAATGCAGGGAGCTTTTTCCTTGGCCTGTTTAAAGAGGTCGCGCACCCTGGATGCTCCAACACCCACAAACATCTCCACAAAATCGGAACCTGACATGGAGAAAAAGGGAACATTTGCTTCTCCGGCAACCGCTTTGGCCAGTAAGGTTTTGCCGGTCCCCGGAGGACCGATCAGTAAGGCTCCTTTGGGAATCTTACCCCCCAGCTTGGTAAATTTAGCGGGATTTTTCAAAAACTCAACAATTTCTTCAACTTCCTGTTTGGCTTCAGCAAGACCCGCAACATCGTTAAAATTCGTGGATACTTTTGAATCTTTATCGAAGATCTTAGCCTGCGATTTACCGACATTGAATATTCCTCCGGCGCCCCCTCCACCTCCGGCACCACGGCTCATCCGGCGGAAGATCCACCACCAGAGCAGGATGATCAGAATAAACGGCCCGACCGTCCAGAGGATCTCTCCTGCCCAGTTGCGCTCTTCTTCATACACCGGATCAATCTTCTCCTGGGATCCTTCCTGGGCTTCTCTCAGGTTGCGTTCAAAAGTTTCTACAGAGCCGATGTTAAAAACAAAATGAGGACCCTCTTCGGAAGGTTTGGTAAACTTGTCGCTGATGCGGTTCTGATAGTTCTCTATCCGATTTTTTTTCAGGTAGATGTTGGCTTCTTTATTATTAACAACAACAATTCTTTCAATGTCGTTGTTGGCAAGCATGGTGGATTTAACTTCACTCCAGTTGGTTTCCACCGGCCCCCGGCTGCTGCTGAGGTAAAATTGCACAATCAGAAAAACAACCGCAATAATTCCATAGATCCAATAGGGATTATACCGGGGCTTCTTGGGCTTATTTCCTCCTGAGCCACCAAAAGGTGATTTGTTTTGTAATGGATTTTTTTTATTCGTTGGATTATCTGTCATGATGGTTTATGCTTCCTCTTTAATGTTCGTAATTTTTGCATCGGCCCACAACTGTTCCAGATCATAAAAATCCCTGGACCATTTTTGAAAAACATGAACCATGATATCACCGTAATCGAGCAAAATCCATATGCCATTTTGATATCCTTCCTTGTGAAAAACAGTGATCCCCAGGTTTTTTTCCACATTCTCCTCAATCGATTCGGCTATTGCCCCGGTATGCGTATTGGACGTACCATGGCAAACGATAAAATAGTTACATTCTGTATGATTTATTGTGGTCAGGTCAATGTGAACAATTTCTTTTCCCTTGACCTTCCGTATGCCTTCTGTTATTGTTTGAATTGTTTTTTCTGTCTCCTCCTGTGTTACATCCATATAATTGTTTTATATCTACAAAGATAATCTTTTTGGGGTATTTTTGTCTTACACACCTTGCCCTGTTATTTCCTAATATCTTTATCTTTATTCTTTTTTGCAGGGAATCTCTGCCAGGTTATACATTAACAGTATCTGTTCAGAAAAATTCGTACCACATCCTGATGATTAAATGATCTATGAAACCAAAAAAAATCATAAGGCTCAATGAAGTAGCATCCACCAACAACTATGCCAGAGGGCAGGTATTGCATAAACAGACAGAAGAGGGGACTGTCTTTTTGGCATATTATCAGACACAGGGGCGTGGTGCCGGACAAAATCTGTGGGAAAGCGAAAGGAAAAAAAACCTAACGTTCTCTGTTTTACTGGCTCCGACTTTTCTGAATCCTTCCAGACAGTTTTATTTATCCATGGTTGTTTCTTTGGGAGTCTTCGAGTTTATAGCATCCGAAACGACGGGGGCAAAGATCAAGTGGCCGAATGATCTTTATATTGAAAATAAAAAAGCCGGGGGGATTCTCATAGAGCATATTATTCAGGGGAATTCCATTACAGAAACAATTGCAGGCGTAGGATTGAACCTGAATCAGCAGGTATTTAAAAGCGATGCTCCCAATCCGGTGTCTTTAAAAACAATCACAGGAAAAGATTACGACCCGGATGAGTGCCTGGATAGGATCCTGGACTCTATTTTCGGATGGTATGATTGTCTGAAGAGAGGAGACGCAGAAAAAGTATACAAGGCATATTTGTCCCATCTTTTTCAGTACAGGGAATGGGCAAACTACCGTAGCTACGGAAAAGTTTTCCAGGGGAGGATCGTTGGACTGAATCCTTACGGATGCCTGCGTATTCAATCCAGAGACGGAACGATAAAAGCCTATCCGTTTAAGGAGGTTGTTTATTGGTCCGGATAAGGCAGTCCGGCTATCGTTTCTGCCAGACGATTGATCCCTTCTTCCAGTTTTTTATCAGCCATCATTCTGATCATCGTGCTCATGTCAGCATGAAGGGTCAGCCTCATTTTTGTCTCTCCTTTCTTTACAGGCAGAAGCTGGATCCAGAAAGTTAATGAAAGCGGTAATCCTTCAGAGCTTTCCATCTTAATGGTCTGAAAGGGATCCCTTTTTACAATTTTAATTCCGGCTAATCCTATGCCTGAGAGTTGAAACTGACAGGAATCTTTGTCCGATTCAAATTGGGATATTTTAATCTGGGGGACCTGACGGGTTATGTTTTCAAACAGGTTTTGGTTCAGGTATCCGGAAAGGTTCCTGAAATCAGAAAGGTAAGTAAACACTACATCCTGATCGTGGTTGATCAGTTTCACATCGCTGACATATTTACGGATTGACATACCTTTTGTTTGTTACAGAAAAAAAAAGTCTTGTTTATTCACCGGCATGATTCCGGGGATATTATTTCCCCCAGACAGAAGGATTTTCCCTCCATTCCACAAGATCATTCACCTCGTTTTCACTGATATCTCCATTTTTGAGCGACAGTTTGATTAACACCTGATAACGGCTCAGAGGAGTCAATTCAAGGCCTGATTTTTTAAAGTTTTCATTTGCCACGGGAAAGTCATAGGTAAAGATAGCGACCATTCCAAGTACATTTCCTCCGAAGTCTGATACTGCTTCGGCCGCTTTTAAACTGCTTACACCGGTGGAAACCAGGTCTTCAACCACCACCACTTTCTGTCCGGGTTTAAGGTCTCCTTCAATAAGGTTCTCCAGACCATGTCCTTTGGGCCTGGAGCGAATATAAATAAAGGGAAGCTCCAATTTATCGGCAACCAGAACACCATGCCCAATGGCACCGGTTGCTACGCCCGCAATCACTTCAACATCAGGGTATTTTTCCTTAATCACCTTCACAAACCGGGAACAGATAAATTCCCGTGTTTCCGGATAGGATAAAATTTTCCGGTTGTCACAATAGATGGGAGCTTTCCATCCTGAAGCCCAGGTAAAAGGATTGGAGGGCTGAAATTTTATGGTGTTGATCCGGATCAGTTGCTGTGCAACTTCCATTTCCCCCGGATCCTCAAATTCCTGATCTATCTTGTTTTTGTTCATCTTATTAAAACTGTTTATTTTTTAAGGTATAAGATGTAACTCACCCCGACCCATCGGGGTTCGTTTCATTCGTCTAAATTTTACCTACTTTTATCCCCTGTTTACGATACCATACAGGGATGAATCTCAGGAATCGTAACGGGATGTAAAAGACAAAAACAAATGTATAAAGTTTTTTTGAATGACAGAATGCTGATGGTGGATTCAGAAGGCAACCACAAAACAGGGTCTTCAGACAGGCTTCGGGTTAGCGTAAAAGAAGGAGATGATCTTAATGTCCTGACAGAAAATTTTTTAGAGAGTCCGTACAAAAGCATTCTCTTTGTAAATCCGGATATTAACTGGTTATGGGGGAAATTTAAAGGATCATTCCTGAATGTAAAAGCTGCAGGGGGGGTTGTCCGAAAGGGGGATTTGGTTCTTTTTATCTTCAGAAGGGGAAAATGGGACCTTCCCAAGGGAAAGATTGATGCGGGTGAAACAGCCGAACAGGCTGCGCTTCGCGAAGTAGAAGAGGAGTGTGGTATTACAGGCATGGAGTTCCTCACCCCTCTCCCTTCCACCTGGCATATGTACAAATCCTCATGGCACACGAACACTGGGGATTGGATTTTAAAGGAAACCTGCTGGTTCGAAATGAAATACTCGGGGAATGCTTCCTTACAACCTCAAGCCGATGAGGATATTACCAAAGCCGAATGGATTTCTCCCGAAAGGATAAAAGAAATGGTTGAAAATACCTATCCCAATCTGCAACCGGTCATCCGGCGTTATCTTTGATCCCGGAATTCTTTGATCTTCCGGGAACGAAGCAAAGAGGCAAATTCAAACTCAAAACCATCCAGGGGATTTTTTGCGGATGCTTTTATAATCTTGTGGTCGCTGTCCAGGAGAAAAGCCGATGGATAGGATCTTATTTTGTACATTTCAGCATACCGGTTGTCCGGTTCCTCAAAAACAACGGTTCCCGGCACCTCATTTTCGGTAAAGAACGGTTTGATTTTTTGCAGATCCGAATTTTTTACGACGATGTAAATATCCAGTTCATTTCTGAATTTTTCGTTAATTTCAACCAGATACTTCAGGTGTTCCCTGCACACACGCATATCTGTGTCGGCAAAGAGAAGGTAGGTATATCCGTTGAATTGATCGGAACACTGGGGTTCACCCTCAGGATTTTTAAGGCATATAACCGGAGCCCGGGATCCAGGTGCCAGGAAAAGAATCTTTTGTTTGACCCGGATGGCTGTTTCCCGGATAGCAGGGTCTTGATTTTCTTTAAACAGAGCGCTTTCAAGCATGGTCATCAGGGGCTTTTCCGGGAATTGCCGGGAGTAAAAGCCATCGTGCAACAGCTTTAACAACACCAGGTCCGCAAGCACTGCATGCAGGTGATATTTTTCCTGAAAGTAGGTTTTTACGTTGTTGATATCAGCGCTGAGGACCGCTTTTTTCAAATCATCCCCTTTGATATCATTTGTTTCAAAACTTAGTTTATTGGTAAACACCAGATCCAGCAGGTCGGAAAACGCAGGATTGGAATAGGAGAAATCAGCCGGATCTACCCCTTTAAACACGGTTTGTTGGTTCAGGATTTTTACGTTTGCCTTGAAGAATTTCTGTTTAAACTGCAGGTACATTGGCAAAGGGGGTCGGTGGTACGATCCGAATTCCCGGGTAAGTTTTGTTGTAACCGAGTCGAGGTAAGCAGAGGAATGTTGCCTGTATAACTGGTTGAAAAAGGAACCGGAAAGCTCCGTACAGCGGGCTTCAAGGGCGGATATCCGTAGATGTGTTTCGTTGTTGTTTGCCGAAGCAATCTGCAGCCATAAAAGAACCGGCTCAAAATAGGGGTTTTTGGATTCCGGGATCGTTTTCTCACGCAGGGGGGGCAGTTTCAGGGTAATGTCTGAATGAGGTTCAAGTATCAGCATTCCTTTATAGATTCCAAATTCAGAATGACACCATGCCAGTTCCTCAAGCTGTATTTTTTCAGCAAAAGCACCGGTTGGGTCAATGGTGAGGGTAAATAATTCCGTTTCATTTTTTGTAACGGGATCGGTGTAGGTTTTAAAAACCAGTTTTTTCCCTGCATAAGCGGGTTCATATCCCTGAATGGTTGCTGAAAAGGAAGCCAGGGATCCGATGATGAAAAGCAAAAAAACAAGTCCTTTGATGCCGTTAATCATGGTTGTTTTTGAATTCTTCAGGATTTAAACAGCCTGGGATAAACCTGCCGGCATCTCCGCCGTGACGGATTATATCCCTTACAATAGAGGATTTTACCGGTGTATGTTCAGGAAGGGTCAGCAGGAATACGGTTTCCAAGTCCGGATACATTTGCTTGTTAACCTGGGCAATGGCTCGTTCATATTCAAAATCCGCGGAGGTGCGGATTCCCCTTAATATGAAGCGGGCATTCACTTTCCTGCAGAAGTCAACCGTCAGCCCTTCATGAACCCGGACACTGATCCCGGCATCGTTTCTGAAGATTTCATTGATCCATTTCAATCGTTTTTCCAGAGGGAAAAACGGTTCTTTATCGGAGTTGTATCCAATCATTATAACCACTTTGTCGAAGAGAAGCATGGACCTTCTGACAATGGACTCATGCCCGATGGTAAACGGATCAAAAGATCCGGGGAAAATGGCAATTTTCTCCATGGCTTTTTTATTAGTATGGCCTTCCCTCCTTTTAACGGTTAAAAGGCCGGATTAGTTTATCGGTTTTGCTTTATTCGTGTTTACAAACGAAATATTTCCCAGATCCTGATAGCCCGGGATAAACTCGTTGGTGTCCTTTTTCCCAGTCGGGATGCCCCAGCACGATGATGCCGATCGTACCTAAAAATCCTACCTGGCCTTCCGCCCAGCCAAACCGGAGAAAAAGAATGGCTCCCAGGATCGTTGACAAGGCAGTAAAAAAAAACCGGCAAGGTGCCAAACTGTGCGTTTTTATTAACCAGCGATTTTGTCATACCCTGTTTTTTCCAAAGGTAAAGCTTCAACTAAGAAATAAAAATAGTTAATTTGATATTGTATATCACCCTGAATCTTGTTAAGAATGGTTATTTTTGGGAAATCAGGAGAAAACAGATGGCGGGCGGGTATCCGGATTTCCTGAATGAAGGGCTGAAGCCAATGGATTTTATATATAATCACGCCATAAGTCCTGATATTGGCAGAAGCATGAAAATTCGTACCAAAAAGAAATAAAGGACAATTGTAACGAACCTCGTCCTGGTATTCACCGTAATGAGACGGGTTCCATGAGTTGCCATAAAAATGAACAATTTAAAAGAATGAAACGAATATTGGTTACCGGCGGGGCTGGTTTTATAGGTACTCACCTATGCGAAAGGCTGTTAAAAAACGGAAATGAAGTGATCTGTCTGGATAATTTTTTTACCGGGTCGAAGCAGAATATTCTCCATTTGCTGGTTCATCCGTTTTTTGAGGTGGTAAGGCACGATGTGACGATGCCGTATTTTATTGAAGTAGACGAGATTTACAATTTGGCCTGTCCGGCCTCACCGATCCATTACAGGTACAATGCCATCAAAACAATCAAAACATCGGTGTTGGGGGCAATTCATGTGTTGGGCATAGCCAAGCGGACCCGGGCAAAGATCCTTCAGGCATCCACCAGTGAGGTGTACGGTGATCCGAAGATTCATCCCCAACCCGAGGATTACTGGGGCAATGTAAATCCGATTGGTGACCGGTCCTGTTACGACGAAGGAAAACGATGCGCCGAGTCGTTATGTATTAATTACTTTCATCAGAACCAGGTACGGGTAAAAATGATCCGGATCTTCAATACCTATGGCCCGCGCATGAACCTCAATGACGGCCGGGTTGTTTCCAATTTCATTGTTCAGGCGTTGCGGGGTGAAGACATTACTATTTACGGGGACGGCACGCAAACCCGAAGTTTCCAGTATGTGGACGACCTGGTGGAAGGAATGATCCGGATGATGCATACCGGGGATGATTTTATCGGCCCTGTGAACCTGGGAAATCCCCGTGAGTTTTCCATGCTGGAGTTGGCTGAAACAATACTGAAACTGACCGGCTCTTCGTCAAAGATTGTGTATCAGCCGCTCCCCAAAGACGACCCGGTACGCCGCAAACCCGATATCTCCCTGGCAAAAGAGAAACTCGGGGGCTGGGAACCCCTGATCCACCTGGAAGAAGGATTACTGAAAACCATTGCCTATTTTGATAAGATTTTAACTAAAGGAGCATAAAAGCTTCAAGAGAGAGAATGGAAGCCATTTTTTATTGAATGATTGCACAAAAAAAATATGAACCTGATTCACATGGAAAATAAAAAACTCTCGGTAATCATCCCGGTCTACAACGAAGAGAGAACCATAACCCGTATTCTTGACAAGGTGGTTGAGGTTGATCTTGTGGATAATTTTGTCAAAGAGCTGATTATTGTGAACGATTGCAGCAAAGACCGCTCTTCAGAAGTGATCGAACAGTACGTTGCGGAACATCCGGAAACAGACATCCGTTTGTTTCATCAGCCGGTCAACATGGGAAAAGGAGCTGCCCTGCATCGCGGGATTAAAGAAGCTTCCGGTGATTACCTGGTGATCCAGGATGCGGATCTGGAATACGACCCCCGGGAATACAACAACCTGCTGAAGCCCGTAATCGAAGGTTTTGCCGATGTGGTTTACGGATCCCGTTTTAAAGGAGGGAATCCCCACAGAATCCTGTTTTTCTGGCACTCCATAGGGAATAAAATGCTTACTACCCTCTCCAATATGTTCACCAATCTGAATCTTTCCGATATGGAAACCTGCTATAAGCTTTTCAGGGCAGATAGGATCAAAAGCCTGCATCTGAAAGAAAAAAGATTTGGCTTTGAGCCGGAAGTGACCGCAAAAATCTCCAGGCTGCCCGGTATCCGGATCTATGAAATAGGAATATCGTATTATGGAAGAACCTACGCCGAGGGGAAAAAAATAAGTGCAAGAGATGGATTCAGGGCTATCTGGTGTACCCTTAAGTACAATATATGGAGCCGAAAATAGATTCTTCAGGAACCCTGACGGACCAGACCGGTTACGAAACCCTTGACAGTATCGCACAGGCCGGCAGGTTTAATCAATGGATGTTTCAGACGGTTGCTGCCGATACCCGGGGCGAAGTTTTGGAGATTGGAAGCGGGATCGGCAATATTTCTGCTTATTTTGTGAAAAATAACCGGCCTATATCGGTAAGCGACATGCGTCCCGAATATTGCGAATTTCTGAAGAATAAGTTTTCAGGAGTTCGTAATTTCAGGGATGTGCATCAGATCGATATCGTTGATCCCGGTTTTGACACAAAGCATAAAAATCTGATGGGGAAGTTTGATTCCGTAATTGCCTTGAATATTGTGGAGCATGTTGAAGACGATGAGTATGCCATCCGGAACTGCCTTAAACTTCTAAAACAGGGAGGCCAACTGGTTGTTCTTGTTCCGGCTTTTATGTGGCTGTACAACCGTTTCGACACGGAACTGGGTCATTACCGGCGTTATACCCGGAAGAGCCTTGAAGAATTATTCCGGCAGAACGGCATCGTGATTAAAAGCAGCCGGTATTTTAATTTTGCCGGAGTGCTGGGCTGGTGGTTCAGTGGAAGCCTGTTGAAAAAGAAAACCATACCTTCCGGGCAAATGAAATTGTATAATGCATTGGTGTGGGCATTTAAACTAATTGATCTTTTTACTCACCCCTGGGCAGGACTAAGTGTACTAGCAACGGCAAAAAAACAATGAAACGAAAAGAAACAGTCAGCAAAGCCAGAAAGCATCTGATCCGGTTTGTGATTCTGTTCACTCTCCTGGGGATGCTGGCCAACATGGCCTATCGGAAGGCGTACCATGTTACGGCCGAAAAAACCGTTATGCGAACCGACTCGGAAGGGTATTACCAGTATCTGCCCCATTTTTTTATCATGGATTGGGACCGAATGGATAAGATGCACTGGGCAAAGCAGTATGCTCCGAATAAAACACTAAATATATATACCTGTGGAGTGGCCTACATGCAAATGCCCTTTTTCCTTGTTGCACACGGGTTAAGCTACTTTTTTGAACAGGATACTTCCGGGTATGCCCCCTTTTATTTTTTGTCGGTGTTTTTTGCCTCGCTGTTTTATGTGCTGCTGGGGTTGATTTTTATATATAAATTTCTGTTGCGGTTTTTTACCCATCAAACGGCTTTATGGACGATTGTATTGTTGTTTTTTGCTACCAATCTGTTTTATTATACGACCATTGCTCCGGGGATGTCACATGCCTATTCCTTCAGCCTTTTTGCCCTTTTTATTTATTTTGTGCCGGTTTTCTATGAGAACCCGAATCTTAAGAATCTGTTGTGCCTGGCTGTTCCCCTGGCAGTTGCTACCCTGATAAGGCCAACAAACCTGTTGATAGTGTTCTTCCTGTTTTTATATAACCTATTCGGGTGGCGCGATTTAAAATTCCGCATAATCTTTTGGTTGAAAAGATGGTACTTTCTTTTCGTTATGCTGGTTATCGGAATTTTGGCCTGGGTGCCGCAAATGCTTTACTGGCATGCAGTAACCGGAAAATATATTTTTTATTCCTATCAGGACGAGGGAACCTTCCCATACCTGCTAAACCCGCAGGTATTTACTGTTTTGATCGGACCCAGGAACGGATGGTTTATTTATACGCCCCTGATGATTTTTGCGGCCGGAAGTTTGATCTATCTGACCATAAAGAAAAAAATGAGTTCCTGGGCGATCGCTTTGATTATGGTGCTTATCATTTATATCAACAGCAGCTGGTGGAGACCAACCTTTAGTGGGGCTGCCGGTTACCGGGCACTGATCGAATACCTGCCTTTTATGGCTATTCCCTTAGCGTGGTTTTTTGAAGGGGTATATGCTAGAAAAGGGAGAGCTTTAAGAATCGGATTGACTGCAGTTTTTGTACTCTTTATTGTTTACAATATACTTTTTTCGTATAAATATTCTGCATGGCTTTGGTGGAATACCGACTGGCAATGGAGCTATTTTTTAAAGCTGATTAAATTTTAAGAATACTTTTTGCGGGCTTAGCGGTTTCTTATGTTCCTTAGCGGGAACCTTTTTTTTTTCACGAAAAGAGGGTCAGTTTTACTCGCTAAAATTTACTTTCTGTGTTAATTTTTTATATACGGATAATTATTAAACAATGAGAAATCCTCAGACACGTTAATCCATACCCTGGAATTTTCCGGTCGCACCAGAATGTCATCTACTCCGATATAATCACCCTGAACGATTAACTGAACATTGTATCCCGGTTTCAGGTCATATATTCCCTTTACCCTGATCCAGTGATTATACACATCATGGACTTCACGGGTGTTCAATCGTTCTTCCTTTCGTTTATTTCCTTCTGCATCAGTAACAATTACGGTTGCTTTAGGCATATCGTATTTTCGGGTATCGACATATAGCCAGAAAGAGAGCTCATATTTTCCGGGTTTTAATGTATTATGCAGTGTTCGGTTCAACAATCTTTCATCTCCTCGTTTTTTGTAAAAAGCTCCTTTCCCGCTAAAAGGATTCTCAGAATAGTTATCTTCAAAATCTTTATAAATGACTGAATGAGTCGATGCAGAATCAGCCAGGATATTCCCCGTGCCGGTCAATGTGGCTTTTAGCGAATCCACCCTGTTGTGCCAATCCTGGTAACTTTCGCTAAAAACAGTAAGGGGCAGTGTTGACAGGGTAATGTATTGATCCTCCCAGAAAACGGTGGCTTTCGATTGAAGCCATGCTTCGTGCGCGTTCATCTTTTCTTTGGTACAAACCAACAGCAGGGGTTTTTCATTCATGTCATCCAGCCGTGTTTTGCGGATGGCCGGGTCGGCCAGCATCTGGATGCTGCTCAAAGCATGGGTAAACGATAAGCGGGGAGAAAAACTCTGAAGCAACGGAACGCCGGTATGGTACGAGCATTTCATGGCATCGGAAAAGGCATTCATGCCTCTTTCAAACAGGAGCTTATCGCCGCAGGTGCTGGCAAAAGGCAGGAAAAAGACAGCCTGATAATCCTGCGGATGTATGCCGGCTTCCTCAAACCGTGCCAGGTATTCCTCATCCGATGATTCCAGTTTGTCGTTGGTATTCAGCAACCTTTCGGTACTGCGCCGGATGTTGATGCCTGCATCAATGGTCCAGTAGCAGAGAACAAATACCAAAACCAGTGTGCCCATTAAAGGCAGTCCTCTCCGTTTTAACAACCGGAATAGTTTGTAAAAAAACAGGGCTGCGTAAACTGTAAAAATATAATAAAAGATCCAGGAAAATCTCCCCAGGGCACGGAATTGTCTAACCGGAGGGAGCAGGTCAAGCAAAAATCCGAATCCATATTTAAAAGGGATGCACATGGAAAACAGCAATACCAGGATCGCCGCAAAAAAGAAGGAATTCATTTTTTTATCAGGGGTGAAAATCCTCCAGCTTACTTTTCGTTTTGCGAACAGGTTATAAAAACCGGTGAGGAATATGGAAACAGCCAGCAAGGTGGCAGGCAACCCTACGTAGGCCCTTCCTTCCCACTGAAAATTCATATCAATCACATTCCCTGCCAGTGTTTTTAACGGGGATATGAAAGGCAGAAAAATGCTCAGGAAGTTGGCATGATAGACATAAAAACCATAGGGATTGTCAGGCCGGTCGGAAACCCAATCCGTAACGGAAACAAGTCCTTTTACAACTATAAGCGGGATAATGGCGAGAATAAAAAGGTACAATCCGGGTTTCCAGTATTCCTTTAAATTTTTTCTGTTTTTCCAGAGTTCGACAAACAGAACACCCAACAGGAAGATGGCATAAAAGGAAGCATAGTAAGCACTGGTAAAGCCTCCCACCAAACCGGCAGTAACGAGCAGGATAGCCCAGAGCCATGGTTTTTTCCCTTCTTTCCAGCGGATGAGCAGGTACCAGAACAGGGGGATAAAAAAAGCATAAACCATTTCGAAATGCCCCAGGATACGGTCGAACTGGGGAGTGAGCAAGAGTAAAATGATGGCCAGGAATCCGGCATACCACCGGGGAAGCCCGAATTTTCGAAGGATAAGAAATATAAAGGGAATGGCCAGCAACAAGGATAATATCATGGTCAGGTTCAGGATGGCAACGCCGTTGTTGGCAACCGGGTAAATATTCTTATCGACAAATTTTATAACCTGGACATAAAGGGGGTGAGAATTGATGTACTGTAAATGGTCGCCATAGGGGTAATTGATCCCGTCGTGTTTGATGCCTTCGTCGTATTTCAGATAATAGGAAAAATTGAAATAGCTTTTTACAGCATCTCCTCCTTTTGAATACAAATACGCATTCGGGTGCTGTAACACCGGTTTGAAAATAAAAAAGAAAGCAGCCGATGAAACGATTATTATAATAATAAAAGTGATCAGATTTTTTTTCATGGTAAGATATTATCTGAATGCAATATTAAAATATTTTTAGCGAAACCATTGAATAAAATTAATATTGTGAATTGATAACTGAATTTTGATATTATAATTTTTATTTACATGATTATATTTTATATTTTGCAACCACATTTTTCTCTTTTTAAAAATCGAAAAATGAATAAGAAGATAACCAACCAAATTTTTAATCTTATTTTTCTTTTGCTATTACTAAGCTTGTCTTACATATATGATTTTCATAACATAATTGTAAAAGAGCCTCAAAGCATTCATATGTGGAGGCAGAGTGATTGTTTGTCATTTGCATTAAATTATTATAAAGAAGATAATGGTTTTTTTGAACCGGAAGTTCATCAGATTGGTGTCCCTGACAATGGGAAAACAGTAAGTGATTTTCCGTTGATTTATTATTTGGTAGGTAAAATATGGAGGATAACCGGTCAACATGAATATATTTTCAGGGGATTGATATTATTGTTATTTTTTACAGGATTATTTTTTCTTTATAAAACGTTGGTCAAGATTTTTAATAATCATACCTGGGCTGTTTTGCCGCCACTTATATTGTTTTCATCGCCTGTACTTGTGTACTACAGCAATAATTTCCTGATGAACGTCCCGGCGTTTTCTATTGTTCTGATCGGCTGGTATTTCTTTTATAATTTTTATAAAACTTCAGGAATTAAGTGGCTATGGATTTCGATGATGTTGTTTGCACTTGCAGGATTGCTCAAAACAACAGCCCTTTTAAGCTTTTTTGCAATACTTGGTGTTTTTGTTCTTGAAAATCTAAGGTTAATCAAATTAAAAAAGGATAAGAGAGTTTTTGGAAACTTTAAAAAAGAGTTAATCCCATTTATTGCAGTTGTTATAATTGTTATTGCATGGATCACATTTTCTGTTAAATATAACGATGCCAACAATCGTGGATTCTTTCTGGTAGGTATTCGTCCTATCTGGGAAATGGATTATGCTACCATTTCGAAGAAATTTTTTGACCTCAGAACGTATTGGATACTGCATAATTTCCCTGGTTATTTCCAAATTATTGTAGTTGCTTTATGGTTGTTTATGATTGTGCTGCCTAAGCGGAATAACCGGTTTCTGTACTATTTGAACCTTGTTCTGGCAATAGGTGTTATTTCTTATCTTTCACTATTCTTTCAGGTTGTTGTTGGACACGATTATTATTGGATCAATCTTTATATACTATTACTTACAACAATTGTTTCCTTTGGGCATTTTATAAAGAAAAATCTGCCAAAAGTTTTCCCCTGGGCTTCTATTGCTTTTATTGTTCTTCTTGTTTTTAATGTTTTATACTGCGATAAAAGAATTCACTTAAGATACCATGGATCTAATATGAACTATTACAATGAGTTTATGAAAGATTTTAGCTCGATTAAAGATTTTAATAATGAACATGGGATCTCACGCGATGACCGGATTATCAGTTTGCCGGATTATACAATTAATGGAAGCCTTTATTTAATGGATCGAAAAGGTTGGACAAGTTACGGTGCCGACCATGAAAAAGAAAGTTTTTATACCGACCGAATAGCACGCGGGGCAAAATATCTTTTTATTTCTGATTCAACCATGTTGGAACAGGATTATATTGCCCCATTTATTCAGAGGAAAATTGGTAATCACAAGTCAATTCATGTTTACGATTTACGAAATATTAAAACTGATCAGCCATCTGAAGGAGCTAATTAAACATCTTGAATTATTTATAAATTGATAAATTTAAAAATATAAATAACACAAATTCAATATTTTATCAAATTATGATTTAACTGCGAAACTTTAGCAACTAAATACTTCAAATAGATTCTTTTACCAATAGCTCCCTGCTAATATCCATTTATTGAGACTGATATATTATCAATGTAGGCAGCCTTTTTATTATCATTTTTAAATAACAGTTTGATAATTTTTGTGTCATTGTATTTTAAGGGAATGAACATCCTGTATTCAAAATCCTCCCATTCGTTTTGAGTATTTAAATAATCGGAACAAAAAACCGTATAGCCAAATTTGTTTCCTTTTTTGTTGGTTATCTCAAGTATCATGATAAAAGAAGTTTTTCTTCTTTCCTGAAAAACCTTTGCCTGAACCTTTATGGAATTAATTGCTCCGTGAATAGTATCTATAGTGTTTAATTCAAAGGTGCTGCTATATTTTTGCCCTTTTTTAATCTTACAGGAATTTCCCCCTGAAAAGGCTAATTCTTTACTTAATGCATTTTGTTTCCAACCTGTATATTCATCTTCCATATCGTTAAAAGAGGTAATTGTGGTATAAGCTATTGAATCATTTGTTTGATGAAAAGAAGCCTTTATCACCCTATCTTTATTATTTACATTTGTAAAGATGGTATCATACGTTACATTCAGGTTTAAGGCTTTGGATTGATTTTTTAATTCCTGCTGTAACAGATGTGTTCTTAGCCCCGGGGTAGAAAACAGGTAAACCGGTGTGTTTTCGTTAAATATTTTATCTATTTCTGCATCTTTTGTACGAAAATGTTTAATCGGCTTGTTATCTCCTTCATAAGTCAGGACTTTGGGATATGCCTTCATGTAATTTTCAGTGAAATCATTTTTATTGGCTACATAGCTTATTCCCCAAAGCAGGCCATTGACTTCAAAAGGTCCTGAAATCCATCCCGGTTCAAGAAACCAATAATTGTCCGGGCCAATATGTTGATCAATAAAATCCCGGGTTTCCAGTCGCGCTTGCCTCTTTTGCTTTTTAATTTCTTTTACGGCACTCAAATCGCTTAAGGTTGGGATGAAGAGAAATCCAAAAACAGCGATTGCCAAAAATGTCTGAATCAGTTTGTTTAATCTGAAGTAGTATGAAATAAAATGCAATGCCAGAAATGTAACAATTCCTGACACGCCAAGCGTTGGAATTAAATAATAATCTTTGAAATTCTTGGAAACCAATAATGCCATTAAAATGGAAGCAACAAGGAATCCAACCAGGAATGTCGTTTTTTTCCTGTTCTCTTTTTTCCCTTTTGCAAACAACAAGTAAATAAGAATTGAGAGAGAGGCCAATACAAAAAACCATACGAAATTCTCTCCGGAATGGTAAAGTTTTCCTAACGTGGAAAACAACATATCCGTATCAAGTATTCCCCGTTCACCAACGCCATATGTTCCTTTATTGAGAATAAGCTGAAGAATGAATTTTTTGGCGTTTTCAAATTTATCGATCACAGGAAGGAAGGATAAAAAAGCCGCAATAAGAAAATTCAATCCGTATCTGAGCCAGTTTCTTCTGTGTATAATAAGCAGTGGGATAAAAGCCAAAACGACAAAGCTAAACTTGGCAATAAATCCAAAACCCAAAATCAAACCGGAAAATATGGCGTATTTTCTATCAGAAATCTTGTTGTAGAGAAACAAGATGGTGTACACCGAAAATACAAAGGCTACCAGTGGCAGCAGCCTGTCTACAATAAGCCTTAGTTGCATGGATAACACTATTTCTGAAAGAAAATAAGTGCCCTGAATGAAGACGAATGCTGTAATATTTCCTGTTTTATCCAGTATCTTCTTACCTCCCCAAATCAAAACAAATGTAGATAATCCCAACATGAACATTGAAGATACCATGAGATAGAAATCGGGGCGGGTAATTACATCATCCATAATATTTCCATGCCCAAACAGCAAATGAGCGAGCCTGAGAAATATTCCCAATATCACTAAAAAGGGAGTTCCCGGATGATCGGTAAATCCAATGTTGTCAAAGCGAAGAACTGAAACATTTAAGCCGTTCAGCAAGTAAACATACTCTCCGTCAATCCCGGTTAAAGAAGCATGGACATTGGCTGCTCCAAGGTGTAAAAGGTACAGTACCATGAATAGCGGCAATACCAAAGACATTAAAAAATTCCCGGAGGGAGTGTATTTCCAGTTTTTAAAATTCATCGTCCGGTTTCTTATCCATTTTTTGTCGGCGAAACTCAGGTTATTCATGTTATTAACAAGAAAAGGTTGGTGATGCAATTATAGCGGTTTTATCGTGTCGAAGACCCCTAGCCCCTTCATTCCTTTTTGTTGTTAATGATCGTGAGTTTTTATCGCTGCGTAAAAATAACAAGAATATGTATACCTAAAACAATTTCATTTCCTTCTCTGATTAGGTGATCCTAAATTAACATTATTGTCCGGAGTAAGAAACATCAGTAGGGCTTTTAATCGGTTTATCACACCCTGTTCCGGTCTTAACAGACTGAGCAGTATAAGAATGGGGCATTAGTCCAATAGTATATTGTGCTTAAAATAAGCTGCCTGGAATGGTACAATGATAGAAAAGCAAAAAAAATCTTATAAACAGAAAATCAGGATTACTAAAGAATAAAATCGTTCTATTAACCGATACCTCCTCAAAAAATACTATTGTTTTTTCGGGCTAAGATTCTCTTCTCTTTTTTGGCTTTCAGATAGCGAATATTCAAGCAGAACTTCTACGATTGGAGTGGGTTTAACCTCCATATAAATCTGGTAAGAAAACAAAGACTTACTAAAAAAAATAAAAAACTGATTAATTGCAATCATCGATTTTCCAAGCCAGTTGATACCTACAGCTTTAGGGAACGGCGCAGGGATTCCTCTGACTTTTTCTACGGTGTAACCACACTGACGAAAAATAATTCTCATGGTTCTGAAAGTAAAAAGCCGCTTATGGGTTTTGTCCAGAATGCCCTGTTTGCCGTAGTTGAACTGACCGAAAAGCAACTGGAAACGTGAAATGAAAAAGGCAATATTCGGAGAAGTTACAATTATTACAGGTTGATTTAATCCTGCTTTTTCCCTGAGTTTATCAAGGAATTCCTCCGGATTGGCAAGATGTTCAATAATATCGAGCATTAAAATGGTATCAAATCCCGACAGGTCAAAATTAAAGGTTGTCAAATCCAGATCTTCCTGATAAAACAGATCGTAATCATCAGGATTCTCAAGATTACAACGGTCAATCCCCGCCACAAAACAGGATTTTTTTTTCAGTTCACGGGCAAGCCTTCCCTGGCCTCCTCCGATATCGAGTACATTTGAATTGCTTTTTGTATTCTTAATGGCCATGGTATGTGATGACAAGTAGCCCAGTTTTAACGGGTACTCTTCCGAAGGGGGTGTAACATCGAACTCCCTTCTGTAAAAAATAGAAAGTTTATGAAGATGTACTCCAATTGAAGCCTTTAAAACATTCCATGCGTAATTTATTGCATTTACACGATATATCTCATCCCCGTAATAGGTGGGAATAGCGATCTCTTTTATTCTTTTTCGTGCCAGAAAAAGCTGGATGGTGATTTGAGTATCGAAATGAAAGGCATTCGAATTTCTTTTAAACGGAATTTCTTTCAGGGTTTTTACTGAATAAGCCCGGTACCCTGAATGAAATTCAGAAAGCCTTGTTCCCAGCAAACGATTCTGAAACCATGTAAGGAGCTTATTTCCGTAATAACGATAAATGGGCATCCCCCCTTTACGTGCATCACCTTTTACCAGCATCCGGGAACCAAAAACTGCATCGGCTTCTTTGTTAAAGATCGATGATATAATTTTCCCAAGCATTTCAGGGGGATATTGTCCGTCGCCATGAAGAACGACAATTGTCTCGTAACCATTTTGAATGGCATATTCGTATCCCAGTTTTTGGTTCCCGCCATATCCCTGGCTCGAAGGATTAAACAAAATTTTGAGCTTAATATCCTGATTGAGGTTCTGGAAATCATGGGCTTTTTCAAAAGTTTTATCTTTCGATGAATCATCGATAATCAGGATTTCATAATCATAAATTTCCAAAATATCTGCAGGAATTCGGTTTAATACCGATTCAATCTTTTCTTCAGCATTCTGTGCAACGATAAAGATCAGCAATCTTTTTTTACCTTTTTCTTGCATCACTTCAGCTATGTATTTTATTGTTGCAGAAAATTTTATTCTTTACAAAACCCCATTTTTGCAATCTGTATTGTACCGAGGTTCGGATTACCCCAAATCCGTAGGTACTGCTGTTTTTCAGGCTGATGCTCGAGGCATCGGCGAAATATTTGGTGGGGCAGGTAATCTCGGCAATTTCATACCCGGCATACCATATCTGAGCCAGCATCTGGTTGTCGAACACAAAATTATCGGAGTTGGCATTGTAGTTTATTTTTTCCAGTACTTCACGGCTGAAGGCCCGGTAACCGGTATGATACTCCGATAGCTTGGCGTTCATCATCACATTCTGGAAAAAAGTAAGCCCGCGGTTGGCCACGTATTTGATTAGCGGCATGCCTCCTTTCAGAGCCCCTTTTCCGAGAATCCGGGATCCCAGTACCACATGGTACAACCCGTTGGCAATCAGGTGGACCATCGAAGGTATGAGCAAAGGAGTGTATTGGTAATCGGGATGAAGCATGATAATGATGTCCCCGTCAAGTTCGAGGGCCTTGTTGTAACACGATTTCTGGTTGCCCCCGTAGCCTTTGTTCTCCTTGTGTTCAACAATATGCCTGATGCCTAGTTTCCTGGCAATCTCCACCGTATCATCATTGCTCAGATCATCTACCAGAATCACCTCATCAACAAGGGTAAAATCAATTTCATTGTAGGTGATCTCCAGCGTTTTGGAGGCATTATAGGCAGGTAAGACCACAATGACTTTTTTGCCTTTGATCATAGTTGCTTTTTGCAAGCTAAAATAGAAAGAATTCAGGGTTTTGCCATGCCCTCAGGAAAAATAAAAATTATTGATCCTTCGTGGAATTACAGAACAAACACGAAAAATCCGGATTTAAGCCCCGGAATCCTCTTCCTCCTTTCAATTCCGTGCTTCGTATTTTCTGACAAGAAATTTTACAAAAAGTACGGTACAAGAATCAACAAAGGCCAGAATAACATATAAAGTATGGAAGTTGTGTCTATGATAGTTACGAGTTACGAGTTACGAGTCAAGAGTAAAGTTCATATCTACAATCCCTTCAGTCCTTCAGTCCTTCAGTCCTTCAGTAATTCAATTTCCTCAGTTTCTTTTCCCAAAAAAGACCTGGAGAATCTACTTTTGAAAATCCTGCTTTTTTATACAGATTTTGTGCTTTTATGTTATCGCCCCTCACATCCAGAGTTATTTTTGTACACTCCCGGGATGCTGCATAATCCGAGATTTTATCGATCAGGAGAAGTCCGATGCCCCGTTCTCTGAATTCCGGTAAGACAATAAAATCGTGGATGTTGAGGACTGGCTTTTTATCACAGGTGTCAACGTTCAGGATACAATTTGCAAGCGCTACATATTGATCCTCAACCAGGGCAAAAAAACCACGGTATCCCGAATGTTTTTTTAACCGTTTAATAAGGGTTGGTGCCAGGTGACCCGGCATAGGTTCGCCAACAGCCATCTCATCTTCCATATATACATTGAGTAGTTTAACCAAATGGTCGCAGTGGGAAGCATTGGTAAGGTCAATTTGAAGGACTTTTGTTCCTGTCATCGTACTATACCCCTTTTTGCCTGCTTTTCAACGCTAAAACCTTAGAAATAAACAGGCTCTTGTGCATTTGATTTACGGGTGATAAAATTAACAGAAAATTTGTTTTTACCCACTAAGAAGCGTGGCCATTTATTGAAAAAGACAGGCATAAACTGTCCGGATTGCCTCAACAGGGATTCTCTTATTTAAACCACACATGCCGTTATTAGAATTAAAATTTTAATTTAGTACCAGAAATAATATAACTATGGTGGATAAATGTTTGGTAATCATTCCTACCTATAATGAAAAGGAGAATATAGAGCGGATGATAAGAAAAGTTTTTTCGTTGGCTACCCCTTTTCATTTATTGATCATTGATGATAATTCTCCGGACGGAACAGGCAATATTGTAGAAAAGCTTACCTCTGAATTTCCCGACCGGTTGCACATGATCCGGAGGGAGGGTAAATTGGGGTTGGGAACGGCCTACATAACCGGTTTTCAATGGGCTGTTCGTCAGGAATACGATTGGATTTGTGAGATGGACTGTGATTTTTCCCACAATCCCGATGATCTGGAGAGATTGTATAAAGCCGGCAAAGAGGGGGCCGACGTGGTAATTGGTTCACGGTATGTTTCAGGGATCAATGTGGTCAACTGGCCGTTGGGACGTGTGCTGATGTCCTATTTTGCTTCCTTGTATGTACGGTGTGTAACCGGCATGAATATAAAAGATACAACCGCCGGTTTTAAATGTTACCGCAGGGAAGTGCTTGAAGCCATCGATTTCAGTGAAATAAAAATGAAAGGATACGGATTTCAGGTGGAAATGAAATTTACAGCCCACAAACTGGGATTTAAGATTGTTGAAGTACCCATAGTGTTTATTGACCGGAAGGAGGGAACGTCGAAAATGAGCGGTGGCATTTTCAGTGAAGCACTCTGGGGAGTCCTGAAAATGAAAATAGAAAGTTGGTTCAGGCACTATAAAAAACCATAGTAAATGAACAGATAGAAAAAATAGGAGGCTGCCGGTTGGCAGCTTTTTTTTCTCTGTTTCCACTGAATTTATGTACCTTTGTAGAGAAACAGAGAATAAAGGGGGATCTTTTAAGCGATCGGAAATACCCTGATAACATTAACTGGAGTATCCTATGAAGACCTTACTAAAGAATGCCACCCTATTCAACGAAGGATTGACTTTTAAAGGCAGTCTTCTGATCAACGGGGAATTCATTGAAAAGATCTATCCCTACAGGTTGCCGGGCACCCTGGATCCTGAGTCTGTTCACATTATTGATGCCCAGGGACTTTTGCTGCTTCCCGGAGTGATCGATGATCATGTACATTTCCGGGAGCCGGGGTTGACTCACAAGGGGGATATTTCCACTGAAAGCAGAGCTGCAGTGGCCGGAGGGGTAACCTCTTATATGGAAATGCCGAATACCAATCCCCAAACGGTGACCCAGGATTTGCTTGAAGAGAAATATCAAAGAGCAGCAGAATTGTCGGTTGCCAATTATTCATTTTATATAGGCGCTACCAATGACAACCTCCGGGAAGTGCTGAAAACGGACCCCCAAAGGGTATGTGGAGTGAAAATTTACATGGGTGCATCGACCGGGAATATGCTGGTCGATGATGAGGAGACCCTGTCGGCATTGTTCAGAAATGCTCCCGGGCTGGTTGCCGTGCATTGCGAAGATGAAGCAACTATCCGGAAGAATACCGAACAAATGAGAAAAAAATATGGAGAGGCCGTTCCGGTGTCTGCGCATGCACAGATTCGCAGTGCGGAAGCCTGTTTTCTTTCCTCTTCCAAAGCGGTTAGACTGGCAACCAAATATGGAACCCGCCTGCACATTCTTCATCTGTCGACCGAAAAGGAAATGAGCCTTTTAACCTCCGGAAGACCGGAAGATAAAAGAATAACTGCCGAAGTATGTGTTCATCATCTTTGGTTCGACGACAGGGCGTATGACGAAAAGGGAGCCCGTATTAAATGGAATCCTTCGATTAAAACCGTGAACGACAGGCTTGCTCTTTGGGAAGCCTTGCTAAGCGATAAGATAGATGTGATAGCGACCGACCATGCGCCCCACACCCTGGAAGAAAAAGAAAAGCCCTATTTTCAGTCGCCTTCCGGTGGACCGCTGGTACAACATTCTTTGGTTGCCATGCTTGAATTGAGCAACCGCGGGTTTATCTCACGTGAAAAGGTTGTGGAGAAAATGTGTCATGCCCCGGCCCGCCTGTTCCGGATTGACCGGCGTGGATTTCTCCGCGAAAACTATTATGCCGACCTGGTTCTGGTCGATCCCGGTCAAAGCTGGGTGGTCAAACCGGAAAATATCCTGTATAAATGTGGATGGTCCCCTTTCGAGGGAGGAGGATTCAGTCATACCGTAACCCATACTTTTGTGAATGGGGAACTGGTGTATGAGAATGGAAAAATCAATGAAAAGGTGCGAGGCCGCCGGATGAAATTTGACAGGTAGGGAAGAAGGGTGAAGTACGAAGTCCGGAGTCCGAAGTCCGAAGTCCGGAGTCCGGAGACGGAAGTTAGTGACACCCGGTATTTCAAAGCGTAGCGAATGAAATGCCGATGGTGGAACTAATCCCGCTGAATGCAAAGAAGCGGGATTGTTTATCAGTTGTCGATTGTTATCTACACCCGGAATTTTTCCGTGAACCCTTTTTTTATGCAGCGGTTCCCATTAAAAGCTTTCTTTAAAACGATCGATGCTTTGTTTAGTTTCCCATTTTTATCGGGCTGTTGATTTTATCATTTTTCGCCTGGTCAGTGAATTTCATGGAATAGATCATAGCTTCCACCTGGCGCAGGAAGTTGCGTTTATTTTCTCCGGGGGCATACACAAATCCTTCGGCAATGATTACGCGCTGATTGGAAACATCCAGTTCGGCAATCATTACAAACGGGCCTCCCATAAAGTCGTTTTCGGTATTCCACAGACCCCGCACTTCAGCCGCATAATTGCCGTTGTGTTCAAATATATTAAAGACCGGGTCAAGACGCATTTCGGTCGACATATAGGATCCATCTGTCGGACCGGCAACATTTTCTCTTAATACCTGGTTGCGTTTGTAAATAAGATAATCGGGTGTAAAGATGCTGTCGGAGGTGTACTTCAGGGAATAGACAAAAATACCCTGGGTGATATCAGGGGTGTCATACCGGTACCAGAGAAAATCATCTTTTTCAACAGCCAGTTTAAATCCGGGCGAACAATACATGGAAATATCAAATTTTTCCTTCAGCTTGTTAAGCACTTCCTTATCGTGGATTTTCCGGTACGAGGCCTGTAATCTCTCTTTTTCGGCTTTTAAAAAATAGGAGATGATCTTTCCGGAATTTGTATGGACCAGGTTGTTGAATTCATCTATGCTTTTTGCCCGGATCTCAACGGTAGCCTGAGGATTTGCCCACGCATTGTCTTTGAAAAACACGCCTGAAGTTTCAACGATACTGCCAAGCTGGGTTATGACAATATTCCGGGTTGTTTTGAACAGGTTTTCAAAGGCGTTGTGCGGAATATGTATCAGGTTAAAAATCGGTTCATCCTGGGGGAGAGACAACTGGGGTTGCCCGAGGCTCTGTTTCAATACTTCGCCGGGTGTGGAATCCCAAAGATGATTGGCCATTACAATGACCATTTCTCCTGCATTGCCGGTAATGCTTCTTTTAATGCCCTGGTTGGTTTTATTGCTGCAGGAAAACAACAACGAAACCGATACAATAACCATTAGTAGGTTTGGAAATGTTCGTTTCATTTGTATAAATTTTTTAATCCAACAATTCCCCGGGCAAAGCCCCGGGGTTTTCTTATATTCTTCCCTGAAACAGGGGAGATCCCGTAGATCGGGAGAGGGGTAAATCCAACCATTCCTCGTTCCCTCGCCAAAGTCATCAGCATCGGGAATCTATTCGTTAACGCATTCTATTCGATATGGAACCGATGAATCTTTTCCCCCGGAAGGACCACAAAAATCTTACCATAAATCAAAAAGAAACCCACATTCAAACCTACGAACCATCAGGTTTTAAGAATTTGAATGTGGGACTCAATATGTAAAAAAAAATTGATTCCGGAATTAACTTTCAATTTTTTCCGGATTCTTCTCTTTGGTGTCGTCCTTGGAATCTTCTTTGGTTGCGTTTTTAAATTCTTTCATCCCTTTTCCAAGGCCCTTCATTAATTCAGGAATTTTGCGGCCTCCAAAAAGCAATAAAACAATGATAAGAATGATTATTATTTCATGAGGTCCGATAAATCCAGCGATTACAAACAGATTCATATTTTTTAATTTAAGTTGATTTATACAAAAATAGCATTTTTTAGATACAAAACCTTACCGGAATAGTTTAATAATATCATTGGCATTTGCATAAAACACCAGGATGAGCAAAAGGATCATACCCGCAATTTGGGCATATTCCAGGAATTTCTCATTGGGTTTGCGTCCGGAGATCATTTCATAGAGGGTAAACAGTACATGGCCTCCATCGAGGGCAGGTATTGGAAGCAGGTTCATAATTGCCAGGATAATAGAAATAAAAGCAGTCATGGTCCAGAATGATTGCCAGTCCCAATATCCGGGGAAAATACTTCCAATGGTGATAAACCCCCCCAAAGATTCATACGCTTTGGTTTCAGGTTTGAAGAAGAGCTTAAACTGTTTCAGGTAGTTTTGTGTGATCTCGACTCCCCGCCTGATCCCTGCCGGGAATGATTCCAGGAAACCGTATTTTATGGTTCTTAATTTGAATCCGGCACTTTCGTTCAGTGTTTGATAAAAACCAATTTTTCCTTCCGGGGTTATATCGACAGGAAGGGTTAGTGAATTTCCTTCCCGAAGGATCTCAACCCGGGCTGTTTGCCCTTTCCGGGTTTCGAGGTATTCAGAAAACTGGTCATAATAGGTGAAAACACGGTCATCGACCGATACGATTTTATCTCCTTTTCTCAATCCGGCTTTCTGGGCCGGGGAATCTTTTACGATTCTGCTGATTTGTATATCAAACAGATACCTGGGACTCATGACCGCTTTGCTTTTCAGAAGTACGGCAATATCGGAATCGGTAATTTTCAGGTCTATCTGTTTTCCGTTCCGTTCAATCTGAATGGATTGAAGATCTTCCAGCAAAAGGGTGGGAATGATTTTATCAAAATTCTCGATGTATTCACCTCCTACTGAAAGTATTTTATCTCCGGTCTGTAATCCGATTTTTTCACCGGCTTCCTCCGCAACGATTCCATATTTCACTTCGCTGGTTGGCAGATAGGTTTCTCCCCATGTCCAGGAGATCCCGATATAGATCAGGAGGGCAAAAATAAAATTCATAAGGACGCCACCCAACATGATCAGCAATCGTTTCCAGGCTGGCTTGGCACGAAATTCATACGGTTTGGGAGGTTGTTTCATGGCTTCCTTATCCATCGATTCGTCAATCATTCCTGCGATTTTTACATATCCTCCCAAAGGAAGCCAGCCTATGCCGTATTCGGTTTCTCCTTTCTTCACTTTAAAAAGTGAAAACCATGGATTAAAAAACAGATAGAATTTTTCGACACGTGTTTTGAAGAGACGGGCAAAGAGAAAATGCCCGAATTCATGCAGAATTACCAGTATGGATAAACTCAGCAGGAGTTGTGCCGTTTTGACCAGTATCGCTTCCATTAATTCTTTCCCCGTTATTTTCTGTTTTTTACCAACAAATTCGTTACCCTTCTTGTTTCATTGTTTGACCAAATAATATCCTTCAGGTCGGGATGTTCTATAAAGGATGATTTTTGCATTGCTTCCTCAATAAGCCCGGGCATATCGAGAAATTCGATTTTTCCTTGTAGAAAAGCACTCACCACCACTTCATTGGCAGCATTCAGAATGCATGGCATATTCCCTCCCCTGTCAAGGGCCTCAAATGAAAGTGCAAGGTTACGAAAAATTTTTGTATCCGGAGGCTCAAAGTTTAAAATCGGGTACTCGGCAAAATTAAACCGTGGAAAATCCGATGGAATCCTTTGCGGGTAACTCAGGGCATACTGAATGGGTAGTTTCATATCGGGAAGGCCCATCTGGGCTTTCATGGATCCGTCGGTAAACTGAACGATGGAGTGAATAATGGATTGGGGGTGTACAATGATGTCAATATTTCCGGAAGGCAATCCAAACAACCAGTGGGCTTCAATCATTTCGAATCCTTTATTGATAAGGGATGCAGAGTCGATCGTGATTTTTGATCCCATAGTCCAGTTTGGATGGTCCAGTGCATCTTTCCATGTGACTTTTTTAAGCTCTTTCCATGTTTTCCCACGGAAAGGCCCTCCGGAGCAGGTCAGGTAAATTTTTTCCGGTGGATTCATCGATTCTCCCACCAGGCACTGAAAGATCGCGGAATGTTCTGAATCGACCGGAAGGATATGGACCCCCTTTTCAACAGCCAGTTCAGTGATCAGATGGCCTGCAGCCACCAACGTTTCCTTATTGGCCAGGGCAATATCTTTGCCGGCATTAATTGCATGGTATGTGGGCACCAGCCCTGCGTAACCTACCAATGCTGTAAGAACAATATCGATGGTGTCCATTCCGGCAACCTGGTTTAGTGCTTCTGTTCCGGCATAGACCTTTATGGGCTCATCCTCCAGGAGTTTGCTGACTTCGTGGTATTTATCTTCGTTTGCAATAACGACCACATTGGGTTTGAATTTTCTGGCCTGGGCAACCAGTAATTTCGTATTGTTGTTGGCTGTCAACACTTCAACCTGAAAACGTTCGGGGTGTGTTTCAATAACCTGTAAGGCCTGGGATCCGATTGATCCCGTTGACCCGAGGATGGCAATGTTTCTTTTTATCTTTTTCCTGTCCATGGATTAGAAATCGATATACTGTTCAGGATCGAGAGGCACGCCGTTGTACCAAAGTTCAAAATGCAAATGAGGCCCGGTGGAATACTCCCCGGAATTTCCGATGATGGCTATGGCTTCGCCGGCTTTAACTTTATCTCCTTCCTTTTTCAGTAGTTCTGCATTGTGCTTATATACCGAAATCAGGTTGTTTTCATGCTGGATATACATTACATACCCCGTTTCCAGGGTCCATCCTGCAAAGAGAATGGTTCCATCAAGAGTGCTTAAGATCAGCGAATTGGTGCTGCTCACCAGATCAACACCATTGTGATCAGCCGTTGATTTGAACTTGTTGGAAACCATACCGTGTACCGGAGTAAAAAAGTGTACCTTCGAGAGATCACTGCTCCCGGGTCCGGAAGGTTGAACCGATAGGCTTAATTGCTCCTCCAGTATTTTATCCCGGAAGACCGAGTCATGGTTGTATTCCTGAAAAACAATTTCCCCCGGGTGACCCCCAGTATCCCCTTCCTGAAAGCTGCTGACCGGTGTGCCTCCTTCAATAATGGTTTTTATATTCTGAAAAAAGAGATCCCGGATTTTTAATTCATTTTCCAGGGAATCAACCATGATTTGATTCCGGATCAGCATTTGCCGGTATTCTTTTTTGGGATAACCCGGAATGTATTCCTTTAATGGCGTTACAACAATGAGAATAATGACCACAGCTACCAAAAAAGCAGTTGACAGGCTGGTAATCGTAAATACTTTCAACCTGGATAATTTAATGCTCCAGACGGACTGAAAGGTAGTATCGTTATATATAATTAAACGATAGCGGTTTCGAAGTTTTTCAACAAACTTCTTTTTCTTTTCTTTGCTCACGTTCTTAGCCATATTCAGAACCACAAATTTAGCAAGTTTTACCAACATTCCGGATCTCTTCAGGAAATATCTGAAACCGGAAAGAGTGATTTCATGGATTCCATCTTTTTAAAGGAGATGGAATCCTTACCGGAATTATAACGCTGGTGTGATAATTATTCTCTGCCCGTTTCCTGTTTAATCCGGGAGTTGAATGAAGATAATGCTGGAATTTTTCATGGAAAATATATATTTGTAGTTCGAAAATTTTAAAAATCTGATTTAATGAAACGATTGATTTTATTTCCTGTGCTGATATGTATGCTGTTCGGAACCTCACAAGCCGACGAGGGAATGTGGTTGCCTTCACTTATACATAAGCTGAATATCAAAGAGATGCAACAAATGGGATGTGAGTTGACAGCGGACGATATTTATAGTATCAACCATTCAAGTTTAAAGGATGCAGTGGTGGCTTTGGATCATGGTTCCTGTACAGCTGAGATTATTTCGGAAGAGGGATTGCTTTTAACCAATCATCATTGTGGATTTGGTGAGATTCAGGAGCACTCCACGGTGGAAAATGACTATCTGAAAGAGGGATTCTGGGCACAAAACCGTGATGAGGAATTGCCAAATCCCGGGAAAACTGTATCCTTTTTAATCCGTGTTGAGGATGTAACCGACAGGGTGTTGTCCACAGTGGATGATAGCATGGATTATCAGGAAAGGATTATGCAAATCAGTAAAATGACCACTGAAGTTTCGAATGAAGCTACCAAAGATACCCATTACGAAGGACGTGTTCAGGGATTATATAACGACAATAAATATTACCTTTTTGTCTACGAAACATATAAGGATGTACGGTTGGTAGGTTGTCCACCGAAATCAATCGGGAAGTTTGGCGGTGATACAGATAACTGGATGTGGCCCCGCCACACCGGTGATTTCTGTTTATTTCGTGTTTACAGTGGCCCCGATGGGAAACCGGCTGAGTACAGCGAAGAGAATATCCCCCTTCGGCCACGACACTCCCTGCCTGTTTCAATCAAGGGCGTCGATAAAGGGGATTTTGCGATGATCCTCGGATATCCCGGCAGTACGAACCGGTATAAAACCTCAACCGGAGTGGAATATACCATGAAGGTCACAAATCCCATCCGGGTGGAAGTAAGAAAGGAAAAACTGGATCTTATCAATGAGTATATGCGCACAAGCCCGGCAGCCCGCATCCAGTATTCAGCAAAATATGCCGGCAGTTCCAATTATTATAAATACAGCATCGGTCAGAATAAAGGATTGAAAAACCTGCGTGTAATAGAAAAAAAGAAAGCCCTGGAAAAAGAATTTACAGACTGGGTAAATGAAAATGCTGAAAGGAAGGAAAAATACGGGAAAGCCCTGCAGTTGATTGAAGAGGGATATGGCGATCTGTCGCATGATAGCGCCCGGGAATACATGATGGAAGCCTTGATTCGTGGACCTGAAATATTCATGTTTGCACGGCAGCTAAGTATGTTGGAAAGGTACCTGCAAAATCCGGATAAAGAAAGCGGACCCCCCGAAGAGATTACCTCCCGGTTAAAAGAGTTCCTTCCCCAATATTTTAAAGATTACGATCCGGTTACCGATCAGAAGATTGTTACTGCATTGATGAATCTTTATTTTGACAATGTGGATTCTGAGTTCCATCCGTCATTTTTTGAGCGGATTGAAAAACGGTATAAGGGGGATTTTGAGAAATTTGCAGAAAAGATGTTTTCAAAATCCATTCTTGATGATCGATCAGAGATGGAGGAATTTCTTTCCGATCCCAAACTGAGAACACTTAAAAAAGATGAGGCCTTCCAGGCTGCAAAATCCATTTTTACAACCTACGAACAAATAGCAAGCCAGGCCATGGCTTCTCAGCCGCTCCTTGATGAGGGCAGGCGTTTGTTTGTAGCCGGATTGATGGACATGTATGATGACAGGATTTTCTATCCGGATGCCAATTCAACTATGCGTCTGACCTATGGGCAGGTGCTTGATTATGTTCCACGGGATGGCGTTTTATACAACTATTATACTACCACACAGGGATACCTGGAAAAAGAGATTCCCGGAGACGATGAATTTCATGTTCCGGCAAAAATGAAGGAACTGATCCTGGATGAAGCATTTGGCCGGTATGCAGATGAGGACGGAACCCTCCACACCTGTTTCCTCTCCAACAACGACATTACCGGAGGCAATTCGGGAAGCCCGGTTATGAATGCAAACGGAGAATTAATTGGAATTGCCTTTGATGGAAACTGGGAAGCTATGAGTGGCGACCTGGCTTTCGAACCGGAACTCCAGCGATGTATAAGTGTGGATATTCGTTTTGTGCTCTGGATTATTGACAAATATGCCGGGGCTTCACACCTGATTGATGAAATGACCATTGTGCAATTTTAAATAAAAAGCAAAAGGCTTATGGCCATTACGCCCATTCCGGCTATCAGTCCACCGATCGCCATATGATGCTCTCCATACTCTTCAGCCGTAGGAAGCAATTCATCAAGGGAGATATAGACCATAATTCCGGCAACGCCTGCAAAGATTACCCCAAAGGTAGAATCATTAAAAATGCTTCGTAAGATGAAGTACCCGATGATGGCTCCAACAGGCTCGGCAAGTCCGGATAAAAAGGATAACCAGAAGGCCTTTTTTCGATTTTTGGTCGCATAATAAATGGGTACTGAGACGGCAATTCCTTCGGGTATATTATGGATGGCAATGGCAACAGCGATGCTTATACCAAGTGCCTGATCGGTTAAGGCACTCATAAACGTTGCCAGTCCTTCAGGAAAGTTGTGGATCGCAATCGCAAGGGCAGAGAACAAGCCCATCCGAAGCAGTTTTTTATTGTTGGCAGGATTTAAATTCTTTGCATCAAGATTTTTTATTTCGTGGGGGTTCTCAAAGGAGGGAATAAGTCGGTCAATAACGGCAATTACCGCAATACCGGAAAAAAAAGCAATCACGGTATAAATGCTCCCTGCCTTCATACCGTAAACACTGCTTAGTGAATCTTTTGCTTTCACAAAAATTTCAACCAACGACACATAAACCATGACACCTGCTGAAAAACCAAGGGAAGCAGCAAGAAATTTCGGATTGAATTTTTTTGACAGCAACGACATGACACTGCCAATCCCGGTAGATAAACCAGCAAAAAATGTTAATCCCAATGCAAAAAGTATATTTTCAGTTTCAGCTGTCATAAGGTAGTTTTATGGAGTGTTGATTCGTCATGGTCGTTTCATGCGTCTAAAATTAATTATTTTCTAAGGGAATTCATTGAACTTAAAAAAAAATAGCTTAAGAAAGATGCAAAAAATTTATATTCTCACTTCCATCCATCCAGGCTTGTTTTTTTCGATATTAACAACCTATTTTGTACCCGTTACCAGAATAAATACGTATGGCTGTACCGAAAATAACAATTTACACCGATGGGGCAGCGAGGGGAAATCCCGGTCCCGGAGGGTACGGGATTGTTCTACTTTCGGGGCAGCACCGTAAGGAATTGTCGCAGGGCTACCAGCTTACTACGAACAACCGGATGGAGTTGCTTGCTGTTATTGTGGCCCTGGAAGCATTAAAGATATCCGGCAGTGACGTGGTGGTTTATACTGACTCAAAATATGTTGTGGATGCCGTTGAAAAGGGCTGGATCTGGAACTGGGTGAAGAAACGCTTTAAGGGGAAGAAGAACCAGGATCTCTGGATGCGCTTTCTGGAAATATATAAAAAACACAATGTCCGTTTTGAATGGGTCAAAGGACATGCAGCGAATCCGCTCAATGAACGGTGCGACCGGCTTGCTGTTGAAGCGTCCATGCAGCCGGAACTACTGGAGGATAAAGGATTCCAGCCTTCCTAGAGAAAAACTACGTGGGGTTGGTTCGTGGGTGCAGGTTCCTCTTCAGGCTGTTTGCTTTGGCTGTTAGGCGAAAAGTTCAAGTTGATCTTTCAGCAGCCGGAAGGACTTCCGGTGGTATGGACTGGTTCCCTGTTTCTGCAGGGCTTCCCTGTGTGCCAGGGTGGGGTAGCCTTTATTTTGTTTCCAGTTAAATTCCGGAAACTCACGATGTATTTTTTGCATGTATTCATCGCGCCAGGTTTTTGCCAGAATAGAAGCAGCAGCTATGGACCTGTATTTTCCATCCCCTTTGACAATGCAACTGAACGGAATGTCGGTCTGAGGCCGGAACCGGTTGCCGTCGATCAGCAGATGATCCGGTTTGACCTGTAGTTTCTGTATGGCCCTGTTCATGGCCAGAAAGGATGCATTCAAAATATTCATACGGTCGATTTCCCGGTTTGAGACCATGGCAACAGCCCATACCTGCGCTTTTTCTTCAATGATCTTCCGCAGCATTTCCCGGTTTTTCTGTGAAAGCTTTTTTGAATCATTCAACAGGGGATGATCAAATCCATGGGGTAGAATCACAGCCGCAGCAACCACCGGTCCGGCCAGGCACCCACGGCCCGCTTCATCACACCCCGCTTCCATCCTGCCTCCCACTAAATATGGCAGTAACCCACTCATTCATTCAGTAATTCAGTTCATTCAGTAATTCAGTAATTCAGTAATTCAGTTCCTCAGTAATTCAGTAATTCAGTACTTCAGTACTTCAGTCCTTCAGTCCTTCAGTAATTCAGTCCTTCAGTCCTTCAGTTCATTGCTCTTTCCATGCACATCCATAGTTCCCGGGCTGTTTCTTCCCAGCTGAATTTTTCTTTCTGGGTAAATCCTTTGTTTACTAAATCTTCCCTCAGGTTTTGGTTTTCAGCCATAGCGATCATTGCTTCCGTGATCTGGTCTGTTTTATTCGGGTCCACATACAAAACAGCGTTGCCTCCTACTTCGGGAAGAGAGGTCGTATTGGAACAAATAACCGGAGTTCCGGAACTCATGGATTCAACCACAGGAATACCGAAGCCTTCAAAAAAGGGTACAAAAACCAGGCTGAGAGCAGCTCCGAATATCTGGTGCAATTCTTCAGTAGATACCCGGCCGGTAAAGATTACCTCTTGTGTGTAATGCATGTTTTT